>Ga0105237_10000923_pt1 | contig 39541 bp, 25 predicted proteins | sample KBSC24metaG_FD_81520 | JGI IMG/M metagenome (GOLD analysis project Ga0105237, IMG submission 81520) | Corn rhizosphere microbial communities from Kellogg Biological Station, Michigan, USA - KBS C2-4 metaG | ecosystem: Host-associated > Plants > Roots > Rhizosphere > Soil | place: Michigan, USA...
CGATGCGCGCGGCGATCTGTTCGCAGTAGGCGTCATTCTTTATGAGTGTATCGCCGGAACGCGGCCATTTGCCGGAACCACCACCAGCGAAATTCTTGATCAGATCAGAGTTTACAACCCTCCGCCTCCATCGAATTTCTCGCCCGGCATTTCATCATTGCTTGACAGCATTGTCTTAAAGGCGCTCGCAAAGCGTCCGCGCGATCGTTTTCAGTCGGCGTTAGAGCTGCTGGAAGATCTGCGCGCCGTGGGTGGCGTCGGTCTTCGCCTTGCCAAAGGTCGCGGTGCGTTCGGCGATGAGGGCATTCAGTCGCGCGTCTTCGGGCGGGAGGTCTTTGGTCAGCGCGGTTGCGCGGTCGCGAAGCGGCTTGGGGCGCGTGGTCATGGGCCCGGAAACGACCCGATTGAGCAGGATGCGCGGAGAGGCTTTTCCCGCGTCGATCAGCGCAAGGAGCGCGGTGGCGCCATCGTCGGTCTTCGCCAAGGCGCCGCCGATGGAGATAGCGAGTTCATCCGGTGCATTGGGCAACGCGGCGAGGACGGCGTCGGTGACCCCATTTTGGACGAGCAATTCCGCGGCGCGCTTTCTCAGGATCATGTGGCCCTGGTCGGCGAAGGTCGAGGTGAGCAGGTCCTTGCTCGCGGGAAGATTGGCGGTGGCCTCGAGCGCGGCGAGGCGCAGCGTACCGTCGCGGGCGCTGTCGTTCACGAGTTTCGCGAGCGGGCCGAGTTTGGCGTCGAGTTTCATGTCACGGACCGCCGCGATCGCCTGCCTGGCGAGGTTGTCGTCCTTGCTGGCGAGGGCGTCGAGGATGACACCGTGCGACCACATCGTGAGGGCCGGTGGAGGCGGAATGCCGCGCTGGCGGGTGCCTTCGGCGAGATTGATCGCGAGCGACAACACCTGCGGCGCTGAGGTCATCTTCGCCTCCCCGAGCATCTTCAAGACGGTGTCCATCTTCTCCGGCGGGAGGAAGAGCAGGGCTTGCTTCAGATACTCACCCGCGCGCGGCGCCGCGAACTTTGTCTGCTCCAAGTACCCGAGAAGAAACTCAGCCGATGGCGGGGACTTCACTGCGAGAGAAACGTCCGCGAGGATCCCGGCGGAGGCAGAATTTTTGCGGGCAATCTGCGCGGCCTCGGCATACGCGCCGTCGGTCGAGAGACAAGCCTTCAACGCGAGTCGAGCGGCGTAAATCAATTCGCTGTCCTGCGGGTCCGTCTCTTTGACAAGGCCAAGCAACGGCTCGATGAAACGAACGTCTGGCGCCGTGCAGATCACTTCCGCTGCCGCCCGCCGAAAAACGGCTTCCGGTCGGGAGAATGCCCGGGACGCCAGCGGCGAGATCATCTTGTCGCCGCCCCCGCGCCCGGAATAGAGCCGCATCGTGAAAGATGCCGTGGCGGGATCTGGATATTCCAGGCCGGAAACGACATCGGGTTCGCCGGCGGAAAAGCGCTCATCGAGCCCGCCCATGATCCTTTCCAGCAGTGCTCTCACGTGCAGTGAGGCGTGGTTCTTGGGGCCACTGGATCCATGCTGGAATGCATTGGCCGCGAGCATCATTTGAAACGTGTCATTGTCCTTGGCGTCAGCTTTCGACTGGAACCGCGCGACCAACTCGTTCGTCGCCTCCCTGCGAACCTCGAGATTCGAGTTGGCGAGCTTTTCGAGGAGTTCTTTCGAACCGAGTTTTGTCAGGTCCGATGGCGTTGCGACTGGCACATCCTTCTTCTCCCCGCGCCAGACCACACGCCAGATACGCCCATGCGTGTGATCGCGCCGGGGGTCGGCGAGCGGAAATTCGTAGTGGCCGATGATGGCGTTGTAGAAGTCCGCGATGTAGAGCGCGCCATCGGGACCGAGCTTGACTTGCACGGGGCGGAACCACGGGTCGTCGCTGGTGATGAAGTCCGGCTGACGGATCGCTTTGGGCGTGGAGCCATGCCATTCGAGTTTATCGCGGTTGACGATTCTCGTGACGGGATTGCCGTTGAAAAGATTGCCGCGAAACTCCTCCGGATATTTGTCGTCGGCGTAGTAGGCGATGCCGCCGATGGCGCTGGAGCCGTGGTCGTCATCCGTGATGCGTGGCGCGAAACCGAGCCCATCGTGCTGTTTGCCGATGCCTTCGTAAAACCCGCCATGGATAAGCATGTAGACAGGCTTCGAGTGGGAGTCGGCGCTGTAAAAATTGCCCAGCGGATCGACGGTCAGGCCGAAGGGATTCGTCTGGCCGTGGGTGTAAATCTCGAAGGCGCTGCCGTCGGGCCGAAACCGGTACGTATTGCCGCTCTCAAGTATAACCGTCTTGCCGTTGCGATCGCGGATCTCGCTGTGGTTGCGGAAGCCGTGGGTGCCGTAGATCCAGCCATCGATCCAATACAGGTAGCTGGACGAGCCGCCGTGCGTATCAAGAAAGCCGAACATGCTGTAGAGGATCTCGCGCTTGTCGGCCTTGCCGTCGCCGTCGGTGTCCTCCAGGCGCCAGATGTTGGGGATGGAGTAGACGATCGCGGTGTCGCCTTTGGCGCCGGGTTGGCGCGGGAGCGGCTGGATGCCGCTCGGGACATTGAGGCCGTCGGCGAAGATCTCGATTTTGCGGGCGCGACCGTCGGGGCCGAAATCGCTCAACACGCGGACGGTATCACGCGCGACATGGGAGATGGGCGGCGCCTTGTCGCCGACGTGGAATGCGGAAGCGATATCGGCGTAGGCCTTCTCGAAGCCGGCGATGGGCTTGCCCTGGGCGTCCACGCTGGCGGGCCAGGGATAGTGCTCCGATCCGGTCACCCACAGGCGGCCGGCGGCGTCGAAGGTGATGTTGATCGGCTTTTGGATTTCCGGTTCGGCAGCGACGAGTTGGACTTCGAAGCCGGGCGGGACGTGGAATTGCGCGAGTTCCTGCTGCGGGGTGGAAGAGGAGGAGTCGGGGTTGTCGCCGCGCGGGTCGGCGGGGCGGACGGGGAGGGCAAGGAGGAGGAAGAGGGGAAGGGTGGGAGACAGGGCGAGGGGGAGACGGAGGCGTGGCATGCTGTGAGAAAGTGTGTCGAGTGGAGATGGAGGGGAGATGAAGATGGAGAGGGCGAGGGAGAGAAACCCTAGCTGACTATCCGCAGATGGGTTGGATATTGGCGATTCCGTTTTTGCCGTGCATCGTGCATGGCGTCTGTTTCCCCGCATCCCGCTTTTCCCACCCCATGAAACTTGCCTCTCTTTTCGCTCTCCTGCTTGCCGGATCTACGTTCGCCGCCGACTGGCCGGAATTCATGGGACCGACGCGCGACCAGGTTTCCACGGAAACGGGGCTGCTCGACACGCTCCCCATCCAGGGGCCGCCGCTGATCTTCGACAAGGCGGTGGGCAAGGGTTACAGCGCGCCCTCGGTCCGGGGCAATACCCTCGTGCTGCATCATCGGCTGGGCCAGCAGGAGATTGTGGAAGCCTGCGATGCCTCGACGGGACTTACGCTGTGGAAACAGAGCTACAAATCGGACTATCGCGATCCGTTTGGCTACAATAATGGCCCGCGGTGCTCTCCGCTGCTCACGGCGGATCAGTGCTATACGCTGGGCGCCGAGGGTGTGCTCCTTTGCTCCGATTTAGTCACGGGGAAGCAGATCTGGCGGCGCGACATCCTCGCGGACTTTGCGGTGCCGGAATCTTTTTTCGGCGTCGGCAGTTCGCCGGTGCTCGAGGATGGATTGTTGTTCGTGCAGGTGGGCGGGCAGCCCAATTCGGGCGTGGCCGCGTTTGATGCCGCGACGGGGAAAACCGTGTGGCAGAATGTCGGGGAAAAGACCTGGAACGGTGCGCCCATGAACGGATATCCCGGGGCGCGTGTGGTGTCTTGGGACGTCAACAATCCGGACTACGAAAAACAGGCCAGCTATTGCACGCCGGTGCTGGCCACGATCCACAACCGCCGGCATTTGCTCGTCTGCACGCGACAGGGCCTGGTCTCGCTCGATCCCAAGACTGGCAAGGCGAATTTTTCCTTTTGGTTTCGTTCCCGTGCGGATTCGTCGGTGAATGCGATGACGCCGGTGGTGCAGGGCGATCTCGTTCTCATTTCGTCGGCCTACTACAAGACGGGCTCCGTGCTGCTGCGCGTGGCGCCCGATGGCAATTCGGTGAAGCCGGTGTGGGCCGGCCTGCAATTGGAGATGCACTGGACACGGCCGGTGCTCACGGGCGGCCATTTGTACGCGTTCAGCGGACGCAACGAGCCGGATGGGCTGTTTCGATGCGTGGAATTTGCCACCGGTAACGTCAAGTGGGAACGGCGCGAAGGCTGGCCAAATGGTGGGCACTCCAAACTGAGTCCGGGAGAAAAGCCGCCGGACGTGTATGGCCGCGGATCGGCGATTCTGGCCGATGGAAAGCTGATTGTGCTGGGCGAGGCGGGATTACTGGGCTTGGTCAAGCCCGACCCGGACAAGCTCGAAGAGATCGCGCGCTGGCAGGTGCCACAACTCAATTATCCCTGCTGGGCGGCGCCGGTGCTGGCGAACAAGCGACTGTATCTGCGGGATGAGGATCATCTCGTGTGCTACAACTTTGCGAAATAGGCGGTCTTTCCCAAAGTCCCGCCCAATTGCCATCCTCGCAACCAAGGGATGATCGCGGAAATCTCAAGAAACTCATCTTGCCCCTGTTATTAAGTAGCTGACACTGGGAACGAGCGCCATGGGGAACTCGTTTTGCCGAAGAGAGTCGCCAGTACGTAGCCGCGAATTTATTCGCGGAACCGTGGCTGTGGATAGCGTCCGGACCGTCGGGGAGTCGCCGTTCCGTGGGTAGCGCAGTTGATCTGTCGCGCAGGTTCGGCGAATAAATTCGCCGCTACGTAGCGCTTCGCGCGAGCTTCCGACCCTACACCTTGCCCCAGTGCTTGAGCAGCGTCTCGGCCATCACGGCGGGTGTCGGTGCGACGGCGATACCGGCCTTCTTCAGCGCGTCAATCTTGCCCTGCGCCGTGCCCTGGCCTCCGCTGACGATCGCCCCGGCGTGGCCCATGCGGCGCCCGGGAGGCGCGGTGGCGCCGGCGATGAAAGCGGCGATCGGCTTCTTGCAATTCGCCGCGGCCCAGGCGGCGGCCTTTTCCTCGGCGTCGCCGCCGATCTCGCCGATCATGATGATGGCTTCGGTCTCAGGATCCTCGGTGAACATTTTCAGCACATCGGTGTGATTCGTGCCATTGACGGGGTCGCCGCCAATGCCGACGCAGGTGGACTGGCCGAAGCCGCGCGTGGTGAGCTGCCATACGGCCTCGTAGGTGAGGGTGCCGCTGCGGGAGACGACGCCGACATTCCCCTTCTTGTGAATGTAGCCGGGCGCGATGCCGATGCGGCAGCCGCCGTGCGATTTTTCTCCGGTGCCGGGCGTGACGAGGCCGGGGCAATTCGGGCCGATGAGGCGGGTCTTCCTGCCCGCCATCGCGGCTTTCACTTTCACCATGTCATTGACGGGGATGCCCTCGGTGATGGCGACGGCGAGATCGAGGCCAGCGTCGACGCATTCGAGGATGGCATCCGCCGCGAACGGCGGCGGGACGAAGATCGTGCTGACCGTCGCGCCGGTCGCGCGGGCAGCTTCTTCCACCGTATCAAAAATCGGTACGCGGAAGGAGCCGTGCTCAAAAGTCTGGCCGCCCTTGCCCGGAGTGACGCCGGCGACCAGCTGCGTGCCGTACTCGAGCGAGAGCTTGGCGTGACGCGAACCGAAATCGCCCGTGATGCCCTGGACGAGAATGCGAGTTTGAGGAGTGACGAGGATGGCCATTGGGAAAGTGGTGCTGTGGTCTAGTGGTGGCCGGGCTTGCGCTTGTGAATGATGAGCGGGTTGCCGTCGGGATCGGAGATCATGAGCATGTGGCAGACGGGTGTTTCAAACGGACCCATGTTGATTTGTGTGCCGGCTTCCCGAATGACACCCACTGCGGCGTCGAAGTCTTCCACTTCGAGCCCAACGGTGCAGCCATCGTGAGTGGGCTTCCAACCGGCATACTTGCCCAAGCCGAGGGTGCCCGTCCCAATGTCGTATTCAATCCAGTGACCTTTCTCTCCCATATCCATGTCCACCGTGGCTTTGAGTCCGAGCACGCCTTCGTAGAAAGCGCGTGCGCGCGACACATCAGTGACCGGATAGGTGGAAAAAGCGATCTCGATGACTTTGATCATACTGTGAATTAGGCGGCTTTCTTGACGGCGGCGACGATCTTGTCGGCGGCGTCGGCCAGGTCGCTGGCACTGATCACGGCGAGGCCGCTCTCGGCCAGCGTCTTCTTGCCGGCCTCGACGTTGTTGCCTTCGAGACGGACGACGAGCGGAATGTTGAGGCTCACTTCCTTCGCGGCGGCCAGGATGCCGGTGGCGATGACGTTGCAGTCCATGATGCCACCGAAGATGTTGACCAGGATGCCCTTCACGTTCGGGTCGCCGAGGATGATCTTGAAGGCCGAGGTGACCTGCTCCTTGGAAGCGCCGCCGCCGACATCGAGGAAATTCGCCGGTTTGCCGCCGGCATACTGGATGATGTCCATGGTGGCCATGGCGAGGCCGGCGCCGTTTACGAGGCAGGCGATGTTCCCATCGAGACCGATGTAGTTGAGATTGAATTCCGAGGCGGCGACTTCGCGCGGGTCCTCTTCGCTCTTGTCGCGCATGGCGACGATCTCCGGCTGCCGGTAGAGCGCGTTGTCATCGAAGTTAAACTTGGCGTCGAGCGCCAGCAGTTCGCCGGTCTTGGTGATGACGAGCGGATTCACCTCGATCTGCGAACAGTCCCGCGCGATGAAGAGCCGGAACATCGCGCTGAAGAGCTTCGACGCGGCGCCGATCTGCGGGCCACTGAGGCCAAGTAGCTTGGCGATCTTGCGCGTCTGAAAGGGCTGGAGGCCAAGTGTCGGGTGAATGGGTTCGCGGAAAATTCTCTCCGGCGTGTGCTCAGCCACGGCCTCGATATCCACACCGCCTTCGGTGCTGGCGATGATCACGGGCGCGCCGCTCGCGCGGTCGAGCAGGATGGCGAAATAGAGTTCCTTGGCGATCGTCGCGGGTTCGGCGATCAGGACTTTGCTGACGAGCTTGCCTTCCGGGCCGGTCTGGTGCGTGACCAGCGTCTGGCCGAGCATCTTGCTGGCGAATTCGCGGACCTGATCCACCGAGGTGGTGATGTGGACGCCACCCTTGAAGCCATTGGTGAAGGTGCCCTTGCCTCGTCCGCCGGCATGGATCTGCGCCTTGACGACAAATTCCTTGGTCCCCAGCCCTTGCGCCACCGCGACGGCTTCCTCCGGACTGCTGGCCACCGCGCCCTTGGTGGTGGCGACGCCAAATTTTTCAAACAGTTCCCGGGCCTGGTATTCGTGGATGTTCATTGAGGAAAGTGGGCCGGTCTTGTAGAGGAGACACGGGTGGGAGGGCAAGGGAGTAATCAGTCATCAGTGGGCAGTGACCCGTTGAGCGGCCCTCGAACGCGACTTGCTATTCTGCTCCCGGAATCGATTGGCTCCGCAGCCGGCCAGATACCGGTTTCACTTCCATGCAGGGATGATGCTGATCTCTCCGCCGCCTGGTAGCGCCGAGTATTGCACCGCCCCGTTCTGGACCGGCACGGTCACGGTGCGCTTGTTTACACCCTGGACGATGAGGCAATTCTTCCAATCTGCCGGAACTTTGGTCGAAAGCGTGAGCGGAAGGTCGTAAAGCGCCGGGTCGGTCGTAGCCGTGAGGTCGAGCCGGATGCCGTCCTTGTTCGATTGGAGCACCTTGATCTCCGCGGCTTGCCGCTCCTTGACGTACTGGTGCCACGAAACCACGTCGGTAATCCAAAGCTGGTCCCGTGAGGCCTCGAGTTTGTCGAGGATCGCGGTGAACCATTCCACGGGTGTCGTGAGCCAGTCACCGCCGACACCATGGAAGTCCAGGTGCCCCATTTCGCCCTTGGCTAATGCAGTGTCGATGGCGCCAACGCAATCCTCGGCGGATTTGTAGTGCATCGGCGGGCCGTAGAAGGGTGGACGGTTCGCGAGGTGGTGCTTGTCGAGTTCCTGCTGGAAGTCTTCCTTGCTGACCACCCATGGCACCCCGCCGGGTTGGCCGAATCCCAGAAGTCGCGGCAGCTTTCGCTCGGGGTGCAGCTTGTAGAGCACCTCATTGCACTTTGCCAATTCCTCGTCGAGTTCCTCCACGCTGAGCACGCCCTTGTGGGTAAAGGTGTGATTCTCGGCCTCCACATACGGGCTCTTCGCGGCCTCCTCCCATTTTGTTTTCAGGTTCGCGTAGAGGCTGTTGCCGGTGACGAGATAGAAGTTCCCGACGATCTTTCTCTTCTCGAGTTCGGGGACCACGTTCTTGAGCTGGCTTGGGGCGCTGTCGTCGAAGGCGAGCATGAAGGCCGCTTTCTTGCCGTCCTTCCACTTCAAGATCTCCGTTCCGGAATCGTTGGACCTTTTCGGTTCCTGGGAAGTTGCGGAATCGAAGTGTGTCGCAACCGCCGCCCGGATCTCGGGCGAGCCAAGGGAGATGAGGGCAAGCAGGATGAGAATCACCAGCGTGCCTCTTCGAGGAGGTGGGAGAGCATGGGCAGGCGAAGGAGTGGACCGATCGGGGAGGCGGGGTGTCATGAGGCTAAGCAGTGATTGGGTAGGCGGCGGATTGGCAGCAAAAGTAGAAGCGCAGCTCCGCCTTTGCGACCAATCTCTTCCTCCTTCATCCTTCCGCCTTCCTCCTGCATGCTCCCACCGTGCACCTCGTCCCCCATCGCCCTTCCCTTGCGGAGCAGACCGCGAAAACGCTGCGCGACGCCTTGCAGCAGGGGCTCTGGCGCGAGCGCATGCCCGGCGAGCGCGAACTCAGCCGGCAACTCAATGTCAGCCGCCCGACGCTGCGCCTCGCGCTGGAACAACTCCGGCGCGAAGGCTGGTTGAAAAGTGCCCCGGGCCGGACCCGCGTGATCGTCCGGCGCGCTCCCGCCAAGGGCGTGCAACGCTCGCAAGTCGTTGGGCTACTCACGCCGCTGCCGTTGCAGGAGGTCTTTCCGTTTGCGCTGTGCTGGATGGACAAGCTGCGCGAGCTGCTCGCGGCGGCCGGGCTGCAACTCGAAATCCACAGCGGCCGCCGGTGGTATTCCCGGCGTCCGGAAAAGGACCTCGCTGCCCTCACGCACCAAATGCCCGCCGCGGCGTGGGTCCTCTTCGTGACTAATGAGCGCATGCAACGCTGGTTCGCGACGAGCGAATTGCCTGGCGTGCTTTCAGGGTCGCCGCATGCGGGCATCGAGTTGTCCTCCGTGGATTTCGATTACCGGGCGGTGTGCCGCCATGCCGTGGGACAGCTTCTCCAGCGTGGCCACCGGCGGATCGCCCTCTTCCTCCAGGCCAGCGGCGCGGCTGGCGACGACGACAGCGAAGCCGGATTCCTCGAAGCGTTCCAGCGCGGGCCCGCTGCCACGGGCTCGATGCCCATCATCGGCCGGCACGACGGTACGCCCGACGATATCCGCCATCGTCTCGACACATTGCTGGCCCTGCGCCCTGCGCCCACGGCCTTCCTCGTCGGCCGCTCCATGCCGGCGCTCATGGTCGCCAGCGAACTGATGCGCCGGGGATTGAAAATCCCGAAGGATGCCGCGGTCATCGCACGAGATAGCGATCACTTCCTCGAGTACTTCTCCCCGGCGCTCGCCCGCTACCGGGCCGATCCTGAGGTGTATGCGCGCCGTCTGGCGCGGCTTGTCATCCAGTTGGCGCGCGGGGCGCTCCAGGCGCCGCGGCAGATCCGGATCATGCCGGAGTTTTTGAAGGGAGAAACTTTGGGGGCGAGCCAGCATTGATCGCAAAAATCCCGTGTCGCCACACGGATAGAGTAAAAACATTACGAATATGGATACGATATTGCTGATTTGCGAAATTTGATACTTACGGTAATGCCCGGAGTTTGCTTGAGTAGTGAAAGTCATGGAGCAAGTAGTCCGAATATCGGCACGGGGGAGCGCGACCACGAGTTGGTTGTTTGCCGGTTGCATCTTCGTCGTGATTTTGCTCGGTGCCATTTTTGCGTACTGGATCACGGGACGCACTCGCGAGACGCTCCGGATGGTGGATCACACGCGGCAGGTGCGGCTCAAGTTGGAGCAGGTGCTGGTTTCCGTCGTCAATTCGGAGACCGCAATACGTGGATTCCAGCTCAGCGGCGAAGACGGCCTCATCGAGAACCTGGAGCCCAATGAGCAATCCGCGCGGGACGCCGTTCGGGCGCTCGGGGAATTGACGCGCGCCAACGCCGAGCAGCAGGAACGGCTCCAGCGCCTCGCCGCGCTGGTGGAGGAAAAGATCGCCTTTTCGCACGAAACGCTGCGGGTGCGCAATGAAGATGGAGCCGATGCCGGGCTCGCGCTTTTTCGGACATTTAAAGGCGAGCGGATGATGAACGAGATGCGAATTATCATTCGCTCCATGGAAGACACTGAAGATGAGCTGCTGAAGGTGCGTTCGGAGGCGGCGCGTCGCGCGTCGAACATGGCGCTCGGTGTCCTCACAGGCGGCAGTGCCATTTTCATGATTTTCCTCGCCCTGGCCGGCTGGACGATGCGCCGCGAACTGGGACCCCGCCACGATACCGCTCGTGCGCAGGCCGGCGCCCGGGCCTACGCGGAAAGCATCGTGGACACCGTGCGCGAACCGCTGCTCGTGCTCAGCCATGACATGCGGGTCGAGCGGGCCAACCGTTCCTTCTACAAGTTGTTTCGCACGAGGGCCGAGGACACCGAGCAGCACCTGCTTTCGGATCTGGGCGGGGGAAAGTGGACCCCGCCGCTGATTGGCACCGCGCTCACCGAGGCCCTCACCCTGGACAAGCCCTTCGACAATATCGAATGGGAGGTCGAACTGCCGGAGGTAGGGCGCCGGGCGATGCGACTCAGCGGCAGCAAACTTTCCCGTCCCGGCAATCATACCGAGGCCGTGCTCCTGGCCATCGAGGACGTGACGGAGCAGAAGCGCGCCGAGCAGATCCACTTGCAATTCCGCGCGCTATTCGAGTCCTTGCCCGGCCTCTATGTGGTCCTCAAGCCGGACCTCACGATCGTGGCGGTCAGCGACGCCTACCTGAAGGCGACGATGACCAAACGGGAAGCCATTCTCGGGCGCGGCCTCTTTGAGGTCTTCCCCGATAATCCGGACGATTCCGCCGCGACTGGTGTCGCCAATCTCCGCGCCTCCTTGAATCGCGTCTTGCAGGACGGCAAGCCGGATACCATGGCCATCCAGAAGTACGATGTCCGGCGGACGGATGGAGTCTTCGAGGAGCGCTACTGGAGCCCGGTCAATTCCCCCGTCCTTAGTCCCAAGCGACAGGTCGAATACATCATCCATCGCGTGGAAGACGTCACCGACTTTATAAAGAAGCGGGAGCAGATGTCGGGAGACGAGAACGCCGCGCGCGATCGCATGGAGGCGGAGATATTTCGCAGCACGCATGAAGTGCAGGCCGCCAACCAGCAACTCCGCGCCTTGAACGCGGAACTCGAGGCCTTCTCCTACTCGGTTTCGCACGATCTGCGCGCGCCTTTGCGGCACATCGACGGCTTCGCCGATATGCTGACCCTCCACGCCCGGGAGAAGCTCGACGACAAGGGCCGCCGCTATCTAAAGACGATCTCGGATTCCGCCAAGCGCATGGGCACGCTGATCGATGACCTGCTCGTCTTCTCCCGCATGGGCCGGTCGGAGATGCGCCGTAGCCAGGTGGACCTGGAGGCGCTGGCCCGCGACGTGATCCACGAGATGGAAGGGGAGACGCGCAACCGCAATGTGGTCTGGAAACGCGGTGCTCTTCCGGTGGTCGATGGCGACGCGGCGCTCCTGCGGCAGGTGTTCGTCAATCTCCTCGCCAATGCCCTGAAATACAGCCGGCCCCGCGATCCCGCCATCATCGAGATCGCCTGCGCCGAAGGCCCGGGTGAGAAGGTGATCACCGTACGCGACAACGGGGTGGGCTTCGATATGGCTTATTCTCACAAGCTGTTTGGCGTCTTTCAGCGGCTGCACCGCGCCGAGGAATTCGAAGGCACCGGCATCGGCCTCGCCAACGTCTCGCGCATCGTCGCCCGTCACGGCGGTCGCGTGTGGGCTGAGGGCAAGGTCGACGAAGGAGCCTCGATCCATTTTTCGCTGCCCGCCGGGGCCGCTCCCCTTGCGAATTCTCCATCCGCCATACCCTCATTCTCATGACCGCGCGCGTTAAAAAAATCCTCCTCGCCGAAGACAGCGAACACGACATCGAACTCACGATCGCCGCGCTCGACGGGCATCACCTGGCGAACAAAGTGGATGTGGCTCGCGACGGAGCGGAAGCGCTCGACTACCTTTACAGGCGCGGGGCATTCGCCGGCCGGGCCGACGGCCTGCCCATCGTCGTCCTCCTCGATCTCAAGATGCCGCGCGTGGATGGCCTGGAAGTATTGCGGCAGATGAAATCGGATCCCGATCTGAAGTGCGTCCCTGTGGTGATGCTCACTTCTTCGCGCGAGGAGCAGGACCTCGTTCGCAGTTACGAACTCGGGGTCAATGCCTATGTGGTGAAGCCGGTGAACTTCCAGCAATTCGTCGAGTCGGTCAAACAACTGGGCTGCTTCTGGGCGCTCGTCAATGAGCCACCGCCCTTTCCATACGCGCAACCATGAGTTCCGATACTGCATCCACGGTCCCCCAGCGTCAGGTGCGGATCATCCATCTCGAGGATAATCTACTCGATCAGGAACTGGTCGCCTCCATGCTCGGCAGGAATGGCATTCCGTGCGACTTCGTCTACGCGGAGAATCGCGAGACTTTTCTCAGGGCGCTCGAACGCGAGCGGGCCGATCTCATCATCTCGGACTTTTCGCTACCGGGCTATGACGGCGCGCGGGCGCTCGAATTCGCCCGCCGGATTCGACCGAATCTTCCGTTCATTTTCTTTTCGGGCACGCTGGGCGAGGAAGCGGCGGTTGAGAGCCTCAAGAATGGTGCCACGGACTATGTGCTCAAGCAGCGTCCCGAGCGTCTCGTCGCCGCGGTTCGCCGCGCCCTCGCGGATGCGGACGCTCGCAATGAGCGCGAGCGGATCGAGGAGGAACTGCGCCAGCGCGACACGCTCTTTCGCAAGGTCCTGGAAAACGTCGAGGACCTCATCACGGTGGTCGACCTTCAGGGCCGCCTTACGCTGATCAGTCCTTCGCACCGCAGGCTCTTTGGCGCGGATGGCCCCGCTATTGGTGACCACTTCCTCCGGCTTGCCCATCCCGGCGATCATGCGCGGCTCCGGGTGGCATTTCAGCGTGTCGTGGACGAAGGCGTGAGTAGCCGGGTCGAGTACCGGCTCGTGTTTCCGGGCGGATCCTATCGCATCATCGAGGCGCAGGGCAGCGTGATGAATGACGAAGGCGGACGAACGCAATTCATCCTCTGGGTCGCGCGCGATGTCACCGATCACCGCATCGCCGAGGAGCAAATCCTCGAGCAGGCCGCCCTCCTCGACGAGGCTCGCGACGCCATTTGCGTGACCGATCTCGATCAGCGGCTCCTGTTTTGGAACAAAAGCGCCGAGCGGCTCTACGGCTGGTCGGCGAACGAGGCGCTGGGGCACAACGCGAATGAATTGCTCGCCCAGGGGCGCGTCGCCCTCACCGCGCTGAAGACTCTCATCCAGCGGGGGGAGTGGCACGGCGAACTCCAGCACACCACCCGCCAGGGCCGCCGGCTCGTCGTCGAGAGCCGCTGGACGCTCATTCGCGCCGGGGAAGCGCCCAAGTCCATCCTCGTCATCAATACCGACATCACGGAGCGCAAGCAGGCCGAGCAGAAAATCCGGGAGCAGGCCGCGCTGCTCGACAAGGCCCGCGACGCCATTCTCGTATGCGATCTCGACGAGCGCATCGTCTATTGGAACGAAGGCGCCACCCGGCTCTACGGCTGGCCGCCGGAGCAGGCCTTGGGCATCCGGGTGTGCGATCTCCTGTTCGAGCGGACACCCGCGGAGTGGACCGCCATTCGCGATGCGCTCGGTGAGCGCGGGGAATGGATCGGCGAGCTGCGCGAGCGCACCCGGGATGGCAAGGAAGTGATCGTCCAATGCCGCCAGACTCTCGTCCGCGATGACTCGCAGCGGCCGACGTCGATTCTTTATATCAATAGCGATATCACCGAGCAGAAGAAGATCGAGGGCCAGTTCCTCCGCACCCAGCGCATGGAAAGCATCGGCGCGCTGGCCGGCGGCATCGCCCACGATCTCAACAACGTGCTCGGTCCGATCATGATGGCCGTGGATGTGATCCGCATCGACCCGGCCAGCGAAGGCAACGCGGATTTGCTGGATCTCGTGGGCGCCAGCGCCAGACGCGGCGCCGACCTGGTGAAGCAAATCCTGTCCTTTGCCCGCGGCGTGGAGGGCGAGAAAGTTTCGCTGCACCTCGGCAAGCTGGTCGCCGAGGTGGTGAAGCTGGCGGGTGATACCTTCTCCCGCACCATCACCGTGCGCACTTCGGTGCCCGAAGATTTGCCAGCTTTCCAGGGGGACTCCACCCAGTTGCACCAGGTCCTGCTCAACTTGTGCGTCAATGCACGCGACGCCATGCCGCAAGGCGGGGTCCTCACGATCGACGCCCGCACCGTCGAGTTCGAGAACTACGCCACATCATTCCAGCCTCAGCCGCTCTCGGGAACATTCATCGAACTCCGGGTCATCGATACGGGGACGGGCATTTCACCCGAGGCCCTGCCGAAAATCTTCGAGCCGTTTTTCACCACCAAGGAACCCGGCAAGGGCACCGGACTCGGGCTCCCGACCGTGATGGGGATCGTCAAAGGCCATGGCGGATTCCTGGAGGTCTCCAGCGAGGTCGGGAAGGGGACCGCGTTCCTCATCTACCTCCCGGTGATCGGGAAGAGCGAGGCGGCGTTGCCAACCGCGCCCGAGACCAGCGCGTCGCAGGGCCGCAACGAGCGTGTCCTTCTCGTCGATGACGAAGTCGCCATCCTCGAAATCACGCGAGCGACCCTCGGCGCCTACAACTATCAGGTGCTGACCGCAAACAGCGCCGGCGAAGCGATCTCCGTCTTCAAACAAAGGCATCGCGAAATCGACCTCGTCATCACCGACATGATGATGCCCGCCATGGGCGGCGCCGCACTCGTGGAAGTCCTGCTGAAGATCGAGCCTACGGTCAAGGTTATCGCCGTGAGCGGCCTGCCGCCCGAACAGGTGAGCGACTATCCCCAAGGCATTGGCGCCTTCCTCAAGAAGCCTTACTCCACCACCAAGCTGCTCACGACCATGCGTGGACTGCTCGATGCGCCGTAGCGCGTCAGTTTAGGGTGTCACCGAAACAGGCGAGGGCGCCTTCGGGAGATCGGTGACGCGAACATCGGGAAGCACAGCGCCGTCTGAAATCATCGTCGGACCGACCCCTTGGTCGATCAATTGGTTGCCGCGCTCCCACATCTTCGCTTGCTCGATCAGATTTGATACCAAGGAGGCCGGAAGTGCCATCGCATGAATGCTCCCCTTGGAAAATTGCGCTCTCACTTCCGCCCGATTGCGGGACGGCATTTGGAGCATGAACACCGTGCCCCTCATACTTGCCGGGCTATTGACCAGGAAGGTGACACGGATCAACACTTCCGCCGGCAATCCTGAGTAAGCCCCCACATTGACTACGGTGGCTGCCACCCTGGTCTCTGCGTCATCAGCCGCGTAGCTGATGGAACCGGCGAAGAAGAGAATGCTGAAGAAGTAACGGCGGAGGAAATTCATGACATTAGGAGGTTGCCAAACAAGGCCGTGAACCCACCCAGCGGCGAATCGCAGGCATGAAACACTTCACGTTCGACAACCACTGGGATGAAATCAAAGGCAAACTGAAGCAGCGCTACGGTCAGCTCACCGATGACGACTTCGCCTTCGTGGAAGGAAAAGGCGAGGAACTCCTGGGGCGCTTGCGGGAAAGGCTCGGCATTTCGAGCGAGGCCCTGAATGCCCTCCTCGACGAGCTTTACAGCGAAGCTGGAAGCCGTGTGGAATGGGCGCGTCACAAGGCCGCGGAACTCGCCGAAGACGTCCGCGCCAGTGCCGCCACTGCCGCGGAGGAAGTGAAAGCCCAGGCAGGTGTGGCCTACAACCAGGCCCGCCGCCAGGCGCGGGGCTTCTGGCAGGAAGGCGAGGAATACATCCGTCAAAACCCGCGCGAGTCCCTCGTTACCGCCCTGTTCGCCGGATTCATCGCCGGCCTCCTCATTCGCCGCTGAAGGGGGCCGCTGACGGGGAATTCCTTTTCCATCTTCCATTTTCCATTTTCCATCTCCGATCTGCCCTTCGTCATCGCGATTTTACTTATCGCGGATCGCCGTACCGGACCCAGTCGGCATCCTCTACTTTTTGAGGTTCTTCCTCGGCCTCTGTTTCGCAGCCGTTTTTCCCAGCCTCTCCACCTCCTTCATCTTGCGGTCATTGGCCTCCCTCAAATGTCGTGACTCCTGGATGAGACGGGCGGCTCCGACGGACAATGCCTGCGACTTCAGGCGCTCCGCCTGGGCGATGAGGGCGTCTGCGGTGGGCGGGGGCGTAATTTCGGGTTTTGGCTCGTCCGGCATGACGACCGTTCGTGTGTGAGCAGGCTGCCGGATGTATCGAATCGCTGGCTTACAGCTCTCCGTCTCGGCCGTTGCCGGAATCGTTCGTGCCGGAATCGGGCTTTCACCTTGACGCCCTGTGCCGGGTCTTTTCCTCTTGGCAAAGGACCGCCCTCCCGTTGTGACGCCTCGCTCGCGTCACGCCTTGAACTCCCCGATGAACTCCCTCCAGGTCAGTCGCTTTCAATTCGCGCTCATGTTTGCTTGTGCGCTCGAGGGGGCGCGCGCGGACGAACCGCTTCCGGCGACGGTCGAGTTTAACCGCGACATCCGGCCCATCTTTTCGGACGTCTGCTACAAATGCCACGGACCGGACAAGGCCAAGCGCAAGGCCGACCTGCGTCTCGACGTCGAGGACAGTGCGAAGGCGAAGCACGATGACGGGATAGCGATCGTGCCGGGCAAGCCGGGGGAGAGTGAACTCATCCATCGCATCACGACGAGCGACGCCGACGATCACATGCCGCCCGCCGCGGCGGCCCGGCAGCTCACGCCGCGCCAGATCGAGTTGTTGCGCCGCTGGATCGAGCAGGGCGCAAAGTGGGAGGCGCACTGGTCGTTCATCCCGCCCCGGCGGCCTGGGTTGCCGCCCGTGAAGGATGCCGGCTGGGTGCGCACCCCGGTGGATCGTTTCATCCTCGCCCGTCTGGAGCGCGAAGGACTGCACCCCTCGCCCGAGGCGGACCGTCCCGCGCTCATTCGCCGGGTATCGCTCGACCTGACCGGGCTGCCGCCGACGCTCGCCGAGGTGGACGCATTCCTGGCCGACACCTCGCCGCAGGCCTATGAGCGTGTCGTGGATCGCCTGCTGGCCTCGCCCCGCTACGGGGAACGCATGGCCAGCCGCTGGCTCGACGCGGCGCGCTACGCGGACACGAGCGGCTACCAGAGCGACGGCGAGCGCTCGATGTGGCGCTGGCGCGACTGGGTCATCGACGCTTTCAACCGCGACCGGCCCTTCGATCAATTCACGATCGAGCAAATCGCGGGCGACCTGCTGCCCGGCGCGACGCGCGACCAACGCCTCGCCACCGCTTTCAATCGCAACCACCGCGGCAATGCAGAGGGTGGCATCATCCCGGAGGAGTATGCGGCCGAATATGTGGTGGACCGCGTCGACACCACCGCGACGGTGTGGCTCGGGCTCACCTTGGGCTGCGCGCGCTGCCACGACCATAAATACGACCCCGTCACGCAGCGCGAATTTTACCAACTCTTCGCCTTCTTCAATAACGTTCCCGAGAATGGCCGTGCCATCAAGATCGGCAATTCGCCGCCGGTCATGACCGCGCCCACCGAACCGCAACAGCAGGCGTTGGCGAAACTCGAAACGGAACTCAACTCCGCCGAGGAGCGGCTGCGCGAATTGGAGCCGCAGATTGCCGCCGCGCAAGCCGCGTGGGAGAAGAGCCTCGGGGGGGCGCCGGTGGTCCCCTGGACGGTGACGGGTGGCTTGCGGGCGCGGTATGAATTGGCCGGTGATCTCGCCAGCACAGTCGGGACAAATCCGCCGGCGAAGTTTGAAGACGGGGACGCCGCTTTCGGACCCGGCCCAGGGAAGTCGGCGGCGGCACAGCTTGACGGCCGGCGCTTCATTCATTGCGGCGATGTCGGCGACTTCGGCTTTTTCGACAAGTTCACATTGGCCGCTTGGGTCCAGCCGCAGGGACCGGAGGGCGGCGCCATCCTTTCGCGCATGGTTGAGCAAGCCGCGGATTCCGGCTTCGCTTCGGATTCCGAAGGTTACAGCGTGTTTCTCAAGGAGGGCCGGCTGCAGGTGCGTCTCACCAAGCGTTGGCTCGACGACGCGTTGCGGGTGGAGACCGAGGCCACGCTCGCGCCGGACCGCTGGCAGCATGTCACGGTCGTCTACGATGGCTCCCGCCTGGCGGCCGGTGTCAAAATCTTCATTAACGGCCAGCCGCAAAATTTGCGCGTCCTCCTCGACCAATTGAACCAGACGTTCCAGACGAAGCAGCCGTTCCGCATCGGCGCCGGCGGTGGGCCGGCGAATCATTTTCACGGACTGGTCGGGGATGTGCGCGTGTATGGTCGCACGCTGTCCGCGGAGGAAGTGGGCATCGTGGCCACGCGGGAGAGCGTGATGGATTTGGCCACGATCCCCACCTCCCAACGCACCGCGCCGCAAGCCGTCAAGCTGCGCGCCTGCTTCCTCGCGGTATACGCGCCCGCGCTCCTGCAGGAAGCGCAAGCGACGGCCGCCGGATTGCACGAGCAGCGCGCGAAGCTCGTGGAGAGCCTGCCGACAGTGATGGTCATGGAGGAGCTGGCGGAACCTCGCGAAACCTTCGTGCTGAAGCGCGGCGAGTACGACAAGCGCGGCGAGCGCGTGGCGCCCGGCGTGCCAGGGAGCCTTCCTCCGCTGTCGCCGGATGCGCCCCGGAATCGGCTCGGCTTCGCGCAGTGGCTGGTCAGTCCCGGCAATCCGCTGACCGCACGGGTGGCGGTGAATCAACAGTGGCAGATGCTCTTCGGCACCGGGTTGGTGAAGACCGCGGAGGATTTTGGTTCGCAAGGCGAACCGCCCAGCCACCCCGAATTGCTCGATTGGCTCGCCACCGAATTCATGCAGGGACGTAGCGTGGACAATTCTGCCCGCGAAGGCGCCGCCGATGGTGTTCCAGACACGTCGTGGAGCATGAAGCGAATCCTCAAGACCATGGTCATGAGCGCCACCTACCGGCAGAGTTCAGTGATCAGAAAGCCAGTAATCAGTAATCGGAAAGACGCGGTCAGCGATACACTGATTACTGAGCCACGAATTACTGATCACTCGTTATCCACTCACGATCCCGAGAACCGCCTGCTCGCCCGCGGACCGCGTGTGCGCCTGCCCGCGGAGATGATTCGCGATCAGGCGCTCGCCGTGAGCGGGCTGCTCGTGGGCGAAATCGGTGGTCCATCGGTGAAACCGTATCAGCCGAAAGGCCTGTGGAAGGAATTGAGCGGGACCGATTACGAGCCGGATCATGGCGACAAGCTCTGGCGCCGCAGCCTCTACACCTTCTGGAAACGGACCAGCCCGCAGCCGACGATGACGACCTTTGACGCCGCCGGTCGAGAAATGTGCTCAGTGCGTGTGACTCGCACCAGCACGCCCCTCCAGGCCCTGGCGCTGATGAACGACGTGACGTTCGTCGAGGCGGCGCGCTGCCTTGCGCAACGCGTGATGAAGGAAGCCGGGCCGACGCCCGAACGCCGCCTGCGACTGGCCTTCCGCCTGGTGCTGATTCGTCCGCCGAAACCGCCGGAGATGCAGGTGCTGCTCGATGACTGGCAGGGACACCTCGCGCGCTTTCGAGCGGAACCCGACTCGGCGCGAGCGCTGATCAGCATGGGTGAGTCGCCCCGCGACGCGAAACTCGCCGAGGACGAACTGGCCGCTTACACGGCCGTGGCTGGACTGATCCTCAACCTCGACGAAGCCATTACCAAACAATAGGCGCTGCCGCTGAACCCCTCCCGACCCATGAACCTTCGCATCAACGGTCCTCTCGCCCGCGTAATCCGACTCGGTGCCATGGTCGTGGCATTCACCGGTGCCATGGACCATGCACGTGCGGTCACCCTCGTGGAAAATGGCGTTTCGCAGGCGAGCATCGTGCTGGCGGACAAGCCGTCGCCCGCGGCGCTGCAAGCGGCAAAGATCCTCCAGTCGCACTTGAAGCAGATCAGCGGCGCCCAGATTGGCATTGTCCCAGAGAGCAAGCTGGACGCGGCGAAAAAGCAATCGCTGATCCTCATCGGTGAGAGCGGGCTGGCGAAGGAACATGGCATCTCGGCGAACGGCCTCGGCGCAGGCGGTTTTCATGCGGAGGTCAAGGGCGATGTGCTCGCCCTGGCCGGTACCGACCTGGGCACGCCATCCGATCCATCCGGCACGATTTACGCCACGACTTGGCTGCTCGAAACGAAGCTCGGCGTGCGCTATTTGTGGCCCGGCGAATTGGGCAAGGTGGTGCCGAAGCAGGGCACGATCACCATCGCGGACTTTCAATTCCAGTCCTCACCAGCTCTGGCGCAACGGCAGATTCGCAACATGGGTTACAATGACCGGCTTCAACTGGGATTGGACCGCCTCCATTTCACCCAGCAGGACTACGAACGGCTGCGCAACGAATCGTGGCAGACGACCGCGGACACCTGCTCCTGGTTCCAATGGCAGGGCCTGGGCGGCACGCTCAATATTCTCGGCGGACACGCCTTCGAAGGCCTGTGGCCGAAATACGGAAAGGAACATCCCGAGTGGTTTGCCATGCAGCCGAATGGCTCGCGCGAACCGATCGGGACAGACAGGGCACGTCTCTGCAAATCCAATCCCGAACTCATCGCCGCGATCGCGCGGGACAAGATCGAGGAGATCAAGAACAACCCGAACGTGCTCGGCGTCTCGCTCTGTCCGAATGACGGGGGCCGCTCGACGTTCTGTACCTGTCCGCAGTGCGAGGCGCTCGATGCTCCCTCGGCACGTAAAATCTTGCTCTGGGATTTTACGGGTAAAACGCGGCGCGAGTTCGAGCACGTAGCGCTCACCGATCGCATGGTCTATTTCTGGAACGCCATCGCGGAGCAGGTGACGAAAGTTTATCCCGACAAGCTTTTCACCGTGGATGCCTACAGCGTCTACGCCACCCCGCCGGTCATGCGCACGCTGCATCCAAATCTGGTCGTGCGCTTCGCCGCCCTGGGCTACTCCGACGAGAAGGAGCGTCACGAGGCCTTGGGCGACTGGGACCAGTGGGCGAAGATGACGAAGCACATCTACTTCCGCTCGAACTGTATGCTCGCCGGGCGCCGCACGGGCATGCCGCTCCTCTACCCCCATCGTTTCGCCGAGGATTTCCGGCACTTCGTGGCCACGGGCATGATGGGTACGGATCTCGACAGTTGTACGCACAATTGGGCCACCCAGGGGCTGAACTACTACGTCGTCGCGCGCCTCCATACGGATACCAATCAGGACGTGGATGCCATCATCGATGACTACTGCCGCGCGGGGTTCGGTCCGGCGGCGAAGACGATGCGGCGCTACTTCGACAAACTGGAATCCGTCTTCGCCGGCACCGCCGCGCGCCACGAGGACTCGAGCTCGGGCTTCACCGATGATGTGCTCGAGGAATTGCAGAAGCTCATTGCCCAAGCCACGAGCGAATCCGCGACGGACGCGGATGCCGCCCGGCGGATGGCATTCATCGCGATCGGCGCGAAATGGACGGCCCTCGAAACGCATGCCCAGCGCCTCCTCACGGCCTCCACTCCGCCCGACGCCGCGACCGTGAAGCGGGTGCTTGACGAACGCTACGCCTTCATGCGCGAGGTCTTCCAGAAGACTCCCATGGCCTTGAACTTCGCCTACATCTCGTGGGGCGAAGATGGCGGCTGGAGCAAGCTCGGGTGGAGCGCCCCGAAATAGCCGACCCAACATCCACATCGCCGCCCCCATGACCCCGATCTTCGACCCTCGACTGCTGATCAACCGCCGGCACTTCTTCGGACGTGTCGGCCTCGGCGCGACCGCACTCTCCGCGCTATTGAACGAGGAATCACTAGCTGCCTCCGGGAAGGACGCATCGGCGACGGGCGGCCTGCCGGGTCTCCCGCACTTTGCGCCGAAGGCGAAGCGGGTCATCTACCTGTTTCAGTCCGGTGCTCCCTCGCAATTGGATCTGTTCGACTACAAGCCCCAGCTTGCCGAACGGCATGGCACGGACCTGCCGGACTCGATTCGCCAGGGCCAGCGGCTCACGGGGATGACGGCGACGCAGGACCATTTTCCGATCGCTCCGACCCGTTTTGCCTTCGCGCAACATGGGCGCAGCGGCGCATGGTTGAGCGAACTGATGCCGCACACCGCGCGCATGGCGGACGAGTTGTGCTTCATCAAGACGATGCACACCGAGGCCATCAACCACGATCCGGCGATTACGTTTTTTCAGACGGGCGCGCAGCTCGCCGGGCGGCCGAGCATCGGCTCGTGGCTCAGCTACGGGCTCGGCAGCGAGAATCGCGACTTGCCGGCGTTCGTCGCGCTGCTCTCGAACGGCACGGGCAACCCGAACGATCAGCCGCTCTACGACCGCCTGTGGAGCAGCGGCTTCCTGCCGACGACCCACCAGGGCATCAAGTTCCGCTCCGCGGGGGATCCCGTGCTCTTCCTCTCCAATCCAGCCGGATTCGACGCGCCCGCGCGGCGGCGCATGCTCGACGACCTGGCGAAATTGAACGGGATGCAGCTCGAGGAATACGGCGATCCGGAAATCGCCACGCGCATCGCGCAGTACGAGCTGGCGTATCGCATGCAGACGAGCGTGCCGGAACTCACCGACGTTTCCCGGGAACCCGAGAGCGCCTTCGACCTCTATGGTCCCGAGGCGCGCAAACCCGGCACTTTCGCGGCGAATTGCCTGCTGGCGCGCCGTCTCGCGGAACGCGGCGTGCGGTTCATCCAGCTCTTCCATCGCGGCTGGGACCAGCACACGAAGCTCCCGGCCCAGCTCCCCGGCCAGTGCCGCGACACCGATCAGCCGAGCGCCGGGCTCATCCAGGACCTCAAGCAGCGTGGTCTGCTCGACGACACGCTCGTCGTGTGGGGTGGTGAGTTCGGGCGCACGGTCTATTGCCAGGGCAAGCTGACGAAGGACGACTATGGTCGCGACCATCATCCGCGGTGCTTCACGATCTGGCTCGCGGGCGGCGGCATCCGGCCGGGCATGACCTATGGTGAGACGGATGATTACTGCTACAACATCGTGCGCGATCCGGTGGACGTGCACGATTTGCACGCCACGCTGCTGCACTGCCTCGGTATCGATCACACCCGGCTGACTTTCAAGTTCCAGGGGCGCCACTACCGCCTCACCGACGTGTTCGGGAACGTGGTGAAGGAGATCCTCGCGTGAGACTATTGGTAGAGCCGCTCCTCCTTCGGGATGTCGTCCACCTTCCATTTCCCGGAGAAGAGCCGGAGGATCTTCTTGGGGCGATTCCCCTCCAGTAAGATCACGGGCTTGAACTTGATCCGGATTCCGCTGTCGCCGGGTCCAGGAGTCAGGTTGGTGATTTCGAGCACGTCGCCCTTCATGCGGTCGCTGCCTTGGTCGTAGGTGCGCAGGTTGTCCTCGGATACGGCGGAGGAGACCGTCCCTTTGGCCTCAAAGTCTTCCATGATTTTCGGGTCGAATCCGGCGAAGAGCGCCATCGTGATGATGCCTTGCTGATTGTCCACCGCTTCCACCCGGCCTGGAAGTCCATGCTCCCTCTCGAATTGGCGATGCACCTCCACCTGCTGCATGCGGGCGACTTCGCGGCTTTCCGCATCCACCCAAATATCGGTGCATCTTCCGGGCCCCTTAAGCGTGCAGACGGTGAGATTGATCAACAGCGTCTGGCCTGCCGCCAGGTCCGCCAGGGTGCCGATGGCGCGCCCCTTCCAAATGCGCGTGGCCGCGTTCACCACAAAGTTGGCGGGCTTCGCCTCAGTGGGCTTTCCGCCCGCATCGACCGCCGTGACAGTGAGCGTGCTTTTCTCCAGATCGACTGTGTCCACCCGCCATGTGCGTTGCTGGCGGACGTAGTAGCTGAAGTCGTCCTCCAGGCGAATTGCTTTGGTGAAGGCGCCTTTCCCGTCCTTGCCTGCTTTGGGTTCCCAGTAGAATTGTCCGTGCAAATGCGTCCCCAGTGGAATGTCGCGTATTTCTGCCGGCGCGCCGTGGAAGCTTAGCGAACCGAACGACAGCATCGTGAAGGGCAGGGGTTCATCCCAGTGGCTGCGGCTGATCGCGTCGGTCCGGTCCTGCCGGAGAATTCCCGTGCGATTGATGTGATCGACCGCGATCAATTCTCCCGCGATATGGTGAGCCGAGCCCTCCGGCGGAAAGTCTCCGGGCTGGAGCTGGAACCATGGGAGCTTCTCATCACCTCCATCGGTCCGGAAGGATTGGGCGGATGCGAAGATGGGAAGCAAGACCGCAGCGAGCAGAAGCGAACCGCGGATGAGAAGGGAACCATTCATCTTCTCTGCGCGTCCGCGTGTCTGCGTTTCAACATCTTCCTGATCGCCTGCGGCCCCACTCACGCCAGCACTTCCGTCACTGGCCCGAGGCTGTCCACGAATTGCTCCGTATTGACCTCCATCTTCTGCATCATAGTCAGCAGCAGGTTCGTGAGCCGGGCGTTCCCATTCACCGGCTTGTGGCACAGCCCGTAATGCTCGGCGGCATTCGCCAGATTGTAGCTCTTGATCGTGGGCAGGTTGTAGTCGATGTGCTGGCCGTGTTTCAGGCCGAGACCCTTTCCGCCTGCCAGGATGGTCGGGAGATTCGCATTGCCATGGCTGTGGCCGTAGCTCATTCCGCTGCCGAAAAGTACCATCGTCCGGTCCAGTAATGAATCATCGCCGTCGCGAATGGATTGCAGTTGATCGAGGAAGTAAGCGAACTGCTGGGTAATGAACCCGTCGCTCTTGCTCAGCCGGGCCATCTGCTCGGGATCGCCGTTGTGATGCGAGAGCTCGTGGCGGGTTTGCGGAATGCCGATCTCAGGGATGGCCAACCCGTTCCCTTCACTACCGCTCATGTAGGTCACCACCCGGGTCATGTCTGTGCGCAGCGTGAGCACGATCAAATCGTACATCGTGCGATAGTATTCGCCGGCTTCCGCGCGCGAGACATTGCGCGTCAGGTGCTCGGTCGTTTCCGGATCGATCTTCGGCTTCGGCACCGTCAGCCATGCATCGAGTCGTTCCGTGCGGATCTCCACATCGCGTACCGCGCCCAGGTATTCGTCGAGCTTCGTGCGATCCTCTCCCCCGAGACCCCGCCGCAGCGATTTGGCATCGTCCAGCACCAGGTCCAGCACGCTGTGACGCCGGTTTAAGCGCCGACGCTGGACATCGATCCCGCCCTGCTCGGCGCCGAACAGCCGATTGAACACCGTGCGCGGATTGTCTTCCGCCGGTAGCGGCACGCCATCGCGCGACCACCCCAGCGTGCATGCATTGTTCGGCTGTCCGACTCCCGCGGAAATGGAGAGTTCGAGCGAACTGAAGCGGGTCTTCGGCGAAGTGACTTCGGCCATGATCTGGTCGCAGGACACCGAGTTGTGATAGGAGGCGCCCTCCATGCTCAGCTTCGCCGCCGTGAGCCAGGAGTCGGCGCACACATGCGCCGTGCCGATGCTGCCCGGGTGATGCAGTCCGCTGATGGGCGTGATATTCTCCCGATGCTTCTCCAGCGGCTTCATCGGCTCGCTGAACTCATAATCCCGCCCCGCCTTGGTGATCTGCCAGGTGAGCACGTTCACCCCATTCGGAATGTAGACGAATACGCTGCGGCGTGGCTTCGACGCAGTCTCCGCCGCAGTGGCCCGAAGCGGGCGCATGCAGTCGAGCAGGGGCAATGCGATCGTCGCACCGATGCCGCGGAGAAAATGCCGGCGGTTGAGGAGCCAGTTTTGGGAGAGGATATTGCTCATGGATGGGTGGGGACTGCTGGGCGGTGAATCGGTCAGCGTTTCTGGAAGAGGTCGGAGAGCACCAGCGCTTCGATAATCGATGGCAGCTTATAATCGGCGGCTTTGCTCTGTTTGGCGAGGCTTTGCAGCGCCGCGCGGTCATCCACGCTCATGGCCCGGCGCAGGGCGAACGTGGCGAGTTTCTCGACAAAGGCCGCATTGAATTTGTCCATGTCCGCGAGGAGCAACTTCTTCAGCCCTTCGGCGTCGTCAAATTTCCGCCCGTCGATCAATTCTCCGCTCGCGTTCACCTTGGGATTGTCCCCGTTGCCGTCGCGCACGATTTCCTCCGTGCGCCAGCGGCCGATGGCATCGTAGTTGTCGAACGCGATGCCCAGTGGATCGATCCGGCGATGGCACGCCGCGCAGTTGGCGTCGCTCTCATGGGCGGCCAGTTTCATGCGCAGGGTGGCTTTGGGGCTGGTCTCGGGCGTGGGTTCGATGGGTTTGACGTTCGGCGGCGGTGGAGGAGGGGGCTTGCCGATGATGGATTCGAGCAGCCACTTGCCGCGGTGCACCGGACGATGCCGCTGGCCATCCGAAGTGAGACTCAACACGGCGGCCTGTGTCAGCAATCCACCGCGATGATCTTCCGGCCGCAGCGTTACCCGCTGGAAGCGATCTTCGGTGATATTCGGAATCTCATAGTGCTCGGCGAGTCGAGCATTGAGCATCGTCCACTTCGAATCGAGGAACTCGCGCAGGCTGAGATTCTCCGCCAGCACCTCGTGAAAATAGGAGGTCGTCTCGGCGATCATGCTCTTCTGCAAATAGTCGTCGTAGGTCGGATACAACTTCTTATCCGGCGCAAACATCCCCACCCGGCGCAGTTGCAGCCACTGGCGCGAAAAAGCCTCGGTAAAGCGCTCGATCCGGGGATCGCGCAACATGCGCGCCACCTGCGCCCGCAGCACCTCCGGCTGATGCAGGGTGCCATTGGCCGCCGCCTCGAGCAGCGGTGCATCCGGCATGGTGCTCCAGAGGAAATAGGAAAGCCGCGACGCCAGTTCCCAATCGTTGACCTGGTTGGTGGCCTTCTCCGCCGAGCCTTCCACGAGGTAGAAGAAATTCTTGGAGCAAAGGACAGCGACCAGTCCGGTCTTCAGCGCGGCGTCGTACCTTTCGCCGCTCTGCATTTCGCTCTCCACCAGTTTCACGAGGTGATCCAGCTCGGCATCCCGCGCCGGTCGGCGAAACGCTAGATTGGCGAAGCGTTTGAGGATTTCCCGGGCTTCGCCGAGATCGTTGTCGCTCTTTGGCGCATACTCCTGCTGGGCCAGCGTCGGCGCGGTGTCGCTGATCGGCCCTTCCCATTCCACCCAATCCACGATCAGCAAGGGGAGAATCGGCTTCCCTTCCTCATCCGTGACCTTGGTCTGCCAGGGCTCACGTCCGTCCTTGATGCTGAAAAAAGGGTGGCTGCCATTGCGCCCGGCACGCGGCAGATTCGATGGCCCCGGCGCTTCGTTGGTCATGCGAATGGGGTGGCTGCCCGCGGGCAGATGCACGCGGCATTCCAAAGTCACCGGCTGGTCCTCGGTCGTGACCACGTCCTGGTCGAGCAGCATCCGGTCCAAATCCGCCGCGTAGATCACGACATGCGGCGCGCGGCCATTGGCCGGCTTCAAGCCGCTCAATTTGACGCGCACCTTGTATTCGCCGCCGGATGGCAGAGTCAGCGCCCGCACCGAGCCGGGCTGTCCGGCAAAAGTGCTTCCGGGCCATACGTCCACGCGCACCTTCGCCAACTGTTCCGGGGTCAGGTCCTTCTTGGAACTGCCGCGCAAATCAAACGCTCCCCAATGCTGGGTCGCGCTCACCGGGGCTTTGGCCGGCAGCGCCTCCGCAAGCGCGCCTTCCGCAGCCGTCAGGTATTTCTCCACATGTGCCGGGGAAAGCGAGAGTACCGAGCCGATCCGCTCGAAGCCGTTCCAATTTGGATCTTCCGGCAAGCCGGTGGGGTCTGTGGCATCGTAGTGAACCCCCAGGAGATCGTAGATCGTGTTGGCGTATTCTTCGCGGGTCAGTTTGTGGAAGGTCACCCGTTCCCGCTTCGCCATCCGCGCGCTTTCTCCCTCCTTGAGCCGGCCCGCCAGCCACTCCACGATCTTCGTGGCGTCCGCGATTTTCGGCTGCGGCTCCTCTTCCGGCGGCATCTCTCCGGAACTGATCCGGTCCATCACATCGGCCCAGTGCATCGCCGCTCCACCCGCCGCAAAATCCCGCGACAGAGTGTCGAGCCGCAACTCCCCCTTGTGCTTCTTCTCGCCATGGCAGCGTGTGCAATGCTCTTCGAGAAAAGGCTTCACCGCCGCGTCGAAATCCGTCGCCGCCGGCGCATCCGCCGCCTGGCCGCCCGCGATCGCGAGCAGCCACGCGATCGCCACAGAAAGAAAAGGGGGCAAACGATGCTTCATGAAACAGTCTTCCGGTAAACCTCTTACACGCCGATTTCTTATGAAAAGCATCGGTCGGGGAAAGCTGCGACTGCATGTGCATCCCGGGTGCCGGCCATCCCACTTGCTTCCCCTCCGGGCTGAGAAAGTCCTGATTCATTCCGCGTCGCCCTGCGCCGCCGCCCCACCGAGGATTTTCACATTCAGGCTGCCGCCCGCGAACAGCATCTCATCGAGCGCGGCTTCGATATGCGGGAGCTTGAGTTGCGCGCCGCCATTGGCCTGCACCAGGTATTGGGCGGACCGGCGCATGAGTTCCTTGATAAAGGCCGGGCTGCTATTGCGCGTCTTCCTGACCAACACGCGCGCGATCTCTTCACTCACCTTCAGGCTTCCCGCGTAGAGCCTGATCAATTTCAACCGCCCATCGTCATCGGGTAGTGGAAACTCGATCGCCTGATCGATGCGCCCCGGGCGCGATGCGAGCGCTCCTTCCAAATCCTCCGGACGATTCGTAGTGAGCACAAAGAGCAGCATCGCATCCTCCCGCAAGCCGTCCATTTCGTTGAGCAAATGGTTGAGCATGCTCTCCTCGCACGGCCCGCGCATCGAAGTCCGGGAGCGGGCGATGAGGTCCACATCCTCCAGCACGATCATGGCCGGCTGAAGAAAGCGGGCGAGTTGCATGTATTCCGGCAGCAAGCCCACCTGTTCGGCGGTGATGAGCAGCGTGGTGTGATCTGGCAACTGACTGGCGAGGTAGTGAATCGTGTGCGTCTTTCCAGTGCCAGGGGCGCCATGGAAAAGCAGTCCCTTCTTCACGCCCATATGGAGTTCACGAAGTCGTTCCCGGTGCCTGATGAAATCGGTCACATTGCGTTCCAGCAGTCGCAGGGTTTGCTCCGGCAGGATCACCTGCTCGCGGGTCACCTCGCGTAGTTTGTGAACCTTGATGCCTGCCACCCGCCCCGAGTAGTCGTCCAGCTTCTCCAGGGAGATGACCTTGCCCCGATAGGATTGCGCGAGGGCGATGATCTTTTCGATCTCATCGATGAGCGTGCGGCTCAGATCGCCTTTGGCCCCGGGCATGCGCGCGATCTCGACATGCAATCCGTTGGCTCGCCCATATGCGGTCGACGGTGAGAGCAGCAGGGCAAATCGCTCCCTGGCGTGCTCCCCCAGCCAGAGGCAGGTTGTGAGACAGCGCACCCGCGCTTCCCCGCCAATCTCCAGTTCCTCATGCTGGAGTGGCCCGATCCTGGGCGCATGCTCATGCATCGCGGCCAAAGCGGCAAAAGTCAGTTTCTCATGGGAGTATTCCTGATGAACGCCGAATTGCTTGGTCGCACTGGATCGCTTGCGCAGGACCTCATCCAGCGCGGTTTGCAGGTCGGCGCGAGCGGTAAGTGGAAAGACCCGGCTGTCGGTGACGATATTGTGCAGCGCCTTGCTGCCAAAATGCTTCTGCAAAACGGAGGCGACGATGGGGCTGCCCAGCCATTTGATTTTCCTGCGCGTCTTCATCTCAATAATTCACCGGTAAATCAGCTGAAGGCTGGGGACGTTGAATCTTCGGCTTGAAAGTATGGAAAGCGAAAATCTACCCACCGTTCATCTTCCTTGGAATTCTTCGGTCGAAAGTAAACTCGCATCCAAATTTCCTTTGGGGAGTCCGATGGAGCGTGGAATTCCCACAGAAATGGTGTCCCTTCCTGGGCTGGTGCTACCGCCCCCAAGGGAACGTACCAATACACCTGTCTTTCAGGTCCTTGATCGTCCGCGCTGGTTCGAATTGCGGCTCGCACCGTGTAATTGTCCGTCAGATCGCCACCCAACCATCGAGACCAGACTCGAAATAAACGATAACCCTCGCCAGGGGTAATGAACGAGCCTTCGACCCGCATGCTAATTCCGTCTGTTAGTGGAAGGGTTTGCCGAACGCGCCAATCGCGATAGGCCTTGCTCGAAGGTAGTACAGGATAAACAAAAAGTGTGCCCAAAGCCGCGACGACGGCGATCGTCGGCAGGAGAAGGATGCAGCGAAAGCCCTTGTGCATGGTGATGGATAAAGAAGGAAGGGAGCACATTTGTGAAGTCATCGAGTGGCGGCGTCAAGTGATGGGCCAGGGTGTCTCGCTGCCCACGAGTGGACAGACGGACTTCTGGCGTTCGACAAACGGGCACCTGACCGCCGATCTCATGCTCCTCATTCTCCTGGAGAACCGAGCCTTCTTCATTCGTTCGCAAGTCGCACTTCTCTTTATGAGTCGGAAGCGTTGCTCTTGGGGCAGGTTCGCATTACGAAGTCCGTCTATTTCAAACCCAAACCTCCAGCAATCCCTTGAACTCGCGCTCGCGCATCACCAGTGCGGGCGGCTGGATGATGCGATTGCGGCCTATCGCCAATCCATCGCGCTCCAACCCGGCTCCGCCGAGGCCCACCGCCATCTCGGCGAAGCCCTCCGGGAAACGGGACAACTGGGAGAGGCCATCGACGAGTTTCGCCAGGCGGTCCACCTCCGGCCGGACTATGCCGAGGCCTACTGCCACCTCGGCCATGCGCTGAATGTGCAGGGAAAATGGGAGGAATCGATCGAAAGCTTTCAGCGAGCGATCGAACTGCGCCCCTCTCTCCTCGACGCCCAAGCCGGGCTGTGCTCGGCCATGAACAATCTGGTCCCGCAATGGCACATTCCGATGATGAGCGACCGGATGCGAAATGATTTCTACCACTCGGCGTTGCAGGCTGCGGTCACTCCTGATTCCAGCGTTCTCGAGATTGGCACCGGTTCCGGTTTGCTGTCCATGATGGCGGCCAGGTTCGGTGCCAGGGAGGTCACGACCTGCGAGGCCGTGCCCCTGATTGCCTCGACCGCCCGCCGCATCATTTTCGAAAACGGTCTGGATGAGCGTATCCGTGTCATCTCCAACCGATCGCTCGACGTCACCGTGGGTTCGGAACTGACGGGCCCTGCGGACATCCTGGTTTCCGAGGTATTCTCGAATGAGCTCCTCGCAGAGGGCGTTCTGCCCAGCATCGAGGATGCAAAACGCCGGCTCCTGAAACCCGGCGCAACCATCATTCCCGCCACTGCCAGTATCATGATTGCCTTGTTCGGGGGCGATGACGTCGCGAGCAATCTCGTCGTCGGAGATTCCTGCGGATTCAACCTGAGACATTTCAATTCGGTCGTTTCCCGGAGGCAGACCGTGGCGAGAAACGACCTGGACATCGAATTGCTCACGGAAGACATCGAGGCGTTCCGTTTCGATTTCGAAAAGGATTCGTCATTTCCCGATCAAGTGAAGACGTTGCGCATCCCGGTGAAGACTCCGGGTCGTTGTCTTGGCATCATTCAGTGGATCCGTCTGGAGATGGGAAAGGACATGGTATTTGAGAATCATCCATCGGCGACCGCCGCGACCTCGAGTTGGCATTATTGCGTCACTCTCCTGCCTTCTCCGGTGCAACTTGCCGATCGTCAGGTCGCAGTCATTTCCGCCGCCCACGACCGCAATATTCCGTGGTTTTCGCTGCACGCCGTGGAAGAGCCGTCTGCGTGATGGGTCTCAGTTCGAGCGCGCCGATTCCGGTGGCTATCCAGTCCGCATCGTCGTCGCATCGGCAAGTGTGCTTGCCAGTAGGCAGCTTCATCGGCTTGGATTTGCGAGCCATGTTACCCCGGACCTGTCTGCCCATCGCGAAAGTGGCTGTGTTTTTGGCCCTGGCTTTCGGCACCGGCGAGCGGACACAGGCGGCGAACCCGCAGTAACTGATGCTCGTCCTGAGCGATCACATCGCGCCCAAAGTTATTCCCCCGGTAACGCGGCAAACACCACCTTCTCGTCGGGCCAAAGGACATTGCGGAACGGCATTGAGGTATCTTGCCAATCTGCTGGCTTCTCCCAGTAGAGAGCCTGGGGTTCCCGTTCCACCTGGCCAAAGAATTCCACCAGCGAATTCGCGATCCGATGGATGCGCCGTCCTTCCGTTGCCACCACCGCAACTCCACGATCCGCGACTCCATCGAAAATGATCCGGTAACCCGGGGCCGCGCCGATCTCGAACCATCTCGATTGGGTGTTCGGGAGAATGGCCACCCGTGCCGCCGGCCAGAGTTCGAACCCTCCTGCTTGGACCACACCGTCGCAGGCGTGATACAGCCAGCGCAGCGGCGCCGACAGATGGTCCACGCTCACGCACGACGGCGGGCGAATCTCGAAGACGTCATGCTGCACGAGCTTCATCGAGCGGAGCCTGCGGTTCTGCCTGCGCAGCGCTTCCAGCGATGCGTTGAGGCGCTCATCGCGCGGCGCTGGCGGCTGAAACTCCTTCCAGGCGGGCTGGATCGCCGGTTCGGCAAAGGCATCATCTTTCCAGTACTCATTTCCCTTCGCGGTGGTGAGCCGGCTGACGAAGTCACTGAAGCTTGTGCCCAAGGTCTGGTATTCCCATTCGTCGCCGGTCCAACGCAGGCGGACGACAGCCCCAGATGTCAGTAGCAAGCTGCCGTCGTTCCAGGCGCCCAGATGCGACCATTGGTGCCCGAAACGCTCGGTTTCCAGCAGGGTTTCCAGGGAATGGATGACACCTTTCCCATAGAGGTCGGCCCCATTGGTCGCATGGTAAAATAGCTGGAGATCGACCGGAAGCGACTCCAGGGAATTCCATTCTGGGCGATCGTTGCGCTCGGGTTCGGATTCGGGTTCGGGTTGCGGTGGCCGTGGACGGGTCTTGATCCCGGGTTGCCGATCCAGCGTCTCCGCAAAATGTTCCATGAAGGCGTTGCGAATGACCGCCCATCCGATCTTGGGCGCCACTCCATCGGTCCCCAGGTCCTCGACCCCAACGAATCCTGAAATGATGCGCAACGAATCGCTTCCCTGAAGCATCTGCAACTTCACCCTGACATCGGAAAGGCCGGGCGGCACCAGCTCCGTGGCGAACTTCTCGCCTTTGACCCGCCGCCGGGTGAAAGTCATCCGGCTATCTCTCAAGTAAGGAAAAAACGCACCCAGCCAGCCCTCGATATCTTCGCCGCCGTAGCGAGGCGTGAGCTTGTAGATTTGCTGCCACCACGCGCGGTCGATCTCACCACGGGAGGCGTCGACGAATCGCGAAAGGACCTCGTCCAGTTCCTCGATCCAATCATCGGCTTCGTATCCGCCCAAAAGCCCCAGCTTCTCACGAAGCCTCTCCCAATCTGCCGCATTCCCCGTCAACGTGATCGACGGAATGCCACAGATGCACGTGATGACATATTGCACATACGGTGAGAACACGTCCATCAGGGCAACCTGTGACGCCGTGCGCTCGATGGGGCCGGTTGTGGAAAAATCCGCCTGGAGATTGCGAACCCACGCCCCCGCGTGATTCTCGAGTGCCGTGGCAAATTAATCGAACACCATCGGCCAGGTCCATTCCTTGTGTCCGACGACGACATTGATCGTATGCTTCCCCGGTTGAAGCATCAAACGCCTCTCGAGTCGACCCGCGTGCAGAGCAACGTGCCGGGCAAATCCTTGGAGGATCGCGAGCCAAATCATATCCGGCGAAAGCGTCAACGGCAGATGCTGGCTGAACGCGATGTGAACCGCGGCGAGCAATCCGTTCTGCGCCGGCAACTCCAGGTATTTTCCGTTCGTGTCGCACACGGCGACTACTTCCGGAACGGAATCATCGCCGGATTTCATGCAGGTTTCCAAAGAGTCCGACATCGAAATTTGCCGCATGACCGGTGTCGCCGGCTTCACATCGTGAACCGCGAATGAGACGCGGTGATCCAATCCATGGATCTGGTGGAGAAACGTGTCAGCTTCCATGCGCCAAGAATTGCGCAACCCATCGTTCCCCGCCACGAAATTCCCCCGCCCGGATATCTGCTCCCCACGTAGCGCTTGCGTTCGTCGCCAACTGGAGGGTCGGTGCTCCGTCACCGCCCATACATCCGTGGGCGGAGGCGGAGGGCCAATCTCGCTAGGAAGGTCGAAGATCGCGGGAAAGATCCGAACCTTTCTCTTGACCCACCTCCGTCCCACCCCTAGTTTGCCGCCCTTCATTCGGGCTGTGGCTCAGCTTGGTAGAGCGCTTCGTTCGGGACGAAGAGGCCGCGGGTTCGAATCCCGCCAGCCCGACCATTAAAACAAATGGTCGTCCGCACGTACACCTCACGCAGAAGGTCACGCGAGCGGCCTTCTGCCGCAGGTTTGACCGCTGAACGCCACGCGTCACGCCAAACCGCCGGAGGCGCCATCTGCGGAGACCATGGGTCACGTGGAGTCAATCCCGCCTCGTGGAGCAACCACCGGCGCCATCGAAGGTGAAGGTTAACGCGCAGGCGCGCGCCGAAGCCCGCCCGCCCGACCATTTAACCAATGAGGAACCTTTCCCATCGAAGAAAGCGTGCGTGGGCGCAAGATGCAGAAGGGACGACGCGGCTGTATGTGATTCAGAAAGGGAAGGTGCGTCCGGTGACGGATCGACAAGCGCCCCGTCCGGCGTATGCTTCTCTGCGATCCACACGTCCGAGTGGGACGTCCGCGGCGATTTCGACCAGGAGTTCCATCATGAAATCAATAATTCATTTGCGCATGCAGTGGTCTTGGCGAGCGGCTGGCGGTGCAAAACTTGGATGGGTGCGGCTGGCGATGATGATGGCGGCTTCCTCACCGTTGCTGGTTACCGCGGCGGAGATGCCGATTTCCGCCGTTCAGGAGGCGTTGAAACGGGAGCAGTTTTTCTACGGCGAACCAAGCGGGGTGCTCGACGAACAGACCCACGCCGCATTGCGCCGGTTCCAGATTCGCTACGGTCTGCCGGTGAGCGGCGAGATTGACAAGGCGACGCTCCAGGCTCTGCAAAGCCCGCTCGAGAAGGATGCCGCCGGAACTCCTCCGCCCGTAGCTGGCGCGGCATCCAAGGCTGGGAGCACGGCGGCCAGCACCTCCGAGAAAGATCGCGAGTTCCTGCGGAATCTCGATCGATCTGGGACTGCACCCGGTAAGGTGCCAGCCGCGCCGCGAGAGGTGCTGCCCGCCGCGCCCGCGGCTGCGGCCACTGCGCCCCGTGCCACCGGCGAGGACACGGCGCGCATCGCTGGTCGCCGCACGGCTGTGGAGGAGGACGCCGCGGCGCCTCCGAGGACGGGAGCGCCCGCGAGTGAACCCACGCGGCGGGTGGTGACGCGGACGACCACGACGATCTTCACCGACGGGGCCGAGACGGACGATGATCCGGACCCGCTCGGGCCGCACGGTGTGAGAATCATCCGGCCGCCGGGGACGGTGCCGGTGCCGCCGCCGCCGGTTCCGGAAGAACGGACGCGGATCGTGGAGGAGAGGCAGACGACAACGGTTTCCCCGGCGACGCCACCGCCCGCGCGCGCGCCCGCACCTACGCCCAGGCCCGCGGCCGGGTTGCCCATCTATCCGCAGGCGGATGAACCTCCCTCGAGGGCGCAGCCGGAGGCGCCGCCGCGCAAACCCCAGGGATTTTTGCAGAGACTTTTTCGGGGGGACAGGTAGGGGATTTAGTTGATGGGGGAAATAGCGGGGGCGAACCGCGCGCTCGCCAAAAGTTGGGCGCAAGGTGATGCAAGGCAGTGCGCCCCAACACGACTCTTCGAACATGGTGAGCGCGGAACGAGGCAATTTGTGGTCCTGCCTGCCGCATCTAGCTAAGGGAAACGCTCGGCCCGCCAGTCCGGCCACACTATTTTCAGTGGTGCACCACAGATTTACGCATCATGAGTGGTCGGGATCAGGGTCGAGCGGAGCAGGCATCGTTGCCTGATTCATTGGCCTTCCGCTTTTTTCGCAGATGCTGGCGCCTTGTCTGCCTGAATTGGCCCATAGAGATACTCCTGCGGGATATGTCGCATTTCAAACGAGCGACTTTCCCAGTAAAGATGGATGTGTGCCTCGTCTCCGCCCACAGCGGAATACTCCAGTCGGACGGGCACGCGTTTGCCGGCATGCAGCAAAATCGCATCGCCCACGAAGGTCCGTGTCCGATGGTACCCCTCGACCTTGCCGGGTTCCACATCATCCCAGGAATTCACCACGGGCTTGCCATCCACCCAGAGCCGCACCCGAGAGCCTAATGCACCCTTCTTGTCCCGCGCCTCAGCGCCGTAAGCAAAGACGACGAAGCGAAATTCCTCGCTCACTGGGGGCTCTATGAACCCACTCCAGCGCGCGGAAAAGGCGTTTGGATCGAGGCCGTCTGGCACCTCGCCATTCTGGAAAAATCCGCTTCTGGCTTTGACCTCACGGAAGGAACCCCACATGGGTCCAAACCAGACGACCTGCTCCTCTCGCCGGAGCGCTGGTTCGCCGGACAAATTTGGGTTGGCGAAGAACTCGGCCGCCAATCCCTTTCCCTTCCTCCTCGCGGAAGGCGCTTCGGACCCGAGCACTACTTTTCCGCTCTGCTGTTCCCAGCCGTCCCAACCGTGGACGCGATAGACCAGCGTATTCTGGACATCGTTGCAGCCCCACAAGACCTCGCGTTTCGGGGTTTCGATTACCTGCCCGTCCTGGGCGTCGTCGAATTGATTGGGAACCGGCTGCCCATCCTCGTCCTCCTTGGGCCTTCCAGGACGGGGGCTATAGAACGTTCCGGCATACAACCCGTCGGGGGTCCACACCGTGGCAGGTGCGCAAGCGTCTCTGACGACGATGTTGCCGCGCGCTTGTCCGAGGATCGACCGGATGCTTGAGAAGCCTCCTGGCGGACCATCCTTGCGCTGCGTGTGAACGCCGGCCGAGAAGAGTTGTCGCCCGTCGCGATCCCACCGCATCAGGCGGCTCGCCGAAGTGGCATTGTTTGGCCACGAAATCGGCGCCAGATCCGGGGCCGTCCAGTCCACGCCACCCTGCACAGTCGCGGTCACGTCACCTTCTCGACCCACCCAGAAACTCGTGAATCCTGGGCGCAGATAGCGGGATTCCTGCTCTGCCACCAATCCTTTGCCCGGTTGCTCGTGATCCCAGTTCCACTCCGGGAAGAGTTTGTCCTTCCCTTCGTTCGGGACCACGCTCCAGGCCGATGCGGGTGCCTGGTTGCGGCTGCCGCCGCTGGTTGGGAAGTAGATGTTCCAGGCTTCATCCACGGCCATGTCGGTGTACCGATTACCAACCGATCCGAGATGGATTTCGTCGATGTCCACTCGGCCATTGCGGTTTGTATCCGACCAGGAGTAGGCGAAATGCTTGTAACCCCCGGCCTCCTCGAACGCCTTCGGGCGGTCGGTGCCTGCACCCTCGGTGGAGTCTGCATCGATGCCGATCCCTTTCAGTGCCGAAATCCACCACGCGGGAGGCTTCCTGCGGTCAGTCGTCGGGTGCAAGCTCGCGATCCTGGCCACAGGCACCAGACGGTTCTCCTTCTCGTCCACCCGAACAACGGCGACACCTAGCTTCGTGTGCACCAGGTAGGTGCTTCCATTTGCATGGCGGACTTGCCAGCCATTCGCACCCAATCCCGGAAAAATGAAATTATTTCCCACGATACGCTGGTCTCCGCCGTTTGCGCCCCAACTGAACCACTCCGGCAAGTCGTAAAGATGCGTCAGCGTCCAGGTCTTCTTCGCGTAGTCAATCTCACCACGGCCCAGATGCCTGGCATCCAGGCCCATGTACGCTACCGCGGGATTTTCGGGATCAAGCAGCGCCTGCCAGCCCCATGCCATGCCGCCGATCCATTGCTGCACGAGTTCGTGCTTCTCACGGCCCTTGAAATGCGCCACCCGCCGAGGATTGGCCTCGGCAGTGAAGAACCCACCCCGGCCATCGGCGGCCACGTCCAGGAGGGTGTCGAAGTCGAGAGGATTGAATATGCCGTAGGTGCGCCCATCAGGACGTCCGTAGATCGCAATGAGCTTCCCATCCGCGGCGCTGTAGCGGCGCAGGTGGTTGCCATTCACGACGATCAAATCGTTGCCGGCCGGATCGTAAGTCAGGCGGCCCGGCGTCTTGAGTTCGGGATCGTCCACCACGGGCTTGGTCGCGTGGCTCCCCGGCGTGATGCAGACAATGCGATTCGCGGAGACGACAAACACCCGGCCGTCCGTCGCCATCGCCGCCGCGACTGGTTTCGAAACGGCAACGGATTCGGTTTTGACGAACGCGTCATCTTGCGGCCAGAGCAACCGCACCTCGTCATGCGCTAGGTCGGTGGCAACGAGGAAGTCCTTGCCAGCGGCCAGACTCATGGCGCCGCCATTCTTCGGATCGTCTCCCTCGTGCAGGAGATTCGCGAACGGAGCATTCGCGAAGCGTGCCAGTTTGGGGTGGCCATGGAACTTGCCGCCTTTATCCGCCCTCAGGATGTCCAGTGCGCCGTTCGAGGACAGCACATACAGCACTTCGCCCACGCGGGCCATGCTCCGCAGCCCGTCGTGGAAGCCATACGTGCCCGTGGTCCAGAGCAGCCTTGCTCCGTCCTGTGTCATCTTGATCACGTGGGGCGGACCTTCGGAGGAGACCGAACCTACGTACACGTCCCCCAGTTCATCCACGAGCAAGGCGCTGGGACCGAAATGATTCCCCGGCCAATAATCGAATGGCGCCCAGCTAATCTGCGTCCCGAGATTCACGAGAAACTCTCGCTTGAAGCCTGGCGTTCGCAGCACCCGCCACTCATAGGCGCCTTGAGGCTGGGGCTGGCCATATCGATCCAATCCATCCCAGGGCAGCGTGTGGCTGCCCCCGTCCTGCTTCTCTCCGTATAGGAGAGGCCGCACCATCCGCCCCTGGCCATCGTAAACAGCCGCGGACACAAAACCTGGTTGGTTGAGCGTGTAGGTGATCACCTGTCCCTGAGCAGCGTGGGAACTGCCCTGGTCAGGTGTTGCGCCGTGGGATCGGTGCACCGCAATGGCGACCATGAGAAGCAGAGGCAGCATCGTGCCTCCCGATGCCAGTCGTCGGATTGGAAACAGC
>Ga0105237_10000924_pt1 | contig 39538 bp, 45 predicted proteins | sample KBSC24metaG_FD_81520 | JGI IMG/M metagenome (GOLD analysis project Ga0105237, IMG submission 81520) | Corn rhizosphere microbial communities from Kellogg Biological Station, Michigan, USA - KBS C2-4 metaG | ecosystem: Host-associated > Plants > Roots > Rhizosphere > Soil | place: Michigan, USA...
AATCGCTTCGCTGCTGGACGATCTCGGCCTCGAACACGTCGACGTGCCGATCGCCGGCGCGGTACGAAGCAACATCTCGCTGGTCGAGGCCGACGGGCACAGCAGCAAGGTGAACGAGCCCGGCCCGCAGCTGTCGGACACCGAGGTCGACGCGATGTGCGCAATGGCGTTGGCGGGCAGCGACGTTGGCGAGTGGGTGCTGTGGGCGGGCAGTCTGCCAGGAGGTTTCACGCCGCAGCGGTTCGCCGACGCCGTCGCCGATACCAGGGCCGCGGGCAGGCTGGTCGCCGTCGATTCGTCAGGACCCGCCCTGACGCGTGCGCTTTCGCAGCACGGCGACCGACTGCCACACATGGTGAAGCCCAACGCCGAGGAGCTCGCGGAGCTCGCGGGCCGCCACCTGAGCACGCTCGGCGACGTCGCCGATGCGGCTCGGGTCCTCATCGCGCGCGGAGTGCGCACCGTGCTCATCAGCCTCGGTCACCACGGCGCCCTGCTAGTCGATGCCGACCTAGCGACGCCGCTGCATGGCCGCGCCGCCGCTCACCGCGTCGTGAACACCGTCGGCGCGGGCGACGCCTTCCTCGCCGGTTGGCTGGCGGCTCAGCATGCCCGCGCGACGCATACCGAGGCGTTGGCCAACGCGCTGCGCTTCGGCGCCACCGCGGTCGAGCAGTCGGGCACGCTGATCGGCGTGCCCGACCCCGACCGCCCGGTCACCATCGCCGAGGCAGAGGCCCTGACACCGCTCGGCTGATTAGCCGTCGAGGATGCCGCTCACCTCACAGATCGGAGCTCTCCCGCCACAGGTCGATGCCGGATTCCGAAGCGTAGCGGTCGATCTCGGCGAGTTCCTCGGCGGTGAAGTCCAGGTTGTCGAGCGCGCCGAGGTTCTCCTCGAGCTGCGCGACGCTGGATGCGCCGACAAGGGTGGACGAGACCGTCGGGTCGCGCAGCACCCAGGCCAGCGCCAGCTGCGCCAGCGACTGGCCACGCCGCTTTGCGATGTCGGCGAGTCCACGCAACCGCTCGTTCACCTCGTCGGTGACGAGTTCGTCGTCGAACGTCGGACGCTCGGTGGCGCGAGCGATGTCGGCCGCGGGCTTCTCGAGATAGCGGTTCGTCAGCAGGCCCTGGGCCAGCGCGGTGAAGGCGATCGCGCCCATGCCCGCCTTGTTCAATTCGGTGACGAGGTCACCCTCGATCCACCGGTTCAGCATGGAGTAGGACGGCTGGTGGATGACCAGCGGCGTGCCCAATTTCTGCGCTATGGCCGCCGCCTCGGCGGTCTTGGCGGCCGAGTAGGACGAGATGCCGACGTAGCGCGTCTTACCAGCCCGCACGGCCGTGTCGAGCGCGCCGATCGTCTCCTCGAGCGGGGTGTTCACGTCGATGCGGTGCGAGTAGAAGATGTCGACGTAGTCGAGTCCCAGCCGGTCGAGCGACTCATCCAGGCTGGACAGCAGATAGGTCCGGCCGCCGAGCTGGCCGTAGGGGCCCGGCCACATGTCCCACCCGGCCTTGGTGGAGATGACCAACTCGTTGCGGTACGGCTTGAAGTCGCGTCGCAGCATGCGGCCGAAGTTCTCCTCGGCCGAGCCGTAGGGCGGTCCGTAGTTGTTCGCGAGATCGAAATGGGTGATACCGCGGTCGAATGCGTAACGGAGCACTTCGCGCTGGGTGTCGAACGGCCGGTTGTCGCCGAAGTTGTACCAGAGGCCCAGCGAGATCGCGGGCAGCAGCAGACCGGAGGTTCCCACGCGGCGATAGGGCATCCCGTCGTAGCGATGTCGTGCGGCCACCCAGGGGTCGTGGGTGAAGGGAACGTCGGCCACGGCGAAGTCTTCGGTCATGAGTTCATCGTAGGTGTGACATCGTTGGGCACATGCGAGGTGAACCATGAGCAGCCCAGAGAGCCCCGAAGAACGGGCAGGCCTGTACAGCACCGACGACGACGATCAGCTCTCCCAGGAAGACAGCCTGATCGACCGCGGGGTCGACGACATCCTGGACGAGGGCTATTCGCCGCCGGACAAGTGGAGGGAACCGCGCGACCACGAGACCTTGGACGAGCTGCTTTCCGAGGAAGAACCCGATCCGGCGATGCAGCTCGACGAGGAGGGCGACCCCAGCGAGGACTTCTCCGACGACGAGGTGGGCGACCACAGGGCCGGCCGATTGGTCGCGCCCGACGAGGGCGTGAACCCCGACGCCGATTCGGACCTGTTGGCGGACGACGTCGGCGTCGACGGGAGTGGCGCCTCCGCCGAAGAGGCGGCCGTGCACGTCATCGACGAGGAGTAGCGCTCTCGCCGTTCGGCGGCGCGGCCAGGTACCGCCGCAAGGTGTGCAGTGCCGTGTGCAGCTGGGCCTTCACGACAGGTTCGGCGATGTGCAGATCGGCGGCGATGCGATCCGTCGTCCAGCCAAGGTTTCTCGCTCGTCGAATCATCTCTCGATCCAAGGGCTGCAACCGATTCAGGGCATCGCTGACCAACGCGCGATCGACGGGACTGTCGTTCGCGCGCCGGTCGTCGTCGCCGTTCATGGTCACGACGTCAGCGTGGCTTTCAACGCGAAGTGACCGTTGCCCGTCGCGTCTTGGGCATCCATCAGATACCTCAAGAGGTAGTCGTGCGACGACGCCAGGTGCTCGCGCGTGAGCATGGCGGTCAATGGGGCATCTCCGGCCTCGACGGCGGCAAGGATGCCCAGATGTTCTGACGTCAGATGCTCCATCTGACCGATCACCTCGATGTGGACGTACATGTATCGGTCGGTGAGTCGCCGCAACCGTTCGACGAGCTCGATCATCCGCGGGCGGCCCGCGCGCTCGTACACCGCGGCGTGAAAGGCATTGTTGGCGGCCAGCCAGGTGCGGGTGTCGACGTTCTCCTCCATGATCTGGAGTTGTTTGCGCATCGTGATGTGTTCTGCGCGTCCAACATTCGGAACGGCTATCTGGGTGGCCAGTGGCTCGACGGCTTCCCGTAGTTCGTAGAGCTCCTGCAGCTCTGCGATCGACATCCCAGTCACCACTGCGGTCGCGTTCGACACCGGTTGCACTAGCCCCTCTCCGACGAGGATCTGAAGGGCATCGCGCACCGGAATGCGGCTCACGCCGAACCTCTCGGCCGTGCTCTGTTGAGACAGCCTCGAGCCCGGGGTGATGTCGCCCTGCAAAATCTCAGACCGTAGCTCGGAAGCCACCCGTGCGGCTGCACTCGCGTATGCCATTCAGCCTCCTTGGATACCACCTCTCATTTCTGTATACGTGTACTTTCTGTGGAGTTACTGTGGGATCCCCGTGCTGGGCAGGGGCCAAACGGCGACATCTGCACGAGGGTCGTGACGGCGGTTCGTCGAGCGACCCTCGCGCAGATGTCGGCGAGGTCGGAGACGCCTTAGGCGTACCCCAACGCCCTGTTCTCCGTCCTGATCCGCACGTTGAGGACCAGAGCGTTGGCGATCGTGAACGTGATCGCGGTCACCCACGCCGAGTGCACGAGGGGGAGTGCCACCACCTCGGCGACGACCGCGGTGTAGTTGGGGTGATGCATGAACCGATACGGCCCGCGACGCACCAGCGGGGCGTCGGGGATGACGATGACGCGTGGATTCCAATGTTTGCCCAGCACGGTCGCACACCACCAGCGCATGACGGTGCTGAGCACCACGATGGCAAGCATCGGCCAACCCAGCCACGGGATGAACGGCCGGTGCTGTGTGGCGACCTCGACGACGCACCCCACGAGGAGGAGGACGTGCATGGACACCATCACCGGATAGTGACCGCGGCCGAACTCCTTGCCACCGTTGGCAATGGACCACGACGCGTTTCGCCGGGAGACGACGAGCTCCACCAGCCGCTCGAAGCCGATCACGAGAATCAGAAGGTAGTAGTACACGGCGCGCCCCTACCAGCTCAGAAGGAGCAGCTCGAAGCTGAAGCCCGGCCCCATCGCGAGCATCACGCCCAGGGAGCCCGCTGGCGGCGGATCGGCGATGGTGCGGTGCAGGACGTCGAGCACCGATGCCGACGACATGTTGCCGTGCTCGCGCATGGAATTCCAGCTCTGGGCAAGGGAATCCGACGGCAGGTCGATCGCGTTGGTGATCGAGTCGATCACCTTGGGGCCACCCGGATGGCACACCCACGTCGAAATGTCGGCGATTGACAGCCCGTGGTCGGCGAGGAACCCGTCGACCTCCTCGCGCAGGTAGGAATCAGCCATCTTGGGGACGTCCTTGGACATCACCAGTTGGAAGCCGTTGGAGCTGACGTTCCATCCCATGACGTCGACGGTTCCAGGGAGGAGCCGACTGCGGGTGTCCAGGACCCGCGGGCCCGGGGTCGACGACGGGCTGTTCGGTACGCGGTCCGCACCGGTGGCGATCACCGACGCCGCACCGTCACCGAACAAACACACCCCGATCAGGGCCGGGATCGACGTGTCGTCGCGCTGCAGCGTGAGCGAACACAGTTCGACCGACAAGAGTGCCGCCACGTGGCCGGGGAAGCCGCGCAGGTAGTCGTGCACGCGGGCCATTCCCGCCGCGCCCGCAACGCAGCCGAGCCCGAACAGCGGGATGCGCTTCACGTCGGGCCGCAGGCCGATGCTCGACGCGATGCGCGCATCGACGGTGGGTACCGCCACGCCCGTGCTCGACACCGTCACGATGACGTCGACCTCGTCGGGTGCGATGTTCGCCGAGTCGAGCGCCGAAAGCACTGCTTGCCGCCCGAGGTCGGTGGCGACCTCGATGTAGGCCTCATTGGCCTCGGTGAAGCCACTCATCTGCGGGTAGCGCGATACGGGCAGCGCCAGGTTGCGGTGATCTACCCCGCTCGTTCGGGCGAAGCGCATGAACTCCGGCCCACCGACCTTGGTGAGCTCGCGCGTGACCTCGTCCTGGTTGTATCGGTATGGCGTAAACGCCACCCCTGTCCCGGCGATGCTTGGTGCACCGGTTCGGTTGAAGGCGAGCGAGTCCACCGTGGTCAAAATCGTTGTATCTGTCATACCTGGCAGACGGCGCGTACTCGCCTACGGTTCAAGTGTTTAACGGCATATGTGAACCCAGACACTTTCGATTTCGCGTCCGAAAGATGTTGCGGATACTGCTAATTCGCCAATATCGCGCCGACGTCAATATGCAGGCACACGCGCGCGCACGGTACTCCCCGTCGACACGGTGCGGCTGGCGAAGTCCTCGGAATCGACTGGGGCATCGCTGAAGACGGTCGATCGGAATTCGGTTGCAGGCACCGATCGCGACGAGTCAAACTGCAGCCATGGACATGCACGCCCGCCAGTTGATCGTCTCAGCGGCCACCGTGCGCGCGCTCGTCGACGAGCAGTTCCCGCAGTGGCGGGCACTGCCGATCACCGCCGTCGACAGCCACGGCACCGTTAACGCCATCTTCAGGATCGGGGACCAATTGGCGGCTCGATTCCCGCTCCAGGCAGACGAAGGGGTGGACGTCGTGCGGAACCAGCTGCTCACCGAGGCGCAAGGCGCCCGCCAGTTGGCGGGCTGGACCCGATTTCCCACGCCGGAACCGGTCGCGCTTGGCGAGCCGGGAGCGGGTTATCCGCTGCCGTGGTCGGTACAGACGTGGCTGCACGGCACCGTGGCGACCGAGCAGGACCCTGGCGAATCGATGATCTTCGCAAGGGATTTGGCGGATTTCATCTCGTCCGTCCGCGCCATCGAAACCGGTGGCCGGATCTTCACCGGACATGGCCGGGGTGGCGACCTCCTGACCCACGACGACTGGATTCGGACATGCCTGGAGCGCAGCCGCGGGCTGCTGGACGTGGTTGCGCTACAACGGGTGTGGGAGTCGCTGCGAGAGCTGCCACGCGGCGGCACCGCCGATGTGATGACCCACGGGGACCTGGTACCCGGCAATCTCCTGGTATCAGGAGACCGCCTTGCCGGGGTGCTCGACGTCGGCGGTTTGGCGCCGGCCGATCCTGCCTTGGATCTGGTGTGTGCGTGGCACGTGTTCGAGCCGGACCCACGCCGGGTGCTGCGCGAGCGACTGGGATGTGACGATCTGCAGTGGCAACGGGGGAGGGCGTGGGCCTTTCAGCAGGCGATGGGCCTGGTTTGGTACTACGCCGAGAGCAATCCGATGATGAGCCAGATCGGTCGGCGCACACTCGGCCGCCTCGCGGCTTAGCCGAGGTGCGGTTCGAGTTCGGCCATCAAGAGCGCCGGGTGGCACTGTGAATAACACTGGTGCTCAACATGGTTCACGTGACCCCTGTATGTTAAAGGTGTGCCAAACCTGAGACGCTCCATTAGGAACTCGTGTCGGCGTTCCTGCGTCGGCCGGTGCGTATCCAGACCACTGCGAAGAACACCAACGTCAGCGCCAGTGGCATGAGTCCGATGAGCCAGCTCAGCGCCAGCGGGGGTCCTGGCTGTTTGAGCACGTCGACGGCCAGGTCGGCGGTGCCTTCGCCCTGCGGACCGTCGATCGTGAACCGCAGCGTCCACGTCCCCGAGGAGTCGAGCGACTCCACGTCAAGGCCCCACACGTCGCGGTTGCGGGGATGTCGAGACAGTCGATCCGCGTCCTCCCGGCCATCGGGAGCGATCGCCGCAATGGTGCCGGACTTGCGTGCGATTCCGCCGTCCGGTTCGAACGTGAAATCCAACGACTGCATCGCGCGCAACGGCCACACGGTGAACCCGACCGTCACCGGGTAGGGGCCCACCTGGACGTGCTCGGTGTGCACGACGTAGTCCAGCGGATCGGCGGCCGCGCCCGGTGCCGCGCCGATTGACAGCGCGGCGACGGCGCACAGCATCGCGACCATCGCCCGCAACCTGTTGTGGACGGTCATGCCGATGCACCGACGGCAGGCGTCGCGTTCGATGCACGCAATGCCAGGCCGAGCCGCCACGTCGCGCCGCCGAGCACCCCCGCGAGCAGCCCTCCGGCGACGCACGTCAGCAGGATGCTGCCCGCGTTCCCGCCGCCGTCCTCACCACCCAGGTCGACGCCCCCGGATCCCATTGAGCCGAGCAACCAAGCGATCGCGATCACCCCTGCCGCGCCAGATCCGGCCAGCAGCCAGGCGCTCGCGCCTCTCCACCGCAGCAGGAGCTCGACGACGACGCCGAACACGAAAACCATTGCGGGGATCAGCACCATGTCGATGGGGAAGCCCAACTCGACGAAGTCGCGAAGCGCCAAGTGCTGCAAGTCGGCATACCAGCCGACCGCCCAGACGGCGAACGACCAGGTCACCAGGTTCAGCGCCAGTGTGAGAAGCCCGGTGCCGAAGGCTCCGCCGCGCGGCACGACTTGAGAACCGAGCAGCACGCAGACGAGCGGAATGGCCAGCCAGGTAAGGGTGGGCCAGTCGATGGTCGCGCTCAGGTTGATGTCCGCCAGCGCGCCGCTTTGGATCGAGGCGTATTGCCCGAACGCCGCGATCGCGACCATGAATCCCCAACGGCCCCAGCGGTGTTCGCGGGCCGCGGCGAAGACGATCGCGGTGCCGATCATGGTGACGCAGATCGACGTCAGCCAACCTTGGTGTGGCGGCGACGCGACGGTCACGTCGAATCCGTACAGGCCGTGCCACCACTCGTCCCACAGCCCGTACATCAGGAACGAGGCCGCGGCGATGCCGCCGACCAGATAGCCGATCGGCGCGGCGAATACGCCGAGCACCTTGAACGCGCGACCGCCGACGGTCGGATCGGGATCGTAGCCATTGCGCTGTGCGCCGGTGGCCCGTAACACCATCACCAAGCTGGTCAACCCGGCGATCGCACCGCCGGAGTAGATGAACAGGTGCGGCAGCGTGAAGAAGCTGTCCGGCCCGACGTAAAGGTGCCAGTCGATGTCCCAGGTCAACCCCGACAGCGAGATCAGGGTGCCTGCGAGCATGACAAGCGCCGGTAACTTGCCGTGCGAATCCGCACTCGTCATGGCGGTGTGCCTTTCTAGCCGTTGGTGGTGACGCTCAGAACTGCTTCTTGCACTTGGCCGCTGGCGGCGATGCGGACCCTGATCTCCCATTGCCCGGCCATGGAGAGGTCCACGTCGGCACGGTACCGGCCGTCGCCTTGGGCCGCGGCGGCCACAGGTGTTGTGGCATGGCCCATTTGGGGCATCGCGGGTGCGAAGGTGACCGAGTCCGGTGTGGCGGGCTGGCCCCCGTTGCCGGTTGTCTCGACGGTGTCATCACCACCAGCATGTCGATCGAAGATGCCAGTGTCACGGGGGATAACCCCCCACTTCATCGCACAGTGGTTGCGAGGCTCACCACGCCAATGTTCGCTGCATCTCGGCACCTGGCGAGTCGATCACCTTTGCAAGGGATTTGGCGATTTCATCTCGTCCGTCCGGACTATGCCGAGAAGAATCCGTCATGAGCCGGATCGGTGGGCGCACACTCGCCCGCCTCGCCGAGCGGCCTTAGTCGAGGTGCGGCTCGAGTTCGGCCACCAAGTGCTTCTTCCCGCCGAACCCGATCACCCGGTGGACTTCCTGGCCGTCCTTGAACAACAGCATGGCCGGGATGCCCTTGAAGTTGAACTGCTGCCAGATCCCGTCGAACTGGTCGACGTCGATCTTGCGCACGACGATGCGCCCAGCCCACTCCTCGGACAATGCCGCCAGCACCGGCGTCACCTGGCGGCACGGTCCGCACCACGCGGCCCAGAAATCGACGAGCAATGGGACGCCGGTCGAGCTCTCGGCGGTGATGTCTTCGGGAGTGATCGCGACCAGCGTTTCGCGGGCAGCCTCGTACGCTCGTTTGTCGGCTGCCTCCTGCGCCAGGACGTCGGCTGACACCGGTTCCCCCGTCGACCGCGCCCAGCGTTTGAACTCCTCGAAGCGGGGGCCTGGTGCGTCATGCGTGCCGGAGACCTCGCTGATGGCTCCGTTCAGCGCCCGAAGCGCCCCACCGAGCTGCGGCGCGGTGCGCTCCAGCCCGAAGGCCCGCACGGTGACGGTGTCCCCGTCGCGCTGCAGCTCGACGTCCTGGAAGACGCGGACCGTGTACTGCTCGTTGTCGGTGACGTGCCAGCGGGTCGTGATCCCGCGGATGCGGGCCAACTCGCGGACGGCCGCCTCGTCGTCGGACAGCCGCGTGCCGTGCTCGAGCACGTAGGCCGCGAAGGGGCGGTACTCCGATGAGTCCGGTCCACCGCTGATCAGTTTCTGCAGGCCGCCAAGCAGTTCCTGGTAGACGTCGGCCTCGCTGTCGCCCTCCGCCTCCAGGTCGAAGGCGGGCCAGCGGCCGATCAGCGCGCCGTCCCGTTGCTCGAGCTCTATGCCCTCGAGCAGCTTGATCACATGGGTGCCCTCGCCTGGCACGGCGACGGTGAACTCGTGGCTGCGCTCCATCGGCCCCCCTCTACCTGGCCTGATCGTACTCAGCCCAGCCGGTGTAACCCCACTCCTTATCTAGAAGTGAGCCGCAGGTGGCGGCGCTATCTGCGCGAGAAAGGCACGCGATGACCCAGCGGGAAATGTCCCTACAGCAATTGACCACCACCAGGGCGTCCGGGGCGGTGATCCTCATCCGCTTCTACGTGGGGTTGATCTTCGCCTCCGAGGGAATCCTCAAGTTCCTCCGTCCAGATTCTCTGGGCCCTGGCCGGTTCGACAAGGTCGGCATCCCCTCACCAACCTTCTTGGCCTACTTGGACGGAGGCTTTGAGATCGCCTGTGGCGTACTGATTCTGGCCGGGCTGCTAACCAGACTGGCGGTGGTTCCGATGATCGTCGACATGGTCGGCGCACTGTTGATCACTAAACTGCCGTTGCTGTGGGGTGATGCTGCGCTGTACCCGAAGGAAGGCGGCATCTGGGACTTCCTGCACGAGTCCCGCGTCGAGATCGCGCAGTTGTGCGGCAGCGTCCTTCTGTTCATCGTCGGAGCGGGTGCGTACTCCCTCGACGCCCGGATGAGCAGGGCCAAGGCGCCAGCGGCGGTGGCCTGATCGAACCCTCAGAGCGATTCCGGGACGGGGGTGGGTGATGCCGAGCGAGAATGAAGTGCGCCGTCTTCGATCCGTGGACACGCGTACCTCGCGCTCGGAGGGAGGGCTGCGGTCGGTGACGGATGCGGCGTATCCCGATTGGGAAGCGGTGTACTCCGACAACGTGACCTGGGTGTACCGCCTGATGTACGGGAAGGTGGGCAACCGCCCCGACGCCGAGGACCTGACCGCCGAGGTGTTCACGACGGCGCTTCGGCCGCTCCGGGTTTCGGCCACCGTACCCGAGGTTCGCAAGTATCTTCGGATGACGGCGCGCACGGTTCTCGCGTCCTACTGGGCGGATCGGATGGGCAGGGAGGTGACGTCGATCGAGGAAGACGTGCCAGAGGCCATCGAGCCGGAATTCGTCGCGTCCGACGCGCCCGACCGCGTCGGCAAGTTGTTGGCGAGCCTGCCGCAGAACTATCGACGTATCCTGGAACTGCGTTTCCTGCAGGCATTTTCGATACGGGAGTCCGCCACCCAGATGGGTGTGAGCGTCGCGAATGCCAAGGTGTTGCAACACCGCGCCCTGCGGATGGCGGCGCAATCGAGTGACGAGGAGACGACGTGAGCGACCGAAACGTGCGCCGCTTCGTCGAGGGCCTGCTACGGGGGCAGCCGACGGAACGGGCGCGCCCGGATGACGTCGAAGCCCAGCAGATGAAGACCGCCATCGAACTGCGCGCAGCGCGGTTGGGCAGTGATGCACCGCGCGAGGAGTTCGTCGCCGACCTCCATCGTCGGCTGGCTCAGGCAGAGGATGACGCACGAGGGGTCGATCGTCCCGCCAAGAGCGGCCCCACCGGCACCCGCAGGCAGGTCGTCATCGGCACGTCGATCGCGGCCGCATCGGCGGCGGCCGGGCTGGTGGTGGATCGCACGCTGCTGCGGGACGGCGAACCGCCTGCACCGACACCGTCCGCGCAGGGCGTCATGGAGCCGAACACCGGCGTGTGGGCACCGATCGGGTCGAGCGTCGACGTCCCCGATGGGGCAACGTTGGCCTTCGACCTCGGCGCCGTCAACGGCTTCGTGCACCGGGTCGACGGCCAGCTCGAGGCGGTGTCCGGCATCTGCACGCACCAGGGCTGCCGGCTGTGGCTGGATGCGCCGGACAACCGGCTGCGCTGCCCGTGTCACTCGACGTCGTTCTCCCTCGCCGGGGAGACGCTCACCCACCAGCTGCCGATCGCCCCTGCGCCGCTACCTCGGATCCAGGTGCGCGAAACCAACGGCGTGATCGAGGTGTACGCGCCGACCCGGCAGACGTGAGCTAGGGGAGTAGCGAAATCTTCTGCCAGATCTTGCTGGACAGCTCGGTGGTGAGAGTCTCGATGCCGGAGATGGTTTCGAGCACGACGCCGTCGGTGCTGTGCTCGGCACTCAGCGCCGCGGTCTTGGCCGTCAGGCTCAGCATCTCCGAGCAGTAGCCGAGATAATGACGCAGCTGCTCGGCGTCGAGACCGTGACTTACGCTCTGCTCGGTCGGCGTGTAGTTCGGGCTGACCTGTTCCGGATCCTTGGAGAGTTGGTGCATGTCGATGACGTGGGCCAGTGAACGCAGCCGATGAAGCAGCCGAAGCAACGCCCGCCGCTCCATGCGCTCGGGTAGCACCCACAGGAACACGACCGCGATCGCGGCGAACACGATGTCGTTGATGGCGCTCTCGGTCAGGGGCACCCAGTCCACGGTCTTGGCGAGCCCGTCGGTGACGGCTGGGCGCAAGCTGAAGGCCAGCAGGACCAACGTGACCGCGACGATCGCGATGCTCGCGGCACGGGCAGTGAGCGTCGCACGTCGAAGACGCACCCGAGACTCAGCGGCCTCGCTCTGCACCAGATCGACCAGGTGGCCGAGGTCGCGTGCCGCCTTGGTCAACCCCCGTTCGCCGAAGCGTGCGTGGATGCGGCGTTCGAGGTGCGCCACGGTATCCCCGACGTGGCCAGCTGCCAACTGCACCACGTCTCCTGCCGGGCTCGTCTGCGCCACGCAAAGACTGTAGAAGCAATCGGGTCGCCGGTGGCGAACTATGGTCGGTTGGGGTGAGTGTGAAGGAGCGGCATGGACGAGTTGGTAGACCACCGGCGCCAGGAGTTGGCCATCAGCGTGCTCGGTGGGCCGACCACCGTCGTCGACGTCGGCGGGCGCCGGCTGGTCATCGATCCGACCTTCGATCCGCCTGGACCCCACGCCTACCTGACGAAGACCGCCGGCCCGGCCGTCGCGTCAACGGCTCTGGGCGACGTCGACGCCGTGTTGGTCAGTCACGACGAGCATCCCGACAATCTCGATGACGAAGGCCGTGGGGTAGCGCTGGCCGCGCCGCTCGTGCTCACGCATCCGCGCGCTGCGAGCCGGTTGGGTCCGAGGGCCAAGGGCCTCGAGCCGTGGCAGTCCATCGATCTGCCCGGCGGAGACGGATCGGGATCCCTTACCGTGCAGGCGGTTCCGGCCGTCCACGGTCCTGCCGACGGACAGCGCAACGAGACGGGTCACGTGAACTGCGAGGTCACCGGTTTCGTGCTGTCCGGCGTGGGTGTCCCGACGGTCTATCTCAGTGGCGACAACGCTTCGATCGGAGCGGTCAAGGCCATCGCGGAGCGCGTCGGTCCGGTCGACGTCGCCGTGATCTTCGCCGGTGCGGCCCGAGTGGCGGCGAAGGAGCACGGCCGTCCCCTGACGTTCACGGCGCAAAGGGCAACTGCTGCCGCCGAGTTACTCGGTGCGACGTCGGTCATCCCTGCTCACGTCGACGGCTGGGCGCACTTCAGCGAGGGCCGCGACGACTTCGTCGCCGCATTCGAAGAGGCAGGGCTCGGCCACGTCATCGCGGTGGCACCGAACGGGCACTGGATCGACGTCAGACGGGACGGCGCGTCCTGGGTAGCCGCCGCTCGGGGCTGACGTCACCGAGAAGCCGGGTCAACTCCGATATCGGTTCACTGCCCAGCTGTTGGACCCGTTCCACGATCTCGTCGCGCAACCCATCTGGCGCGTATTGCTCTGCGAGCCAATGGAACTTGTCGACCGTCCGGTCCCACGTGAACGGCTTGCCGGAGGCTCCCTCGAAGTCGTGCTGCTCGCGTGAGAGGCGTTGGCCGTCGCGCAGCGTCACTTCGACGCGAACGGGTGTCTCGCGCGGATAGCCCGCCGTGAACGTGGCGTTGGGCCGGACGTCGACGCGGCGCAGGAGCCGTTGGACGTCGGCGCGGCCGATCCGCTCGGTCTGGAGCTGCTCGGGCCCGACCTGGCCGTCGATCAGGGCCGCGGCCAGGAGGTACTTCAGGTTGTAGTCGGCCTGTTCCTTGGTCGACGGCGACTCCTTGTCACCGAAGCTTCCGCCGCCGGCGATGTCGTAGGCCATCTGAAACACCTCGACGTCGACCGACTCGACGTCCTCGTGGTCGATGCCGTGCTCCCGAACGAGGGTGAGAGTCGTTTCGATCGGCGCTTGGCCGTGGATCAGCGAGCAGTACTTCTTCAAGTACGTGTGGTTGACGACGTCCAACGCGGGGTCGTCGACACGGAGATCGATGTGTTGTCCGAACAGCCGCTCGAGCCCATTGGGTCCCTCGAAGAGCCCTAGCGGGCCCGTGATTCCGCGCTGCGCCAACCCGGTGGTGTACACCGCACGTTGGGCGGTGATGCCAGGGGAGATGCCCTTCCAGTTCGACACCGGCTCGGAGTGGATCGCCGCCAACGATACGTTGTCCGATGCGGCGATGGCGATGGCGTTGGCCGTCTGCTCCGGCGAAAGGTGCAGCAGTTTGGCGGCGCCCGCCGCCACCGAGATCGCCAGCTGCAGTGCGTGGTTGAGGCCACGGGCCATGACGGGGACGGACGCCGAGAACCGGCATTGCACCTCGTAGGCCACGGCCAGCGCCAGGACGAACTCGTCGCCGGTGGCGCCCACGCTCTCCGCCACCGCCAGGATCGCGCCGAAGTTGTCGGCGGGATGGCACAGCCCGCCTGGGGTCAGATACGTGTCGAGCAGATCGACGTATCGCACGGCCACCGAGTTGAACAACGTGGCCTGATCGACGGTCGACCGACCGCCGCCGATCAACGTCGCCGGGCCGCCGTTTCCTCCGATGTGGTCGCGCACGATCTGCACGGTCTCACCGTCGAGAGCGGCGATCGCGCAGCCGAGGCTGTCGAGGACGTTGCGCCGCATCAACATTGGGGTACTGGCGCCCATATTGGTGGTGTCGGACCTCACCACCCAATCTGCGAGAGCCTCCACCGCGTAGCGGGTGCGCTCGGCGGTCGGCGTGCTCACGAGTCGCGCCCCTGCGTCGGCGGGTCGAGCCGCGAAACCTGGTAGTGGCTGATGAGCCAGCCGTCGCCACCGCGTTTCGCCACCACGCTGAGCGAGACGGGCACGGTCGTCCGGTCGACGAACGAGAAGTCAACGCTTAGATAGCCGAGCACCAGATCGTCGGCCAGCTGCCGGGTTTCGAGGATGCGGTACTCCGCCGTCAACCCGATCGGTTGGCTTGCGTAGTAGTCGGCAACGCCTCGGCGCCCCACGCTGTACGGCTTGAGGCCTTGGAAGATCGCGTCTTCGGTGAACAGGGCGGCGACTTGCTCGGGTTCGTGCGCACCGACGGCGGCCGCCCACCGGTCGAGCACACCGCGTAGCACGGTCTCGGGCTCGCCCATGATCAGTGCCCTGCGCTCTGGCCGCCGTCGACGTGCAGGATCTCGCCGGTGACGAACGGGGCATTCTCCAGGTAGACGACGGCGTTCACGACGTCCTCGACATCGCCCATCCGGCCGAGCGGATGCATCGCGGCAAGGGCATCGTGGGTCGCCTCCGGGTGCATCGGCGTCCGGATGATGCCCAGCGCGACGGCGTTGACCCGGATGCCGCGACGGGCGTACTCGATCGCCAACTCCTTGGTCACCGCGTTCAGACCGCCCTTGGTCAGCGACGCCAGCGCCGACGGCACTTGGGAATTGGCGTGATCGACCAGGCTGGTGGAGATGTTCACCACGTGTCCGCCGCGGCCCCCGTCGAGCATCGCGGCGATGGCGCCACGCGAAACCTCGAAGAACCCACGCACATTCACGCCGGTGACCGCGTCGAAGTCCTCGTCGGTGTACTCGGTGAACGGTTTCGCGATGAAGATTCCCGCGTTGTTGATCAACGTGTCGACCCGGCCGAACCGTGCCAGGGCCGCCTCTACGATGCGGGCACCGACGCCCGGTTCGGCCAGGTCGCCTGCGACGGTCAGCACGTCCGGGTCGTCCGACTCGCCGATCGAGCGCGAGTTCGCGACAACCGCGTAGCCGAGCTTGCGGTAAGCGGTGACCAGGTCGGCTCCGATTCCTTGGGACGCTCCGGTGATGATGGCTACCTTCTGGACTTCATTCATGTGACGCCTCGCTTCGTAGTGCATCTCGGTGTTGCTTGCATCCCATTGAACGCGCGGTCGGGCCTGCCGCTGCCCGGGCACCACGACCGGTTTGCTTCCTACTGAGAGGCTCAGGCTTCCACCGCACTACGCTTGGCCCGTGGAGCTGCGGCAGCTGCGCTACTTCGTCATCCTCGCCGAGGAGCTGAACTTCGGCCGCGCTGCCGAGCGCCTGCACATCGCAGGCCCGTCGCTCTCCCAACAGATCAAGGCCCTCGAACGTGATCTGAAGGTGCGCCTGTTCGACCGCGATCGTCGATCCGTCGCCTTGACCGACGCCGGGGCCACGTTGCTGCCTGGCGCCCGCGCACTGCTGGACCAGGCCGACACGTTGCGAAGGTCTGCGACCGGTCTCTCCGATTCCGAACCCGTCCGGCTCGGCTACGTCAATTGGCGCCCCGCCGACTTGGCGGAACGAACGGCGGGAATTGCGCAGCTGCGGATGGACACCTGGGTGATGCCCTCGCATGCGCAGGCCGCGCGGGTCGCCGAGGGCAGCCTCGACGTTGCGATCTGCTGGGCACAGAGCACCGACCTGACCACCCACGACCTCGACGCCCGGCTCATTGGCGCCGATCGCTTGTACGCCGTCTGCACCGGCTCCGACGTCTCGCCGGTCAAGGCCAAGGACACGCTGGTGCTCGTCGACGCCGACACGGCCAGCTGGTCGTCGTGGAACCGCTACGGCGAACAGTTCGGCCACGACACCGGCGCGCGCGTGGTGCACATCGACGACGGGGGCATCACTGGTCCAACGTTTTTCGAGCACGTGCGCCGCTTGCGCAGACCCGTGCTGAACTCGCCGAAGGGTCAGACGACACCGGTGCCAGCGGACCTGGTGGCACGTCCTGTGATTCACCCCGAGCCGTACTGGACGTGGTCGCTCGTCTCGCGCCGCGGCGAGGGGCGAGCGACGGTGCTCGCCGTGATCGATGCGCTCGCACGTGACGTCGGTCCGCTCGGCTTGGAGGGCGACGCGTGGCTGCCCGCGGACGATCCGCATCGTGCGTCGCGACGCCCGTGACCACTAACACTTGCGCAAGTGTTTGACTTTCTGGGATGGTTGAGCCTCTAATGGATCGGGGCGCCCAACCGGCGTGCCCGTGTACCGGAGACGAAAGCGAGGTGAGCGGCCTGATGCCAAGCGACAGTAGCCCCAAGCGCGACGGCGCCGCACTCGCGAAACCCGGTGCGTCAACGCGTCACTGATCAGCGTCGGACCTGATCCGCGCACCTTTCCATCGTCCAGCGATGTCCTGGACGCCTGAAATCTTCTAAAACCGTTGCCGGTGGAGCACTGGTGCCGTCTACGCGATGGCCGCCGCCACCGACGGAGGGAGCATGTCATGACCACTTTGGAGATGTTGCTGCGCATCGGTGCCGGCGTGGGCCTTGGTACCGCGATCGGACTGGAACGCCAATACCGGGCACGCATGGCAGGGCTGCGGACCAACGCGCTGGTGGCCGTCGGCTCCACGCTATTCGTGCTGCTGTCGGCACACGGTTTCGCCGGCGACTCGGGAACCGCCGACCCCACCAGGGTAGCGGCCCAAATCGTTTCCGGCATCGGGTTTCTCGGGGCGGGGGTGATCCTGCGCGACGGGCTGAGCGTGCGTGGCCTCAACACCGCAGCCACGCTCTGGTGCGCCGCGGCCGTCGGAGCACTGTGCGGCGTGGGCCTGTTCTCGGTCGCTGCGGCAGGCACCGTCGTCGTCGTGGCCGTCAACACTGCCCTGCGATTCGTGGGGCGCGTCGTCGACCGTCGTCCCGACATCGGTGGCGAGCAACCCACCTGCTACTCGTTCGTGGCGGTCACCCGCGACGAGCACGAGGCCCACATCCGGGCATTGATCGTCCAGTCGTTGACCCGCACCGACTTTCGTCTGCAGTCGATCGCCAGCACCAACACCGACGGTGACGGCGGCGTCGAGGTCCGGGCAGAGCTGATCAGCGACCAGCGCGACGATCGGCAGATGGAGTCGGCGGTGAGTCGGCTGAGCATGGAGCCTTCGGTGACCAGCGTGCGCTGGCGCGCCAAGGAACCCGTCGACCACTAGCCCCGTTAGTCCTCCTTGCGGATCAACTGCTGCAGTGCGACCCCGTCGGGCGCAAGCAATTCGTCGATGCGCGGCTGGTTCACCTCGGCGACGATGATCTCCCCAACGTCCTTCTGGACGTCGCGGAAGATGCCGTGGGACTTCATCTTGTCGGTCTGATAGATGTTGTCCTCGGTCGGCGTCACGTAGTAGACCGCCTCGGCCTTGAATCGGTGCACCAGCCACAGGTGGACCAGGGTCATCAGGCGCTTCTGGCGCAGCTTCTCGGCGAACGTGTTCTGGTCGCGCACCGTCAGGATGCTGCGGCCGTTGCGATCCTTGATCGGGTCGACGAGCACGTTGGCGAGTTTCTCCTCGCCGCCGTCGCGTTCGCCGTAGATGCCGAGTTCGAGCACCTCCCCGCCTGCGCGCAGCGGGCGGAACTGGACGCGGAGTTTCTCACCGAGTTGGTAGTGCTCGCTCCACAGGGCCAGCCAGTCCTCGAGCAGTTTCTTGGGCACCTCGGTCTGCACGAGGTGCTGATGCTGCGTGGAGCCCGCACCCATCGACTTGGTGGTCGCCGTGCGCCCTGACGACGCCGCAAGGGCGGCGTCGCTGCGGGGTCCGCCGACGAGGGTTTGCGGTGTGCGGTAAGGCGACTCGACCAGACGCATCTTGCGTTGCAGGCGGGCCAGCGACAGCATGCCGTCCTGTTTGAGTGCGGTGGCGAACTCCTCGGCGGCGACGCCGTCGATCTGGTGCCCGCCGTAGGTCATGAAGTTGAAGACGAAACCCATCTTCGCGAGTTCCTCTGGGAACGCCCGCATCTCGTCGTCACTCATCCCGGTGGTGTCCCAGTTGAACGAGGGGGAGAGGTTGTAGGCCAGCATCTTCTCGGGATACACGCTGTGAATCGCATCGGCGAACTGGCGTGCGTCGTGAAGGTCGGCGGTCTTCGTCTCCATCCACAGGATGTCGGCGAACGGTGCAGCGGCAAGTGACTTGGCGATCGCGTACGGGATGCCGCCGCGAATCTGGTAGTAGCCCTCCGGCGTCTTCACCCGCTCGCAGTCCCACCCGGCGTCGACGCCGAGTTGCTTCGCCTTCTCCCTGGCCTCGTACAGCGACGCACACCCGGCGAATTGCCGCCAGTCCGCGGCGCTCATCTCGGGCGCCTCGCCCTCACGTTCACGGAACTCGAGTAGCTCCGCCACGGCCTCGCCGTAGGTCTGCAACCCGGCGTCGTCCTGCCACGCCTCGACGAACCGGGACTCGACGGTGTCGAAGAGCGTGTCGACGGACTGGTTGCCGTCCGGCTTCCAGCCAGCGGCCGACTCGGCGATGACGCCAAGGATGCCTTGCCGCTCGAGCCAGGCGGTGGCGGCGGCGTACTCACCCTCGGGTAGTGCGTAGAGGAGGTGGCCGTTGAGGTCCGTGACCCCCGCTTCGAAGAAGCTGCGCACCATCGCGAGGAAGCAGGACTTGTACGACGGAATCTTGAGGTTGGTGGCGCCGAGCAGGAACGGCTGATCGCGCTCGTCGGCACGGCTATCGATGAGGTTGGCGGCCTCGGCGTCGGTGCGGGCCACGATGATGCCGGGCACCCGCATGATGTCGAGCTGGAACCGCGCGGTGTTGAGCCGCTTGATCTGCTCATCCGACGGCACCAGGACCTTGCCACCCTGGTGACCGCACTTCTTGGTGCCCGGGCGCTGGTCCTCGACGTGGTACCCGGGCACGCCGGACTCCACGAAGCGACGGATCAGATTGCGGACGTGCGGATCGCCACCGTGACCGGTATCGGCGTCGGCGATGATGAACGGCCGGAAGTCGACCTCCGGCGTGCTGGCACGCTGCGCATCGGTCATGCGCAGCCGCAGGTACTGCTGGTTGCGGTCCGCGGTCAGCAGCGCACGGACGAGTCCCGCGGCTTCGTCGGGCACCTGGCTCAACGGATAGCTGGCGAGGTCGGGGCCCGGATCTTCGCTGATCGAGCCCTTCGCCGACGTCGCCCAACCTCCGAGGTAGATCCCCTCGATGCCGTTGCGCTTCATCGTCACCGCCTGACCCGGTGAGTACGGGCCGAAGGTGGTGATGCTCTTGTGCTGACCGAAGAGCTCGCGGAGTCGGGCGAAGAAGGCCGTCGCGGCCTCGCGCGCCACGATGTAGTCAGCTGCGATCGTGCCGCGCTGCTCGACGACCTGACGGGCCGTGTACAGGCGGATGATCCCTTCGAAGCGCGGGCTGTCGAAGTACCGCTGGGTGGCGGCGACGTCCTGCTCGAAGGGTGTGCCGGTCTCTGCCGCCGCTTCGATGGTGGTCATGGATTTACGCTCCTCGTTGAGCCAGTACCGCTGACTCGCCGAGTCTATCTCCGGTTCCTGCGCGCGAAGCCGCAACGACGATCACGGTGGCGGGGCGAGCGAAGCGACGGGGGATTCAATGACCGGCATGCCCAAGGCTCCAGGTCTGGGACATAACCCATTGCACGACAGGGAGATAGCGTCCACCCAGCCGGTGACGTCCAGGTCTACGTCTTGAACCTCCCGGCGAACCCGCGAAGGGGGAGGTCCGCACTGGTCAGCAGTCCGGGTGGGGCCTCGACCACGGAACGGATCGCGTTGAGGGCGGGCAACCCGGTGACGGTCATGCCGATCGATGCAAAGTTGTCGGGGTTGGACAGATCGACCCCCGGCCTCGGGAAGACCATGTGTTTGTTGTAGATGCACGGGTCGCCCTTGATCTGAGTGATGTAGCAGCCCTTGATGTCCCAGTGCGGATCGGTGTGCGGCGTCATCTGCCACTCCAGATGCGTCTCGACCTTGGGCACGCCGTCAACCATGCCCTGGTACTTGATGTAGTTGCCGCCGAGCGACCCCTTCGGCATCTGATACCAGCCAAGGTCGACGTCCTTTGTGCACGCGCCCAGCTCGTAGCTGAACTTCACCTCGTCGAGTTCCAGCCCGAAGCAGTCGGCCATCATCAACACGCTGTCGGCGAAGACGCGCGTGTACTTCTCCAGTTTGGACGGGATGGACGGATCGTCCACGGGCAGGCCGTAGCCCACCTCGATCCACGTCTCCTTGCTGTGGTGGCAGGAGACGTCGACGGACTCGATGGTGGTGACGTTCTCGATCTCGGCGACGTCTGCCGAGCACACCACGCCGAGGATCTGGTTCAGGCCGGGGTTCATGCCGGTGCCGTAGAAGCTCGAGGCGCCCTTCTTGCAGGCCTCGGCAAGCAGTTGCGACACCGGTTTCCCCGACGGGTGCGGGTGGTTGGTGTCGCGGTGCCAGCCGGTGATCCAGTCCGCTGTCGTGACGATGTCGATCCCGGCTTCGAGAACCTTTACGTACAGGTCCTCATCCGGAAAGACGCCGTGGAACGTCAATACGTCGGGTTTTGCGGCGACGATGTCGTCGACCGAGCCCGTGGCGATGACCCCGATCGGTGCCAGCCCGGCGATTTCACCGGCGTCACGTCCGACCTTTTCCGGTGTGTAGCAATGCAATCCGATGAGCTCGAGATCGGGATGGGTTCCGATTCGCTTGATCATCTCGGTGCCGACGTTCCCGGTGGCGACCTGGAATACCCGGATCGGTGCTCTGGTGGATGTAGTCATTCGACCTTCAGCCCTTCGATGGTGGGTGATTGATCAGGAGATGGCGGTGGCCCGCAGCTCCGCGGCGCTGCCGCCACGGCCGTCGGGGTAGAACTGCTTGGCCCAGTTGCGGATGGCGGTGAAGCCGGCGAACTCGCTGCTGGACAGTGCAGGCGGATCGGAGTAGCGCTGGTGCTGCCAGATGTGAACATCCTGGGAGAACTGGCGAATGATCTCGTTCGCGACGGCTTGCGCGGTCTTCTCCGCCTTCTCCGGATCGGCGGTGGCCGTGCGGCCGATGTAGACGCTGAAGCGGACGTCGGACGTGCAGTCGTCGACGGGAGTCACCGCGCTAATGGTTCGGTTGTCGACCATGCCCCAACTCTTGGTCACGGCGACCCCGAGGCCTCCGTTGATGGCTTCGACCCCACTCTTGACGTCGGCGATCGACTGGTATTCATCGCCTTCGAAGGTGATGGTGAAGTCGACGTAGGACACCGGTCGGTCGAAGTCGTGTCTGGTGAACACCGGCACGATCGGAGTCTTGTGCACGAACTTGAAATGGGCGAAGTCGACGCCGTTTTCGAGCACGTACTGCGGATGCAGTTCCAGCTGCTCCCGGTACAGGGTGGCCATCGGGTAGTAGTCGGCCACGCTGCTGCCGTCGCCGAATCCGGAGAATACGTCGGGCACGTCGAAGTAGGGGTCGCGGCCTTCGACGTCGTGCCAGACGTAGACCGACTCGTTGCGCTCGGTCACGGGGTAGGTGCGGATGCGACGGCCCCGGTTGGGCCGGTCCTCATACGGAATGCAGACGTTGCGCCCGTCGTGATTCCACTGCCAGCCGTGGAAGGCGCACTCGATGACGTCGCCTTCGACGTGGCCGCCGAAACCCAGGTGGGCGCCGAGGTGCTCGCAGTAGGCATCCATGACGGTCAACCGGCCGGACTGCGCCCGCCACGCCACCATCTCCTGACCGAAGTAGGTCATCCGGTGCACATCGCCGACGCCGATCTCGGCCGACCATGCGACCTGGAACCACCCGGTCGGCTTCATCGATAGTGGAGGTTTCGCCATCTCGGTGACCTCTTCTGCACGGCGTTGCGCACGTCGATCGAACTGGCGTGACGGCTGAATCACAGCAGGTACTGTGAAAATATCACAGCCGCTACCCGTACAGAAGTGCTGTTGCCATCAGAACGGATACCATCCGAACCATGACCGACGCGGGCGTGTCCGAGCGCCGCCCCAACCGGCGCGGCGAGGCCACCCGGGAGAACATGCTGAAGGCCGCGGTCAAGGCGCTGGCCTCCGGCGACCCCGGTGCCGTGTCGGCCAACAAGATCGCCCGTGACATCGGCGCCACCTGGGGCGCGGTGAAGTACCAGTTCGGCGACAACGACGGACTCTGGGCCGCCGTGCTCCACCACACCGCCGAGCGACGAGCCGACACCATGCTGACTTTCACCGACACTTCGGCGCCGCTGCGCCAGCGCGTCGCCGACATCATCGACACGCTCTACGACGGGCTCACGTCCACCGACTCCCGAGCCATCGAGAACCTCCGTGCGGCCTTGCCCCGCGACCATGCCGAGCTCGAACAGCTCTACCCGCGGACCGCCGCCGAACTCTCCTCCTGGGGGCGGGGGTGGCTGGCGACATGCCAGAACGCCTTCGCCGACCTCGACGTGGACCCCGAACGCGTGGCCGAGGTCGCCGAGCTCATCCCAGGCGCCATGCGCGGCATCACCTCGGAACGCCAACTCGGCACCTATGCCGACCTCGACAAGGCGCGGCGCGGGCTGACCAACTCCATCGTCGCCTACCTCGAGGGCTCCCGGCGCTGAGCCTCGGACGATGGACATCGAGGTGCGTCATCTAAGGGCCATGGTCGCCGTTGCCGATCACGGCACCCATACAGCCGCCGCGGCAGCCCTGCACGTGACGCAACCGACGCTAACCAGGACAGTGCGTCAGTTGGAGCGCATCTACGGCCTTCGTCTGGTGGAGAGCGGGAGTGCTGAACTCACCGTCGAGGGCGATGTCGTAGTCGAGCGCGCTCGACGCGTACTCGCCGAACTGGCAGCCCTCGACCGAGACCTGACCGGTAGCGGGTCCGTCCGCCTTGGCTTCGCCTGGCTGCTCCCCGACGAGTGGATCCGCGAAGTGCGAAACATCATGGACGCCAAGCACATCGCCGTTGACGTCCGCCGAGTCGAAGATCCAGTGGCCGCCTTGGTGGCCGGCAACGTCGATGCCGCCCTGCACAGGAACGCTCTGCCCGTGCCGCTGGATGGGATCACCACCGCACCGATCGCCGCCGAACGCCGCGTGCTGGCCTTCAGCCGCCTCGATCCCGCCATGGCGGATTGTTCGGAAGTACACTGGGCCGCGCTTCCGGATCGACCCGTGATCGTCAACACGATGTCCGGCTCGACCACACCGGAGTTACTCCGACACACGCATCGAGAGCGCCGAATCGTCGAGTGCCGCAACTTCGACGAGTGGCTCGAACTCGTGGCCGCCGACGCCGGCATTGGCGTCGTACCCGAGATCAGTGCCCGCAGAGTCACCCATCCCGATATCCGCTACCTTCCGATCGTGGATGCGCCACCCTCGTATGTGGGTCTCGCCTGGCGCTCAGCCCCGCCACCATCACGGGTCACGCGGACGTTCCTCGACGTTGCCATCACGGTCGGTCGGGCCGCATTGGCCAGGCATCAGACGCCGAGCACGAGTGAGTTCCCTGGATGACACGTCAGGCGATGCGCGTCGGGACGGCGAGCTCACCGGTCAGGTACTGAGCCTTGCCGTAGCCGAAAGACCAGTCCTGAGGCCCATTCTCGACGATGCCGACGAAGACGTCGGGCCCTTCGACGCCGACGGTGGCGAGCTGCTCGGCGATGTGGCCGAAGAGCTGCTGCTTGGTCTCGATGGAACGACCGCCTTGCGTGAAGACCTGGATCATCACCACATTGGGCGAACGACTGAACCCGAGCCCGGCGTCCAAGGCGATGAGTTGCTCGGCTGGGTGCGTGGTGATGATCTGGAAGCGATCGCGCTCGGGAATGCCGAGCACCTCGACCACGGCGCGATGCACGGCGTCGGCGATGCCGCGCAACTGTTCGGGGCTGTGGTGGTCGACGACGTCAATGCGGATGAGAGGCATGATGTTTCCCTTAAATCGTTGCGGACGTGGAGCCGACGTAGCCCAGAGTGGGCAGGTCGGTGGAACCACCCAAGATATGGGCCGCGGTGGAGACCATCTCGTCCATGATCGAGGCGACGGTCTGAACCTGGTTGATCTGACCGATGACCTCTCCGACGATCACGTTGGCGACGGTGTAGTCCTCAGCCTCGACTGCAGCGAGGAAGCGTTCCGATTGCTCGACGGTCGCGCCGCGAAGTGCGGCTTCGTTGCCGTGCCATTGTGCGAGGAAGTCGTTGCTCAGAACCCGACCCGTGTAGGGGGTGGGCCAGGGCTTCTGGCGCGTGATGTCGAAGGCGCTCTGGCGCAAGGTTTCATCACCACTGGCCTGAAGGCCGCGCTGTTGGGCAGACGGTGAGATGGCTGCCTCTTCTGCCGCCCAGAATCGCGTACCGACGAGTGCGCCATCGGCGCCCAGGGCCAGCGCTGCGGCCAGGCCTCTGCCGTTTCCGATTCCTCCCGCGGCCAGCAGTGGGACGTCAGGGGCCAACGACCTTAGGAGGTCGGCAATTTCGGGAACCAGGGTGAAGGTTGACCGTGCGCCCGTTCCGTGGCCGCCTGCCTCGGCACCCTGCGCGGCGATGACGTCAGCCCCCACGGAGATCGCATGGCGGGCCTGTGCGACGTCGTGCACCTGGCAGATCAGCGGGATGCCGGCCGCGCGGATCGCTGCGGCGTGCGGAGCCGGGTCGCTAAAGGACAGGAAGATCGCCTTCGGGCGTGATTGGATGGCGAGGTCGAGCAACCCGCGCTGCATCGCCATCGACCAGGTGATGAACCCGACGCCGACCTTCCCTGCGGGGACGTGGTCCAGCTGTTCCCTGAGCCAAGGCTCATCGCCGTAGCCTCCGCCCAGCAGTCCCAGACCGCCGCAATCGGCGACCGCCGACGCGAGTCGCCAATCGGAGACGTAGTCCATCGGCGCCAACGCGACTGGGTTCGCGATCCCGAACAATTCGGTGAAGCGGGTTGTCAAGGGCATGGCGGCCTCCTCGTGTACGAGTTGTGCAGCTGATTACTCAATTCACGGTAGGCACGGTGAATGGCGGTGTAAAAGTGCTGCTCAGCATGGGCTATACGCTGCACGCATGGCCTCGCTAGCGGTGCCACGTCGTTCTGGTCGGTCGGCGGCGTGGCTGCCTGTCGTGAGGAGTGCACGTAGGGAATTCATCTCGACGGCCGCGTTCCGGGAGAGGAGACCTCTGACCGGATGGGCCATGATTCATCTGTGAATCTCCTCCCGTTGCCCACCGCCACGATCACCGACGAGGAGGTCGCCGGTGCCCTCCTTCGTGTCGCGCAGGTGGTCGACCCGCTGCTCGACCTGTACTCGGAGTCCGACCCCCTCGGGTTGCGGGAGCGCACCCGTCACTTGGGTGGTCCTGCGGGCAGTGCACTGGGCAAGGTCGAGGATGCGTTCGCGTGGGTGCTCAACACTGCCAAGGTGCCAGGAACGCTGGCGTGGGACGACATGGCGATGGACGATCGCACCGACTGGTGGGTGCACCGGGTCGGTTCGTTCAACACCTTGATCGTCGCCTTCCCCGGAGTGTTCGGCGCGATCGCGGACCGGCTCCCGCTGCAGGATCTCTTCGGGTACACCAGCCAGGCGATCGTGTTGTGCGCCGTGGCACGCGAACACGGCATATTCGATCACCGGCAACAGGTGCGGTTACTGGCCGCGGTCCTGTCCGGGCGGACCCTGGAGTCCGACCCATCGGATGACGCACCACCGTCGGGATCCAGCGCGCTTCCACGAACGCCCGCCGGTGTGGCCCAAGGCCTTTGGCGCCTCGCCGGCCTGATGCGGGCGATCACCGACGAGCTCGCCAAGCGGCCGCATCCGAAGGGTTTCTACCGAGTGCTCGGCATGCTGCCTGGCGTGGGCGCCGTCGCCGACTATCTCGGGGAGTACGGCGCGCTGATACGCGCCGCCAAGGCCGGCGAGCACTGGATAGTTCAGGAGCGCATCAGTTCCCACCGGTGAGGTCGTCGGAGCGTCCAGCCGCGAGCCGCGACCACTGCGGGATGGGCCGCCCATTCATCCGGGTGTTGGAGCCGTCGACCTGCCACTCCTGCGGCCAGCCGGCCGGCGAGTCCTCCCAGGACTCCTGACGCCCGTACACCGTGAGATCCATGAGCGCGTAGCTGTAGTCCATCGCCTCGACGCCGCGACGCGTGGTCCAGTACGTCTCGAACACGCGGTCACCGTCGCATAGGTAGCAGACGATGTGCATCAAGCCGACGTGGCGTCCGACCAGGAGCGCGTCGAGGGAGGGGAGTGCCGAGTACCAGGGCACGTCCCAGTCCATGAAGTCGCGATAGCGGATGCCCTCCTCGTACGGACCCTGGGCGAAGACCGCGTACGTGATGTCGCGGGAGTGCAGGTAGGACAGTTCCTGGACTTGCGTCGTCACCCAAGTGCATCCCTCGCACTGCTCGGGCGCGGGACGGCCTGGGTGCCACATGAAGTAGTACGCGACGAGCTGCTCGCGCCCCTCGAACGCGTCGATGAGGGTGAGGGGGCCGTCGGGACCGGTCAGCTCGAGGCCGGCGTCGACCTCGACCATCGGCAGGCGGCGGCGCGCCGCGGCGATGGCGTCGCCGTCGCGGATGTGCGCCTTCTCTCGAATCCGGATGGCCTCGATCCCGGCTTCGAAGGTGGCGCGGTCGACGGTTGCGGGCGCCGCTGTGGCGTTCATGGTTGTCCTCCAAGGGTTTTCGTGGTCATTCGTAGACGTCCGCGCCGGCCGGGCCGAACAGGAACAGGTGATCGAGCACCGGAGTCGGGTCGTCCGACCAGTCCATCGCGGCGAGCTGGGCGCGGCTGCGTCGGCCCGTCCGCCAGCGCAACCCTTCGAATCGCGTAGTACGGAGCCGTATTTCGGTGTCTGCGCCTGGCTTGGTCAGGTATTGGCCGTCCTCCACCGTGACGAGCAACGGAATCGGCGTGCGCAAGTTGGCGAGCAGCTGGTCGGAGGAACTCCACACCGCGGCCGAATCTCTGGCACCCGGCCTGCCGATGGCGGCGCGGACGTCGTGCTCGTGACTCGTGATGTCGCCAAGCGGTGGTTTCACCCCGGCGGATTCGGCCATCCGATCCAGCGCCGCGGCGGCATCGGTCCAGGCGGTGAGGATTTCGGAAAGGTCGCGGTCGCCGAACCGGGCGATCTGCGCTGCCGTCTGCGCGTCGGTCGGCGGCCCCACCAAGCGTCCGCCGACCCAGTCCTCGGCGACGGCCACGACGTGGGTCACCACGTCACGGACCGACCAACCGGGGCAGGCCGGCACGGGGGTGTTCAACCCCGTGTCGTCCAACTCCGTCACCAGTCCGACGATCCGTCCCTTCGTCTCTTGATAGTGGCGCGCAGCCAAGCGCGGATCATCGACCACCACGCGGATCACTCGTCGTCCGTACGCGGTGGCCGCTGGTCGTTGGGGTCGTCGGGGTCGGGTTCACCGAACCACCGCGACGGTTGGGTGTCGCGGTACGTGTCGTGCCAGCTCCACCACTCGTAGGGCTTGGTCTGCGGGTAGCCCTCGGGGGAGTCCTCCCACTTCTCCTGGCGCCCGAGCGCGGTCACGTCCAGGAAGTTCCACGTGCTGACGAACGCCTCGTCGCCGCGACCGTTGGTGAAGTAGGTGCGGAACACCCGGTCGCCGTCCCGGATGAACGCATTGTGGCCGTGCCATTCGTCAACGCCGAAGTCGACGTCGAAGGCGCCGTCGGAGTTGGGGATCATGGTGTACCAGGGATGGGTCCAGCCCATCCGCGCCTTGATTCGTGTGATGTCGGCCTGCGATCCCCGAGAGGCGTAGACGAACGAGGTATCCCTGGCGTTCAGGTGAGCGAGGTTGGGGATGTGGTCGGCCATCAACGAGCAACCGACACAGCCGTGTTCGGGCCAACCGTGCACACCGGGGTCGACGAAGGCGCGGTAGACGATCAGCTGACGGCGGCCGTCGAACAAGTCGAGGAGGGTTGCCTTGCCGTCGGGACCCTCGAACTCGTATCGCTTGTCCACCGGCGTCCACGGCATTCGCCTGCGCAACGCGGCCATCGCGTCACGCGCGCGGGTCAGCTCCTTCTCCTTGACGAGCATCTCCTCATACGCAGCCTGCCATTCCTGCGCCGACACGATCGCCGGTGTCTTCATGCGCCTTCCTTCCGCTTCTGCTGCAACGGTTCTGGTAATCGTTCAACAATTCAGTTGAATACCGTTACCCCACCGAACCATGGGTGCCCGCTATAGTCAACAGAATGGTTGAAGATCAGGTGCTGGATCGCGCGTACGCCGCGCTCGCCGATCCCACCCGCCGCTGGGTCTTGGAGACATTGCGCGACGGTGACGCCCGCATCACCGACTTGGCCGCCCCGCTGCCGATGACGTTCGCCGGCGTTTCACGCCACGTCGGCGTCCTGGAGTCAGCCGGACTCGTCCGGCGCGAAGTCCGCGGCCGCGAGCATTGGCTGTCGCTGCAGCCGGACGGTTTGGCGATGGCCCAGCGATGGATCAGCGAGCAGACCGACTTCTGGTCGACGCGAGCCGACGCGCTGGAGGCGCGATTGCGCCGGAAGTCGCATGCCCGCCGGGACGGGAAGTGATGCGATGACCGAAGCTCCGGTGGCCCGCGTGCAACGCGTCATGCCCGCCGCACCCGACGTGGTGTTCGACCAATGGCTCGATCCAGAGTCGTTGGCGGACTGGATGTGTCCTCGCCCTGACCGATGCGTCGCCATCACCATAGAACCTCAGGTCGGGGGCACCGTGCGCTTCGACGTCGATCACTCCGGCACCAGCGTGCTGATCACCGGACGGTTCGTCGCCATCGAACGGCCGCACCTGCTGCGGTTTACGTGGAGCAATTCGAACTGGGCGGACCCCACGGTGGTCAGTCTGGTCAACGTCGCGTTCGAGGCGTTCGGCGACGACCAGACGCTCATGTCCATCGAACATTCCCTCATGCCCCCGGAACAGTTCGACGATTTCGCCAACGGTTGGGTGGGCGTCTGCGATCAACTCGCCGCGTACCTGCGTAATTGACGCGCCGAGATACGACGTGGACGATGACGAGACGCTCGCGGGAACACTCGCGGCTCGACTGGACGAGGATGTGGTGAACCGCAATGCCTGACCGCCCGTACGCGCTGGTGCGCCGGCCTGCTGAGACCCTGGCCGACGGCATCGTGACGTTCCTCGAGCGCCAGCCTCTGGACGTCGAGCTGGCCAAGCGCCAGTGGGATGAGTACGTGGCAGTACTCGAGCGCAGCGGATGGCCGACGGTGACACTCGACGGTGACGATGCGATGCCGGACTGCGTGTTCGTCGAAGACGCCGTAGTGATGTTCGGCGATCTCGCCGTCATCACCAATCCGCGCCAGCCGACGCGCAACCCGGAAATCGTTGCCGTACAACGACTGATCGACGAGCTGGGCCTGGAGAGTACGGCCATCACCGAAGGCACGCTGGACGGCGGGGACGTCCTAAAGGTGGGTTCGCAGGTGTACGTCGGCCTCAGCGGCACCACCAACGCGGCGGCAATCGATCAGCTCGCCAAGATCCTCGCGCCTCGCGGCTACACCGTCACGGCGGTGCCCTTGACCAAGGCGCTACATCTGAAGAGCGCAGTCACCGCACTTCCCGATGGCACGGTCATCGGTTACGAACCGGTCGTCGACGACCCGAGTATCTTCCCGTCGTTCCTCGGTGTGCCCGAGGAGCCGGGTGCCCACGTGGTCATCCTCGACGACGATCTGCTTCTGATGAGCTCGGGCGCGCCTCGCACGGCGGAGTTGTTCACCGACCGCGGCTATCGGATTGAGCCCGTGGACATCTCGGAGTACGAAAAACTCGAAGGCTGCGTGACGTGTTTGAGCGTGCGGGTGCGCTGACGCGGAGGTATCGAGTGCGACCGATGCTTGCCATCGGTTGCGCCGCCCTCATGGTCGTCCCTCCCACCGCGACCGCGGACGATGCCTACAACGGTGCACCCACGGTGGTGTCCGGTGGGCCCGTGCCGGCGATGAACGGCGTCCCGTGCGTCGCAGGACACCTGGGAACCTGCACGGGGTTCGCACAGAACTCACCGGCGCGCACGACCCCGCGGTCGGTGGTCGGCCACAGCCCGACGGTCGGCCCCTAATTCGGCCGTTGGCCGGTGAACTCCCTGCGTGACAAGGGTTTCCAGAAACGAGGTGTACTGTCGCCGTCGGCTGATTAAACAGTCTAAGCAACTGATGGCGATGGAAGGACTTCGACATGGCGCGGACGGACGACGACACATGGGACCTCGCTACCAGCGTGGGGGCGACCGCCACGATGGTTGCCGCCGCGAGAGCGATGGCGACCAAGCTCGACGATCCGCTGATCGATGATCCGTTCGCAGAGCCGCTGGTCCGCGCCGTCGGGGTCGACTTCTTCACCAAGTTGGCCAGCGGGGAACTCGACCCCGGCGAAGTCGACGACGGCGCAGGCTTCGGTCTTCGAATGATGACCGACATGATGTCCGCTCGGACCCGGTACTTCGACGACTTCTTCCACGATGCGGCGCGGGCAGGCATCCGTCAGGGCGTCATCCTGGCGTCGGGTCTGGACGCCCGCGGCTACCGACTGCACTGGGCGGACGGAACGACGATCTTCGAGATCGACCAACCGGAGGTCATCGAGTTCAAGGCCGAGACGCTCGCGAGGATGGGCGCGTTGCCCACCACCGATCTGAGGTTCGTTCCAATCGATCTTCGGGGCGACTGGCCAGGCGCACTCCGCGAGTCCGGGTTCAACGCCGCCGAGCCCACCGCGTGGATCGCAGAGGGTCTGCTCGCCTTCCTGCCGGCGGATGCCCAGGACCGCTTGTTCGACGAGATCACGGCGCTCAGCGCACCGGGCAGCCGCGTGGCAACCGAAGTCTTCGGCAACACGCCGGACGTCGACGCGGCGAAGGCCGAGGAGAGCATGCAGGCATTCGCGCAGCGGTGGCGCGATCACGGTCTCGACGTCGACCTGTCGGATCTCTGGTATCACGAAGAGCGCAACGACGTGGTCAGCTACCTCGACGCGCGCGGTTGGGCCTCGGTCGGCGCCACGATCCAGCACCTGCTGGTGGTCAACGGACTCTCGCCAGAGCCATTCCTGGAGGACGGCGCTCCGGTACCGGCAAGCGTCTACTACACATCCATCCTGAGGTAGCGCCGGACGCCTGTGACCTGGGGCGGAGCGGCGTCAGCCCTGCTGGCTAAGCGCCAGGCAGGTGCCGTAGTGCTCGGGGGTGCACGGAATCCCTTGGACCTGGGCGACCTGGCCGGGATTCTGCACGATCTGGCCGGTCGACGGGCCCACCGGGCTCACGGCGATGTTTCCCGGCCCGCCGGCGACACAAACACCTTCGAATCGGGACGGGGTGGTGCCATAGGGGCAGGCACTGGCCGGGGCCGCCGCTACTACCGACGACCCAGCTGCCACTGCCACGGCACATCCGAAGAGGACAATCCCTCGCTTCACGACCAGCATCAACAACTCCCAAGCGCCTCGTCCGATGAGCACAGCCTAGCCCAATGGGCTATTCGCAGGGTTGATCGTGGTCAAGCACGGTTGTGTTACGCCGTCGTCGAACGGCCGCCTCGATCTCGGCGACTCGATCGGACGACAGGCCCGCACTGCTCCGCGCAACGGTCCCTGCACAATCCACGGATTGGCCAATGCCGGCGCTACGCTTCACGACACGATGGATGGCAACGCGTTACCGCCTGTCGGAGCGACGCAGACGGTCCGGACCGCGGACGGTCGCAGTCTCGCGTACGTCGAAGTGGGGGATCCGCACGGGCCGTTGGTCCTGCACAACCACGGCGGACCCAGTAGTCGGCTCGAGGCACGGCTCTTCGCTCGGTCGGCGTCGAAGAACCGATTGCGATTCATCTGCGTGGACCGACCCGGCATCGGGCAGTCCAGCCCGCAGAAGGCGCGCAGCTACTCCGGCTGGGCAGACGACTTGGTGACCATCGCCGATGCGTTGGGGCACCGGGAATTCGGCGTGACGGGCTGGTCGGAGGGTGGCCCGTGGGCGCTCGCGGCGGCTGCGTTCGTCGACCCAGCTCGGCTGCGCCATGTCACCAGTATCGCGGGTGGCAGCTACGGAGCATTCGGCGACAACTGGGCCGCGGATCAACTCTCCAAGGCCGACGCGCTCGGAGGCGACCTCGCGCTGCGTTTCCCGGCTGGCTTCCGGCTTATGTACGCCGCACTCGGCATCACCGCAAAACGCTTCCCTCGCACGTACTTCAAGCAGGTGCTGAAGGCCGTCAACGACTACGACCGCGATGTCTTGGTCCAGCCCGGTGTCGAAGACGACTTCTGCGCGGCGTCCGCCGAGTGCTTCGCCCGCGGCTCGGATGGTCTCATCCGGGATGGCGAACTGCTTTATCGCCGTTGGGCATTCGACGTGACGACGATCGAGCGTCGGGTTCACATGTGGCAGGGGCTCGATGATCGGCTGGTGCCCGATTCCATCAACAAGACGGTGGCCAACCGGATGCCGGGAGCGGTATGGCATGCGGTCGAGGGCGCGGGCCACTTCGTCGCGATCGGTTCGGGAGACGACGTTCTCGGCATCGCCGCAGAGGATCTGCGCGCCTGAGCGGGCTGCCAACGCCATGGGTTTCGTAGAGCCACGTTTCCTATCGGGACCGGTCGGGCACGATGGCAGCATGACACCTCCCGTTCCCATGGAATTCGCTCGAGGTCTCTACCGTGCCCGGATGCGCCTCGCCCTGACACGTATCGGCCCGATCGCGGCGACCCTGATCTGCGTTGCCGGGTGTCTCGTCGCGGGGGCCACGTCGGCATCGGCCAGCCCGTTCCGGTCGGCCCAGATCGACTTCGGGGGAATCGCCAGGACCTACGAATTGCACGTTCCTGCCGGGGTCGCGCATCCGTCGGCCCTCGTCGTGAACCTGCACGCCGCCGGCGCGACGGGACGGGATCAAGCCGCGCTGACGCATTACGATGCCGTCGCCGACGCGCACGGGTTCGCCGTGGTTCACCCCGACGGCATCGACTTCAGTTGGGCCGACGGCCGCGGTGCATCGGTACCGGACCGGCAGGGCGTCGACGACGTCGGATTCATCTCAGCACTGGTGAGCCAGCTGGTCGCGGAGTACGGAATCGACCCCGGCCGTGTCTTCGCGACGGGCCTGTCGGCGGGTGCATTCATGGCGAACCGGCTGGCGTGCGACCGTGCAGACCTGTTCGCCGCCATCGCCCCCGTGGCGGGGACGCTGGGCTCGAACGTGGGATGCAACCCCTCGCGCCCGGTGTCGGTCCTGGCCACACACGGCACCGCGGATCCGATCGTCCCGTTCGACGGCGGAGGGATGGTCGGACGCGGCGGAGCGAGCGACGTCGTCGCGGCCCCGGCGATGGTGCAGCGTTGGCAGCAGATCGACCAATGCCCGGCCACGCCGTCCCAGGACGCGCTGCCCATCAACGGTGACGGCACCACGACGACGGGCATGACGTATTCGCCGTGCGCGGCGGGGACGGCGGTGGAGTTCATGCGCATCGATGGCGGCGGCCATACCTGGCCGGGGGCTCCGCCGATCCTTCCGGTGCAGGAGGTCGGTGCGGCAAGCCACGCCTTCGATGCGTCGGAGGCCTCGTGGCAGTTCTTCAACGCGCACGGCAGATAGCGGCAGCACCCGATCAGGTCACGCGAAACACCGGATACTGATCGACGATTCGCTCGAAGTCTGCGATCGGCGCAGGTGATTCACGGTCTCATTCATCACCGCCGCGCGTACCGCTCGGTGAACCTGCGCAAGATCGCTGGAGGGTGTCCGACGTTCCGTTGTCGTGCAGCTGATTTCAGCGACTCAGCCGTTTCGGGAGCGAAGTAGCCATGGTTCTTGTAGACGTCGATTCGCGTACACATGCCGTCGGCATCGAGTTCCGGGTGAAACTGCGTGGCGTACACGTTGCTTCCCACCCGGAAGGCCTGCACCGGGCAGTCGGCCGAGGATGCGAGACGGACGACGTGGGAGGGCAGCGAAGTGGCTGCCTCCTTGTGCCCGCCAAACGCATCGAAGACTTCGGGTAGGTCCGCAAAGAGCGGATCGTCGCGACCGGGGGACGTGAGTGTCACCGTGACGGCGCCAACCGGCTCGCTGTAGGTGCGGTCGATGGTGGCACCTACGACCGAACCGAGCGTGCCGACGCCATAACAGCATCCGAGAAAGGGAAAGTCGCGATCGACGACACGACGGATCAGGGGCAGGAGCTCGGCTTCGACGCGTCGTTGCGTCGCCGACTTGGAATCGCTGGCATCGCTGACGTTGTATGGCCCGCCGCCCAGGATCATGCCGGACCACTCGGCCAGATCGATGGCCCCCAAGGGCCGGTCAGTCAGGCGAATCCGGTGCAGTCCACGTTCGTCGAGCCCGGCGAAGCGCATCATCGCTCGGTACTCGTCGTCAGCCGCTTCGTCCTCGGCGCGGATCGACAGAAGCAGTAACGGGGCGTTGTCGACGTCTGTTGGCATGCTGCTTCGATTGTCGGGAGCAAAGGTCGGACAAATCTATCGACAGTCGTGCGCATTCACCCGCGAATCCCCATGATCAGCGCGAGGCGCCGGCCCGGGTAGGGGAGCGGCTTGAGTCAGAGGTACGGGTCGGCCCAGGCGCTGATGATTCGGGCCGCCCGCGCGGCCTGATTCTTCCCCGTGAGGAGATGGTCGGCACCTTCGAGGGACACGAAGCTGCGGGGATGCCGGGCGGTGCGGAAGATTTCACTCGCGTTGGCGATCCCGACGGTGTTGTCGGTCGGGGAGTGCATGACGAGCAGTGCCCGGCGCAGCGTCCTGATCCGCTCCCGCAGATCGGCATTGCGCACGTCGTCGATGAAGTGCCGCTTCAGGGTGAGCGCCTTGCCGCCGATGAGGAACGGGGCCTCTCCGTCGGTCTCGATCCGATGGACGAGGGCGTCGTAGTTCTGCTCGACGTGGGCGGGTTCATACGGTGCGCCGACACTCGCCAGCGCCACCACGGTTGGGCACTCGTGCGCGGCGGCGATCGCGGCAGCACCCCCGAAGGAGTGCCCGACGAGGAGTCGCACCTCGCGGCCGGAATCGTTCATGAACTCGACGGCGCGCACGGTGTCGGCGACCTTGTGGGAGAACGATCCGTCACCCCAGTCACCCTCGGAGCCGCCCAAGCCGAGATTGTCGAAGCGGAGCATGCCGATGCCCTCGCTGGCGAGCTGCTTGCAGATTCGGCTCGCCGCTGGACAGTCCTTGCCGAGGGTGAATCCGTGCGCGAATACGCCCCATCCGCGGACCTCGCCCTGGGGGGCATCGATGATGCCCGCCAGGCGGGGGCCGGTGGTGCTCACGAAGGAGACTGGCTCTGCCACGCGCATCATCCTGCACTATGGCCACTGCGGAGGCAGGAAGACCGTTACCCGGATCGGGGGTCGTCGACCAGGAAGGATGCGTGGGCCGCGATGATGCGCCATCGCGTGCCGTCGTGTCTCGTGTTGAGGTTGCCGCCCGGTCCGGTGAAGACCGCGTCCTCGTGCAGAAGCTCGCCGAGCGCGGTGACGTCAGAGGCCAGCTGCGCCGCCTGCAAACGGCGTTCGGCGCGCTTGAGTTCCGCGACCCCGTTGGCATCCATGCCAGGCACCATCGCAAGTCGGGTGGTTCGGTCACACGCGTTGCGCTACAGGAGAAATCGCGTCAGCGAATGGGCTGTCCGGTGTAATTGTGGTCCGCCGAAGCCTGCCAAGGCACCCGCGGAGTTGGTACCCGCGGAGGGCACCGATGAGCGAGCGCCGCCAGCAGTCCAAACGGTGCCAGGATCATCGAGATCAAAAGCACCAGAGTCATTGCATCTGCCATGCATTCGACTATCCGACGTTTGCTGCACGCTCAACAGTGGCAGTGATGACGACTATGGAAAATATCCTGCCAAACGGCTATCGGCGCAGGCCCGCGACCACGAGTTGCACCATGCGGCGCGCGTCGTAGTCGGGGTCGGCGTCCGCGCCGATGCAGATGTTGCCGATGCCACGCATCAGTCCGTAGGCGTCGACGTCGGCAACGATCTCGCCTGACGCCGCTGCGGCTGCGAGCAGCTGGGTGCATACCGGGACGAGGCGGTCGAGGAAGTAGGCGTGCAATGTCTCGAACGCGGCGGAGTCCGATTGCAGTGCGCGTGCCAGACCGCGCTTGGTGACGAGGAAGTCGACGAAGAGGTCGATCCAGCCCCTCAGTGCGGCATGCGGCGAGTCGCTGTCGCGGAGGAGTGCCGGACCGGCCTCGACACACGCGTCGACCTGGTGGCGATAGACGGCGACGATGAGGTCGGCTCGCGTCGGGAAGTGCCGGTAGATGGTGCCGACGCCGACGCCTGCCGCGGCAGCGATGTCCCGAACGGGCACGTCGACACCCGAGGCGACGAAGGCGGCGGCGGCCGTCGTGATCAGGGTTTCCGCGTTGCGCCGGGCGTCGGACCGCTTCCCCGGAGCTCCCGAGCCGTTCGCATCGTCGGCCACCGGTCAGGCACCTCCGTCACACGCCTTGTCAAACGGAACCATGTTCCGTATGGTCGCTTTCGGAACCTAGTTCCGCTTATCCGATCCTAAATCAATCGGTGCACGAATGAGTGGAGAGGGCAGAGTCATGTCGCACACGTCCCTGGCGAGCTTCGGGATCATGACCGCCCCGTCCCAGGTCGAATACGACGACATCGTCCGAGTCTGGTGCGAGGCCGATGCGATACCGGAGATCGAGCACGCGTGGCTCTTCGATCACCTGCTGCCGATCTTCGGCGACCCCGTGGGCCCGACGTTCGAAGGATGGACTCTGCTCTCCGCTCTGGCTGCCAAGACGAACCGGCTGCGGGTGGGAGTAATGGTGACCAGCAACCGATTTCGGCCGCCCGCGATGCTGGCGAAGATCGCCACGACCGTGGACATCGTGTCAGGAGGACGGCTGGACTTCGGCATCGGCGCCGGCTCCCGCCCCAGCCTCCCGATGGCCGGGCGGGAGTACGAAGCACATGGTCTGCCGTTCCACGACTTCTCGCATTCCATCGAGAGCCTGGCCGAGTCATTGACGGTGATCCGACGGTTGTGGACCGAGACCGAGCCGTTCGACGTCACCGGTGCTCACGTCCAGCTCACCGGTGCGTTCGGCAGCCCCAAACCAGTCCAGCAACCGCATCCGCCGATCCTCGTCGGCGGCCGCTCTGCCGCACTGCTGCGCGTCGTCGCCGAGCACGCCGACACGTGGAACGTTCCCGGCCACGACATCGATGACGCCATCAGCCGCAGCGTCCTGCTCGACCGCTACTGCAGCGAAATCGGCCGCGACCCGGCATCGGTCACCCGCTCGATCCACATTTCGGTCTCATACGACAGGCCGGACGTCACGCGTGACGAGATCGGCCGCGCCATCGACGGTGGCTTCAACCACGTGGTCCTCGGGCTGTCGAACCCCTACCCGGTCGGCGTCGCCCGATGGGTCGCCGACGAGCTCATCGCCGCAGCGGGCTAAGTACCTCAGGCCGTGGCCAGGGCCTGTTCGTCTTCGTGGGCGAAGGCGTCTTCCAACTGCAGCGGGGTGTAGTCGACGTCGATCTCCGACAGTGGTCGTCCACGGGCACTGCTGATCGTGCCGAATCGCCGCAACCCCTTGTCGCTGGCGTACTGCACGAACTCCTCCTTCTCCAGGCCGAAGGGGACCTCGTCGTAGAGGGCGAAGCCTTCCTCGGTGTTCTGCAGCGCGAGCGGCATGAGCTCGTTCATCCGCGTCTCGAAGACCGTCCAGTTCACGTCGTCGGCAGCGACGTGGCGACGACACGTGAAGGTGCCCCAGGCCATGTGTCGCCGTTCGTCGTCACCGATGCGCCGTACCAATTCCTGCATGCCGGGAAGGATGCCGCGGTTGACGCAGATCTTGTGCCACGCGTAATAGCCCGTCAGCGCCATCATCCCTTCGATGACGTGGTTGTACGTCGCCGATGCGCGAACCTGGGCGGCAGGTGACGGGTCGGTGGCTAGGGCATTGAGTGAGCTGGGGAGCTCTTCGTAGAACATCGTGCGATAGGCGGGGAGGTCGTCGAGGTAGGGGTTCAAGTCGTCGGTCATGCCGACGGCATCGAGCCAGAGGCGGAACACCTGAGTGTGCTTGGCCTCCTCGAAGGCGAACTGGGTCAGATACATCTCGTCGCCCAGCCGACCCTCCGCCCGCATCGCTGCCATGAACGGCTGGATGTCCTGGGTGACGGCTTCCTCGCCAGCGATGAATTGGGCGCATAGTCGTGTGGCCCAGTCGCGTTCGAGTTCGGTCAGCGACTGCCAGTCGGCGCTATCGCGTGAGAAGTCGATGTCCGCCGGGTTCCAGAACTTCGCGTTGCCACCGGCGAACAGTTTCAGCGGCAGGCTGTCCCAGTTGAGGCCGCCTGCCCCGATGGAGTCGCTTCGAGTTCGCGTCATTGCGATCAGCCCCCTCAGTGAATGGGCGATGGGACTGCTCGATGGTAAGCGCGGTGGAAGGTCGTGCGCGGCGGTTTCGGCCAGGCGCGGGTGCCCCTAGGGGTTCGGGCGGCGGTCGGCCCACGGCCGGGCCCGTTCGAGCTGTGACCTCGCCGCACCGAACCAGCTCGGCCAGTCCCATGGCGTCGTAGGCCAGGTATTCGTCCACGTCAGAACCGTATTTCACGGCGAGTTCTCGGTAGCTGGAGTCGGCGAACGAGGTGACGCCGATCGGCGAAGGCGCTAGCCTTGCCTCCGAGGTCGGGTCCGGCGCTTCCGCGCGCCTCTTGAGAGGGAGTGTGTGTGAGCGCCACCAGAGAGGACAACCAGGATTCATGACCGAACGACAGCAGACCAGGGCCGTCAGGTTCGCAATCGCGGGCGTGATGCTCGCCGGCGGTGCACTGGCCATGGCAGCACAGGCCGGAGCGGATCCGGTGCCGTACCCGACGCCGGTGCCCGCGACTCCTGGCGCGACGCCCCCTGCCCCCGGCCAGCCGGTTGTGGAGCCCGCCGGGGTTGGCCCGGAGGCGCCGCCCGCGCCGCCGCCCGTGGGGCCGCCGATGGTGCCGGAGATCGCCAACCCCGTGTACGGCGGCGGTAATGCCGGCAACGGCCCGCTCGCGAACCTCAGGGACCTGTGGCATCAGGCTCAAGACCCCTACTCGTTCATCGGTGGGGCGCCCGATCAGCCGCTCGAAGGCGCGCCACCGCCGCCAGGAGCGGGGCC
>Ga0105237_10000925_pt1 | contig 39504 bp, 20 predicted proteins | sample KBSC24metaG_FD_81520 | JGI IMG/M metagenome (GOLD analysis project Ga0105237, IMG submission 81520) | Corn rhizosphere microbial communities from Kellogg Biological Station, Michigan, USA - KBS C2-4 metaG | ecosystem: Host-associated > Plants > Roots > Rhizosphere > Soil | place: Michigan, USA...
CTGTCGGCTTTCGCCAAACGGCTGTCGAGCCATTTCGCGCTGGAGGTCACGCCCGCCTGGTTCTTCCATCATTCGACGATCGAGCAGCTGGTCGAGCATTTCGTCGCCGAGCATCGGGCGCACTTGGAGACGCTCTTCGCCGACACGGGGACTGCTACCGCTGCAGACCAGGCGGCAGACCCGGCCGTGGCGCCTGCGGCTGCCGATCCCGCGCACACCGGGGCTCGAGCGCCTGCCGCCGCAGCTGCGGGGATGCGAACGAGCCAGGCAGCGCGCGGCGCCGAGGACCTGATCGCCGTGGTCGGCATGTCGGGCCGCTTCCCGCGGGCGAACAACGTCGACGAGCTGTGGACGCTGCTGGCGCAAGGCCGCAGCGGCATCGGCGAGATCCCGCGGGCGCGCTGGAACTGGCGCGACTACTTCACCGCACCCGGCCACATCGGCAACGTGATCAGCACGAACCGCGGCGGCTTCATCGATGGCGTCGACGAATTCGATCCTCTGTTCTTCGAGGTGTCGCCGGCCGAGGCCGAGGAGATGGATCCGTCCGAACGCATCCTGCTGATGGAGGCGTATCGCGCGGTCGAGGACGCCCGGATCTCGCCGGCCACGTTGCGGGGCAGGAACATCGGCGTGTTCGTCGGCATGGAGGAGAGCCAGTACGGCCTGATCACCGAGGTGCCCGGTGTCACGACCATCGGCGCGGCGATGATCTCGTCGCGGCTGTCGTACTTCCTCGATCTGCATGGGCCGACGATCGCGACCAACACGGCGTGCTCGTCGGGGCTGGTTGCCCTGCACCAGGCCATCGCCAGCCTGCGCCTGGGCGAATGCGAGTCGGCGCTGGTGGCGGGCGTCTCGCTGAGCCTGTCGCCCAAGGCCTGGATCAAGATGAGCGAGGCTCGCATGATCTCGCCGGACGGGCAGTGCTTCACCTTCTCGAAGAAGGCCAACGGCATCGGCGTCGGCGAAGCGGTGGTCGTGCTGATGCTCAAGCCGCTCTCGGCGGCGATCGCGGACGGCGACCCGGTGCGCGGCATTGTCCGGGCCAGCGGCATCAACTTCGACGGCAAGACCAATGGCGTCACCGCGCCGAACGGGCGCATGCAGGCCAGGCTGATCGAAGACATCTACGCCGCCAACGGCATCGACATCCGTGACGTGGCGCACATCGTCTCGCACGGCACCGGCACGAAGCTCGGCGATCCGGTCGAAATCACCGCGCTGAACCAGGCCTTCAAGACGCTCGGCCGGCAGCAGGGGTCGACGGCAGCGCACGAAGCGCGGTGCGCGCTCACCAGCTGCAAGTCCAATCTCGGCCACACGATGGCGGCCTCGGGCTTGGTCAGCCTGGTCGCACTCCTCAAGGGCATGGAGCACGGCAAGATTCCCGCGAGCCTGCATTGCGAGGAAGAGAACGACTACATCGACTGGCGCGACAGCCCCTTCTACGTCAACAAGACGACGCGCGACTGGCCGGCCGGCGGTGGCCGCCGGCGCATGGGCGCGGTGAGCGCCTTCGGCCGCAGCGGAACCAACGCGCATGTGGTGATCGAGCAATATCGCCCCGCTGCGCCATCGCGGCCACGCGGGGGTGCGGTGCACGGACCGGCGCTCGTGCCGCTGTCCGCCCGCGCGCTGCCGCAACTGCAGCAGAAGGCGCGCGATCTGCTGGCGTTGATCGGCCATCCCGAGCGGCCGGAGCTGGCCGAGATCGCCTACAGCTTGCAGGTGACGCGCGAGCCGATGGAAGTGCGTGCAGCGTTCGTGGTCGGTTCGATCGAGCAGCTGGCCCGTGAACTGGAGGCTTATCTCGCCGGGTCATCGGCCTCCGGCAACGTATTCGAGGGCACGGCCAGACACACGAGCGCCGCCGCCGTGGAGGGCGGCATCGCGGATGCCGTCGAACGATGCATCGCCGCGCGCGATCTCCATCGGCTCGCCCGGTGCTGGTCCGAAGGATACGAGCCGGACTGGAACAGGCTCTACGGCGAGCAGCGGCCGCAGCGCGTCGCCTTGCCGGCCTATCCGTTCGCGAAGGAACGCCACTGGATCGACGCCGCGCCTTCGCTTTACGACGAGGAAGAGGACGCTGCCAGCCAGGACGAGCCGGGCGGCGACATCGAATCGATCGAGGACATGCTGGACAGGATCGACGCGGGTTCGATCGAAATGCATCAGGCCGCCGCGTTCCTGAAAAAGATCGCGGATTAGAAAAGAGAAAGCGTCATGGTTGATTTCGTCGAGTATGTCGTTTCGGAACTGTCGAGCAAGCGGCTGTCGAAGGCCAACGCGCTGGCGCTCATCACCCAGTTTCGTTCGCGCCCGAAAGGCGCATCGAACGCCAGCGTGATCCATCCGCTGCTGCATCGGAACACCTCCGACCTGACGCGGCAAAGCTATGCCACGACGTTCGACGGCAGCGAATTCTTTCTGCGCGACCATTGCGTCGACGGGCGGAAGGTCCTGCCCGCCGTCGCCTATCTGGAGATGGTGCGCTGCGCGGTCAGGCACGCGATGCCGGCGGCCGCGGAGGCCTGTATCGAGTTGCGCAACGTCGTCTGGGCGCAGCCGATCGTCGTTGCCGGTCGTGCGGATGTCAGCGTGGCGCTGTTTCCGACGCCCGACGGCATCGACTACGAAGTCCATGGCGTCGAAACCGGCGCCGATGGCAGCACCCGGGAGATCGTGCATTCGCGCGGCCTGGTCCTCGTCGGCGAAGAGGCCGCGCCGGCCCGGCTCGATGTGGCGCAGCTGCGCGCCCGCACCGCGCAGCGCCAGCTCGACGCGTCGCGCATCTACGCGGCCTACGAGAAGATGGGCATCGTCTACGGTCCGACGCACCAGGGCGTGACGACGATCCACCAGGGCGACGGGCAGGTGTTCGCGCAGCTGAGACTGCCTGCGATGGCGGATCAGACCTTGGCCGACTATCTGCTGCATCCGAGTCTGATGGATGCCGCGATCCAGTCGGCGATCGGCTTCGTCGACGACATCGATGCCTTGCCGGATCGGCCGAACCTTCCGTTCGCGCTCGAATCCGTGCGCGTGCTGTCGGCCTGCACGAGGGACATGTTCGCCTGGCTGCGCCTGTCGGCGGGGAGCACGCCGGGCGACAGCGTGGTCAAGCTCGACATCGACCTGTGCGATCCGGACGGCAAGGTCTGCGTGCAGATGCGCGGCTTCACGTCCCGCGTACTCGGTGCTCGCGCCGCAACGGGCGTGCTGTATGCGGCGCCTGTCTGGGAGCCGCGCCCGATCGGGCGGACGGACGGCGCTTCGCCGCGTTTCGAGCGGCGACACATCGTGCTGTGCGGCGCGCATGGCGAGCATGCCGAAGTGCTCGCAGCGACGCAGGACGCGGACTGCCTGCCCTTGCCCGGCGATGCGCATCGGGATCCGGCGCAGCGCTACCAGCAGGCCGCATCGGCCTGTTTCGAGCGCATCAAGGGCCTGCTTTCCGGCGCAGCACGGCAGCGCGTGCTGTTGCAGCTGGTCGTGCCGGATACCGAGGAGGATGCGCTGGTCCTCGGGCTTTCCGGCCTGCTCAAGACCGCAGCGGCCGAGAATCCCGCCTTCTCCGGTCAGATCATCATCGCGAGCCCGCGGCCCGCCGAGGCACTGGCACAGCTGCTGCGCGCCGACATGACGCGGACGCGGGAGACGGTCATCAGGCATCGGCCGGCTGCCCGCGAAGTCCTGACGTGGAAGGAACTCGAAGCCGGCGAGGGCGATGCGGACATCGCTTTCAAGGACGGGGGCGTCTACCTCATCACCGGCGGTCTCGGCGGCCTCGGCGTGTTGTTCGCCAGGGAGATCCTCGAGAAGGCGCGCGGCGCGAAGGTGGTCGTGACCGGGCGTTCCGCGCTCACGCCCGAGAAGGACGCCATCCTGAAGTCGCTGTCCTCGCGCCGTGGCGCGGTCGAATACCGGCCCATGGACGTCGCCGACGCCGGCCAGGTGCGGCAGGTGGTCGCCGCGATCGTCGAGGAGCACCAGCGCCTCGACGGCATCCTGCACGCGGCCGGCATGATCCGCGACGCCTTCATCCTCGAGAAGACGGTGGAGGATCTCCGCCAGGTGCTCGAGCCCAAGGTCGCCGGCACCTTCCATCTCGACGAGGCCAGCAAGCAGCTCGCGCTGGATTTCATGGTGCTCTTCTCCGCCGGCGCGGCGGTGACGGGCAACCCCGGCCAGGCGGACTATGCAGCGGCGAACGGCTTCATGGATCGCTTCGCCACCTACCGCAATCAGCTCGCGTCGCAGGGACTGCGCCAGGGCCGGACGCGCGCGATCGACTGGCCCTTGTGGCAGGAAGGCGGCATGCGCGTCGACGCGGCCATCCTGGAGCAGGTCCGGCGCAGCGCCGGATTGACCGCGCTGCGCACGATCCATGGCCTGCAGGCCTTCCACCGCAGTCTCGCGCTGCCGCACGACCAGCTCCAGGTCGTCGAAGGCGATCTGCCGAAGTTGCGCGAGCGCCTGTTCGCGGACGCCGCCTCCGGGGCGGACCTGCCGACGGCACGGCAGACGAGTGATGCCGAGACGGCGACGGTGGACCCGTCCGACTTGCAGGACCGCACGCGCCAATTCCTGAAGAAGCGGCTCTCCGCGCTGCTCAAGCTGCCCGCGAACCGGATCGATGCCGCCGCGCCGCTGGAGAAGTACGGCATCAATTCGATCATGACGATGGACCTGACCAACGAGCTGGAGAAGATCTTCGGCTCGTTGCCGAAGACGCTGTTCTTCGAATACCAGACGCTCGACGAGTTGGCGCAGTACTTCATCCGATCGCATGCGGCCCGCCTGGCGACGCTGTTCGCGCCGGATGCGTCGACCGATCGTCGTGTGGCCGTCGCGGCGTCGGCGGGGGCATCCAAGGCTGCAGCGGAGCCCGTGCCGGATCCATCCGCCGGCCGCAGCGCGGCACGGCGACGCCGCTTCGCCGCCATCGCACCGTCCGAGGCCGGCCAGTCCGATGCCGCCAGGCTCGCCGAGCCGATCGCCATCGTCGGTCTGAGCGGCCGCTACCCGGGCGCCCGCAACGTCGAGGAGTACTGGCGCAATCTGCGTGACGGCAAGGATTGCATCGTGGAAGTTCCGGCTGATCGCTGGGACTGGCGCGACTACTTCAGCGATGACCGGTCCCGGCCCGGGCACCACTACAGCAAGTGGGGCGGCTTCATCGACGGCGTCGACGAATTCGATGCCTTGTTCTTCAACATCCCGCCGGCGGATGCCGAACGCATCGATCCGCAGGAGCGGCTCTTCTTGCAGCACGCCTGGATGGCGCTGGAGGACGCCGGCTACACGCGCGCCAGCCTGCAGGGTCCGCGCGGAGCCGACCCCGCCGGCCAGGTCGGCGTGTACGTCGGCGTGATGTATGGCGAATACCAGATGTTCGGCGCCGAAGCGAGCCTGCTCGGCAACCGCACCGTGACGCCGTCGAGCTACGCCAGCATCGCCAACCGGGTATCGTATTTCCTCAACCTGCATGGCCCGAGCCTCGCGGTGGACACGATGTGCTCGTCGTCGCTCACCGCCATCCAGCTGGCCTGCCAGGACCTCAAGCAAGGGCGCACCGACGTCGCGATCGCTGGCGGCGTCAACGTCACGATCCATCCGAACAAGTACCTGCTGCTCAGCGCAGGACAATTCATCGCGAGCGACGGCCGCTGCCAGAGTTTCGGCGAAGGCGGCGACGGCTACATCCCGGCCGAGGGCGTCGGCGCGGTGGTCCTGAAGCGCCTGTCGCAGGCGCAGCGCGACGGCAACCACATCTGGGGCGTGATCAAGGGCAGCGCGCTCAATCACGGCGGCAAGACGAACGGCTATTCGGTGCCCAATCCGCAAGCGCAGGCGGGCGTGATCGCGCAGGCGCTGAAGGAAGCCGAGGTCGATCCGCGCCATATCAGCTACGTCGAGGCTCACGGTACCGGAACCCGGCTCGGCGACCCGATCGAGATCGCGGCGCTGACGCAGGTCTATCGCCGCCACACCCCGGAACACGGCTTCTGCCTGATCGGCTCCGCGAAGTCGAACATCGGCCATGCCGAATCGGCGGCGGGCATCGCCGGGCTGACCAAGGTGCTGCTGCAGATGAAGCACCGGACGATCGTGCCGTCCCTGCACTCGGCCGCATTGAATCCGCACATCGATTTCGACAGCACGCCCTTCGTCGTCAACCAGGCGTTGCGCGCATGGGAACAGCCCGAGATCGGCCACAGGCGGCTGCCGCGCATCGCCGGAATCTCCTCCTTCGGCGCGGGCGGATCGAACGCGCACCTGGTGGTCGAGGAATACACGCCCGCCGACGGCGCGTTGCCTCCCGGCGCCGAGGACGTCCGCACGCCGCTCGCGATCCTGCTGTCGGCGCGCACGCCGGAGCAGCTGGAACAGAAGATCCGCGATCTGCTCGCCTTCCTGCAAGCGCAGCAGGGCAGCGTCGACCTGCAGGCCGTGGCCTGGACGTTGCAGGCGGGCCGCGAAGCGATGCAGGAGCGCATCGGCCTGATCGTGCAATCGGTCGAACAGCTGGCAGAGCGGCTGCAGGCGCATCTCGGCGGCGAGCAGGACATCGAAGGCTGCCACCGGGGACAGGCCACGCGCGGCAACGAGGTGCTCGCACTCTTCGGCAAGGATGTCGATCTGCAGGAGACCCTCGGCAAATGGATGGCGGGCAGAAAGCTCGCGCGGCTGCTCGAGTTGTGGACCCAGGGCCTGGACATCGACTGGAGCGGGCTCTGGGGCGAGCGCAAGCCGCGCTTCATCAGCCTGCCGACCTATCCCTTCGCCAGGGAGCGGTGCTGGATCGACCGCGTGAGCGGCGGCGCATTCGCCGCGACGGCGAGTGCCGCCGTGCTGCATCCGCTGGTGCATGCGAATGCATCGGACTTCACGCGCCAACGCTATCGTTCGACGTTCTCCGGCGCCGAGTTCTTCCTCGCGGATCACCGCGTGCGCATCGGCAGCGACGCTCGCAGCAAGGTGCTGCCGGGCGTCGCCTATCTCGAAATGGCCCGGTCCGCGATTGCCAACGCCTTGCCGCACTGGCCGGAGGCGGCGATGCCGCAACTGCGCAATGTCGCCTGGACGCAGCCGCTCATCGTGAGCGAGCGACGGCAGGTGGAGATCGGGCTCTCCGCCGGCGAGGAGGGCCAGATCGACTTCGAAATCGTCAGCGAGCGCGACGGCAGCGACATCGTCCATTGCCAGGGACTCGCGGTCGTCGCCGCCTCTGCCGAAGCGCCGACGCTGGATGTGGCGCGGCTCGCGGCGAGCCTGCAGCGTGGCGCGATGTCTGCGGACGATGTGTACGCGGCCTATGCGCGCATGGGGCTCGAGTACGGCCCCGCGCATCGCGCCATCGTCGACCTCTCGCTCGGTGACGGACAGCTGCTGGCGCGCCTGCGCCTGCCGAAGGGCATCGAGGCGAACCTCGCGCACTACCTGCTGCATCCGAGCCTGATGGATGCCGCGGTGCAGGCCGCCATCGGGCTGTTCGACACCGCGCCCGGCGAGGCCGCGCAGGCTCGCTTGCCGTTCGCGCTCGACTCGATGCACATCCTGGCACCCTGCACGGCGGACATGCTCGCGTGGGTTCGTTTCGTGCCGGGCCACGGTGCGTCGGCCCCGGTCACCAAGCTGGACATCGATGTATGCGACGGCGATGGGCGGGTCTGCGTGCAGATGCGCGGTTTCTCGTCGCGTGCGCTCGGCCAGGCGAGCGCCGGCGCGCGCGACGCGGCCCGGGCGAGCGCCACGCTGCTGGCGGCGCCGGCATGGCGTGACGTCGAGGTTTCCGGTGCGGCGACCCGGCCGGCTTTCGAGCAGCATCATGTCGTCCTCTGCGATCTGCCCGGCATCGACGCCGAACAGCTCGAAGCGCAGCTGCCGGCCAGCCGCTGCCAAGCGCTGACGTCTCCCGTCGGTGCGACGATCGCGGCGCGCTACAGCCACCAGGCCGTGGCGATATTCAAGCAATTGCGAACGCTGTTCGAGGCGGACGGGCAAGGCAGGGCACTGATCCAGATCGTCCTGGAGGACAGCCCCGAGCAGGCCGTGTCGGCGGGGCTCGCGGGCATGCTCAGGACGGCAGCGCTGGAAAGCCCGCAGATCACCGGCCAGGTGGTTCTGGCGGCGCCCGGTACATCGGCTGCAGCGCTCGCCCGGCAACTGCGCGACAACATCGCTGCGCCCGACACCGTGGTCCGCTACGCGAGCGACCGGAGCGGCGTGCGGCAGGCCCTGGGCTGGGAGGAGATCCGTTCGACCGACGGCGGCGGGCGCGTGGCGTTCAAGGAGCACGGCGTCTACCTGATCACCGGCGGCCTCGGCGGCCTCGGCATGCTCTTCGCGAAAGAGATCCTCGCCCGGACCTCCAGGTCGAAGATCGTCCTGACCGGGCGCTCGGTGCCGACGCCCGGCCAGCAGGCATGCCTGGAGGCGCTGCCGTCAGGAACGGGGCGCATCGACTATCGCACTCTCGACATCGAGAGTGCCGACGCGGTGAAGCAGCTGATCGACGGCGTCATCGCCGAACACGGCCGACTCGACGGCATCCTGCACAGCGCCGGCATGACGGCGGACAACTTCATCGTGAAGAAGTCGTCCGACGAATTCGCCCGCGTGCTTGCGCCCAAGGTGACCGGCAGCTTCCATCTCGATGCCGCCACGCGCGACGTCGACCTGGATTGGCTCGTGCTGTTCTCGTCGGCCAGCGGCGCGATGGGCAACGTCGGCCAGGCGGACTACGCCGCGGCCAACGGCTTCATGGACCACTTCGCCGCGTATCGCAACCGGCTGGCCGCGAACGCCCAGCGGCGCGGCAGGACGGTGTCGATCAACTGGCCGCTCTGGCAGGACGGGGGCATGCGTATCGACGACGCGATGCGCGAGATGCTGGAACGTGCCACCGGCGTGGTGCCGATGCCCACGGCTTGCGGGATGGAGGCGCTGCATCGCAGCCTCGTCTCGGCACATGACGAGGTGCTTGTGCTCGAAGGGGATCCCCAGCGCCTGCGTGCTCTCATCGCGCCGCCGACGCTTCGTCCGGACGCGGCGCCGTCGCGCGCCGTCGTGGCGGCTCCGATGGAGATTCCAGCGAAAGCCGGCGGCACGCCGGCCGACTCGCTGCGTGAGCAGGCGGAAGACTATCTGCGCCACGAGTTTTCCGACGTGCTGAAGCTGCCGTCGCACAAGATCGATCCCAAGGAGCCGCTGGAGAACTACGGCATCGATTCCGTGGTCGCGATGAGGCTGAGCAACCAGCTGGAGAAGACCTTCGGTTCCTTGTCGAAGACGCTGTTCTTCGAGTACCAGACGATCGCGCGGCTCGCCGGCCATCTGGCCGAGGCGTTCCCGGATGTCCTGCGCCAACTCGCCGATGCCGGACGAGTCGTCGTGCAAGCGCCGCCGGCAAGGTCCACGACCGCCGAGCGTCAGCTTGTGCCGGCAGTGCAAGGCAAGAGCCGCTTCCTGGCCGGAACCCGGCCTGCCGTCGACAGGGAGGTCGCGATCGTCGGCCTCAGCGGCCGCTATCCGATGGCCCGCGACCTCGACGAATTCTGGGAGAACCTGAAGGCCGGTCGCGACTGCATCTCGGAGATCCCCGCCGAGCGCTGGGATCACGCGCTGTATTTCGATGCCGACCGCAACAAGGCCGGCAAGACCTACGCCAAGTGGGGCGGGTTTCTGGCCGATGTCGACAAGTTCGATCCGCTGTTCTTCAACATCTCGCCGAAGGAGGCCGAGGTCATGGATCCGCAGGAGCGCCTGTTCCTGCAGACGGCGTGGCAGACCCTGGAGGACGCGGGCTACGGCAAGGACGCTCTTTCCGGCAAACGGGTGGGCGTCTACGTCGGCGCGATGTGGGGACACTACGAGCTCTTCGGCGCCGCGGCATTGGCGGGCCAGAACCGGCTGATCCCGACTTCGTCCCACGCATCGATCGCCAACCGCGTCTCCTATTTCTTTGACTTCCATGGGCCCAGCATCGCGCTGGACACCATGTGTTCGTCGTCGCTGACCGCCATCCACCTGGCCTGCGAGGAGATCCGAAGAGGCCACATCGACGCGGCATTGGCGGGCGGCGTGAACCTCTCGATCCATCCGCAGAAGTACCTGAACCTGAGCCAGGGCCGGTTCGCCGCGAGCGACGGGCGCTGCCGCAGTTTCGGCGCGGGCGGCGATGGTTATGTGCCGGGCGAAGGCGTCGGTGCCGTGCTGCTGAAACCGCTGGAAGATGCGCTGCGCGACGGCGATCGTGTCTACGCGGTGATCCGGGCGAGCGCCGTCAATCACGGCGGCAAGACCAACGGCTACACGGTACCCAATCCCAACGCGCAGGGCGAACTCATCCTGGAGACGCTCAAGGCCGCGAAGATCGATCCCCGCACCATCGGCTACATCGAAACGCACGGGACCGGCACCGCGCTCGGCGACCCGATCGAGATCACCGGACTGCAGCAGGCCTTTGGCGCAATGTCCGGGGAGCCCGGCAGCTGCCCGATCGGTTCGGTCAAGTCGAACATCGGCCATCTCGAGTCGGCGGCGGGGATCGCGGCCGTCACCAAGGCGCTGCTGCAGATCCGGCACGGACAGCTGGTGCCATCGCTGCATGCCGAGCCGCCGAACCCGAACATCGACTTCGCGAATTCGCCGTTCCGTGTGCAGTCCGGCCTGACGGAATGGAAGCGCCCGGCGGATCATCCGCGCCGCGTTGCCGTGAGTTCGTTCGGTGCGGGGGGATCCAACGCGCACATGATCCTCGAGGAGTTCGCCGACGCGAGACCCGACCGCGCCAGCGCTCAACCGGCGCGACGCGAGGTCTTCCTGCTCTCGGCGCGCGACGACGCCGCGCTGCGCCGCTATGCGCTGCGGATGGCGGCCTTCCTCGCCCGCCCGGAAGGCGAATCGCTGACCGATCTCGCCTTCACCTCGCAGATCGGCAGGACGCCGATGCCGGCCCGCCTGGCGGTGATCGCGGCGAGCGTCGACGAGCTCGGGCGCAAGCTCGAACAATGGGCCGCGTCACGCAGCGAGGCCGCCGCCGCGCGCGAGCCGGACGACGTCTTCCAGGGCGACACCCATGCTGCGTCGGTCAACGCGGGCCATCTGATCCAGGGCGCCGCGGGCAAGGCCTTCCTCGACGATCTGCTGGACCGGCGGGACCTGGAGAAGGTCGCCAGGCTGTGGACGGTCGGCGCCGACATCGATTGGCCGCGTGCCCATCGCGACCGCCATCCGCGCAAGGTGAACCTGCCCACTTATCCGTTCGCCACCGAACGCTACTGGATCGACACGGCGCCGTCGCCCGCCATGACCGTCGCGTCGGCGGTGGTGCCCGCGCCTGCGCCTGTCGAAGACAAGCGCAGGATGTGCTTCCGCCCGCAGTGGACGGCCAGTCCGCTCGCGGCGCTCACTTTGCCTCTCGCATCGACCGGTCCCGTGCTGGTCCTCGATGCCTCCGACGAGTTCGCCCAGGCGATCAGGGCAATACTGGCCGATCGTCCGATCGTCCTGGCGCGATTCGGCAGCGCCTTCGCGGAAACGGCGCGCGACGACTTCACCATCGCCCCCGGGCGCGAGGAAGATTTCGACCGGGTCGTCGAGGCGCTCGAGCAGCGCGGGCAGCTGCCGCAGGTGATCCTGCATCGCTACACGGATGCGCTCGACGCCGATGGCGCAGCGCAGGCCGACGGCATCGAGCGGCAGCTCGACCACGGCGTGATCGCGCTCCTGCATGTGTGCAAGGCGTTGATGAAGCGCAAGCACCACGCGACGACGAAGCTGCTGTCGTTCTTCTCGGGTGGCCCGCAGGCGGTGCCTCCAGGCGTTGCGCTGGCAGGCTTCTGCAGGACGCTTCATCTGGAGAATCCGCGTTATCTGCCGAAGGTCATCGAGATCCGCTGCGATGCGGTCGACCGCGCCGGCGCCATCGCCGAAGAGGTCCGCATCGTGCTGGACGAGCTGCGCGGCGACGGATCGGCGGCGTCGGAAATCCGCTACGAGGGACAGGCGGGGAGCGCACCGCTGCGCCACGTCCTGGATCACGTTCCCGCCCTGCCGGTGGAAGCGCGATCTGCCGGTTTGCCGCTGAAGCAGCACGGCGTCTATCTCGTCACCGGCGGACTGGGCGGACTTGGATTCATCGTCGCGGACTACCTGGCGAAGAACTTCGGCGCGAAGCTGGTGCTGGTCGGCCGCTCGGCGCACGACGCTCACGCCGGCAAGATCGCGGCGCTCGAAGCGCGCGGGGCCGAGACGCTCCATCTGCGCGGCGACGTCGCCAGCCTGGCCGACATGCAAGCCGTCGTACGCGAAGCGAAGGCCAGGTTCGGCCGCATCGACGGGGTGATCCACAGCGCCGGCAGCCTGCAGGACGCGTACATCCTGAAGAAGACCCGCGCGGATTTCATCGCGGTGCTGGAGCCGAAGGTCCAGGGCGCGATGGCGCTGGATCGTGCGACCTGCGGGGAGAAGCTGGACTTGTTCGTCCTGTTCTCGTCGGTGGCCGGCGCGCTCGGCAATCCCGGCCAGGGCGACTACGCCTATGCCAACCGCTTCCTCGATGCGTTCGCCGAGGCGCGCGAGCAGGCGAGGGCGTCGGGTCAGCGCAGCGGCCGCACGCTCGCGATCGACTGGCCGTATTGGGAAGAGGGCGGCATGTCGCTGCCGCACGAGGTGATCGCGGCCATGACCCGGAACACGGGCATTCACCCGCTCCCCACCAGCGAGGGCATCCGCTTCCTGGAGGACCTGCTGCGCTCCGGATGGACACAGGCCGTGGCGCTCTACGGCGAGCCGTCGAAGCTCGCGCTCGGCCTGGGCGGCAGACCGGCGCCGGCGCGCGTGAGCGTGCCCGTTGCGCCCGCGAACGTGGAGCCCGCCACGCTGCGAGCGCGCGCCGAAACCTATCTGAAGCAAATGATCGGTGCCGAGATCAGGCTGGATCCGGAGCGCATCGATGCACGCGAACGCTTCGATGCCTTCGGCATCGATTCGATCATGGTCGGGAACCTCAACGAGCGCCTCTCGCGGGACCTGGGCGAATTGCCGAAGACCCTGTTCTACGAGCACGAGACCCTCGCCGACCTCGCCCAATACCTTGCGCTCGAACTGCCGCAGGCCTTGGCGAGCTTGCTCGGTGCGAACGAGGTGCCCGCCGCCGCGGATGAGCGGGCGGTGCGCGACGCCGCGACCGAAGCCGTCGCGCAGCGCCCGGAGATCGCGGAACAGGAACCGATCGCCATCATCGGCGTGCACGGCTACTACCCGCAAGCGCAGGATCTCGACGAGTACTGGCGCAACCTGAAGGAGGGCGTCGACGTCGTCGGCGCCGTGCCCGCGGCCCGCTGGGACGCCGAGCGGTTCTACGACGCCGACCCGGACCAGGCCGGCGCAGGCAAGATCTATTGCAAGTCGGGCGCCTTCCTCGAAGACGTCGACCGCTTCGACGCGGCCTTCTTCAACATCGACGCGCGGGAGGCGCGCGCGATCGACCCGCAGGAGAGACTCTTCCTGCAGTCGGTGTGGTCGGCGGTCGAGGACGCCGGCTATACGCGCGAAAGCCTGAGGCGCAGGCATCCGAAGGGGCGCAGTGCCGACGTCGGCGTATTCGTCGGCGTGACGACGAATACCTATCAGCTGCTGGCCAACGAGGAGTGGCAGCGCGGCAACGCCGTCGCGGCCGGGTCGCTGCCCTGGTCGATCGCCAATCGCGTGTCCTACTGCCTCGATTTCCAGGGGCCGAGCATGCCGGTCGACACGGCCTGTTCTTCTTCGTCGGTCGCGATCCACCTGGCCTGCGAAAGCCTGCGCAGGCAGGAGTGCCAGGTGGCCGTCGCGGGCGGGGTGAATCTCTACCTGCATCCTTCGAAATACCACGGCCTGTGCAGCAAGCGCATGCTGGCGCAGGCCGGACGCTGCCGCAGCTTCGGCGCCGGCGACGATGGCTTCGTGCCGGGCGAAGCCGTGGGGACGTTGATCCTCAAGCCGCTCAGCCGCGCGAGGGCGGACGGCGACCGCATCCATGCCGTCATTCGCGGCAGTGCCGTCGATCACAGCGGCAAATCGAATGGCTATCTGGCGCCCAATCCCAATTCGCAGGCGCGCGTGATCGCCCGCGCGATGGAGAACGCCGGCGTGCATGCCGAATCCATCGGCTACGTCGAAGGGCACGGCACCGGCACCCAGCTCGGCGACAGCCTCGAGATCGTGGCGCTGACGCAGGCATTCGGCCAGCAGACCGAGAAGCGTCAGTTCTGCCCGATCGGTTCGGTGAAAGCGAATCTGGGCCATCCGGAGTCGGCGGCAGGCATCGCCGGCGTGACCAAGGTGCTGCTGCAGATGAAGCATCGGGCGCTGGCGCCGACGATCCATTCGGACGACGTCAATCCGAACATCGATTTCGAGCGGTCCCCGTTCTTCCTGCAGCATGGGCTGCGCCCGTGGGACGCGTCGCCCGGCCATCCGCGCCAGGCGCTCGTCAATTCCTTCGGCGCGGGCGGCGTGAACGCCTGCATCGTCCTGCAGGAATGGGAGCCGCCCGCGATCGGCCTCGCACCTGCCTTCGAGCCGCAGCTGGTCGTGCTCTCGGCCAGGACGCCGGAGCGGCTGCGCGAATACGCCCGCAAGATGCTCGATCATCTGCGCCGCGAAGCGGACGTCGATCTCGCGAGCCTGGCGTACACCTTGCAGGCCGGCCGGGAAGCGATGCCGGAGCGACTGGCGCTGGTCGTGCGCGACGTGCGCGACGTCTGCACGAAGCTCGAGGCGTGGATCAGCGGCGGCCATCCCGACGGGGCCCATCGCGGCAGTCTCGATGCACGCAAGGGCAGCCCGAAATCATCGAAGCAGGACATCGAGGCGACGGCGGCGCTGCTCGACGACCGCCGGCTCGATGCCGTCGGCCAGGCTTGGGTGGCCGGCGCTGAGCTGGACTGGGAGCGGCTGCATGGCGCCCACCCTCCCGCGCGCATCTCGCTGCCGACCTATCCGTTCGCGCGCGACCGTCACTGGATCGCGGACGCGCCTGCGCAGCCGCCGGCCGAGCCACGGCAGGGTGCGGCACGCCTGCACCCGCTGCTCTCCCACAACTCGTCCACCTTGAGAGAGGTCAGTTTCAGCGCGATGCTGTCCGGCTCCGCCTTCTACGCGCGCGACCACCGCGTCAACGGGCAGCGGATCTTCCCCGGGGCCGGCTTCCTGGAGATGGCCTGCGTGGCCGGCGAACTGGCCGGGACGCGGAAGGTGCGCAAGATCCGCGACATCGTCTTCATCCAGCCGCTCGCGTTCACGGACGATGCGCAGCTGGTGCGCATCTCGCTCACGCCGGCCGACGAAGACGCGGGCTTCATCGTGACCTCGTACGACGCGAACCGCGAGAAGGTGGTGCATTCGGAAGGCGTGATCCTGTTCGACGACGGCGCAACCGGCCCCGCGAGCGAGGAGCAGCTGCCGCTGGAGCGCCTGAAGCAGCAGTGCCCGGCGCCGACCGAAGGTGCTGGCTACTACGACCTGTTCGAGCAGGCCGGCATTTACTACGGGCCGGCGTTCCGGACGATGCAGGAGCTCTACCTGGGCCCGTCGTTCGCACTGTCCAGGCTCGTCGTCGCCGAGGATACGAAGACGGATTTCGACGAGTTCGTGCTGCATCCCTGCCTGATCGATGGCGCCTTGCAGACAGTCTCCGGACTCGCCGGCAGGGCCGAGGCATCGGTGCCGTACCTGCCCTTCGCGATCGACGAGATCGAGATCCTGCGACCTCTTTCCCGCACCTGCCACGTGCATGTCGAGGAAGTCGAGGCCACGCGGCGCGCCGGTGGGGCGGAGGTCCGGAAATTCCATGTCCGGATCGCCAACGATCAGGGCCTCGTGTCGGTTTCGATCCGCAACTTCTGCGTCCGGGCCTTCAGGACGAAGTCGGCCGCCGCGGCACTCGCCGCGTAGCACGCGAATCATCATTTCAATCTGGAGAGAGTCATGAAGAGGGTGTTGGATTTCGTCACGCATTACCTTGCCCACGTGCCGGAGTGGGTGCGGACGAGAAAGGCGCTGATCCTGCTGCTGCATGCCGCGGCCACGGCGTTCTTCATCTACGGCATGACGAAGCTGCAATTCGATTTCACGATCGAACGCTGGCTCAGGCAGGACGACGCCGCGTTCGTCGCGTACAACGACTTCCACGAACAGTTCGGCAGCGACGACGGCGTGGTGATCATGTACAAGCCGAAGGACGGCAACGTGTTCACCGCGGAGTCCTTGCGGGCGGTCAAGGGCATCCGCGACGAGCTGGTCAACTACTACGTCAAGTTGAAGCCGGGCGAGACATCGGCCCTGGCCCATGTCGTCAAGGTCGACACGCTGATCAACGCGCCTGTCCTGACGGTCAAGAACGACCTGATGGTGTCGCGCTGGCTGGTGGGTGCCAACGTGCCGACGAGCCCGGGGGCTCTCGGCGAGATCCGTCGTACCGCGCTGGCGGAGAGGGATTTCCCGCTGAAGTACTTCTCGAAGGACGAGAAGTACGGGGCGATCTACATCAAGACCGACTTCGGCGCGATCCCGCTGGACGCGGGCGCTCAACTGGCCCCCGGCAGCACGGTCGACATGGCCGCCGTCCAGAAGAAGGCGGCCGCTGCCGGCGGCGAGGAAACCGCGCTGCGCTTCAAGCCGACCGACATGGCGGACTACGTGGCGCTGAACGCGGCGCTGGGCGAGATCCTGAAGAAGCCGCAATACGCCGACCACCTGGACTTCTACAAGACCGGCAACACCATCGACTCCGAGAACCAGGTCAAGATGGGCAAGGAGATGGGCCTGCTGTACGGGGTCGGCATGCTGGTGATGCTGCTCATGCTGCTCGTCGTCTTCCGCTCGTTCGCCGGCATGGCGTGGCCGGCGCTGATCGTCGTGCTGAGCACGCTCTGGACCTTCGGCATCGCCGGCTACGTCGGCTGGTCGATCTCGCCGTTCGTGATCCTGACCATCCTGCTGATCCTGACCATCGGCATGGCGGACGTCACGCACATGACCTCGGCCTATCTGTACATGCGCGCCGAAGGGCACGACCCCGCGTCGGCGATGCACGAGGCCTACGGCAAATCGGGCCTCGCCTGCTTCCTCACGAGTATCACGACCGTCGCGGGCATGCTGTCGCTGCTGTCGGGAAGCCTGGTCCCGGTCATCAATTTCTCGCTGATGTCCGCCGCAGGCGTGATCATCGTCTTCTTCCTCACGGTGCACCTGTTGCCGGCCTTGCTCGACATCTGGTCGCCCGCCGCGAACCCCGCGAAGCACCCGGGTGCGATCAGCAGGTGGGTCGACCGGATCGTGCCCAACTTCGTCCCCGCGATGCAGCGCGGTCTGGACAAGATCGTGCCTGCGGTGGAGAAGCGGCCGTACGTCTATATCGCGCCGTTCGCCGCGATCTTCGTCCTGTCGCTCTACGGCGTGTTCCATGTCAAGGTCGACTACAGCGTCTACGACCAGTACGCCAAGGACTCGAACTTCTACCAGAGCATCAAGCTCCTCGACGACAGGATGGCCGGTTCGTCGCAGATGTCGCTGTACGTCGATCTCGGCGAGGACAACGGCTTCCAGGACCCGGCCGTGCTGCATGTGATCGACGACCTGCAGCGCAAGCTGGAGAAGGACTACGGCAAGTACGTCGTGACCACGTCGTCGATCGTCAACGTCGTCAAGGACGCCTACCAGAAGCAGCACGAAGGCCGCGCCGAGATGTATGCGATCCCGTCGCGCAAGGACGTGCTTTCGCAGACCCTGTTCACCTTCAACATCGCCGATCCGGGCGAACGCGAGCGGCTCATCAGCGAGAACTACCGCAAGGCCAACATCACGGTGACCCTGCGCGGCTACGGCTCCTACGAATACACCAAGGTGTTCGAGGCGATGAAGAAGGACATCAACGACTCGGTCAGCGGCATTCGCAAGACCTATCCGAATGCGACGGTGTCGATCACCGGCCTGTTCGCGATGGGGATGAAAGCCGCCGACTACCTCGTGATGAACGAGCTGCAAAGCTTCGGCCTGAGCATGCTGGTGATCTCGATCATGCTGCTGGTGATCTTCAATTCGTTCAAGGCCGGCCTGATCTCGCTGATCCCGAACGTGGTGCCGTCGTTCCTGGTGCTGGGCATCCTCGGCCTGCTGAACATCCCGCTCGACTTCTACACCATGATGCTCGCGCCGATCGCCGTCGGCATCGCGGTCGACGACACGATTCATTTCGTGTCGGTTTACCGCACCGAAGTCATCAAGGACGGCGACATCCGCCGCGCCCTGGTGGACACGGTGAAGGAATGCGGGCAGTCGGTGATCTTCGCCTCGATGATCCTCGGCTTCGGCTTCGGGATCATGGCGATCGCCACGACGCCCGGCCTGGCCAGCCTCGGCCGCCTCGGCTTCCTGGCGATCTTCTCGGGCCTGGTGTGCGAGCTGTTCCTCACGCCGGCTCTGATCCTGGCCTTCAAGTTGCGCTTCCCCCGGCGGCACAACCCGCTGCTCCAGACCGCGCCCACGACGCCTTAACCCATACCCGAAGGGAATTGATGATGAAGTATTCGATCGCAACAACGATGCGGGCCGCGGCCCTGGCTCTGCTGACGATACCGCCGGCGGGCCACGCGATGAGCGCCGCCGAGATCATGAAGAACGTCGACGACGTGAACCGCAAGGCGTCGACGACGGCCATCGTGAAGGTTCAGCTGTCCACCTGCCGCTACGTCGCGAGCGGTGCCGGCGCCGCCACCTGCAAGGAAACGCCGCGCGTCACGGTGCTGGAGGTCGGCGAGAAGAAGTGGGGGCCCGAGAAGAAGGACTCCCGCGCCATCGCGCTGGTGCTGCAGCCGGTGACGGACAAGGGCGTCGGCATGCTGACCTACGAATACACCGACACGGACCGGGAGAACGACGTGCTGATGTACCTGCCCGCGCTGGAAAAGGTCAGGCGCGTGGTGTCCGGCGGCGACGGCAACGAGGACGGCGGCAGCTTCTTCGGCAGCGAATTCTTCGTCGACGACACGCAGCTGAAGAAGCTCAACGACTACAGCTACACGCTGGTGTCCGAAGACGTGCTGGACGGCCACGCCGTCTGGATCATCGACGCCGTGCCGACCGAGAAGCGTGCGGCCAAGACGCAGTACAGCAAGTCGCGCATGTGGATCGACAAGGAACGAATGCTGATCCTGCGGGAAGACATCTACAACCGCGCTGGCCTCTTCTATCGCCAGCGCCTGAACCGCGACCTCGCCCTGGTGGACAACGTCTGGCTGGCGCGGCAGCAGACGATGAACAACCTGTCGACCAACCGGATGACGGTGCTGCGCAACATCTCGGCCGCCTACAACAAGGACGTGCCGGACGAACTGGTGACCGAGCGCAGCCTGACGGATGCCACGTTCCGCGAGAGAACCCTGGCGACCCTGCGCAGCAACTACAAGTGAGCCCGGCTCGGAGGCGACAGGTCATGAGTACAGCAAGCGACGGCCGGCAGGCGGACGACACCGGCATCGCCGTGATCGGCATGGACTGCCGCTTTCCGGGTGCCCGGGATGCGGAACAGTACTGGGGCAATCTGGTGGGCGATGTCGACAGCATCCGCGAGATCCCGCCGGATCGCTGGGACTGGCGGCGCTATTACGGCGATCCGCGCGAGCCGAACCGGACCAACAGCCGGTGGGGCGGCTTCATCGACGATGTCGACAAATTCGATTCGGAATTCTTCCATGTCTCGCCGGCGGAGGCGCAGCTGATGGACCCGCAGCAGCGCTTGATGCTGGAGCTGTGCTGGGGCTGCCTGGAAGACGCGGGCTACCTGCCGGAGAAGGTGGCCGGCAGCGCGACCGGCGTGTTCGTCGGCGTCGGCGGCCTCGATTACCGGGAACTGCTGGAGGCGACGCTGCCGACCGTCGAGGCGCACCGCTCGACAGGGAACTACCTGTCGCTGGTGGCCAACCGCGTCTCGTACTTCCTGAACTTGCGCGGCCCGAGCATGCCGTTCGACACGGCGTGCTCGAGCTCGCTGTTCGCGATCCATTGCGCGGCGCAGTCGATCCGCAGCGGCGAGTGCGAGATGGCGCTGGTGGGCGGCATCAACATCCTGCTGAGGCCGACGACGTTCATCTCGTTCGGCAAGACCGGCATGCTGTCGCCCGAAGGGCGATGCAAGACCTTCGACGCCGCGGCGGACGGCTATGTGCGCGGCGAAGGCGGCGGCGTGATCCTGCTCAAGTCGCTGCGCAAGGCCATCGAGGACGGCGACTCCATCCACGGCGTGATCAGAGGTTCGGCGATCAACCATGGCGGGAAGTCGCAAACGCTGACCTCGCCGAACGCATACGCGCAATCCCAGGTCATCCAGGATGCCTACAAGCGCGCCGGCATCGCGCCGGACCGGGTGAGTTACGTCGAGGCGCACGGCACGGCCACGCCGAAGGGCGATCCGCTCGAAGTGAGCGGCCTGCGGCGCGCCTGGCGCAATCTGGAGAAGCATTTCTCCGTGAAGGTCGCACCGGGCACCTGCGGTCTCGGTTCCGTGAAGACCAACATCGGCCACCTCGAAACCGCGGCAGGCATCGCCGGTGTCATCAAGGTGCTGCTCGCGTTCAGGCATCGCCAGCTTCCCGCGCTGGTGAATTTCAAGCGTCCCAATCCGGCCATCGATCTCGATGGGTCGCCGTTCTACCTGGTGAACCGGCTGCGGGACTGGCAGCCGCTCGAAGGCGCGCAGGCCGATGCGGGAGAACTCGTCGCGGGCGTCAGCGCCTTCGGCTTCGGCGGGACCAATGCGCACGTCGTCCTGCAATCCTGGCAGCCGGCGCATTGAATCCGAAGTCAATCCATTCCATTCCATTCGGGTGCTGCCGTTTGCCCCACCCTGGAGAGTCAAGCGTATGAAGACAGTCGACAAGGCAAGGTTCCACAAGCTGTATGGCGTCAAGAGACAGCGGACGGCCTACCAGCGCAAGGATTTCATCGACTACATGATCATGATCGCGCTCTGCGCGGCGCTGATCTGGACTGCCTACGGCGCGTTCCACGCGATGTCTATCGTCGGCGTGGCGCTGTGCGGATACATGCTCGCCGTCTTCCCGATCCGGCATGGGATCGAATTCCGCGTGCCGCTGATCGCGAAGCAGCCGCAGGAGATCCTGTACATGCTGATCCACAAGGTCGAGAACATCAAGCTGCCCTATTTCATCGCGATCGGTCTGCTCCTGCTGGAGAACTACGTGATCTCCGTGACGCCGGATCTGCCGCACAAGGTGGAGCTCACGCACCGGATCGCGCTCGGTCTGTTCTGGCTGCATTTCGGCGCGCTGACGGCCTACCGCACGGCGATTCTCGTCGCGCATCTGGCCAAGCGTGAGCACGTGCGCGAAGTCCTGATGCAGTCCGTCTGGAAGACTCGCCTCGAGAAGCAGCCGAGCGTCGCGCTGGAGATCTTCCATGCCTTTGCCACGGGCCTGCTGACGCACATCGTCTACCTGGTTCCGTGGTATCTGGTGATCCGGTACGCGAATTTCTCCCTCGTGCTGTTCCCGGTCGCGTGCGTGGCGGCATTCTTCCTCCAGAAGCTGAACGTCAAGACACTCAACGACTGGTTCTATCGCGACCACTGGCTGAGCCACAACTCGGAGTTGGACTTCGTCTACCTGCACGGCCCCCATCACGATTCGATTCCCTCGGGCCTGATCGGCGTGGCCGGCAACGGCTTCCTGGAGGGCTTGTTCCGCAGCGGGCTGGCGTTTCCGATTCCCTTCTTCAATCCGGTGCTGGCCGCGTTCTACTACACCGGCGACGTCAAGATCGACATCGATCTGCATCAATACATCCCCGGCGTCTTCCCGAAGCTGCCCAAGGAATTCTTCGGTGTCATCCAGCATTCGCTGCACCATTTCGGCCGCCTGGAGCCTTACGGGTTCGCGATCAATCTCGATCAGCCGGTCTCCGACGACATCAGGAAGCGCACCAACGTACTGCCGGACGAGCTGAAATATTCGATCAAGCTCGACGAGCAGCTGACCGGCTACCAATGGGACAACCCGAAGTTCCGCTGGTTCCTCGATCTGGTCGACAAGTACCACGATGATCCGGTCCCGCCAGCGCCGAAGGAAGCGCGAGGAGAGACGTTGTGAAGAACGATTGGGTGGCGGAGATGTTTCGCGCCTTGCGCGACTGCGGCGAGAACATCTCGATCGTCTACGGACAGACGCCGGATGCGCGGGAAGGGTCCGCCGGTGGAGCGCTGCGCTGGTTCGAGCTGCCGCATGATCAGTACGACGGCATCAGCGGGCTGGGCGAACTGCTGCGCGGGCAGAACTTGCGCGTGGATCAGCTGCCGACGTTGCGCGCGGACCGGTTCAGCTTCCTGCGCGGGCTGCGCGGCGTGCTCGCGGTGCTGCCCGCACTGGCGGTGAGGCGCCAGCACTGGAAGTCCGACTTCGGCTGGTCGCGTGACGCCGGCAGTCTTCCGGCCAGCGAGCGTGTCGTCCGGCGGATGTTCACGCGGGAGCAGACGCAAGGCATCGTCGTGGCGGCCAAAGCCGCGGGCGTCACGGTCAATACCTATCTGCTGTTTCATCTCGACGCGGCCGTTGCGGCCGAGCTCACCGGCCCGCTGGCGCCGCGGCGCTGGATGATTCCGGTGAACCTGCGCGGCGCGGTGCGCCGCGACGCCGAGCTGCCACCGCAGATGTCCTTCCTCGGCGTCGACATCGAACACGGCCTGTCGCTGCACGGACTGCAGGCAAGCGTCGACCGGCTCAAGGCGCGCGGCTACCACTGGGGCATGTGGATCCTGCTGCATCTCGGCCGCGTGCTCGGCGCGCAAGGCATGCGGCAGGACATTCGCAAGCGGGAGCGCCAGCAGCACGGCGTCACCGGCATGTTCTCGAATCTGGGCGTGTGGAACGTCGCGGGAGCGGGTCACTGGATCTTCTGCCCGGCCGTCACGCGCGTCTATCCGGTCGGCGCCGGCTGCATCACGATGAACGGCCGCCTGGGGCTCGCGATGCAGCTGCACGACGCGCTGGGCAAGGACCTCCGCACGGCGCAGGCCCTGCTGGACGCATGGAGCAGGGCCTGCGTGCAGGAGCGGGCCACGGCCGCGATCGAGTCTGCGGTCGTCGCGCCCCGCCAGGTCGCAAACGTCTGATCAACCCACCAACTACTCAGAGGCACAATCATGGTCAAAGCGGGAATAGAAGCAATGAATGTATTTGCGGGGACGGCTTTTCTCGACGTCGAGAAGCTGGCCGCGCATCGCAACCTGGATCGGACGCGGTTCGAGAACCTCCTGATGAAGGAGAAGAGCGTCGCGCTGCCCAATGAAGATCCGATCACGTTCGCGGTCAACGCGGCCAAGCCGATCATCGACGCCTTGAGCTCCGAGGAGCGCAACCGCATCGAGATGGTCGTGACCTGCACGGAGTCGGCCTTCGACTTCGGCAAGTCGATGAGCACCTACTGCCACGACCTGCTCGGACTCAACCGCAACTGCCGATTGTTCGAGGTGAAGAATGCCTGCTTCTCCGGCGTCGCGGGCCTGCAGAACGCGATCAACTTCATCCTGGCTCAGGTATCGCCCGGGGCCAAGGCGCTGGTGATCGCCACCGACATCTCGCGCTTCATGCTGGAGGAGGGCGGCAGCGCGTTCAAGATGGAATGGGCCTTCGCCGAGCCGAGCGGTGGCGCCGGTGCGGTCGCCATGCTCGTGAGCGAAACGCCGCACGTGTTCCAGGTGGACGCCGGCGCGAACGGCTCCTACGGCTATGAAGTGATGGACACCTGTCGCCCGTCCACCGACTCCGAGGCCGGTGATTCCGACCTGTCGCTGCTGTCCTATCTCGACTGCTGCGAAAACGCCTTCCTCGAATATCAGAAGCGCGTGCGCGGCGCCGACTATGTCAACACCTTCCGCTATCTCGCCTATCACACGCCGTTCGGCGGCATGGTCAAGGGCGCGCATCGCAATCTGATGCGCAAGCAGGTCAAGGGCGTCACCGCTTCCGACATCGAGAGCGACTTCCGCCGCCGCTTCAGCCCGGGCCTGACCTATTGCCAGCGCGTGGGCAACATCATGGGCGCCACGGCGATGATGGCGCTGGCCAGCACCATCGACAACGGCGATTTCGAGAAGCCGCAGCGTGTCGGCGTGTTCTCCTACGGCTCCGGCTGCTGCTCGGAATTCTTCAGCGGCGTGGTGACCCAGGCGGGCCAGGACCGGATCCGCGAACTCCGCATCAAGCAGCACCTGGACAAGCGCTACGAGTTGAGCATGGACGAATACGAGAACCTGCTCGTCGGCAGCAACGCGGTGAAGTTCGGCACGCGCAACGTGGTGCTCGACACGAGCTTCGTCCCGGGCGCGCGCAAGGCGCTCGGCAAGCCGGTGCTGTTCCTCAAGGAGATCAAGGAATACCGGCGCATCTACGAATGGGTGTCCTGAGCGATGGACTACGAAACACTCAAGGTCCGTGTGCAGGACGAGATCTGCTTCATGCAGATCCACCGCCCGGAGGCCAACAATGCGATCAACGACCGTCTGATCGAGGAGCTCGTCCGGGTGCTCGATCGGCATGGGAGCGAGGTCAAGATCGTCGTGCTGGAAGGCCTGCCGGGGGTGTTCTGCTTCGGTGCGGATTTCAAGGCGATCGAGCAGAGCCTGCAGCACAGGACCTCCGGGCCGGTGCTCGACCCCAGGCCGATGTACGAGCTGTGGCAGCGCCTCGCTTCCGGCCCATGGATCACGATCGCGCATGTGCGGGGCCAGGCCAACGCAGGCGGCATCGGCTTCGTCGCCGCCTGCGACATCGTGCTGGCGGACGAGACGGCGAGTTTCGCCTTGTCCGAGCTCCTGTTCGGCCTGATGCCGGCCTGCGTGCTGCCCTTCCTGATGCGCAGGATCGGGCGCTCCAGGGCGAACGCGATGACGCTGATGACCGAGCCGGTTTCGGCGAAGTGCGCGCAGGCCTGGGGACTGGTCGACGAGACCGCCGAGGACAGCGTCAACCTGTTGCGCAAGAAGCTGTTGCGCCTGCGGCGCCTGTCGAAGAGCGCGATCGAACGCTACAAGCGCTACATGACTGCGCTGGACGACACGCCCGCGGCTTCGAAAGCGCTGGCGCTCGAGGCGAACATCGAGGTGTTCTCCGACGAGGACAACCTGCACAAGATCGCGCGCTACGTGCGGACCGGGCAGTTTCCCTGGGAGCAGGCGGGGCGGTGAGCGACCGCGGGCAGCCGCGTGCATGCGGCTGCCATGAACGGCATCGATCGACGGCCGTCAGAACTTCATCGTCACGCCGAGCGTCAAGCCCTTGATCGAGAAGCCGACGCCTGCGTTGTCCGTGCCCTTGACCAGCTGGGCCCATTCGGCATTGATCGACACTCGCTCCGAGACCGGAACATCCAGGCCGACGCCGTAGGAGAAGCTGCCGTGGGCCTCCGATTGCGACAGGCCGAAGGCCTTGACCGTCGCGGTTTCCTGGCCTCTGGAATAGCCGAGCAGAAGGTAGGGCGCCACGCCGCCGATCTCGACGCGGCCCTTCGCATACAGGCCGTAGAGATAGTCGACCTTGAGATCGACATCGAACCCCGAGACGTTGGCACTGTCGTGCTTGATGCCTGAGGCGGCACGGGCTTCCAGCGCGAAATTCGGCGTCAGTTGCATGCCGACCTTGAGTCCCAGTGCGATCGGATGGATCGCGGGCGCGGCATCGCCCTTGTCGGTGATCCGGATCAGGTTCGCGCCGACATAGAAATCGTTGGCCGCATGCGCAAGCGTCGGCGCGGAGAGGCCGACGGCGATGGCGGCAATGGCGCCGAGGCATTGATGGATGGACACATTCGCTCCTTGTCGGTGCAGGCATCGATGGATGGCCACGGCGGGAAACTCTAGCGACGCGCGAAGGCGAAAATAACTACCCGAACATGTAGTTGCGGTGCGTGGCTGCTCGACGCGAAGATCGCGGTGTCTTCCAACGAGAAACAGGGCCATGACGAATCAGGCGGTCGTGATGCAGGAACTCGGCGACGGCATCGTGGGCATCACGATGCAGGACCGGGTCAACAAGAACACGTTCTCGCCCGAACTGGCCGAAGGACTCATCGATGCCTTCGAATCCGCCGGCGCCGACGCCCGAGCGCGGGTCGTCGTTCTCACGGGTTACGACAGCTATTTCGCCAGTGGCGGCACCAAAGAGGGATTGCTGGTCCTCTCCGAGGGCAAGGCCCGCTTCTCGGACCGGGACTTCTACAGCCTGCCGCTGAACTGCCCGATCCCGGTGATCGCTGCGATGCAGGGACATGGCGTGGGCGGCGGGTTCGTGCTGGGCATGTTCGCCGACTTTCCCGTCCTGAGCCGCGAGAGCATTTATACCGCCAATTTCATGAAGTACGGTTTCACGCCAGGGATGGGATCGACCTTCGTGCTGCCCGCGAAGCTCGGGATCGGCCTGGCCGAGGAGATGATGATTGCGGCGCGGACGTATCGCGGCGATGAATTGCAGCGTCGCTGCATCCCGTTCCCGGTGCTGCCGCGCGCCGAAGTCATGAACTACGCCATGGAGCTCGCAGCTTCACTGGCAGAGAAGCCGCGAGTCTCGCTCGTGACTCTCAAAGACCACCTGGTGCGCGGTTTGCGCGCCGGACTGGCCCCAGCGATCGAACAGGAACTCGCGATGCATGAGAAGACGTTCCATCTGCCCGAAGTCAGGGGTCGCATCGAGGCGCTCTTCGGGAGCTGAGCCCAGGCAAGAACATACGGCGCGGTAGCAAAGCGGTCATGCAGCGGATTGCAAATCCGCTCAGGCGGGTTCGACTCCCAGCCCGCGCCTCCAGTCACCATCCTCCAACCTTCCCGGTCATGTCAGCCATCGATGTCGTCGCGATGCTCGCTGTCTTCCAGTATCTGGTCTTCGGCAGCCTCGTCAGCAAGGCACGGCGCACTTACGGCGTCCAGCCGCCTGCCGTGGTCGGGCACGAAATGTTCGAGCGCCTGTATCGGGTCCAGATGAATACGCTGGAGCTGTTGGTCGCGTTGCTGCCGGCGCTCTATGTGGCAGGCAGGTATTGGCCATCGTGTGTGGTGGCAGGCGCCGGGGCCGTGTATCTGCTTGGCCGCGTCGTCTACTGGCACGCCTATAAGAAGGATCCTTCAAAACGCAGCCTGGGCTTTCTCCTGAGCTTCCTGCCCATCGTCGGTCTGGCTCTGGTGGGATTCGCGGCTGCCGTCCTTGGCAAAGGGGCGGCCTGACTCGGCTCCCTCGCGCAGGGCCTGTTGCCCGGCCGACATTGAATGTGTCGAATATGTCGATCGCCACCGCGAACTGACACATTGGCCACGCACGGCTACGTTCTCGTCATGACCTCCTTACAGCTCTCGGGCTGAATGCGCAGCCTGCCCGGCGACGACGCTCGCGATCAAGCGAGCGGCAAGCCGGGCTCCACCGCAGCCATCAGGAGACAACCATGGCCCTCAAATCCATCGCCGCCGCCGTCATCATCACCCTCGGCAGCACCGCCGCTCTCGCCGAGCCCGTCATCGGCCTCATCACCAAGACCGAGACCAATCCCTTCTTCGTGAAGATGAAGGAAGGCGCCGGCGAGGCGGCGCAGAAGTCCGGCGCCAAGCTCCTCTCGGGCGCGGGCAAGGCCGATGGCGACAACGCCGGCCAGATCACCGCGATGGAGAACATGATCGCCGGCGGCGCCAAGACCATTCTGATCACGCCCAGCGATTCGAAGGCCATCATCCCGGCGATCAAGAAGGCGCAGGCCAAGGGCGTGATGGTGATCGCGCTCGACAGCCCGACCGACCCGGCCGAAGCGACCGATGCGCTCTTCGCCACCGACAACTACCAAGCCGGCCTGCTGATCGGCCAGTACGCCAAGGCGGCGATGTCCGGCAAGCCGGCGAAGATCGCGACGCTCGATCTGTTCCCCGGCCACCCGGTCGGCGCGCAGCGCCACAACGGCTTCCTGAAGGGCTATGGCCTCGCGAGCAACGAGGCGAAGAACAACGAGCTCGCCAAGCCTGCCGAAGTGGTCTGCATGGCCGACAGCTTCGGCGACCGTGCCAAGGGCCAGACCGCGATGGAGAACTGCCTCCAGAAGAACCCCGACATCAACCTCGTCTACACCATCAACGAGCCGGCCGCGGCGGGTGCCTACAACGCGCTGCAGAAGGCCGGCAAGGAGAAGGGCGTGCTGATCGTGTCGGTGGACGGTGGCTGCGACGGCGTCAAGGACGTGGCGGCCGGCAAGATCGCCGCGACCTCGCAGCAGTACCCGCTGAAGATGGCCGCGATGGGCGTCGAAGCCGGCATCGAGTATGCCAAGTCGGGCAAGAAGGTCAGCGGCTACACCGATACCGGCGTCACGCTGATCGCGCACACGCCGATCGAAGGGGTGGAGAGCAAGGACACGAAGACCGGCATGGATCTGTGCTGGGGCAAGAAGTAGACATTCCCAAGAAAAACAACGGAGACTCGCATGAATCGCCTTCCCAAGACCCATCACCGACTCACCCTGCTGGCCGCGGCCAGCGCCGCCCTCGTGGCCGCCTGCGGCGGCGGAGGGGGCACGGACGCTGCCGACGCGGCCCAGGCGGCCGCCGGCGAGCGCGCCCAAGCCCTCTCGGCCGTCAACCTGACGGCCGAGGCCACGACCTCATCCCAGTCCACAGCGCCACCGGCCCAGTCCGCCTACACCGAGACGTACCGCCCGCAATTCCAGTACTCCCCCGCGAAGAACTGGATGAACGACCCGAACGGCCTCGTCTACTACCGCGGCGAATATCACCTCTTCTACCAGTACAACCCGAATGGCGATCAGTGGGGCGACATGTCCTGGGGTCACGCGGTGAGTCGCGACTTGCTGCATTGGGATGAATTGCCGGTCGCATTGACGGCCGAGAAGGATGCCAGCGGCAACGTGACGCAGATGTTCTTCTCCGGCAGTGCGGTGATCGACGAGAACAACACCAGCGGCTTCGGCCAGCCCGGCCAGCCCGCGATGGTCGCCGTCTACACCAGCCTCTACCCGCAGGGCAAGACGCTGCCCGATGGCACCCAGCTCGGCACCAACACGCAGGCCCAGTCGATCGCCTACAGCACCGACCGCGGCCGCACCTGGACGCAATACGCCGCCAATCCGGTGATCCCGCTGCCGCCGTCGCCGTATGCGGACCAGTATCACGACTTCCGCGACCCGAAGGTCTTCTGGTACGAGCCGGGCAAGAAATGGGTCATGGTGGCGGTGCTCTCCGCGCTGCACAAGGCGGTGCTGTTCTCGTCGAAGGACCTGAAGCACTGGAGCTTCATGAGCGAGTTCGGCCCGGCGAACGCGGTCGGCGGCGTCTGGGAATGCCCGGACCTGTTCGAGCTGCCGGTGAAGGGAGACCCCTCCCGCCAGCGCAGATGGGTCATGACCATCAACCTCAATCCCGGTGCACCGGCCGGCGGATCGGGCGCCCAGTACTTCGTCGGCGACTTCGACGGCACCCGCTTCACCGCTGAGGACGTGATCGACAAGACCCCGCCCGCCGGCAGCGTGGTGCAGAACTTCGAGAGCGGCGGCAGCTACGCCAGTCTCGGCTGGGCGGCGACAGGCGACTTCAGCGGCCTCGGCCCGATCGTCGGAGCCCAGTCCGGTCACGGCGTGGCCGGCTTCGAGGGCACGCGGCTGGCCGATAGCTTCGTCAACGGCGATGCGGGCACCGGCACGATCACGTCGCCGCCGTTCGCCGTCACGAGTTCCTACATCAACCTGCTCGTCGGCGGCGGCAACCATCCGCACGATCCGAACGCGGGCGACGGCAGCGTCCCGCCCGGCACGCTGCTTTTTGCCGGTGCCGATCTCGAAGCTGCGGCCGGCGCCACCTACCAGCAACTCGGCTGGGCCGCGACCGGCGACCTGATCGGCCGAAAGGTCGCCAACGGCGCCATCGCCGATCAGCAGCCGGTATCCGGCTTCGAGGGCCACGGCCTGATCAATACCTTCTTCGGGAGCGAACTGAACGAAGGCGGGGACGTGCCGACGGGCACGCTCACCTCGCCGACCTTCACCGTCACCAAGGCCTACATCAACTTCCTGATCGGCGGCGGCTCCCATCCTTACTCGGCGCCGAATCCCACGGCCGTCGTGCTGAAGGTCAACGGCAACGTGGTGCGCACCGCCACCGGCCAGAACAACGAGGCGCTGAACTGGGTCAACTGGAACGTCTCCGACCTGATCGGCCAGCAGGCGCAGATCGTCGTCATCGACGACAACAACGGCGGCTGGGGCCACATCAATGCCGACCAGTTCATGGCCTCGGACCAGCCGGCGCAGCCGCTCTCGCGCGAGACCGCGGTCAACCTGCTCGTCGGCGGCAAGGTGGTGCGCAGCGCCACCGGCCAGAACAGCGAGACGCTTTCGTGGAAGAGCTGGAACGTGGCCGAATTCGCCGGCCAGCAGGCGCAGATCCAGATTGCCGACCACAACACCGGCGGCTGGGGACATGTGATGCTCGACGACATCATCCTGTCGCCCCAGCCCAAGGAAGAAGCGCACTGGCTCGACCAGGGCTCCGACTTCTATGCGGCCGTCAGCTGGAACGACATTCCCGATGGCCGGCGCATCGGCATCGGCTGGATGAGCAACTGGAACTACGCCGGCGGCACGCCGACCTCGCCGTGGCGCAACGCGATGACGTTGCCGCGCGAATGGACGCTGCGCCAGATCGACGGGCAGACGAAGCTGACGCAGGAGCCGATCGACGAGCTCAAGCGCCTGCGTGGCGCGCCGGTCTATCGCGCCGCGCACCGCCCGATCGCTCAAGGCATCTCGGTGCTGGCGGGCGCCAAGGGCAAGGCGCTCGAGATCCACGCCGAGTTCGATGCCGGCGGCGCGTCGGTCGTCGGGCTGCAGGTGCGCACCGGCAGCAACGGCGACAAGACGCTGGTGGGCTATGACGCCAAGTCCGGCGAAGTCTTCATCGATCGCAGCCAGTCGGGCCAGTCCGACTTCGATCCAAGCTTCCCCGCGCGCCACAGCGCGCCGCTCGCGGCGAAGAACGGCAAGGTCAAGCTGCGCGTGCTGGTGGACTGGTCGTCGGTGCAGGTCTTCGCCGAAGAGGGTGAGGCGGTGCTGACCGACCTGATCTATCCGGCGCCGACCAGCGATGGCCTCGCGGTCTATGCCGAGGGCGGGACGGCCCGGCTGAAGCACCTGACGGTCTATCCGCTGAACTCGATCTGGGCCGGCCGATGACGGGCTGAACGCGCTGCTTGGGGGATACTTCGGTGCAAGCGCGTCTCGCGCTGCGCTTGTCGACGTCGAAGCGACGGCGCAGCCTGGCCCTCGAGGCGAGGACGCGGGCCCATCGATCAGGAGACCAGTGCGCATGCGATCTGCCCATCGCCGCGGGAAGCGCCTTTCGAAGCGCCGCGCGACACCATGACCACCCGGCCTGCAGAGAGCACGGCCCGGGTGCTCGTCGTCGACGACGACCCGGCGATGCGCGAGATGCTGGGCGACCTGCTGGAGTCGAGCGGCCTGCTGGCGGACTCGGTCAGCGACGGCGCCTCGATGCACGCGGCCCTCGAGGCACAGGACTACTCGCTGCTGCTGATCGACCTGCGGCTGAAGCGCGAAGACGGCCTGACCCTGGCGCGCGCGGTACGCGAGACCTCCGACGTGCCGATCGTGATCCTCTCCGGCAAGGGCGACGAGACGGACCGCATCCTCGGCCTCGAACTCGTCGCCGACGACTACCTCACCAAGCCTTTCAACCCGCGCGAGTTGATCGCGCGGATCCGGGCCGTGCTGCGGCGCACGCGCCGCGCCGGCACTGGCGCCGAGCGCCCGGCTGCGGGCGGCTCGCACAAGAGCTACCGCTTCGGCGGCTACACGCTGGATTTCGACAAGCGCGTGCTGCTCGGCGAAGGCGGCGAACCCTGCAAGCTGACGCCCAACGAACTCGACCTGCTGATCACGCTGGTGCAGAACGCGAACCGCGTGCTCAGCCGGGACGAACTGCTCGAGAAGATGCGCCGCCACGACAGCGACATCTTCGACCGGGCGATCGACGTGCTGGTGCTGAGGCTGCGCAAGAAGATCGAGCGCAACCCCAGCGCACCGCGCTACATCCGCACCGAGCGTGGCTTCGGCTACCTCTTCAACCGGCCGGACGACGAGGATGCCGGGCGTTGAAGGGGTGGCGCCCCCCGGCCACGGAATACCGCGACCGGCCTGCCGCGAGACGCGGCAGGCGCTCGGGCCGTCCGATCCGACGCCGGTCGGATCGGAGCCGCGGCCCTCGCCCCCCCGCGGGGGTCGCCGGTGGCTTCAGCGCGGCCGCGCGCTGGCCGGCGCGGCGCTGACGAGCGTCCGCACGCGTCTGCTGCTGTCCTTCGGCGTGCTCTTCCTCTCGTCGGCGGTGCTCGCCGTGGTGGGCTGGATCGGCATGCGCAACACCGCGCAGGCGCTCGAGAATTTCCGCTCGCAGGTGCTGCCCGAGGTGTCGCTGTCGCTCGAACTCTCGCAGCGCACCGCGGCCATTGCGGCGATCGCGCCCTACGTGGCCGAGAGCACCTTGCCGTTCCAGCTGCAGGCCGAAGCGCGGGCGATGCGCTCGCGCGTGGCCGAGGTGGAGCGGCTGGCCGCGTCCTTGCCGGCCGCGAGCCGGCTCGCCAGCGGGCTGACGCCGGTGCTGGCCGAAGTGCGCGCCAATGTCGAGGAACTGATCGAGGTCACACGGCGCGACCTGTTCCTGCAGGAGGATGGCCGCGAGTTCCTCTACGAGCTCGACAGCCTGCGCGCGGCCCTGCCGCCGGGCACTGCCGGCCTGCGGCTGCGCAGCATCCTGCGCGATATCGAGTCCGCGACCCAGGCCGCCGATGCAGCGACCTTGCAGCGCCTGAAGGCCGGCATCGGCGAACAGGCCGAGCGCCTCTTCCAGGAAGAGTCCACGCCGGCGCAGATGGCCGCCTTCATTCGCGGCAAGGTCGCGGGCGAGACCAACATCTACACCGTGCGCGAGGAGCATTTCAAGCTCGCCGAGCGCAAGGCCTTTCTGGTGATCCAGGCGCGCGCCCAGGCGGAGCGCCTGGGCGAACGGGTCGAGTCCTACGTGCGGGACTTGCGCTCGAACGTCGATGCCGAGGCGAGCGCGGTGGACCGCGCCTTGCACTCGGGCGTGGTCGGCATCGTGCTGATCACGCTCGCTTGCGCGGCCGCCGCCGTGCTCGGCATCCGCTTCGTCAACCGCACCGTCAACAGCCTGGCCGGCACGACGCGCGTGATGAGCCGGCTCGCCTCCGGCGACGTCGAGCAGTCGACGCCCGACATCCATCGCCGCGACGAACTCGGCGACCTGGCCCGGGCCTTCGAGGTCTTCCGCGAAAATGCGCGCGAGATCCGACGCATCTCGGGCGACCTGCGCGAACAGTCCGATCTGCTGCAGACGGTGATCCAGAGCATGAAGGACGGCCTCTCGGTCTTCGACCCGCAAGGCCGCTTGCTGACCTGGAATCGCCAGTACCCGGCCTTGCTGGAGCTTCCCGAAGGCGTGCTGCGCCCCGGCATGGACCTGGAGAGCATCCAGGCCCTGCTGCCCAGCCGCGTCAGCGACGGCGGCAAGGGCAGCGCGCTGCTCCATCAGCTCAACGACCAGCGCCAGCACGAGGGCTACCGGCTCGAGCTCGCCTTTCCCGGCGGCCGGATCATCGAGTTCCGCAGCAACCCGATGCCGGGCGGCGGCTTCGTCACGCTCTACAGCGACCTGACCGAGCGGCGCGGCGTCGAGTCCCAGTTGCGCCAGGCGCAGAAGATGGAAGTGCTGGGGCAGCTCACCAGCGGCGTGGCCCACGACTTCAACAACCTGCTGGCCGCGATCATCGGCAACCTCTACCTGCTCGAGATCAGCGAGACGATGACGCCGCAGGACCGGCAGATCGCGGTGCGCGTCAGCAAGGTCGCCGAGCGCGGCGCGACCTTGACGGCACGACTGCTCGCCTTCGCGCGGCGCCAGAACCTGTCACCCCGGTCGGTCGAGGTCGACGGGCTGATCGAGGATCTGGCCGATCTGATCGAGTACAGCATCGGCAAGAACATCGTCCTCGAGCTGAGCCTGAACGCGAAGCCGGAGCGGGTCTGGGTCGACAAGGCGCAGCTCGAGAACGCCTTGCTGAACCTGGTGATCAATGCGCGCGATGCGATGCCCGAGGGCGGCCGCCTGCGGCTCGAAACCCGCATCGACGCCGAAGGCCGGACGGTCTCCATCTCCGTCGCGGACACCGGCGCGGGCATGGATGAAACCACCCGCGAGCGCATCTTCGAGCCCTTCTTCACCACCAAGGGCCTGGGCAGCGGGCTCGGCCTGAGCATCGTCTACGGCTTCGTCAAGCAGAGCGGCGGCGACATCACGCTGAGCAGCGAGCTCGGCGCGGGCACGACCTTCGAGCTGAGGCTGCCGATCGCCGCGGAGCAGCCCGCGGAGGCGGTCGAGTCCGCGCAGCCGATGGAGCGGGTCCCGCCGCAATGCGTGCTGCTGGTCGAAGACGATGCCGACGTTCGCCAGGCGGTGGCCGACCTGTTGCGGGCGATGGGCCACCAGGTCAGCTGGGCCCGCTCGGCGGAAGAGGCCCTGGCGGCGCTGACGGAGGGCACGTCGCTCGTGCTGTCGGATGTCGATCTGGGCGGAGCCATCAACGGGGCGCAGCTCGCGGTCGAGGTCGCGGCCCGCCTGCCCGAAGTGCCATGCATCCTGATGTCGGGGTTGCCTTATGAAGTGCTGTCGTCCCGCTTCCAGCTTCACGAGCCGGCCTTGCTGCTGGCCAAGCCGTTCTCGGCGCGGCAGCTCGAGGCCTGCCTGCGCAAGGCGTTTCGCCATGCCACGGTTTAGCCGCGCCCTGCTGCTGGCGCTGGCGATGCTGCTCGGGCACATCGGCTGCCAGGCGGCCGAATTGCGCGCCATCGGCGTGTCGCTCACCGACATGGGCAACCCCTTCTTCACGCAGATCGCGCGCGGCGTGGAGGCGGCCGCGCGGCGCCTCGGCGGGCCGGGCGTGAAGGTCTATGCGAGCTCCTGCGCCTACGATCTGCAGCGCCAGATCGGCCAGCTCGAACGCTTCATCGACCTGAAGGTGGACATGATCGTCGTCACCGCGGTCGACCCCGAGGCGGTGCGACCGGTGCTCGATCGCGCCCGGGCGGCGGGCATCCGCGTGATCGCCGTCGACGTGGTGGCCGGCGGCGTCGATGCCACCGTGATGACCGACAACCTCGATGCAGGCCGCCAGGCCTGCGAGTTCGTCGCGCAGCGGCTGAAGGGGCAGGGCAGCATGGTCATCGTCAACGGGCCGCATCTGTCGTCGGTGATCGACAGGGTGCAGGGCTGCTTCGAGGTGCTGCGCCGCTACCCCGCGATCCACGTGCTGTCGTCCGACCGGGATGCCGGCGGCAGCACGCCGGGCGGCTTCGTCGCGATGACCGAGCTGCTGAGCAAGTACCCGCGCATCGATGCGGTCTTCACGATCAACGACCCGACCGCGCTGGGGGCCGAGGAGGCGGCCGGGCAATCGAAGCGCAAGGAGTTCTTCATCGTCAGCGTCGACGGCTCGCCGCGCGTCTTCGCCAGGATGCAGGCGGCCGACTCGCTGATCGCGGCGTCGGTGGCGCAGCGGCCTTCACTGCAGGCGCAGAAGGCTGTCGATATCGGCTTCGCCTTGCTCGAGGGTGGTGCCGCGCCGAAGCAGACGCTGCTCATTCCGGCGTTCGTCGTGACGAGGGAGACCCGCCAATGGCCGGAAGGAGCGTGGCGGGAGTGATCGGTTCACCAGGCATGACCCTGTGTTGCCCAACGTACCGACAGGCGTGTCATCCGATGCTGTAATGGCAGCAGAATAAGGACGAGCAATGCTTGAAGACAGCACATTTCACCTCGGTTCCGGAGCCGTTCGCTTCTGGGTGCAGATTGACGGCGAGTTGGTCGGTGCCAGCGTCAGCCAGGAAGCGCTGCACTATCGATATCAACCGAAAGCCGTCGGAGACGACCCACTCGCAACTTTCAAGGCGAACCATGAGGACATCGAGGCGGCGGTGCGCAGACGCGTCGCCCGAGGCTCCTTGAGGCCGGTGATGTTGCGCGAGTTCGACCTGCGCAACGAAGCAGGCGGCGACCCGAAGGGCAATCCCCTCAGACCCACTTGACTTCCTGCCCGTTGTCCGGCCCGAGGCGGGTGCCAATGCAAGGGAGCTCCTAAGCTGGTCGCGCCGCTCCAATAGGCTCGGCCTTCACAGATCTCCGCGGCTGCCGGATCGCGGTGGCTGGCATCGACCACCGCAGCGGCCCACTATCAGCACACCAAGAACCCGCTGGTGAGCTATTCGCCGAAGAGACTCGGCTTCTTCTGAGGAAACAGATCATGGTGAACCAATCCAACTCCAACCCCTTCGGCGACGTGACGAAGATGATGGAGCAATTCAAGCTGCCGGGCGTCGACATGGCGGCGATCGTCGAAGCGCGGCGCAAGGACATCGAGGCCCTGGTCGAGGCCAACAAGGCGGCCTTCGAATCGATGCAAGCCCTGGCGCGCAAGCAGACCGAGATGCTGACCGAGGCAATGCAAGGCATGCAGGAGGCCGCCAAGGGCTTCACCGGCGGCAGCGCCGCGGCGGCGGACCCGGCCAAGCAGGCCGAGGGCGCGCGCAAGGGTTTCGAGAAGACACTGGCCGGCATGAAGGAGCTGGCCGAGATGGTGCGCGCCGCCCAGTCCGACGCAATGGCCCACATCACCCAGCGCGCGACGCAGCAGATGCAGGACATCAAGGTACTGACGCAGCCCAAGTAGAGATCAACGCGAGCGGCATCGGAACGGGCCGCGCCGCCGGACATCCCGCCTGCCGCGCGGTAGCAGGCCCCCTCAATTTGCGAATAAGAAGAAAGAGCTGATGGCCAGAGGCCCATTCTTCGATGCGGCGGCCTATGCAGCACCGGGACCGGGCAGCAGCCGGTCGTATTCCTTCTTCACGACCGCATAGCACTCGCAGGTGCGCGCTTCCAGGCCCGCACGATCCAGCACCGAAATATGGCCGCGTGAATAGCGGATCAGCCCGGCCTTCTGCAGTTTCAAGGCGGCCTCGGTGACGCCTTCGCGGCGCACGCCGAGCATGTTCGAGATCAGCTCCTGCGTCGTCAGCAGATCGCTGCCCTTCAAGCGGTCCAGGCTCAGCAGCAGCCAGCGGCACAGCTGCTGATCGAGCGAATGGTGGCGATTGCAGACCGCCGTCTGCGCCATCTGCGTGATCAGCGCCTGGGTGTAGCGAAGCATCAGGTGCAGTACCGGCGCGCGCTTGAACTCCTCCTTGATAGACGCTGCGCTCAGCCGAAAGCCGCCGCCCGCACTTTGCACCACCGCCCGGCTGGGCGTGGATTCGCCGCCCATGAAGAGCGAGATGCCGACGATGCCTTCGTGCCCGACGACAGCGATCTCGGCCGAAGCGCCGTTTTCCATGACGTACAACAAGGAGACGATGGCCGTCGTGGGGAAGTACACATGACTCAAGGTGGCGCCGGATTCGTACAGCACCTGGCCCAGCGGCAGGTCGACCGCTTCAAGCAGCGGCAACCAGCGCCGCCACTCGGCCGCCGGCAACGCGGCCAGCAGGTCGTTCTCTTTGGGGTCGGTCAAGTCGGCCATCACGGAGCTCCAAGGCATATCTGCTCCGTACGATAGCGCACAAGCCGACAGGGGATCGGCTCGGCGTCGGGGCCGGTGAGACCGGCGCCGGCCTGCTAAAGCAACCCGGTATAGGCCCGCCTGTCGGCGGCATAACAGCCGCACGCCGCGGCCTCGAGCCCGCTGCGATCGAGCACCTGGAGCTTGCCGCGGTGGTAGTCGATCAGCCCATCGTGCCGCAACACGCTGGCGGCCGTCGTGATGCCGACTCGGCGCACGCCCAGCATGTAGGCCAGGAACTCGTGCGTGACCGGAAAGCTGTCGCAATGGGAACGGTCCTGGCTCATCAGCAGCCAACGCGCCAGGCGCGGCCCGATCTGGTGGAACCGTACGCAGGCGGCCGCCCCCGCCAATTGGGACATCAGCACGTAGACGTAGCGACCCAGCACGAGTTGCAGTGCGCTGCTGCGTGCCAGTTCGGCGCGGAAGGGGACCGTGCCGAAGCGCCATGCCACACCCGGGCCTTGCACCAGCGCGTGCAGCGGCGCAGTTGCCACTCCCAGGGCCAATTGGGCGCCCAGCATGCCTTCGCGGCCGACCATTCCGACCTCCAGCCCGGGATTGCCTTCGCTGATCGCCACCAGCGAGATGAAACCATCGATCGGAAAGTAGAGAAAAAGCGTCGGCTTGCCCGGATCGCAGAGGACTTCCGCCAATATCAGCGGGACTTGTTCGCCAACGTCCAGCAGCCGGAGCCGATCGCGGCGCGGCAGCAATTCGATCAGGTGGTTCTGGCCGGTCGCCATCGTGGGGCCCGTGGTTGCACTCGACACCTGCAGTCTGGGCGACATGCCGATGCGGCACCGTCTGCCAACGCACATAGCGGCGATTCATCGCGCCCCGGGCGGCGCCGCGTGCTCACTTCGCGAGGAGATCGGGCAGCAGCCGGTCGTATTCCCTTTTCACCACGGCATAGCACTCGCAGACGCGCTTTTCCAGGCCAGCCCGATCCAGCACGGTGATGCGGCCGCGTGAATACCGGATCAAGCCGGCCTTCTGCAATTTGAGGGCGCCTTCGGTGACGCCCTCCCGGCGCACGCCGAGCATGTTGGAGATCAGCTCCTGCGTCATCACCAGCTCCTGGCCGCGCAGGCGATCGAGGCTCAGCAGCATCCAGCGGCACAGTTGCTGATCCAGCGAATGATGGCGATTGCACACCGCCGTTTGCGACATCTGGGCGATCAGCGCCAGCGTATAGCGCAGCATCAGATGCAGCACCGGCGCCCGCTTGAATTCGTCCTTGATGGCCTCCGCCTTCATGCGGAAGCCTCGGCCGGCGCTTTGAACGACGGCGCGATTGGGCGTCGACTCGCCTCCCATGAAGAGGGCGACGCCGACGATGCCCTCGTTGCCCACCACCGCGATCTCGGCCGACGCGCCGTTCTCCATCACGTAGAGCAGCGAAACGATGGCCGTGGTCGGAAAGTACACATGGCTCTGCAGACCGCCCGATTCGTAGACCACCTCGCCCAGCGGCATCGCGACCGATTCGAGTTGCGGCATCCAGCGTTCCCACTCGGCCTCCGGCAAAACGGCGAGCAGCTGGTTGTTCATGGGATTCTGCGCAAAGGCTGTCATGGAATTCTTCCCGTCGGGTAGGGCTTCGCGGGTTTCGACGCTCCTCCAGCCTAGGCCGAACTTTGAAGCCCTGATCAGGCCGTAGTCCAGCACTGGCGCGGGTTGCAGTTCTTTTTTGGGTCGGGTTTGTACCCATGTAAATTGGCTATTTATTCTTGAATTTACCAATGACTTCGTC
>Ga0105237_10000932_pt1 | contig 39385 bp, 25 predicted proteins | sample KBSC24metaG_FD_81520 | JGI IMG/M metagenome (GOLD analysis project Ga0105237, IMG submission 81520) | Corn rhizosphere microbial communities from Kellogg Biological Station, Michigan, USA - KBS C2-4 metaG | ecosystem: Host-associated > Plants > Roots > Rhizosphere > Soil | place: Michigan, USA...
CGAACACAACAATCTGTGCCAATCAACTGCCTTATAGCTGGAACGGTCAGACCATTAACGCAGCAGGCACTTATACGGCTAATCTGACGAGTGCGACAGGTTGCGACTCTGTTGCAACGTTGAACCTGACGGTAAGTCCGACGTTGACGAGCACGACGAACACGACGATATGTTCCAACCAGTTACCCTATAGCTGGAATGGTCAGACCATCAATGCCGCCGGTACTTACACGGCCAACTTGGTCAGTGTAGCAGGCTGTGATTCTGTGGCGACCCTGAACCTGACGGTGAATGCAACGTTGACCAGCACGACCAACACGACCATCTGCTCGAACCTGTTGCCCTATGCCTGGAACGGTCAGACCATTAACGCAGCTGGTACCTATACGGCGAACCTGATCAGTGTGGCAGGCTGTGATTCTGTTGCTACGTTGAAGCTGACGGTGAGTCCGACGTTGACGAGCACGACGAACACGACGATCTGTACGAGCCAGTTACCCTATAGCTGGAATGGTCAGACCATTAATGCGGCAGGGACGTATACGGCTAATTTGATCGGTGTGGCAGGTTGCGACTCAGTAGCTACCCTCAACCTGATGGTCAATGCAACACTGACTAGCACGACTAATACGACTATTTGTACCAACCAACTGCCGTACAGTTGGAACGGTCAGACCATCGCCGCCGCCGGTACCTATACGGCGAATCTGGTCAGTGCAGCAGGTTGTGACTCCGTTGCTACCTTGAACCTGACCGTTACGGCAACGCTGACCAGTACGACGAACACAACAATCTGTGCCAATCAACTGCCTTATAGCTGGAATGGCCAAACCATCAACGCAGCTGGTACTTATACGGCGAACCTGATCAGTGTGGCAGGTTGTGACTCTGTTGCTACCTTGAACCTGGCTGTCAACTCGACCCTGACCAGCACGACTAATACCACCATTTGCTCCAGCCAGTTGCCGTACAGCTGGAATGGCCAAACCATCAACGCAGCTGGTACTTATACGGTGAACCTGATCAGCGTGGCAGGCTGCGACTCGATAGCGACCCTGAACTTGACTGTCAGCCCGACCTTAATTAGCATAACCAATACTACGATCTGTGCCACCCAAATGCCGTATAGCTGGAATGGTCAGACCATCAACGCAGCTGGCACATATACGGCCAATTTGATCAGTGTAGCAGGTTGTGATTCGGTAGCTACCCTGAACCTGACGGTGAACTCAACGCTGACCAGCACGACCAATACTACAATTTGTTCCAGCCAGTTACCGTACAGCTGGAACGGCCAGATCATTAACACGGCAGGTACCTATACGGCGAACCTTACAAGTGCAGCAGGTTGTGATTCTGTTGCAACCCTAAATCTGGCTGTGAATGCAACGCTGACCAGTACGACCAATACGACCATCTGCTCGAGCCAGCTGCCCTATAGCTGGAACGGACAGACTATCAATGCCGCTGGTACCTATACAGCGAATCTGAAGACAGTGGCAGGCTGCGATTCTGTTGCAACCCTAAATCTGGCTGTGAATGCAACGCTGACCAGTACGACCAATACGACCATCTGCTCGAGCCAGCTGCCCTATAGCTGGAATGGACAGACTGTCAATGCCGCTGGTACCTATACAGCGAATCTGAAGACAGTGGCAGGCTGCGACTCTGTTGCAACCCTAAATCTGGCTGTGAATGCAACGCTGACCAGTACGACCAATACGACCGTCTGCTCGAACCAGCTGCCGTATAGCTGGAATGGTCAGATTATCAATGCTGCCGGGACATATACGGCGAACCTGAAGACAATAGCAGGTTGCGACTCGGTTGCTACACTGAACCTGATAGTGAATGCAACATCGGCCAGCACGACCCGTATAACCATCTGCTCCGGTCAGTTGCCATACACCTGGAACGGTCAGACCATCAATACCGCCGGAACTTATACGGTCAAGCTGATGAGTGCAGCAGGTTGTGATTCTGTTGCCCAACTCATACTCACTGTCAATGCCGCCGCCAGCACGACCAAAAATGTCTCAACGTGCCAGCCATCCTATACTTTGCCCGACGGAACTGTCGTCACTACCAGCGGCGTATATACTACTGTCCTGAAAACGATAGCCGGTTGCGATAGCACCATTACAACAAATCTTACTCTGCTACCATCCGTCACGCTCGTTGTAAACGATCCGCCTACCACCTGCGCACAGTCCGTGATTGACCTCACAGCCGCCTCCATTACAGCCGGTAGCAGTGCAGGCCTGACCTTTACTTACTGGCGTGATTCGTCCGCCTCTGTACCGCTCGCCAACCCCAATGCAGTGAACGCCAGCGGCACTTATTATATCAAAGCCTCGAACGCCGGCGGATGCTCGCAGATCAAACCGGTGACCGTTGTGATCACCAGCACTCCGTCCCTGGTAATAAACAATCCTGCCTCAGCATGCGTGCCTGCTACTATAGATCTCACGGCACCATCTATAACCGCGGGCAGCGATCCCGGCCTGACCTATGGCTACTGGCTGGATTCGGCAGGAACTATCGCAGTAGTGAACCCAGGCGCTGTCACGGGAGGAGGTACCTATTATATTAAAGCCAGCGCGGTAGGCGGCTGCTTTACCATCAAGCCGGTGAAGGCCCTCTTCAACCAACCGCCAATCGCTGTATTCACCGGTGATGAGACCATCTGCCCGGGCACCAACGCTACTCTGAAGATCAGCTTTACCGGACAGTTCCCATGGAACCTGACTTATAGCGACGGCTCAACTACCCATACCATATCCGATATACAGACACCAAGCTACTCCCTGGTAGTAGCTCCAACAGATACCACCACCTATACCATCCAGTCGGTGACAGACGCAGCCTGTACGACAACTGCCAACAGTACAGCTATAGTCAATGTCAGACCAGCCATCAAAGGCATCCGCTATCCCACCGTAGATGCATTCGCCTTTGTACCGATGCCCCTGTCCGCACGAGTGCTCGGCACCGACTATTCATATAGCTGGAACCCTTCCATAGGTCTGGATCTGCCCAATATCCAAGATCCCATGTTCACCTATGGGTCAAGCGTTCAATATAATATAACGCTCACATCCGACTCAGGCTGTGTCACGGTGGATACTGTGCTGGTACATATTATAAACCCGGGAGATACAGGCCTTGCCCCGAACCTGTTTGTTCCCAAGGCATGGTCACCCAACAAGGACGGCAAGAACGACAGATTATTCCCCTTCACATACCATATCCGGCAGCTCAAATACTTCCGTGTATTCGACAGATGGGGCCGCCTGGTGTTCGAAACGAATGTACTTGGTCGTGGATGGGATGGAGTGTTCAACGGTACTCCGCAGGTGATGGACGTATATACATGGACGGTGGAAGCTATCGGCGACGACGACAGCATCATCAAACGTAGTGGTAATTCAATCTTATTACGATAAATATTGCGATATGAAGCATTTTAAACCCATACAACTACTGCTCCTGCTGGCTCTCGCAGCAAACTTTTCTTACGGACAGGATCCCAGCTTCTCTCAATTCTTCTCTTCGCCGCTGAATATAAATCCAGCCCTGACAGCCAGGATCAACAGCAAATGGCGGATGGTAAGCAATATCAGGGACCAGTGGATCAGTCCTGCAAGCCCGTACAAGACAGGCACTATCTCCTTCGACTCCAAAGCGTTCAGGAAAAAGATACCTGAAAACTCAGTTTTTGGCATAGGCGGTATGATGATGTACGATGAAGCCATGGCCGGCGTGATGAAAAGCACCTATGCGTCATTCAACCTGTCCTACAATATAAAAATAGCCGAGGATTTTGAAAACGGCGGCGAGCACCGGCTGGGTGTAGGGATGGGACTTATCTATGGCAGTAAAAGGATCGATTTCAGCCGGCTGAACTTCGCAGAGCAATTCAACGGTTATGGATTCAATACCAACCTTCCCACAGGTGAAGCTGCCCTGTCCAATATGAAGCCCTATTTATCTTCCAGTGTGGGAATCCTTTACAGCTATGTCGCTGAATATGCGGATTTCGACTTCGGTGTATCCGCGTTCCATCTAAACAAACCCAGGCAAACGGTCTTGCGTGACCCCAAGCAATTCCTGCCTGCCCGGTATGTGGTACATGCCAACTTTGAAAATTACCTGAACGAGCGGGTCGTTTTGAATACCAACGCCATCTACCAAACACAGGCAAAAGCAAACTATTTTTCAGTGGGAGGGGGGATCGGATATTTCCTGTCAGATGAAGGAGATGATGACCTTATTTTGAACGGAGGAGTATGGTACTGGTCAAACAACGCCGTCATTCCGTACTTCGGTCTGGTATATAAGAAAGTCCAGTTCGGCCTCTCTTATGATGTCACTATCTCAAAACTCGCCTCAGCCTCGGAAAAACCCAAAACATTTGAGCTGTCCATTATCTTACGGGGCGATGATCGGCCTAAAGGCGTGATCCCCTGTTTCTGGAAATAGCCTGGTAAAAAAAGATATTTATTGGTATGTTTGAACATATTTGATATCTTTGATTTACAGTATTTTTTATGGCAGTACTAACCATCGACTTTGGGGGAACCAGGGTGAAATTCGGGATCATCGAGAAGGGAGGAAAGATCATCGCAGTCGACCAGGTCAGGGCATTGCCGGACAGCAGCATCGAAGACAACCTAAAGATGATCAGTAGGTTAGCACAGTCATCCTTTAAGGAGCATATATCCTCTCATACCCTGTCAGGGGTTGGTATCGCCCTTCCCAGCATCGTGGATACGCAAACCAACCGTGTCGTTTCCCAGTATGTCAAATATACCAGCGCCCTGGAGTTTGGTTTTGACGATTGGGCGAAGGGGGAATGGGGTGTGCCCTTGGCGATGGAAAATGATGCAAGGGCGGCATTGGTAGGCGAGTGGCAGTATGGTGCGGGCAAGGGGTGTAACGATATAGTCCTGCTGACCATCGGCACGGGTGTAGGAAGCGCGGTCCTGGTGGATGGGAAATTATTCAAGGGCAGACACCTGGTAGCTGGAAACCTGGCTGGTCATATGTCCATCAATGTTAATGGTGATCCGTGTAATTGCGGATTCTTTGGCTGCCTGGAGAGCGAAGCCTCGACCTGGGCTCTACCTTCAATTATATCTAAGCAGCCGCATCTAACGGAGAGCAGCCTGTCGAAAATAGCATCGCCGCAATACAGCCATTTATTTGAAGAAGCTCAGAAAGGAGACGCGCTGGCTATTGCTCTAGTGGAACAATCGCTGAAAGCATGGGGTACGACGGTGATCAACCTGATACATGCCTATGATCCGGAAATGATCATCATCGGCGGAGGCGTCATGCGGCAGGAACAGAAGATATTACCTTATATACAACAAATGGTGGATCAATACGCCTGGCTGCCTCAAGGGACAACCCGGCTGACTGCTGCCGTACAAGTAGATTATGCAGGGCTGCTGGGAATGGAATACCTCACGCACAATTTAAATAAACCAACAAATTGAGAACTTCGAATTATGACAAATTCCCTTTTGTCGAAGCTGATGGATCCTGTATCAACGGATGGGAAGGAATTGCCGAAGTGCTAAAGGAACGGACTGCCGGAAAAAAGAAAGCTGTTATTGTCATTGAATGTTATCCTGGTGTACATGAGGCTGAGGTACTGTCGGGCCTAAAGAAGATGTCGCCTGTGCTGACGGTACATGCGCAGTCAGCGTATAAGGAAGAATGTTGTATCCGTGAAATCGTGGCGCCCGATGTGACGGATGACAGGGTGTTCGGGTATCTTACCCATTTGAATATGACGGATTACCTGGATATGGAGAAGTTACGAGACTTACAGGAACGGATTACCGGGATAAAGGAAGGTATCGTTCTGGTGTATGGGGTGGGGGCGAGCTGTGTGGTTGCCATGTCAAGCGATGAGGCGATCCCTGAAGATGCATTATTGGTCTATGCGGATCTCGCCCGCTGGGAGATACAATTGCGGATGCGGAAGAATGAGATCAATAATCTGGGAGTTTCTAATAAGGAAGCATCTTTTTCAGAGCAGTATAAGCATGCCTTCTTTGTGGACTGGCGGGTAGCGGACAGGCTAAAAAAACAGCTGATGCACCGATGGGACTATGTGCTGGATACGCATGTGCCTTTACAGCCTAAACTTGTAGAGGGACGTGCAATCCTGCGGGCGTTGGAGGGATGTGTCAAACGACCTTTCCGTGTGGTGCCCTTTTTTGATCCGGGGCCCTGGGGCGGGCAATGGTTAAAGAAAGTGATCGATCTTGACGATAGTGAGATCAATTATGCCTGGGGCTTCGACTGCGTGCCGGAGGAGAACAGTCTGCTGCTTAAATTCGGGGATACGACGGTGGAGATACCTTCTATCAACCTGGTCTTTTATCAGCCGGCAGCCTTGCTGGGGGAAAGGGTATATGCACGATTTGGGGCTGAATTCCCCATAAGATTTGATTTTTTAGATACCGTAGAAGGAGGCAATCTCAGCCTGCAGGTGCATCCGCTGACGGATTATATACATGAGAAGTTCGGGATGCATTACACGCAGGACGAAAGCTATTATATCCTGGATGCAGAGCCGGGATCCTGTGTTTACTTAGGATTGAAGGACGGTGTAGATGCCTCGGCCATGATCGATGAATTGAAACAGGCGCAGCAGACAGGGGGTGAGTTCGATGCCGAGAAGCATGTTGCCAGATGGCCCGTGAAGAAGCATGATCATTTTTCTATCCCGGCAGGGACTGTGCATTGCAGCGGGGCGGGCAGCTTGGTGCTGGAGATCAGCGCCACCCCTTATATATTCACCTTCAAGCTATGGGATTGGAACAGACTGGGGCTGGATGGGAAACCACGCCCTATCAATATCGAGCATGGCGAGAAAAATATACAATGGGAGAGGACGGAGTCGTGGGTGCGTGCGCATATCCTTGACCTGACTGAGACCCTGGAGCAAGGGGAGGATATTCGTGAGGAGAGGACGGGTCTGAATGAAATGGAGTTTATCGAGACACGACGCCACTGGTTCTCCGGGAAGGTGTATCACCACACGGGTGGTGGCGTCAATGTGCTGAACCTGGTAGAAGGCAGAGAGGTAATCGTCGAAAGCCCCAGCGGCGTCTTTTTACCTTTTGTCGTGCATTATGCGGAGACCTTTATTATACCTGCTGCCGTGGGCGAATATACCATTACGCCCTATGGTGAATCAGCCGGTACGCAGTGCGCCACCATCAAGGCGTATGTAAGGTGAATAACCGGATATATTGTTTGCCATGAATAAATCCTTCGTTTTAAGAGTATCCATTGTCGCGGCCATCGGTGGATTACTTTTTGGATATGATACGGCCGTCATCGCAGGCGTCATAGGTAATTTAAAGACGAGGTTTCATCTTTCTTCCGCCATGGAGGGGTCGGCTGTCGGAAGCGCTATATGGGGATGTGTAGTGGGTGCGATGTTAGCAGGGTATCTTAGCGACCGGATGGGACGCAAAAAGGTGCTGATCATTACGGCGATGCTCTTCTTTGTTTCATCCATTACAGCGGCTTTGGCCGAAGACCTGACCCAATTCATCCTGGCGCGGGTCATCGGCGGCCTTGGCATTGGGGCGGCGTCCATGCTGTCTCCTTTATATATTGCCGAGATCGCTCCAGCCAACAGCAGGGGACGTCTTGTCAGTCTGTATCAACTAGCCATTGTGCTTGGCATCAACCTGATCTATTTTGTCAATCTCCGGATCGCGGCTATGGGAGATGAGACCTGGAATATCGATTCGGGCTGGCGCTATATGCTGGCATCCGGCGTGCTGCCGGCGTTGTTGTTCTTGCTGCTGCTTTTCTTTGTGCCGGAAAGCCCCAGGTGGCTGATTGCAAGGGACAGGAAAGGGGAGGCGTTGGATATATTGAAAAAGGTCAATGGGGAGGAAGCGGCGCCAGTGGTATATAACGAGATCGCAGATGCTGTGCAGCATGAGACGGGCACGCTAAAGGAGCTGTTCAAGCCGGGGCTTCGAATGGCCATGCTGGTGGGAGCGTTCCTTGCTCTTTTTTGCCAGATCACGGGTATCAATGCCATTATCTACTACGCACCGGAGATATTCAAAAGCGCGGGTTTTGGGGCTGAGTCAGCCTTTAAGCAGACGGTGATCATCGGGGTGATCAATACTCTTTTCACCTTTATCGCCATCTTGTTTATAGACAGGGCAGGGCGGAAGGCATTGCTGCTTTGGGGAATTACGGGAATGATCATTTGCCTGCTGGCAATTGGAGCGTGCTACTATTTTCAGTTTTTCAGCGGCCCCTGGCTGTTGATCTGCATCCTTGGCTATATTGCCTCCTTCGCCTGTTCATTGGGTCCTGTGCCCTGGGTGATCATGGCAGAGATATTTCCTACGAAGACGAGAGGAGTTGCCATGTCCTTTGCGACGGTGGTATTATGGGTGGGTGTAGTGCTGATCACGCAGCTGACGCCTATCCTGCTGGAAAAACTGGGCGGTGCCTTTACGTTCTGGCTATTTATGGTCAACGCTATTATCCTGCTCGTCTTCACCTGGAATAGGGTTCCAGAAACCCGGCAGCGTACCCTGGAAGATATCGAGAAGAGCTGGACCCGGAAGGTATGAGACTGATTTGATTCAAAGAGTTTAATGAAACCCCAGCTTTTGCCGGGGTTTTTTGTTAATGAGCGGCGTCTTGGTTAAGCGTTAGGGAGGTCTGCCAGGGGGAGGGTAAATTTTTTTTGGGTGAATTAGAAAAGAATTCTACTTTTATAAAATATCAGACTAGACCAGACTAGTATATTAAATGATAAAAAACTCTGGGAAGGTTAAGGTTGACTAAAAACTAAAAGCCAAAAACTAACGACATGCTTAAAAGAATGCTCTTAAAGATGTGCCTCCTCGCCATTGCTGCGGGGAGCTTTGTCATTGTACCCGGAGCTGTTTCGGCCCAGGACCTGAAGCAGGTGACCGGCCGGGTAACGGATTCGGCGGGTACTGCCCTCGGCGGGGTAAGCGTGGGAGTTCGCGGATCAAAGCGTGGGGCGACTTCGGACTCTACGGGTTATTTTGCACTGAGCGTTCCATCAGCGGGGAACGTAGTGCTTACTTTTTCCATGATTGGTTTCGAGGACAGGCAGGTTTCATTGAATGGCAGGTCTTCGGTGATGGTGACTTTAATGAGCAATCGCAAGGACCTTGGAGAGGTCGTTGTTATCGGGTATGGCGTCCGGAAGAAGGTCAATCTCACTGGCGCGGTAAGTGACATTACCGGAGGCGAGATCGCCAAATCGCCCGTGGCTAATATCTCCAATGCGCTGGGTGGGTCCATGCCGGGACTTATCGTGAATACGCGCAGCGGCGAGCCGGGCGCCGATGATGCTGCATTCTTTATCCGCGGTATGGGGACCCTGGGCAATACATCGCCCCTGATCGTCATCGACGGTATCCCTGACCGGCAGGGAGGTTTCAACCGTCTGGACCCCAACGACATCGAGACCTTTACCGTCCTGAAGGACGCTACCGGCGCTATTTACGGCGCACGGGCCGCCAATGGGGTGGTACTCGTTACCACGAAAAGGGGGATCAGCGGGAAATCGCAACTTTCTTTTAATGCCAATGCATCGATGACGCAGCCTACACGTGTGCCAAAGATGCTGAACTCGCATGACTATGCTCAATCGGTGAATGAATATGACGCGCTGATAGGTCAGCAGCCGACCTATACGGCTGCGCAGCTGCAGAAGTACCAGGATGGTTCCGATCCGCTGGGTTATCCGAATACGAACTGGTGGAAGACTGTCATGCGGCCCTGGGCATTTCAGACAAACGATGTCATGTCCCTTCGAGGCGGCAATGACAAGGTCAAGTATTATCTCTCCGGGCAATATCTCCGGCAGAACAGCATGTACAGGGGCGGTTCTGATTATTATACCAACAAGAACGCCCGCGCCAATGTCGACATCCAGGCCACACCTGCTCTTAGGATCGGACTCGATGCCATGTACCGCAACGAATTTCGTCTGACAGAAGGACCGCAGTACGGAAATGCGGGGGATATCTTTAACGAGCTATGGAGCGCTTATCCGTATATCGTGGCGAAGTATCCGAATGGACTGGTGGGAGTGGGCATCGGCGGCGGACCGCAGAACAGCATGGTTTATGTGCTGAGCGGGCAGCTGGGCAATTCGACCTACAATTACGATTTCCTGCAGACCAGGACTTCTTTGAACTGGAACCTGGATCGTATCACGCAGGGGTTGCACCTGGACGCCTACTATGCTTATGACCTGTTCTTCTATGGCTATAAGGGTTTTAACGCCCAGCCGCCGCCGGCATACAGCTACAGCACGACAACGAATTCCTATACCGAAGTGCAGTCTTCTATTCCGCCAAACCTCAATGACTCTACTGCGCGGACGGAGGATCAGCTTTTCAACGTAAAGCTCGGGTGGCAGCGTAAGTTCGGTCGCAGCTCACTGGAAGCTTTCGCAGCATATGAAATGTCGCGTGAGACATACACCGGCCTGGATGCTTTCAAGACCGGATTTCTCAGTAACAATGTACAGGAGCTTTTTGCGGGCAGCACCATCGGGGCTACCAACAATTCGGGCACTTTTAGGACCGCGCGGCAGAATTATATCGGCCGATTGTCCTACAATTTTGATGACAGGTATCTTGTGGATGTGAACATGCGCGAGGATGGTTCGCCCAATTTCCCCAAAGGAAAGCAGTATGGATTCTTCCCATCGCTGTCCGGGGCGTGGCGTATATCGAACGAGTCCTTCTTCCATTCGAGGTTGATCGACGAGCTCAAGGTACGCGGCAGCTGGGGCCAGACAGGGAATGATGCCGTCAGCCCCTACCAATATATCCAGACGTACCAGCTGCAGGCGGGGCAGATCTCGCAATACCTTGCTGCAGGCTATTTCTATGGTGCAAACCCGGCACAGGTGCCCGGCTTTGTGCTTGGCCCCACGCCCAATGTGAACATCACGTGGGAGACTGCTACGACCACGGACCTGGGAGTGGATATGCGGCTGTTCAAGAACCTGACCTTTGATGTGGATGTGTTCCGGAGCATGCGGACGCATATACTGGTCCCGCCGAACGAGGTAATACCTATGTACACCGGCCTCAGCCTGCCGGATGAGAATCTGGGTAAGGTGCTGAACCGCGGCGTGGAACTCCAGGTGGGATGGCGTAAGAGCGTCAATAAGGATATCTCCTACCTGATCAACGGCAATTTTACTTATGTAGCCAACAAGGTAATCTATGAGGCGGAGCCTTCTTCCGTACCGGAGTATCAGCGTGCGACGGGGCATCCTATCGGATCGTTCTTGGTGTACCAGGCAGAGGGTCTTTACCAGGATGCGGCGACGGTGAGCAAGACACCGCATCCGTTGGGTTCGGGTCCTGGCGATATACAGTATAAAGATATTAACGAGGACGGTGTCATCAATGGCTTGGACAAGGTGCGCACTTATCAATCGTCCACTCCGAAGGTCATGTATGGTTTTACCTTCGGCGGTCGTTACAAGGGATTCGATGCCACCATCTTCTTCCAGGGGCAGGCGGGTGCGCAAGCCTTGCTGCAACCCGGTGGGCTCAATATGGCGCAGCAGTTCTACGACGGCAGATGGCTGAAAGCCGGTGACAACAAATATCCCCGCACCTTCAACGGGCCTACCAACGCAACATATGGGTCCAATACCTATCAGTCTACCTTCTGGCTGTTGAATGACGGATTCCTCCGTCTGAAGAACGTGGAGATAGGCTATAATATCGGCGCAAGCAGGTTGATGCAACGGGCCAGGATAACCTCAGCCAGGATCTATATCAGCGGCAACAATCTCTTTTCCATCGACAAATGGGGACCGTCATTCGATCCCGAAGCGCCAGGCACCACTTCACCCGGTCAGGTGTCAGGCACCGGCGGCCGATACTATCCGCAGCAAAGAGTGCTGAACCTGGGTGTGAACGTCAATTTTTAGCATTAATCAAAAGAAGATCATCATGAAATGCGAAGCATTCACGAACTCCATTAAAAAAAACATTATGAATGTGAGTAAAAAAATATATGTCTTTTTGTGGCTGGCGGTGATAATGGGCGGAATGTCGTGTAGTAAGACGCTGGACCTCCAGCCTACCAATTCCTTTTCCACCAATGCGGTGTGGTCCAGCCCCGCGTTGGTGCAGGTATTCGTCAACGAGATCTATGCCGAGTCCGTGTTCGCCTTCAAAGATGGAGGGTTTGGCTGGGGGTCGCAGACCGACGAGCTGTTCAGCAATTTCAACTGGTGCCACGAGAACCAGTATGTGCAAGGGCAGGCTACACCGGACAACCAGGGCAGCTCTTTTCCATTGAACTACAGCTCGACGCTTAATTACTGGCCGACCCTGTACAGTACCATACAAAAGACCAATATGTTCTTTGCCAATATTGGGCGGCTGGATACGCTGGGCAATCAGGCGGCGATAAAGTCGATGACGGCGCAGGTCCATTTCCTGCGGGCTCTCTGCTATTTCGAGCTGCTGAAACGTTTTGGTGGAGTTCCTTTGATCACGAAGGTCTATACTACGAATGACAGAACGTTTACGGAGGCCAGGTCTTCATGGGATTCTACGGCTGCCTTTATCCTGTCGGAGATCTCAGCTGCTCTTCCGGGACTTCAGTCAGCGGCTCCTTCGGGGCAGGAAGGGGTAGTTACTGTCGGTGCGGCGCTGGCGCTGAAATCACGTCTCCTGCTGTACGCTGCCAGCCCTTATTTCAATACCACAAACGATATGTCCAGGTGGCAGGCTGCAGCTGATGCGGCGCGGGCGGTGATCGATTTGAATCAATATTCGCTGTATGGCTCATCCACTACCTATGGAAAGATCTTTACGGATTTCTTCAATTCGGAGGTGATCTTTGGGAGAGTATATGGCAATGTTTTCCAGGACAGGATGAATACGGTCTACCGTGACCTTAGCCCTAACGGCTATAATGGATACAGTGCTTACAATGTGCTTCAGCAGATGGTGGATGCATTCCAGATGAGCGATGGAACGGCTTTCGACTGGAGCAATCCCACCGAGGCGGCCAATCCATATCAGAACCGTGACCCGCGATTGTATGCGGACATCCTTACCAATGGAGCTTCTTTCCAGGGAAGGGCGGCGCAGTTCTGGCTGGGCGGACTGGATTCCAAGCTGAGTCCTCTGTCACCCTGGAATGCGTCGAAGACTGGCTATACGATATTAAAGATGGTGGACTCGAACTATAACTTCAATGTACAGCCCTACAGCGCTGCGCAATGGATCGTGTTCCGTCTGTCGGAAATATATCTGAACTATGCGGAGGCGGAGGCTGAGCTGGGGAAGACCGACTCGGCACTGGCCTATCTGCATAAGATCCGGCAACGGGCCGGCATGCCGGATGTGGTTTCAGCAGGGGGCAGCGATCTGATCGACAAGATCCGCCAGGAGCGGAGGGTAGAGCTCTGTTTTGAAGGTCACCGGTTCTTCGACCTTCGCCGATGGGGCATTGCCGAACAGGGGGCCGGCAGCGCACTGGGTATCATCATTACGCCGACCAATTCCCAGAATACAACCTTCAGCTACCAGGTGGATACGGTGCAAAAGAGGGTTTGGCAGCCGAGCTTCTACTATTACCCGATACCAAGGTCGGAGACACAAGCAAATCCTAATCTGACACAAAACCCGGGATACAATTGATAGCGTCCAAACTTGACGTATCTTAGGCAAAAGCTACAGGAAGTATGAAGACAGTGTTTGGTGAAATAAAGAAACTGGAGTCGGTGCCATCATTTTCCAAGCATGACCGGCTGGTACAGGGTATCATCAATGCAATAGAGGAGAAAGTGCTGGTGAGGGATGAGATGCTGCCTTCCCTCAATGAGATGATACGAGAGCTGCGGTTTTCGAGAGACACCGTAGTGAAGGGGTACCAGGAGCTGATCAACCGGGGACTTGTGGGATCGACACGCGGGCGAGGTTATTATGTGACGAACGGGAATACGGGGCAGACACTACAGGTGGCTTTGCTGATGTATAATATGGATACGTTCGAAGAGCAGTTCTATCGCAGCTTCCGGGCTGAACTGGGTCCGAATGTTCATCTGAATGTCTTTTTTCACCACGGCAATATCGATATATTCGACACTATCCTGACCCAGATAAAAGGGAAATACGGTATGTATGTAGTGGCGCCTATCCCGCATCCAAGGACGAAAGCGTTGCTGGAAGCAATTCCCAGAAATAGATTTCTGATGGTCGACCGGTATGAGCCTATTGAAGGTGAGTTCAATCATATCACCCAGGAGTTTGCCAGGTCATCCTACAAAATATTTTCAGAGCTGGCGCCCGTGATCCGGAAGTTCGACGAGATGATCTTTTATCATTCCACCGACTCGCTGGACCCGAAAGAGATCGTGGGCGCCTTTAGAAAATTCCTGAAGGACAGTAAAATAAAGGGCAGGATCGTTCCCGAATTCAAGCCGGGGACTCTCGAGAAAGGGAAGGTTTATTTTACCCTTGACAACTTTGCCATGTTTGCCATGCTGAAAGAATGCAAGGAGAGGAAGCTGAAGCCGGGCAAGGACCTGGGGATACTGTCGCACAACGATGAGCCGGCCAAAGAGCTGATCGGCATCACTACTTATTCGGCCGACTTTTCTCTGATGGGTAAGAAGGCAGGGGAGTTCATCATGCGCCGGGAGACGGTGAGCGAGACGATGCCGATGGTGTTGTGGAGAAGGAATACATTATAGGTGGGAAATATCGTCACGATAGCCAGCTTTCTTCTCTTTACCGGGATCATTGCCTTCGTAGCGTGGAGGCAGTCCCGAAAGACAAAGATCGACACATTGAGCGCGTTGTTCCTTGCCGGCAGGAGCCTTGGCTTCCTGGTCGTGGGAGGAGGGCTTCTCTTCGCCAATATCAATACGGCGACCATTGTTGGAGAGAATGAGCTTGTCTATACCAATAACATGACCGTGATGGCCTGGGGTATGACCTCGGTGCTGGCGATGCTGGTAGTTTCCGAATTTATTATGCCCATCTACCTGCGGACGGGTATCGCTACTACACCGGAGTACCTGGCAAAGCGATACGATAGGGCCACGGGGAAAATGGTCTCGATCATTTTTCTTGTAAGCTATGTGGTGAACCTGCTGCCTACCGTTCTGTACAGTGGTGCCGTAGCTTTTAACGGACTGTTCCATTTATCAGACCGGCTCCATATCGGCTACTGGCCGACAATCTGGATAATGGTCTGGATCATGGGCGCCACCGGCTGTCTGTATAGTGTGCTCGGAGGTCTGCGGGCGATAGCGGTATCGGACACGCTGCTGGGGATGGGTATTTTTGCGGGCGGGGTGCTGCTGCCATTTTTCGCGCTGAAATATGTCGGAAATGGAGATGTTATGGAGGGCCTGCGCAGTGTGCTGGAGACCCATAAAGATCATTTGAACAGCATTGGCGGGCCTGCGGACCCCATCCCATTTTCGACCCTTTTCACGGGAATGATCCTGGTCAATTTGTATTATTGGGGCACGGAGCAGTATATCGTACAGCAGGTGCTGGCTTCGCGTGATCTGAAGACCTGTCAGCAGGGTATTGCCGTGGCGTGTCTTGGCAAGCTGGTATCACCGCTGCTGCTGAATATACCCGGGCTGATAGCTGTGCATGTCTTTTCGCATCTGCACAATACCGCGGAGGTGTTCCCTGCACTATCGGCGCTGGTATCGCCGCCCTTCATTTCCGGATATTTTGCGGCTATCATTTTTGGAGCGGGGCTGAGCACTTTCAATGCCGGGCTCAACAGCAGCAGTACCCTCTTTGTGCTGAACATCTATCGTCCCTGGCGGCAGTCGCGAGGGCTTGGAGTAGAGGAGAGGACAATGGTGAGAGTGGCCAAGCGATTTGAACTGGGTATTTGTTTCCTTGCCATGTCTGTAGCTCCTTTCCTGGTGCTGGCCCAAAAAGGGTTCTATACATACATACAGACCGTCAATGGGTTTTTCAACGTCCCCATCTTTACGGTGATATTCGTAGGGATGGTAACGAAGCGGGTACCGCCGCTGGCAGCGAAGCTGGGGATGATATTTTTCATTATCTGCTATGGGCTTACGCAGACTGTTCTGCCTGTGCGGCTGCATTTCCTGCATGTGCTGGCCATTCTTTTTATCGTAACGGCGGCGCTCATGCTCCTGATCGGACGGCTCAGGCCCATGCCCGAGCCATACCGGACACCATTGAACAACAAGGTCGAGGTGATACCCTGGCGGGGCCGGTACTGGTATGCGGTGTTGCTGCTGGCCGCGATGATAGGATTGTTCGTGCTTTTTTCGCCAGCAGGTCTTGCAAAATAACTATATTTACAGACTAGATCAGACTAGTATAACTTATGAAACGATCATTACTTTGTACATTCCTTTTATGGGGAAGCGTTGCTTCTGCGCAACAGGTAAGGTGGGGCATGTCAAATGATAGAGGGATACGTTGGACTGTAGATGCGGGGAGCGCTGCTCATACCGACCATCTCGAAATGGCGGGAAAAGGGATTGCAGCCATCATTACTTATGGTGTCGATGCTGACGGAAGGCTGGTATTGGGGCAGCATCTCGTCTTTCCGGGACTGCGTAAGCTGCCCAATGATACGAGGGGCAGCTATGCCTTGAAGCTGGCGGAACGGATGGCGGATTCTATCCGGGTGAATGGCGAGCCGATCATCGAACGACCTGAATCCTTTTACATACGGGGATTGTTGCGGATCGTCAGCAGGACGCAAACACCCCTGACCGTGGAAAGAGCCATCTTTCCTTCTGTGGACAAACGGGCTTATGTGGAGGATTATGTGCTTACCAACGGGGGAACCAGGCCATTGCGTCTACGTCTGCCAATAGTGAGTAAGGATAGCGTCACCGATGGAGCAAAGGAAGTACATGGGCCCTTTATCGTTAGCCGGCAAACCTGTGACGGAGGAGATTTTGTCCTTCAACCCGGTAATAGTATCTCATTTTCTTATGTTCTCTCTGCCAGGAAGGCGTCGGAAGATGCATATGCTTTTTCCGCCGGGTATGAGCTAAGGAGAAGAGAGCATATGGTGAATAATGTATTCGGATCGCTGGTGCTGAAGACGCCCAATGATACGATCAACCGTCTCTTCGACTTTGCCAAGCTGCGGGCTTCGGAAAGCATTTATGACACCAAGGCGGGTCTGATGCATGGTCCCGGGGGCGGACAATATTATGCGGCTATCTGGGCCAATGACCAGGCGGAATATGCCAGCCCTTTTTTCCCGTTCTTAGGGAATGCCGCCGGTAACGAAGCGGCGGAAAATACTTTCCGGCTTTTTGCTTCGTATATGAATGATGCATATCATCCCATTCCCAGCTCTATTGTCGCCGAGGGGGACTCTGTCTGGAAGGGGGCGGGGGATCGGGGGGATCAGGCGATGATCGCCTACGGAGCGGCCCGATTTGGTCTGGCGTATGGAGATACTATCGAGGCGAGGAAGCTATGGCCGCTGATCGACTGGTGTCTGGCATACCTGCGAAGAAAGGAGAATAGCGAAGGGGTCATTGCCAGCGATGCGGATGAGCTGGAGGGAAGGTTCCCCGCGGGGAAGATCAATTTATCTACGAATGTGCTGGCCTATGGCGGATGGTTGTATGCTTCCCGTCTGGCTGCTTCACTGGGGGATGCCGTCACTTCTTCCAGGCTGGCGGGGGAGGCGGAACGATTGAGGGGAAATATCGGCAAGTATTTTGGCGCCAGGGTCAGCGGGTTCGACACGTATCGTTATTACGACGGCAATACGGTGTTGCGGTCATGGATATGTCTGCCGCTGGTGATGGGTATTTTTGACCGGGCTCCGCAAACGATAAAGGCCTTGTTTTCGCCCTATCTATGGACGAAGAATGGCATCCTGACGCAGGCGGGTGACAAGACCTTTTGGGACCGGAGCACCTTGTATGCTTTCAGGGGACTGTTCTATGCAGGGGCAACGGATACCTGTAACCGTTATTTTTCCTATTACTCACGTACCCGGCTGTTGGGGGAGCATGTGCCTTACCCGGTGGAAGCGTGGCCGGAAGGCGACCAACGTCATCTGTCAGCGGAGAGCGCGTTGTATTGCCGGGTGATCACGGAAGGACTTTTTGGTATCGATCCTCTGGGGCTGGGGAAATTCTCGCTTATGCCGCGGCTGCCGGCGGGATGGAATTCGATGTCGCTGGAGCATATGGCGGCATTTGGGGGTGATTGGAGCATCGTCATAAAGGGAAAACATGTCAGTGTGTGGAAGGATGGGAAGCTGGTGAAGGATGTTAATTGGGATGGAAACCGACCCATAATAATAGGTGACGATCCGCAGGAGGGGGGTGTGCAATTTGGGTCTTCGGATACTGCGATGGTAAAGGCATTTGAATGGGCAAAGGTGCAGGCCCTGCGTTATAAGGGAAAACCGGGCGATCCGGTAGGACCCTGGTATGAATCTGCCCTGCCGCCCAGGGATGCTTTTTGTATGCGTGATGTGTCGCATCAGGCGGTAGGCGGCGCGATCCTGGGTCTCGATGCCGGGAACAGGAATATGCTCAGGCTGTTTGCGAAAAACATTTCCGCATCGAAGAACTGGTGTTCTTATTGGGAGATAAACAAGCATGGCGTTCCGGCGCCGGATGACTACCGGAGTGACAAGGAGTTTTGGTATAACCTGAATGCGAATTTCGACGTGTTATCGGCGATGTGGCGGTTGGGAGCATGGACCGGCGACAGCAGCTATTATGATGATCCTGTCTCCCGGAATTTCCTGGAAAAGAGTGTAGGTCCATATATCGAGAGCTGGGTATTGCAGCCGGACTCACTGTTGACGCGTCCTGCCCATCCGAATGCTCCTGTCCCTTTCAATGAACAGGATGCGTTTGACCGGTGCCGTGGTCTGCCGTCATATTCGGAGGGGATACCAAACATCAAAGTAGGAGTGGATCTTGTAGGGGCGTTGTACCGGGGATTGATGACCTATTCCGAGATATTGCGTCACCGTGGGCGTGTAGTGGAAGCCGGTGTCTATGCAAGGCGGGCTGACCAATATCGTGTTCGGTTGGAAAAGGATTGGTGGAGCGACAGTGCGGACAGGTACTGGACATGGTATAGCAATGAGGGGCGTTTCGGGACGGGGGAGGGTGAGACCTTTTTATTGTGGTTTGATGTGTTGCATGATACCGCGCGTGCCCGGCGGACCATCGACCATCTGGCATCTGTGAAATGGAATGTGGAGAATACCTCCTATCTGCCTTATTTATTCTACCGGGAAGGGTATTGGGATACGGCAAGGCATACGCTCCTGTACCTGGCCGATCCATCCACCGAGCGGCGGGAATATCCTGAAGTTTCATTTGGCGTGGTGCAGGGTGTGGTCATGGGGTTGATGGGGGTTGAGGTAATGCCGGGGACGAGGACTGTGTCGACGCTGTATCGTGGTGCGGGCGAGGCGTGGCTAAAAGATATTCCTGTGCTGGGGACGACTTTGATGATACGACATATCGGCGCCGGGTGTAGTTTAATATCTAATACGGGCAGGCGTGGTATCGTCTGGCGGGCTTCTTTTGCGGGCACATTTTCAAAAGCGTTGGTTGGACGAAGGACCATGGCGCTGCGGCAAAAGAAGGATAAATGGGGGCATGTTGTCTCTTATGTGGACATACCTGTTGGACCCGGAGAGAGGGTGGAAGCTTCCACCACCCAGGCCCCTGTTGGGCTTACCAGCGGCGCTTCGCCAAATTTCTGAGCCAGCGCTTTTGTCAAATCTTCTTTTATAATGGGCAGCTGACCGGGAGCCAGCTCGTTGAGCGTGGCATACATGAGCGTCCCTTCCAGCATGCCGGCAGCGGTATCGGCGGCGGATGGGCTAAAAGCTGTCAGCTGCACCAGGCTGGCATGAACGTTTGTAAAGCCGGCGTCCTTTGCCCATGTAATCAGCTGATCGTCGTCATGTAAGGAAAATGGAGCGTGAAAGAATCTGGGTGGATCGATGGGGAAATATTTTTTTACGACTTTGTCGGCGAGGTCAAATGCAGGATTGTTCTCCAGGGTATCCCAGGTGCCAAGCAACAATCGTCCGCCCGGTGCCAATACACGGTGGGTTTCTGCCAGGGCCTTCTGCTTATCCGGTACGAACATGAGCCCGAACTGGAAGATCACGAGATCGAATGAATGGTCGTCGAAGGGCAGCTCCTGGGCATCAGCAATTTGCCAGTCGATGTTTGTGCCGGTGGTCAACTGGCGGGCGATGGTAAGCATGTCATTGCTGATATCGGTGGCGATGATCCGGGCATTGGGGAAGGTCTTTTGCAAAAGGCGTGTAACGCGGCCAGTGCCGCATGCTATTTCCAGGATGGTCTCTGGTTGCGGCATGCCGGAAGCTGCGTATTCTACGAGATGCCGGGCATATGGATCGAAGATATAGGGACCGAGGTAACGGTCGTAATTTTCGGAGATGAAGCCTGAATAGGCGAAGGGAGTAGTTGGCATAAGTAAAGATAAGTCGTAAATTGGCATATGCTAAAGAACTTCTTTCTTGTTACGGTGCGTAATCTGTGGCGTAACAAATCCTTTGCTTTCATCAATATTATTGGCCTGGCTATAGGTATGGCGTCTGCGCTGCTGATCGGCTTATGGGTGCAGCATGAGGCAAGCTATGACAGATGGTTTGCGAAGTCGGACCGTATCTACCAGCTGTACACGCGGGGGGAATATAATGGGAAGCCCGATGCCTGGCCGCGTGTGACCTCGTTGATGGCGGGGGAGCTAAAAAAGGACTTTGGCGAGGTTGAGGGCGCGGCGCGCATAAGGACGGTATACTTTCTTGTAAGCAATACGGGGGAAAAGCATTTCAATCTACAGGGCGCCTTTGCGGACACCTCTTTTCTGGATATATTCAGCTTCCCTGTTTTGAAAGGGGATGCGCGGACGGCGCTGAATGGGGACCAGGGTATCGTGCTTACGGAGCATGTTGCCAGGAATTTGTTTGGCGATGCAGATCCTATCGGGCAGACGGTACGTATCGACAGCACGTCCAATTTTAAAGTGACGGCTGTGTTGAAGGACCTTCCAGGCAACACGGAATTTACTTTTCAATACCTTTTGCCCTGGAGCTATCTTCACCGCATAGGATGGGATAATAACGGAGGATCCTGGAAGTTCACGGATGTGGAGACCTACGTCGCGCTCAAACCAGGTACGTCGCAGGCTGCATTCGACTATAAGGTCAGCCATATCGTTCAGCAGCAAACAAAGGATAAGGATCTTCATCAGGAAACATTTACCCAGCCGTTGGTCCGGGCGCATCTTTATTCAAAGGTAGAGAATGGCTATCTGACGGGCGGGTTGATATCCATGGTGCGGTTGTTCTCGGTGATTGCGGTCTTTATTCTGCTGATAGCTTGTATCAATTTTATGAACCTGAGTACGGCTCGTAGTGAAAAGCGTGCGAGAGAGGTGGGAATACGCAAGGTGGTGGGGGCCATGAGAGGGTCGCTGATAGCTCAATTTATCGGAGAAAGCATTGTGCTGGCTGCGCTGTCCTTTGTACTGGCCCTTGTTATGGTGGAGCTGTCCCTGAAAGGGTTTAACCGGCTGATAAGCGCCGACCTTCATACGAACTATGGGGATAGCAGCTTCTGGTACTTTGCGATAGGTTTTATTCTGTTCACGGGTATCGTCTCGGGCAGCTATCCGGCATTTTATCTTTCCTCTTTCCAGCCCGTAACGGTGTTGAAAGGCAGCTTCCAAAAAGTGAATGCGCTGCTGACACCCCGCAAGGTACTGGTCGTGCTGCAGTTCACCTTCTCCATTATCCTTATCATCTGCACCATCATTGTCCACCGGCAGGTACAATATGCACGGGGCCGTGATACGGGCTATAACAGGGACAAGCTGGTCTTTACATTTGTGCAGGGGGATGTGTTAAAACATTACGATCAGATCAAGGCGGAGCTGATCGGCAGCGGCGCAGCAACATCCGTGACCAAGCTGTTCTCCCCGATCACACGGATATGGGGCTCGGTGGATGGAGTTTCCTGGCCGGGAAGCACGGAAGCTGATAAAAAGGTGAATTTTGCTCAATTCGAGAGTGACGCTGATTTTGTACGTACCACGGGCACCCGGCTGGTACAGGGGCGGGACATCGACCTGAAAGCATATCCTACGGACAGTACGGCTGTGCTGCTGAACGAGACGGCCGTGAAGACCATGCGTCTGCAAGATCCGGTGGGTAAGATGATCAGGAATGGCCAGGGTATTAATTGTCATGTGGTCGGGGTGTTGAAGGATTTTATTATAGAGTCTCCTTATGATCCAGTAGAGCCTATGATCATCCAGGGACTCTCCACGACCTATCCGGTGGTGCATTTCCGGCTGAATTCTGCCGGTACGGTATCTGCCAATCTGAAAAAGGCGGAAGAGGTCTTTAAACGTTGGAACCCTCAATACCCCTTTGAATATTATTTTACGGATGAGTATTATAACAGCAAGTTCAAGTCGGAGCAGCAGCAGGGTATACTCGGGCTGCTTTTCAGCGGATTGACCATATTTATTTCCTGTCTGGGGCTGTTTGGGCTGGCATCCTATATGGCCGAGTCGAGGGCGAGGGAGATCGGTATTCGTAAGGTATTGGGCGCCTCTGTGGCCAGCGTTACTTTTTTAATGGCGAGGGATTTTGTCCGGCTGGTTGTGATCGCGGTAATTATAGCCACGCCTATTGCGTGGTATGCGATGCACTCGTGGCTGGAAGGGTTCAATTATCGTATACAGATAGGAGTATGGGTCTTTGTTGCGGCGGCGGCGCTATCTATTCTGATCGCCGTCGTGACGGTGGGGTATCAGGCTGTTACAGCAGCTTTGGCCAACCCGATAAGGAGCATGAAGAGGGATTGATCCGGATACTAAATATGTAAGAGATTCGTTATTAAGTGAGTTAAGGCCAATAATTTACTTATGAAAAACCTCTGTACTGTCCTCTGCACAGCTCTGCTTTTCGCATCTTGCAGCTCCACGAATCTCATGTCGCTCAGCGTCACGCAGCCTGCACCCGTATCATTGCCTCCTTACGCCAAGACAGCCGCTGTTGTCAACAGGACGAGAGCTACGGATGAGACCAGGACCATCGATGCCATCCACAAGGCGATGTCGCTTGAATCTACCAATTTACAGAAAGATGGCGCCAAGGCCAGCATGACGGGTCTGGCGGATGAGCTAATGAAGAACAATCGTTTCTCCCTTGTCAAACCATTGACCAATCTCGACCTCCGGAGTTTTGGGGCGGGTGTATTCCCGTCTGCCATGTCCTGGGATACGGTGGAGAAAATTTGTAAGAGTAATAATACGGACCTGCTGTTCTCGCTGGAACTGTTCGATGCAGAGACCAAGGGGGCTGTTGGGCCGACTGCGCTTGGTACGGTAGTGGGAGGCGTGCCGGGGCTGACACAGCAGGTGAATATGACGACGATAGTAAAGACCGGATGGCGTATATATGATCCTTCTTCCCGAAATATACTGGATGAATATATCCTTTCGAGGGACCTTTCTTTTAGGGGCAGCCCCGTGGCGGCTGCTTCGGCTATTATGACACATAAAGAAGAAGTGATCAAGGTGGGTAATCAAGCCGGGCAGGCCTATGCCTATCGTATCATGCCTTATTCTGTCCGTGTGTCCAGGTTCTATTATGTCAGGGGAAGCTCTAATTTCACCGTTGCTACCCGTATGGCGCGGACGGGTAACTGGGATGGAGCGGCCAAGCTCTGGCAACAGGAAACTACCAATCCCAGCCGGAAAGTAGCCGGCAGGGCCTGCTATAATATGGCGATCATAAGTGAAATTAATGGTGATCTCTCCGGCGCCATGACCTGGGCGCAAAAAGCGTACGAGATGTATAATAATCGCCTGGCGCTGAGCTATGTCAATGTTCTCAAGAACCGACAGGCGAATGACGCTGTTCTGAAAGAGCAGACGGATCTGTCTTCGAATCCCTGAGGGGACATACTTTTATGCTTGTCCTGCAATTTAGGAGATAGGGACCGGCGTGTCCTGTTGCGGCGAGTGCCGGCGAAAGAGCTTACGCTGAAAGACTATGATATAGGTCACACCTACACAGATAGCGGCATCTGCAATATTGAAGATGTCATCGAAGAAATTGAACTCCTTGCCTCCTATAAAGGGCAGCCAGCCGGGAAAATGGGTATGTATCAGTGGAAAATAGAACATATCGACCACTCTTCCATGAAGAAATGTGGTGTAACCATGTGCGGGGAAGATACGGGCCACATGGGTATATGTGCTTTCTTCAAATATCAAACCATAGAAGAGACTGTCGATGAGATTGCCGAGCGCACCGGCAAAGATCAGGGCTGCACAGGCGATGAAATGCGGATGATAGTTCTTTTTAATGATCCGCTGGATATAGAAGCCGCCGAACAGCACGGCTGTCAGGCGGAAGAGGGTCAAAAAAAGTTTACCCCAACTGCCGCCGAACTGTAAACCCGTCGCCATTCCTTCATTTTCCACGAAGTAGAGCTGCGAGTAGCGTCCCATCAGGTGAATGCTATGATCAAGGGGCATATGCGTCTTGACCCATATTTTGAGTGTCTGATCTGCTATGATAACGAGCAGTACGAGCAGGAATATTTGCCGGGATCGCATTTTTACAAATATAACAATTAATTGTTGTGTGGGTGTTCGTATACCTTCCGGGCTTTTGCCATCAGGGCGATATAGTCCCTGTCGATGACATTATTGCCTGCAAAGACCTTTTTGGTCATTTTTTCGATGTCCAGCCAGCTGAACTGGGCGGTGCAGGGTGAGCCTTTCAGCTTCATTCCGAACAGGGCGATACAGACGGCCTTTCTAAGGGAGGCGGGGGCGCTTTCGAAAGGAGCTAATTTATTGGTGCAGTAATAATTCATTTTCTTCATCTGCGCCTGCCCAGGAAGACAATAGTCGATCTGGATACTGGCTATGTTCTCGATGCCTGCCGAGTCTTTTTTGGGGATGATCTCAAACATCGCGAGCTGAGCGGTAGCGGAGCCAATACTACTGCCTTCCAGCCGTAGCGTAGTATCTTCCAGGGCGCTGCGTTTATTCTCAAAACCAAGCAGGCGGTATTCCTGTACCAGGGTCGTATCGAATTGAGCAGTGATACAAACCTTGTCGGCGACGCCGGACAGATGATCTGAAAGAAGGTTGAGCATTGCCCTTTCGCCCTGCTGTGTATCATCAATAGTGGCAAAGCCACCATGTCCTGCCTCGGCGAGCGCCGGCAGCTCCGATTCATCATCCTTATTCATGCCTACTCCCAGACAGGAGAGCTGTATGCTATCGTCATACTGACTGTGGGCAAACTCTACCAGGTCACGTCTTTTAGCCTGCGTAGAGGAGATATCGCCGTCTGTGATCAGGATAACCCTATTGTTACCACGCGGCATAAATTGAGCGGCGGCCACTTTATACGCCACGCCGAGATTTGTCTCGCCGGGAGAGGGACCGTCTGCGTATAGCTGTTCGATGGCTCTTAACAACCGTTCTTTATTGGAACCCGGAACGCCTGTCAGCATGCGTTGTCTTCCTCCGTATTCGATGATGGAAACGGTGTCGATGTTCCGCAGGTTCTTTACCAGGAGATGAAGACAGGATTTGACGAGGGGAAGCTTGTTCGGCATGTCCATAGAGCCGGTGACGTCGATGAGAAAGACGAGGTTGGCCGGAGGCGTGTTAGGAAGAATGGCCTTCTTCGCACAAATATTTAGGCATAATAGCCGGTGCGCTTCGTTCCATGGGCAGGGTAATAACGTTGATGAACAATGGAAGGGGGCTTCTTCTTCCGGGTCTTCATAATAGAAGTTGTGATAGTTCAACATCTCCTCCAGCTTGATGGCTTCGGCCGGCACGGGCAGTCCCATGTCAAGGAAGCGCTTGATATTGGTATAGGAGACGCTATTACTGTTACAGGCAAACGATACGGTGGCATACTCGCTGACAAATGGATTTTCCACCAGGGATGTCTGTAAGGTGTTGCCGGCTGAGGATGGTTCTGTACCAGCGGAAGATTGTTCCATACCTGCGCCCTTGATAACGGAGATCAGGTTGTTCTTTTTAGAGGTCTGGGGGTAGGGTAGCTCTTTTAGAATAACGCGAAGAAACTCCGACGAGCTGACGGGAGTGGAATATTTCTCGTATCCGTCGATGTAAAATGTCAGCGAATCGTCTGCTGTCCGGGATACGATCTCGAAGTTCCCATACGGGCCTGTTCTAAATATCATTCCGGTGGATTGTACTAAGACAGAGACGTGTTGAAGATTGTCGCCGTGAGGACCTTTTACCTCCCCAGTAAAAAAGTATTGGGCAGATAATGGCATATATAGTATGCTTAGCAGTATTATGGAACCTGTTGTTCTCAAGCAGGCTAAACCGGTGTTTATGCAATGATACAATCTAAATGTACGAAGAATGTCTGAAAAGAGCGTGCCGGGGTCGGCAGGCGTGGAAGACAGCGGGGGATCAGGGATTGTGGGTATTTTTTTCCTCAGTCAGTTGACGGACCTGGCCTCTGACGGCTACGGTTTGGGCTCGAATTTATAGCCCATGCCGTACATGGATTTTATATAGTCTGAACAACCGGCCATGCTCAGCTTACGTTTGAGGTTCTTTATATGCGAGTAGATAAAATCCAAATTGTCATAGCTCATGATCTCGTCGCCGGACAGGTGTTCGGCAATAGCGTTCTTGGATATGATGCGGTTTTTATTGGAAGCAAGGTATAGCAGGAGGTCGTATTCTTTTCGGGTAAGGTCTACCGGTTTGTCTTCTATGAAGACGCTTTTACCTTCTATGTCGATGACCAGCTCGTTGAAGACGAGAACGCTGGTGCCTTCAAATCTACGTCTACGGATGACGGCTTTTATACGTGCGCTGAGCTCAGATAAATAAAAGGGCTTGCTGATAAAATCGTCTGCACCGAGATTGAGGCCTTCGATCTTGTCATCGATGGAGTTCCTGGCAGAGATGATGATGACCCCGTCCGTTTTGTTATTCGCCTTGAGCTGGCGAAGGAGATTGAGGCCATTGCCATCCGTCAGGGAGATGTCCAATAATATGCAGTCGTAATCGAATACTTCAATTTTGTCAAGGGCTGTCCGGTGGTCATGTGCAATTTCACATAAATAGCTCTCGCCTTTTAAGTATGTAGCCATGCTGATGGAGAGCTCTATTTCATCTTCTACAATGAGGATCTTCATAAAAATTAAAATAAGCGAAACATTCTGGGGAAATTCTGTATTGGAGCTATCAATATTAAGGGAATGCTAAGTCATTCTGGATGGATCCTGTAGACTTTTTGTATTTATAATATCATTATTATCAAATGGTTATGCAATGATTATTCCTTCATTAAATAACGACCGGATGACTGTGGACCTGCCGCAATACCGGCACTTTTGCTTTATCCAAAACACCGCGCATGAAGGTCTTTCATCTTTTGCTAACCGCTTTATTAACTGCTGTCGCTTTATCAGGGTATACGCAGGTAACGTTCAAAGGGAAGGTATTCAACCATGGTAGCCAAGACAGACTATATGGCGCTATCGTATCCTGCACGGATGCTCATGGGAAGATCGTCAATACTGTTACGAATGATGATGGAGAGTTCAAGTTCAAGCATCTCACTCCCGGTGAATACGATGTAAAAGTGGAGTATGTAGGATTTGCTCCTTACGGCTCGCACGTAACGATTGTTGCGAGCAAGCCTTTGGAAGTGCGGGTAGAGCTGGAGGAAAAGGCAAAGGAACTGGTTGATGTACGGGTATTTGGTAAGATCAATGCAGAAGACGAGACAGGCGCCCGGCAGAAGGAGCAAAGGAGCTATGATATTGTCAATGTCATATCGGCAAAGGCGATGGAGCGATCGCCGGACATCAATGCGGCCAATGTGCTGCAGCGTATGAGCGGACTGACCATTCAGCGCAACGGTGGTGCGGACGAGGCATATCCCATCATTCGTGGTCTGGATCCGCGTTATACCAATACCCTGATCAATGGCGTCAAGATCACCAGCCCGGATGATAAGTCACGGTTTGTACCGCTGAATCTTGTTCCGTCCGACATGCTGGGGAGCATTGAAGTACACAAATCATTGTTGCCGGAGCTCGAGGGTGATGCCATTGGGGGAACGGTGAACCTGGTCATGAAGGATGCGCCGGAGAGGGATGTGTTCAAGGCCCTGGGTTCTGTGGGGTATAGTGGAATATTCCTTGACAGAAAATTCCTCTGCTTTTCGCATAAGGACATTCAGCAAAAAAGCGTCATCGAGAAATATGGCAGCTCCTATACGGCCAAGCCGGATGATTTTAGCAGATCTAACCTCGATTTCAAGGAGGTAACTCCCGTGCCCAATACGACTGCCAGCATTGTATATGGCAAGCGTTTGCTGCACAGGAAGCTGGGACTGATCGTGACGGAAAATTTCCAGGACCACTATTATGGCAGCAATTCCACGTTCAACCAGGCGGCTCCCGACATCCATGCGAATGGTGCGGCTACTCTTTCCGACTATGCGAACCGATCGTTTTCTACCCGTCAGATGAATAATGGGATACTTCTTCACCTGGATTACGCCCTGAACGATCGCAACAAGTTTACGTTCACCTCCACCACCCTGTACAGCTTTCTGGCGCAGTCGAGGGTGATCATAGATACGGCGATCCTGGGTGGCAATGGGGGTAGGACAGTGCCTGGCACCGGTCCGGTGACGAAGGATTATACCTCTGTTACCAGCCGTCAGTTCCTGGAGGATATCAAGCTGGATGGGAAGCATATTTTATCGCCGCATTTCTTTTTCGACTGGGCGGGTGTTTTATCCTATGCCGCGAAAAGAACGCCCGACATGGCCGATCTGGCTCTCAATAGCAAGATCGATACTGTACATACGGATCATAACATCAACGGCCCCTATGTATTTGTCACTACACCAAACTACTTTGATGACATCACCCGTATCTGGCAGCACAATGAGGACAAGGATTATGATCTTATCTGCAACCTGGCTTACCGGACTAAGCTTCGCGGCACCGGATCGCTGGAGCTAAAGGCCGGCGGATTATACCGGCACAAGACGCGGTATAATATACAGGACCAGTATGATCTGAAGCCTACCACCAACAGCAACGGCGTCAAGCAACAATTCGACGATATATGGTCGGCGCAGTGGACCGTGTACAACAGCAGCGGCACATATGACTATGATAAAAATAAATACCGGCTGTTCGAGAATATTACGGCGGGCTATGGGCAGTTCAGGGTATCCGAGCCTATCGTAGATGTCACCGGTGGTGTGCGTGTTGAGAAGACGTCGCAGGGGTATACGTTGAATACTTTTTATCCCACCGGCATCAATGGCGTGGACAAGGATTATACGGATGTGTTGCCCAGCATCGATGTGAAATTCAAGCCTGATGTACGTACGAATATACGTTTGTCCTATTACAAGGCTATTGCGCGTCCCAATTTCTATGACCTGGTGCCGGCCACGAGGTTGAGCGTTTCCAGCGCCACTGCTACTCAAGGGAATCCTTATCTGGCGCATACTATTGCGGACAATTATGACATACGTTATGAGTGGTATCCGGCAGGCGATGATCAATTGCTTGTTGGCGCGTTCTATAAGAAGATAAAGGACCCAATCGAATATGCCTATATCTCCGGGACTACTTATGAGCCGCAGAACTTTGGGGATGCGAGAGATTATGGAGGCGAGCTGGTCTTTACGAAGTATTTTGGCGTCTGGGGAGTCACTGGCAACTATACCTATATCTATTCGAAGATATATTCCAATAAGTCCTATTACAATCTTACCACCGGCTACAGTAATCCCGACACGCTGCAAAAAAGGTCGTTGCAGGGGCAGACCGATCATACGCTGAATATTTCTCTTTTGTACAGGAGCAGGGAGCGAGGCTTTTTTGCCGAGCTGGCCTTTCAATACATCGGGAAGTCCATAGCTGTTGTATATCCTATCTATGGATACGATTATTTTCAACAACCCCAATCCAATCTGGCCTTCTCGACAGAGAAGACATTAAAAAACCGGCATTTTACTTTGTTTGGGAAATTCAACAATCTGTTGAATACGCATTTAAAGCAGGAGATCAACAACCTGCAGGTCGTCGACGAGGAGACGAAATTCAATTTTAGTCTTGGATTACGCTATGCTCATTGATCTCAAAACTTAAATACAATAAATATGAAACGAGTACATTGTTACCTCATGACTGCCGCTGTCATTGCGTGTCTTTCGTCCTGCTCGAAAAGCGATACTACCAAAGTGATCACTCCGACAGTGCCCCCTTCCAATCCTATCAGCCCGGGGAATATATCGGGTTTTGTGAAGGGGACGTTTACCACAGGCAATACGTATACGATTACGGGTGATCTTACTGTCAAGGCTGGGGATACGCTGGCGTCTCAGCAAGGTGTAACCGTGGTAGTAAAGGGTGATGCCCAGATCAACGTGCAAGGGGTATTGTTGCTGGTAGGTACTCAGGATCAGCCTATCTCTTTTAATTCCGACAGTCAGCAGCCGGGTTCATGGGGTGGTTTCCAGTGCGACAGCGCTCAATCTGTGACCATCAAATGGGCGCATATCGACAATACCGGCGGACCTGATCCTGCTGGTGACCCACGGAAGAGTGTGTTTGTCAATGCGCCTATAAATGTGGATATCGAGGATAGCTGGTTTACCAATGGACAGGATGACCTGTTGCGAATGCAAAACGGCGCCAGGGTGAGCATTGTTCGGAATACTATCCTTTGTTCCGGCAGCACGGACGGGGAGGCCATCAACCTGAAATCCGGTGTCACCGGAACCGTTGCCTATAATGTTATCTATAGCCAGGCCGGTACAGGGGTGAAACTGGAGACCAGCTCTACTGTACCTATCCCGCAGACATCCGTGGATGTGTATAATAACACGCTGGTGTGTAATGGATGGCGCAGGGGACAGGCTGAGCCGGGAAGAGGAGTTTCTGTGGGATTGAATGCCAAGGCGAATATCTACAACAATATCTTGATGGATAATTACCAGGGACTCGAGATCTTTACGGATGCGGATACTTCGTCGGCGGACACGCACTATGGCTATAATCTTTTCTACGCTTCACAGGATACCTACCAAGATACCACCAAGGGAGGCAATCTACAGATCAGGATCCGGAATAATTTTTATCCGAGCGACGGGGTCGGTAAACCTCAGTCCACGGACCTGATCTCTACTGCGGATGGGGACAAAGATCCTTTGTTCAAGAGCTTCGATGGGAAAGTGGCTACGAAAAACGGCGCCCCCACCAGCAATGACTATCACCTTCAAGCCGGCTCGCCTGCCCTTGGTAAGGGTAATCCCACATATAACAACGACATCGGGGCCTATACTTCGGATGGCAAGGGAAACAAGCATTAAAAACAAATTCTCTACAGGATTGACCTATAGATTTGGAAAAAAAATGAAAATGAGCTTTCGACCTATTGGTTTGGCGCTGCTTATAATAGCATTTTATTGTCCGGTGCAAGCCCAGGAGTATACATTTGAAAAGAAGATACCTGTGCCTGGGGACGGCGGGTATGACTATATGGCAATCGACGAGGTCAATAATCATTTATTCGTATCGCATGGTACGGCTTTTAATGTGATCGATCTGGCTACGGAGCAGCCTATCGGCATCATAGATGGAATGAAGGGTGTGCACGGGGTGGCGATCGTAAATGAGGTGAATAAGGGATTTATCAGCGACGGGAAGGCGGATGCGGTAGTCGTTTTTGATCTTACCAGCTTCAAGACGATAAAGACCATACCGTTGAGCAGCAACGACCCTGACGGCATTATCTATGATCCTTTTTCCAAAAAGGTGTTTGTATTCAATGGGGACGGAAAAAGCACGATTGCCATCAATACGCAAACGCTGGAAGAGGAGAAAAAGATCGATCTCGGAGGAGGGCCTGAGTTTGCCGTGTCCAATGGTAAGGGTTTGATCTATAATAATATCGAGGATATGAATGTCATAAAAGTCATCGATACAAAGACCTTTACCGTAAAAGCAAGCTATCCGCTGGCGCCTTGCGGCGGACCAACGGGGCTGGCCTTCGATGCGGGGAATCAGCGTCTTTTTACGGGATGCCGTACGAATAAGGGGCTTAGCGTCTTGAATGCCAGCACGGGGAAGGTAATAACGACCCTGCCGATAGGCGCCGGTGTGGATGCGGTCATTTATGATGCAGCACATAAGCTGATCTTTGTGTCCAATGGAGATGGGACCGCTACCATCATCCAGCAGCAGTCCGCGGATGAATATAAGGTCATTCAATCCCTAACCACGACACAACGGGCCAAGACGATGGCATTTGATAAGAAGACCCGTAAGATCTATTTCAGCGCTCCGCAGTTTGAGCCTGGAACGCGTAAAATTATTCCCGGTACGTTTGCCGTATGGGTTTATAAGCCTGCATAAGGAGTCACATGAGAATTTGAAAAAAGCCGGCTCTTGGGCCGGCTTTTTTGCGCTGGACTTTTCAACAAAGCAAATTGAACTTTTTAACAAAATGGGCCGCCCTGGCATGATCGACCTTTGTTTGAGAATTAAAACTTAAACAAATGAGAACGATCAATAAGATCTATTTGAACGGGGCCTTTGTAGAGCCCCATGGGACCGAGGTCTTTGACCTGGTGAGCCCAGTTACCAACCAGATGATCGGGCGGGTAGTATTGGGTGATGAAGAAGATACCCGACGGGCGATTGCTTATGCCAAGGCTGCTTTTGTCCATTTTTCCAGGACGGCCAAAGAAGAGCGTATCGCGTATCTACAACGCCTGCACGAGGCGGTGATGAAGAAAAAGGACCTGCTGACCGCTGCTATGGTAGAAGAATACGGTGGTCCGTTGCAATTCTCCCGAATGAGCATCGAGAATGGCGTCAGCGCTTTTGCACGAGCCATCGACACGTTGAGGGGTTTCGATCTCGAGAAGACCATGGGTGAGTCGAAGGTCGTGCTCGAGCCTTTAGGCGTAGTAGGTATCATCACTCCCTGGAATGCCAGCAACAGCTTCATCTGTAATAAGCTGGCCACGGCCATCTCCGCGGGCTGTACAGTGGTGATCAAACCCAGCGAAATGAGCGCTATACAGACACAGGTGTTAGTGGAGTGTCTTCATGAGGCCGGACTGCCGGCCGGGGTGTTCAATGTCGTCAATGGATTGGGAAATGTAGTAGGGGCCGAACTGACCCGCAACAGGGATATTGCCAAGATATCCTTTACAGGCTCTACTGTAGTGGGTAAGACGATTGCCAGGAGTGCGGTCGACACGATGAAGCGGGTGACGCTGGAACTGGGCGGAAAATCTCCCAACATTATCCTGGACGATGCGGATGTCAGCAAGGCCATTCCCCTGGCTGTAATGGCGGCCTTTATGAACAGCGGTCAGGCCTGCATAGCGGGTACGCGTCTCCTGGTGCCGGTAGAAAGGCTGGAGGAGATAAAGCCCCTGGTGAGGTCCGCAGTGGAGGGAATAAAGGTGGGTGATCCAACGAAGGAGGATACGAATATCGGGCCTATGGTAAGCAGGAAGCAGTATGAACGTGTGCAGCAATATATCCGGCTGGGCATGGAAGAAGGCGCGGAGCTGCTGACAGGCGGCGAAGGGCGTCCGAAGGGATTGGAAGCGGGCAATTTTGTAAGGCCTACTGTGTTTGTAAATGTCACCAATGATATGCGTATCGCGCGTGAAGAGATATTTGGTCCTGTACTTTCTATTCTGACCTATCGGACCGAGGAAGAAGCCATTGCCATTGCCAATGATACAGATTATGGTCTGCAGGCGTATGTAAGCTCGTCGGATATGGAAAGGGCTTATCGTGTGGCAAGCCGGTTAATTGCCGGGAGGGTGCTGGTCAATGGTCTTAAGCATGATCCTTATGCGCCTTTCGGTGGGTTCAAGCAGTCCGGCATGGGGAGAGAGTATGGTGTATACGGACTGGAGGAATATATGGAGCCAAAGGCCATCATAAGCTAAAAAGCGTATTTTTATTTACATGGACAGGAAGGAGAAAAAGCTGCCGATACAATATTCCTGCTATTTTGCCAGGAGCAGGGAGGGGGAGCAATTCGTCCCGGAACATGCGATCGCCTATGTGGTCTCGGGTTCCACCGTACTCAGCGATGGCATGCTGGTAAAGACCTTTCGGGAAGGAGATCTATACTTTGCCCGGCGCAATCATCTGATGAAATACACGAAGCATCCTCCGCAGGGTGGCGAATACCGGAGCATCACTATCTTCTTCGAGCAGGAATTCCTGCGGAATTTCAGCCTGGAATATGGATACAAGCCGGACAAGCAGGTGATCACGTCAGCCTTTGAACAGCTGCCTTCGGGATCGGCGCTGAGCAATTACATGGATTCGCTGCGTGCGTATGAACAGCTGTTCCTTGACAAGGGAGGGGAGGATCTGCTGGCTGTCAAGCGAAAGGAAGCGATCCTGGTGCTTTTGAACTTTATGCCTGCGCTTAAAAATATCCTGTTTGATTTCTCCGAACCGGGCAAGATCGATCTGGAAGCTTTTATGCTACAGAATTATCATTTCAATGTGGATCTTAAAAGATTTGCTTATCTGACGGGGAGGAGTCTTTCTACGTTTAAGCGGGATTTCGAGACGATATTTCATGCTACTCCCAGCCGATGGCTTTTGCAGAGAAGACTGCAGGAAGCCTATTACCTGATAAAAGAGAAGAAGAAGACTGCATCCGACGTGTACCTGGATCTGGGTTTCGAGGACCTTTCTCATTTTTCCTTTGTCTTTAAGAAGCAGTTCGGGGTAGCTCCGTCATTGGTGGGGTGACAGTCGCCGCCTGTATGTGCTTGTTATACTACTCAATCCAAAAGAGATACCCACCGCATCCATTCTATGGATTTCCGGGTAGTTGAAACTGTTTATGTTCAAAAAGACGGCTGGAAAAAATAGTACCTTTAAGGAAGATGAACGATTACTCCTCCATAGAGGCGGATATTCATACCCTGTACGGCTCCGACTTTTACAGGGTGGTGGATTTTCGCTGCCGGTGCACGAGCTGCAGAGAATCCAAGCCGGAGTATGGGGACAGCTTTTGTATCAGCTTTGTAAGGAAGGGGAATTTTATCTTTAATGTTTTCCGCCGTCACCTGGACTCTTATACGGGGTGTGTGCTGGTAAGCAAGCCAGAATATGAGCGGACCATTACTCATACACATGCTGTGCCGGACGAGTGTACCATCTTCGAATTCAATAAGGACTTTTATGAGCAGCTGAAGGAGCGGTACCGACGCGCCAATTTTTTGCGGGACAATGACTGGCATTCTGCGCTGGTGCGTACGGATGCGGGGATGGAATACCTGCATTATGCCGTGGTGCAGCTGATGTTGAGCCGGGAGAGGAGCAAGTTACAGATAGATCAGCTAGTGATGCAAATTATTGAAGCTGTTCTGGGTTCTATTACGGAGTACGAGCCAGATGCCCGGATAAATGGAAGGTTGAAGCAGCAGCATCTTACGACGATGGAAAGCGCCAAGGAATATATCACGACCAATTTTGCCCGGGACCTGTCGTTGATGGAAGTGGCGAACCATTGTTGTGTGAGCCCTTTTCATTTCAGCAGGTTGTTCAAGATCTTTACGAATAGCACGCCACATCAGTTCCTGCTTTCCATACGTCTGCATCATGCGGCCATGCTGTTGCGCAACACGGCGAATCCTGTAGCAGATATAGCGTATCAGTCCGGCTTTAATGGGGTAGAGCATTTCACTGCCGCCTTTGGCCAGAAATATAAGTGCCCGCCAGCACGCTGGCGTTCGGAGATTGCACCGGCCGACTGAAAATAGCAAGATTTCATAACCCTTCGTACCATCCTGCAGATAGATTTGCTCTATAAAAAATACGAATATGAAAGAGCAATTATCAGCAACATTAGAAAGATCAAAGGGATACACATTACAAGTAGCCGCGGTAATGCCGGAGCCGGGTTATTCTTTCCTGCCTGCGGGAGCGGGCTGGAATTTTGGCGAGCTGTTACAGCATATCGCATATGGTATTGAATGGTGGGAGGATAACTATATAAAAGGAAAAAAGACCGATTGGGCGCCTCCTGTGGTAAAGACCGATAAGGCTGCTGTACAAAAAGCGCTATTGAAGGCTTATGAGGCATTGGCGGATACCATGGGCCGTATCCCGCTGACGGATGAGGTTGCAGCGGGGCTGCATGCCACGCTGGATCATATTACCCACCACAGAGGGCAGGCTGTACTTTACCTGCGTTGTAATGGTGTCGAACCGCCAGAATATACTTATTAGAGTTGAGGCCCGCGTTCGCGCGGGTTTTTTTAGTTTTTTTTGCCCTACCTATTTGTTCGTACGAAAAATTTCCTACCTTAGTGTCATGAAGAAGGAAAATGAACAGAATCGGCGGCCGGAACCAACCCGAAGTGAACTGGAGATCCTCCAGGTATTGTGGAAGCATGGGCCCTCCACTGTACGGCAGGTCAACGACATATTGAATGAGCAGAAGCGGGCTGTGCAATACACGTCTACGCTGAAGCTGATGCAGATCATGGTGGAAAAGAATATCCTTAAAAGGGATGAAAGCGCGATGAAGCATGTGTACAGCGCTGCGGTGGAGGAAAAGACCTTCAAAGGGTTCATGCTGGAGCGTTTTGTGGATTCGCTTTATGATGGATCGGCCAGCAGTCTGATGATGCAGCTGCTGGGAAACAAAAAGCCTTCAAAGGAAGAGCTGGATCAGATCAGGAAGCTGCTGGATCAGCTGGATAAAGAGCAGAAATAAAACTTTACCATATGCAGGTATCTTTTTTACTTTCCCTATTCAGGGAAGACATTGTCAGGGCCCTGCTCTGGACCCTGGTACATTCACTCTGGCAGGGGCTGGCATTGGCAATTCTCACGGGACTGGTGATATTATTTACCCGAAGAACTACGCCTGTATGGCGTTATAATATTCTCCTTGGCCTTTTGTGTCTTTTTATAGCGGGTGCGGGAGCCACTTTTTTCCTGGAGTTCGCGGCGCCGGTGGCGACTATAGGAGCTGTGTCTGATAATGGGGCTGCGTTTTATACCGGCGTTGCAGATACGCCTGTTGCAGGGGCATTGTATGCGGGCGGCGGGCAATCCTGGGGAGAGCGGCTGACGGTGTTTTTCAATCAGCAGGCAAATATCATTGTTGCCGTATGGTTTATCGTTCTTGCCATCCGGCTGATGAAGCTGCTGACTGATATGTGGACTGTGCAACGTTTGCGTTATCACCGGACGAGTGCCCCCTCTGCCTACTGGAGCGGGCGGGTGGCGGAGCTGGCACAGCGCATCGGGATAAAAAGGGCCGTGCAGATACTGGAATCCTCAGCTGTAAAGGCGCCTATGATGGCAGGGGTATTGAAGCCTGTGATCCTTACGCCCCTGGGTTTGCTGGCGCAGCTGCCCCCGCAGGAGGTGGAAGCCATTTTGCTGCATGAGCTGGCGCATATCCGGAGGAAGGATTATCTCACCAACCTTCTACAGTGTTTTGCTGAAGTGCTTTTCTTCTTTAACCCGGCTGTATTGTGGATATCGTCGCTGATACGTGAGGAAAGAGAGAATTGCTGTGACGACATCGCGGTAGGAGAGACGCATAGTAAAAAAGATCTTATCAATGCCCTGGTATCATTCCAGGAATACAGGCACTCTCAATATACCCTTGCATTTGCGGGCAGGAAGAATCATTTGCTGCGGCGTGTAAAGAGGATCGTTCACCGGGATGACAAGACCCTGGATGTCCGGGAAAAGTTCTTTTTGCTGGTCTGTCTGTTTATCACAGCAGGGCTTACGCTGGCCTATGCGCGTCAAACGCCGGCGCCAGTGAAGACAGCGAAAGTGGAGATGATATGGCAGGCGCCGCCGGTGGAAGATGTGCCTGCTACGGATCAGTTGAGGCCGGAGAAACCCGGGCAGATGGAGAAGCCTGTCAAGGTGGGGATGCGGGATGGTCTGAAGCCGGGTGAGCCCCTGAAGACAATGCAGGCAGTGGCGGATACAATGAAGAAGCCGGCTACTGGCAAAGATACCATGGCTGGTGAAAAGGAACGGGAATGGGATCGTATGCTGGATCAGCAAAGGACGAAACTGGAAGAACAGCAGCAACGATTGAATGAGGAGCGCGCGAAACTGGCTGAGCGGGAGAGGGAATTGGAATTAGAACAGGCACAATTAAAGCTAAAATATATACAGGCCAAAATGGATACGCTGCCCCTTTTGGCTCAGCGGGAGCTTAGCAAATTGCGTATGGCACAGTCGCTGGCCAAATTGAACAGGATGAACCGGCAGCAGGAGGAGATGGTAGCAAGGAGCCAGCAGCTATTGAAGGAGAATGAACTCAGAATGGAGGGTGTGGCGCGCCTGCAGTCGCAAAGACTTTTGGATAACCAGCAACGCCTCAATCGGAATCAGGAGAGACTGCTGCTTTCGGCAGAATTGGCAAGAAGATCCATGGATTCGAGGGACAAGATCATCAAGCCTATTCTTGAGAGGCTAGTGGATAAAGGATTGGTGACACAGGTGGATGAGGTATCTTTTTCCCTGGACAATAAGGAGCTTATCGTAAATGGTAAGGAGCAGCCCAGGGAGGTATTCGAGTCTTTCAGAAGTGAATTTCTTCACAGTTCCGAGGATTATATAAAATATTCCAAACATGGGGGTTCGGAGTCGTCGAGTATCAACAGGCATAAAGATTAAAAACACCTTACCAGGTATTTTTAGGAGCTTGTTGCAACCGATTGTAATTTTTCCTTAAATTGGCATCGAAATCAATCTACGAAGCTATGCCAACCCGTCGACAATTTCTTCAGCAGGGCTCCCTCGCAGCGGGCGGAGCTCTTTTGCTTTCTTCCTTTGATAGTAAGACATTTTCATCCCTAAGGCGGATGTCTGCCGCCGACCATATCAATATAGGGGCTATCGGCATCAATGGGATGGGGTGGGCCGACCTGTCGGCTGCCCTGAAATTACCGGGTGTCAATGTGGTAGCCCTTTGCGATGTAGACAAGAATGTCCTGGACAAGAGGATGAATGACCTTTCGAAGATGAATGTAGATGTCACCAAGGTAAAGACCTATTCGGACTACCGGAAGCTGCTGGAACAGAAGGATATCGATGCCGTGATCATCGGCACCCCTGATCATTGGCATGCGCTGATCATGATCGAGGCATGTCAGGCGGGGAAAGATGTCTATGTAGAAAAGCCGGTGGGTAATTCCATTGGCGAGTGCAGGACCA
>Ga0105237_10000936_pt1 | contig 39290 bp, 29 predicted proteins | sample KBSC24metaG_FD_81520 | JGI IMG/M metagenome (GOLD analysis project Ga0105237, IMG submission 81520) | Corn rhizosphere microbial communities from Kellogg Biological Station, Michigan, USA - KBS C2-4 metaG | ecosystem: Host-associated > Plants > Roots > Rhizosphere > Soil | place: Michigan, USA...
TAGAAATGGTTGTGTGGTAACTTTCATTTTGACACGAACCCGATGTTCCCTCATCCTTCATTCCAACTTTTCTTTCACCCTGAGTTTTGCACCTAACGCCCCCACAAAAAGTCCAAAGTCCAGTATTAATTCCTCTCCTCTTATTGCCTCTTCTAACGATCCCGTCATCAGCCCGCGCTTCACTCATCTCGGATGTAAACCCGTTTATCGGCACGGATGCCGGTGGGAACTGCTACCCCGGCGCGACGATGCCGTTTGGGATGGTTCAGTTCAGCCCGGATGATTCCGAGGGCGGCGTGAACTATGTATATGGCGATGGGCATGTGCAGGGATTCAGCCTCACTCACATGAGCGGTATCGGCTGCAATAGCTTTGGCGATGTCTTTCTGACTGCGACCACCGGACCTGTTACGCCGCGTCCCGAGGAGTATCAGTCGGATATCGATCATGCAGCTGAATCGGCTGCGCCCGGCTACTATCAGGTTCGGCTCAAGAAGTGGGATGTGAATGCCGAACTGACGGCTTCGATACATACCGGTGTGGCGCGCTTCTCGTTTCCTGCGGGGAAACGCGGCAATATACTTCTGCCGATCAGCCATACGATGACCAACCTCGACAGCAGCGACTTGCGCGTGGTGAACGACCATCGGGTAGAGGGCCGGGTTATCAGTGACGGCTTCTGCGGCAGCGGGAAGCCCTTTGCAGTCTTCTTTGTACTGGAGACGGACACGCCTTTCCAAATCCATGGAACGTGGTCGTATCCGAACACGGCCGGCGCTGTGCCCGTTGTCACGGACAATAGCGACGCCGTTTCGCAGCCCGATAACCGGTCACGGATCGGAGCGTATCTGTCTTATCCGGCCGGCGTCGCACATACCGTCACGGTGCGTGTTGGGATTTCGTACGTGGACATAGAGGGAGCCCGGAGAAACCTGGCCTCTGAGGTAGCATCGAAGACATTTGATCAGGTGCGCACAGATGCATCGCAGGCCTGGGAGACCGAGCTGAGCAAGATCGAGATCGGCGGCGGCACTCCGCAGCAGCGTCAGGTCTTTTACACGGCGCTCTATCATTGCCTGCTGATGCCGAACATCTTCAACGATGTCGATGGACGTTATATCGGCTATGACGATAAGCTGCACACGACATCGCCTGACCATCCTATCTATACGAACTTCTCGGGCTGGGATATCTATCGCAACGAGGCGGTGCTGCTGGCTCTCATCGAGCCGAAGCGCGTTCAGGATATGGCTCAGTCGATCGCTCTGATGGCCGGGCAGTTAGGAACGATCGACCGGTGGCCGTTTGCGAATCGTCCCAGCGGCGTCATGAATGGCGATCCGCTCAGCGCGTTCGTGGCCACTGTTTGGAACTACGGGCTCCACGACTTTGACATCAATGCGGCCTATCGCGGGATGACACAGCCTACGGACGCGCTCAAATCATTTGACACGGTAGGCTTTATCCCAAACGCCGTATCCGATACGCAGGAGTACTCCTACGCATATTGGGCGGTATCGCTTGTTGCGCAGGCGTTGGGAAAGAAGCAAGATGCGGATGCTTTCCGGGTGAGGGCCGAAGCCTGGCGCAACCTCTATGATACCGAAACGGGGTTTATGCGGCCGCGAACCACTTTCGGGTGGAAGACCCCATACGATCCGCTTGGCGGCGATGGTTATGTTGAAGGCTCAGGCTGGCAATATCTCTGGCTTGAACCACAGGATATCGCCGGTTTGATCAAGACAATGGGCGGTGATGGCGTCTTCAATAGCAGGCTCGATTCGTTTTTTGCCCAACCGGATCATCGCTGGGAGGCTCGCTACTACAATGCCGACAATGAGCCCGATCTTCATGCGCCTTTCCTGTACAACTGGTCGGGAGCGCCCTGGAAGACCCAGGAACTTGTGCGTAAACTCCAGAACACTGTTTATCACAACGATCCGAGCGGAGTTCCAGGCAATGACGACTGCGGTACGATGAGCGCGTGGTTTGTGCTCTCATCAATTGGTCTTTATCCCGTGGATCCCGCGCGTCCTGCTCTCGAACTATGCAGCCCCCTGTTCTCCAGCGCCGTTGTCCACCTGGAGCGGCCATATCGCGGCAAGCAGTTCAAGATGGAAGCTGCCCGGGATACAGACGGCGCTCAATATATTCATTCGATGACTGTGAACGGCAAGACATGGTCGCGTCCGTGGCTGTCCACAAAGGCGCTGGTTGACGGCGGCACGGTGTCGTTTGCGCTGAACTCCACGCCAAACAAAGAGTGGGGCGCACGAAAAGAAGATAGGCCACCGTCGATTTCGGACGATCTGCCATTGTTGACGTCGCCGCGGATCATACCCTCCGCCGGTCATGTGGGTGATGTTGTCACGATGACGACGACAGAGGAGGGGGGCGAAATCCAATATACACTGGATGGCTCCAACCCCACTGAAGCGTCCACAGTTTATACCGGGCCGATTAAGATTGCGGATTGTGCCGATATTCGGGCGCGAGTATTCCGGAAGAAGGCGCAAACGAGCCCTTTTACGGAGGCATTCTTTATCCGGGATGCCGTTCCAGGCAGCGGAACAGGTCTTACGGCCACATATTTCGGGAATCGCGATTTGACCGGGATATCGATGACAAGGATCGATGCTACCGTGGATCTGAATATCGGAAATGCGCCGGTCGCGCCTGGAATAGGTCCGGAGAATTGCAGTGTTCGATGGGAAGGGGAAATCCAGCCATCTCAGTCCGATACCTACCAGTTCTCGGTGTTGACCGACGACGGCATGCGCTTATGGATTGACGGGAAGCTCATCATCGACGCCTGGAAGGATCATAGTCCAACTGAGTTAACGGGAGCGGCTGCGCTGGCGGCCGGCCATCGTTACCCTATCAAGATCGAATACTACAACGCCGGATACACAGGCGCTTGCCGGCTCTCCTGGTCTGGGCAGTGCACACAGTTTGCGTTGGTCCCGAGCACGCAGCTTTACCCGAAGTAGAGCTGGGAATCCTCTCCCCCCGCCGCTGTCGCGACTTACCCCTCTCCGACCCACCAGTGGGGCTTATAAGAAAGGGGTGTCCAAAGATCGCAGCCCAGACGACTCTTACATACGCGCGGCTCTTGATTATAGGCTTAGCCTAAATGAGAGTCGTCTGGTAATCGAAAATCGGACGCCCCTTTCCGAATGAGACAGGTACGGAGACCTGCAGTCGCCACAGGGTGTGCCTTCGGTACCCGACTACTCCCACAGAGGGAAGAGGAGCGATGTGGGTGCAAGCGTCCCGGCTTGCACGTACTTGAGGGAGAGGCTTCCAGCCGATTACGTCATCCTATAAAATATTTCAACGATTTTAAAAATTCACGATAGCCTTACGATCTGTCACGCTTCCGTTACGGTCGTCGTTTATTATGGGTCCACAACAAACGTTGAGGGCGGCTCTACCGCCCTCTTTGAAAAGGACACAAAACAATGACGACGACACTTGAAACTCCGCAGACGACACCTTCTCTCGATACCCTCTACATTGCAGCCGGCCTCGGCCAGTATGTCGACCTGGGCAATCACCGCGCCAGGGTTAAGGCGAACGCCGATACGATGGGAGGCGACCTTCTGCTTCTTGAGATCGACGCTGATTACCGTGGCGGCGTTCCTCCCCATGTCCATTCTCTTGAGGATGAGACCTTCTATGTTCTGGAAGGCACATTCGAAGTCTGGATCGCCGGTGAGAAAGTCGAGCTTGGCCCTGGAGATACCGCTCTGGGTGTGCGCAACGTGCCTCATGCCTGGTTCTGCACCAGCCCCGGCGGTGGACGTCTCTTGCTGGCGGTGACGCCGGGCTCCAACTTCCAGGCTTTCGCCATGAAGATGGCGGCCGACAACATAGTGCCGAATGCGAACACCTCGAAAGAGGAACTCGTCGAGTTCACGAAGTTTGCTCTGCGCCACGGCATTGAGATGCTCCTGGGAGAATAATGATGAATGCGCTGCATAAAATCACGATTGCATTTGCGCTGACGGGCGGCATTGTCGCCGCCCCGTCGATCTCCACTCCAACTATCGCCGCTTCGGATCAGTTAGGATCGCAGTTCGAAGCGGCGGATGCCTCGAATATTGCGCCGATCAATCTGCCGGACGGCGCGATGCGCGCCAGAAATAGTGAGGATTTCGGCAAGATCGAGGAGGGTCTCAAGGCAGCAGCGAAAGCCAATCATGCCACGATCAATCTTGTCGAGGTGCTGATCTGGAACGGTCAATCCGCAATGAAAGCTGTGCCGGCGGCGCTGCAGGGAGCCGGCTACAAATATCGGGAGATGCCCGAAGCCGACTCGGATGCCGGAAAGATTACTTCTTTTGCCGCTATAAAGGAGGACGATTCAAGCAAGCTGTTCGGCATGTGGATCAAGGGAAAAGTCGGCTCTCTGCTTTTAGCCTGGGGAATATACCAATCCGGTACTGGAAACGATGCGGAATCGGATGGCGAAGAGAGCAACGTTAAGGCCTGGAATTCGACTGTAGATGCAAAGCTGGCTGTTAAAATATCCCATAACGGGAATACGGCGGACTTTACAGGATCGTGGCGATGGACTACGGTCAGCGCCAGTGGCTATGCGAATGCCACGACCGGCCTGGCGATGTCGCCCAACGGCATGTCCGCGCAATTCGTGTTTCTTCCTGATGGACGCTACAAATACTACTTCTATGGCCATCAGCGGACATATGGCTTTGTTACGGAGTTGATGACCTCCGAGGAAGGAACCGTGACTTTCAACGGCAACGGCGTTTTTACCACACATGCCCAGCGCGGGCATTACAATTGCCACAGCGGCAGCAGTGTCACCGATCGGCCCAAGACGGCGAGCGAATTGAAGGCCAAGACCTACAGCTATGAGTGGCGGACCGAAGACGGCAAGCGACAGCTATACATTGGTACCGATGCATCGAGCATGGGCCTCTATAAGCGTGACAAGTAGCGCGATTGCAGGCAATAAAGTGCGTGATAAGACTTCGTGGCGGAACTGGAGATGTTTCCCGAATTCCGCCACACGTCCCTCTTTTCCGAATCCCCTCTGCAGTGCCTAACCATCCATCCCGTTTTTCTGCGCTTTAAAAGTTTTTTAAGAAAATTTTCTGTACACGGATTCGTTCACGGAGTGTACACGGTCGCCGATTATTATGGGTTCACAACAAACGAAGACGGCGGCAGTGAAGCCGCCCTCATGGAAAAGGACACACCTAAATGACGACCATTGCTCTCGAAACACCCAAAGAGACTGCTTCTCTCGGACCGTTTTACGTTCCCGCCGGAGTGGGACCGTATGCCGATCTCGGCGACCATCGCGCCAGGGTCAAGGTAGCAGCTCAAGCCACCGGCGGCGGATTTTTGTTTACCGAGATCGACTGCGATTTCCGCGGCGGCGTTCCGCCGCACATCCACCATCGTGAAGACGAGACCTTCTATATCCTGGAAGGCAACTTTGTGTTCCTCGTCGGCGGCGAAAAGGTCGAAGTAGGCCCCGGCGACACAGTTTTCGGTCCTCGCGGAGTGGCGCATGCCTGGAACTGCTTGAGCGAGAACGGCGGACGTCTCTTGATCATGTTCACACCCGGAGATAACTTCCAGGCCTTTGCCATGGGGATGGCGCAGAAGAACATGGTGCCTCTGGATGCAATGGCCGGCGATGGGGCCGCCGACTTTACCAGGTTCGCCATGCAGCACGGCATCGAGATGTTGGGAGAATAAGAATGAAACCGCTTCAAACACTGATGATTGCATTTGCGCTGACGGGCGGCATCGTTGCCGCCCCGATGAACACCCCGGCGAGAGCGGAAGCATCGCAGACGGACCAGGACATCGAGCTTGCGGATGTCTCGCAGCTTGCCCCGATCAACCTGCCGGACGGCGCGATGCGCGCCAAGAATAAGGAAGATGTCGGCAAAATCGAAGCGGCCCTGAAGGCCATCGCGGAGACGAACCATGGCAGCATGGGCAAGGTGGAGGTGTTGATCTGGCAGGGGAAAGCGGCCGTAAAACAGCTGCCGGATAGTCTGAAGGAGGCCGGTTATCAGTATAAGGCGCGCCCCGCATTCGATTCGGAGGCGGGCGAGGTTACGCCCTTCGGCGCAGTGAAAGAGGATGGCCGGAGCAGCCTGCTGGGGATGTGGATCAGGCCGAAGAGCGGGATTTCCCTGCTTGCCTGGGGCGTTTTCAAAGAAGACTCAGGCAGCAAAACGGAAGCGGACAGCGAGACGGATGCCGCTGATGTGATGCCGGACAGCGACGAAGCTTCATCTGGCGATGCTACGGAGAAGCCGTCCACGAAAACCGTGCCGGCGTCTGCGGTGAAGACAGCCTCGGCGACCGGCGGCGGGACACCGGCCGACCTCTTTGGATCATGGTCATGGACCACCGTCAGCGGTGTGAATTACGAGAACGCAACGACCGGGCAGATGTTGTCGCCGAGCGGTATGTCCGCCAAGTTCACGTTTCTGCGGGGAGGCCGCTATAAGTTCTTCTTCTACATCCATCAGAGAACATACAGCTATGTTTCGGAATCGGCGACGACCGAGGAAGGAACACTGACATTCAACGGTGACGGCACGTTTACCACGCATCCTGAGCACGGGCACTACAACGGGCATATGGGAAGCAAGTTGATTAACCGCGATATGACCGGCAGCGAGAAGAAGAGTAAGACCTACACCTACGAGTGGCGGACTGAAGGCGGCAAGCGTCAATTGTACGCCGGTCCCAGCGCATCGAGTCTGAGCCACTTCAAGCGTGACAACTAGCATCTGCAAGGGCAGAAGATCGTCTCTGCCCTGATCCGCGACACCAGGATGGCGTAAAGCTTGAAACAATCGAAACAATGTGGCGGAACGGTGAAGTTCTTCGCCGTTCCGCCACATGCCCGCTCTTATGCCTCTATTTTGAGGCCTTTATTCTGATGCCGCCACTTTGACATTGTCGAAGGATACCGCTGTTCCCATCGTCCGCACACCTACAGAGCCGTGTGAAAAGCTGTCGTCATAAGCGCCTGTGACATATTGGCCATTAACGTATACTCCGAATCCGTTTCCCTTGGCGACGACACGCAGATGATAAACGACATCGGCCTGTATGGAGTACGGCTGGTGAGCAAGCACCGTCCAGGAGTTGGTCGCCTTGCCAAGCACGATTTGCTGATGAGAGGCGTCAAGTCCTGCATAGTAGCCGTTGTAAGTGTCCAGGCCTACACCAGGATTGGTGACATCGAAGACCATTCCCGCATCGCCGTTGGCGTCCACAGCGATATCGGCGTCCATAGTGAAGTTGCTATAATCCGATCCACTGATGAGCGATTTATTGCCAGGGCCAGCCGAGGCGCAGTATTTGCCGTTGTAGACCACCCAGTTGCCCCCGAAGGGAGTCCACGCGCTCACATCGCCGTTATCGAAATTGGTGGAAAACAATCTTTTGGCAGACTTCGGTTCGGATGCGGTCACTGCTGCCGTTTCGGCTGATTCGGGTTTCGAGATTTCAACATACTCGACCATCGCCCAGCCGCCGACCGGATCGAGCTGAATTACATGGGGAGTATCGGTTAAGCCAGATACCGTATATACCTTCGTATTATAAGCGGCTTCTGACGCTACGAGATTCACGGTATCTTGCTCTTTGCCATCGACGGTGATTTTCAGTTTGCCTGTTTTATGAGCGCGCTGGTCTACCGCAACCGCCGGTCCCTTCATGGCATATACGGTAATTCCGGTACCCGTAAATGTATAAACGCCGCACGCGGCCGGCCCGCCTGCGCGCCCTGAGCCTCCGATAATATCGTCGTTCGGCGTTTCCTTCATTCCGGTCCAGACCCATGCGGGATCGTTGTTATTGACAATTGTGCCGGCGAATGAGGGGGATGCGGCAAAGTTTACTGCCGCCGCTGCGATTCCAGCCATCAATATGTTGAGTGATTTGCGTGTCATGGTAGTCTCTCAGGCCCGGTGAGTTAAGACTGCATTAAGAGCACTGTAATGCAGCTTGCCTGCCAAATGCAGTTTAAAGCAAGCTTGCTATTGATATATATTATGCATATAAATAAATCGATTTTCATATAATTTATATGCTAATATGTATCAATAGCTGTCAATTTCACAAGCTAGTTTATTCTACCATGGAGTTTTCGGAATTCCTTATATTAAGGAATAGAAAGTTAAGCCGAACGGTTATCGATTTGCTCTATTAGTGTCTTACGGTTTGTATGCTGCTGTTCGTAGGTCTTGATTTTCCTGATGTCGGCCTTGCTGAGATCGTCAAGTTTTGAGACGATTTCGTCCACAGTGAGGTGGTCGTATCTCTTAATAGGGAGACCTTCATCCGGCGATTCATGATGCCGGTCGTCATCCCTTGCTGCAATCGTCTCGCTATGTTGTGCGCGTTGCTTATTGACGATGCGCGCGGCGACCTCTTCTTCGCGGCCTTCGTATCGATGATCCTTATGGAACTCATCGACGAGCTCTTCGTATTCATGCTCCCGCTTTGGGCTTGCTCCGCGTGGCATATCGATACCTCCGTAATACATGGATCTTTTGCGGAACTGGTACCCAAAGGGGCATCGACGCAAAACGCGGAGTGGAAGTTTATGGCTGCTCTTTAGCTGTAAGAAATCTCTAATAGTAAGGTATATTGCTACTGTGATCCCTCGCTTGCCAAAAGCAAATTAATTGGCTTGCGACGTATAAAGCCCGCCTTCGTTCCGCCGAGAAGTACCCCAGGCGCTTGCACGTCGCTCATGGAGATACGAATGTCCTTATCTGCTCATTTTCCCTGGTTCCGCATTGCTTGCGGCGTCAGCATGGCGCTGTCTGCTGCAATATTTGCTCCTATACAGCATGCTGTTGCGGTTGCGCCTGCGTACAACAGTCTGCACGACTTCTTGGGGTACCCGAAAGGCACTCATCCTGTCGGCGGCTTGATCAAAGCCAAAGACGGTTTCTTCTATGGTGTCACGGTCGAAGGAGGACAGTTTGGCCTGGGTACCATTTTTCGCATGACAACTGCCGGCAACATTACGGTTGTTTATAATTTTGTCGGACGTGATGATGGTGGAAGGCCTAATGGGCCACTGGTTCAGGGAACCGACGGCTTGCTCTATGGCGCGACGCAGCATGGAGGTCTCGTCAACAGTGGCGCCATTTTCAAGTTCAATCCCGCAACAGGCATGGAGACCGTTATCACGCCAACCACTTCCCTAAACGTGCCGTATGGTGGTCTTGTCTTCGGATCGGACGGCGCGCTTTATGGTGTCAGTTTGTTCGGAGGTCCCAGTTCCAATGGCAGCCTCTTCCGTTGCACAACTTCTGGCCTGGTCACCACACTCCATTCGTTCAGCTCCGCGGAGGGAATTCCCGGCTCTATATCGCTCTGTGTTGGTTCGAATGGCGCACTCTATGGATCGACGCAGAATGGTGGACTGAACGGTCATGGGATCATCTTTTCGGCCACGATCGCAGGTGGATTCACGAAATTGCGCGATCTGTCGACGGCGGACGGATATATGACCGCGCCACTTACTTTTGGCTCCGACGGCAAACTATATGGCGGATCGCGTTTTGGCGGCGCAAATCAGAACGGGACTATCTTCAGGATAGCTGCAAACGGAAGCATGTATGAAGTATTGCATTCGATGACTGCAGCGGAAGGTTCACTTGTGGAGGGGGCGCTGCTGAGCGCTTCGGACGGCAAGCTCTACGGATGTGCCCGGACTGGAGGGAGCATCGGATCGAGCTCGATCTTTAGCGTAACGACAGGGAAAGTCTTTTCCATTATTCACAATGTGAATGCCTCGGATGCCGCCAGTCCGATCGGCAGCCTCGTTGAAGGCTCGGCCGGCACGCTCTACGGTGAAAGTGACACAATCTTCGCCAATAATTATGGGGCTGTGTTCAAAGTTACGACGGCCGGCGCATTTTCGACGCTGGATAAATTCCCGCAAGGCGAGGGTGCAGAGGCGAGCTGTCTGCCTGTCCTGGCGCCGGACGGTAATTATTACGGGGTTACGGCGCTTGGTGGTGAAGGCAATCTCGGAACCTTCTATCGTATCTCCCCCAGCGGTGTAATGACCACCATCCGCTCATTTATGACGGTTGCCCCTACGGTGCCGATCGGATTGACGCTTGGCCCTGACGGCAACTTTTACGGAATTTGGGGCGGTAATCCTGTACGCATTAAGACGGATGGAACAACGACTCTTCTGTCGGGGCTTGCCAACCAGCAGAGTGGTTTGTTGTCTCTTGGCTCTGACGGCAAGCTATATGGCGTAAGCGGTACAACGATCTACAGCATGACTACGGCAGGAGTATTCACCAAGCTTGCGACATTGCCAACCGGTCTTTATGTTACACAAGTCATTAGAACAGCCGATGGCAGCCTGTTCGCCGCTGCTACAGGCGGGGGGTATGCGAACGGAGTCGTAATTCGAGTCTCTCCGGCCGGTGTGATTACCACCGTCCATGAATTTACAAATACTGCTGATGGAAGTATTCCTGATGCAGCCCTCACGTTGGGGCCAGACGGCAATGTATATGGCGTGACGAGACAGTGGTCTCCAAATCATGGCTCTATCTTCTCTGTTACGCCCACCGGAGTATTCAGCACCTTTTACACCATTCCAGCGACGGTGGATTGGCTCGCGAATGGAACGATAGCAGTTGGAAAAGACGGCACTGTTTATGGCCTGGCGCAGGACTCGAATTATCACGAGATAATCTACTCGATAAGTCCTTCCAAGGTGTTTGCGCAATACGCTGTTTTGCCGTCGATCAATGGCGCCGAGTTTGTTTCCCGAATGATGCTTGGGTTTGGCTCTGATGGTGTGCTGACCGGTGTCCGCGAGTGGGCAGGGGCACATGGCAATGGTGTCGTCTTCAAGATTTCTGCCCCGGCATCTTCGTGGCACACGGCCACAATTGCGACCGGGGCGGACAATGCGACCCGTGTTCTCTGGGCAAGTAAAACCGGTGAATCCTCCCTGTGGGATGTCAACGACTCTACAGGCAAGTATACGCACACCGACATCGCAAACCAGAGCGCAACGCCGTCATTCGTGGCTGTGGGACCGGACAACCATTCCCGGATCGCCTGGCTCGGCGCAAGCAATGCCATCACCCTGCGCGACCTGAGCGAGGGCACCGGCGCTTATACGCAGAAGACATTCACCCCGCCGGTTAACTGGACCCCAAGAGCCATCTCGGTGGGAGCGGACAACCTCACACGCATTGCCTGGTCTCTGCCCAACGGTGTGTCGCTCTGGTATGTGAAGGACAGCAACTGGACGTTCACCCAACGCAGCTTCAAGGGACCCGTTGGAGCGACATTTGTGGGAGTGGCGACGGGATCGGACAATCACTCGCGCATTGCCTGGAAGAATGCGGACGGCGGCTTGACGCTCTTGGACGTGAACGATGTCACCGGTGTTTCCACCCAGAACACGTTTGCGCCGATCGCCGGCCGAACCCCTCAGGCGATCTCGGTAGGGGCTGACGGTTTGACGCGCGTGGCGTGGACGGGAGTGAATGGCGCTTTGCTTCTGTGGGATGTGAACGACGCTAACTGGACCTTCACGCAGCGAGCGTACACCGGACCACTAGGCTATACGGTGAGCGGCCTTTCGACAGGGCCGGACAACAAGACGCGTGTTGCGTGGACGAATGCGGACGGCAAGCTGGCTCTTTGGGATGTGACGGAAAGCACCGGCGCGCATACACAGTTCGTTTACGGACCGTTATAGTCGCCGCTTAAAGCGATCTTATCGGATGTAACAACGACAATAGGCTTGCGGCGTTTGCCGTAAGCCTATTGTCGTTTCAAAAATGCCTGTCCGTATTTTAAGCTGCCTACAGTACGCCGACCTCGGAGTTATCGCCGAGCATAAAGCGATATGCTCGAGGCTTGGAATCGCTGCGGCCTACCTGGACATTTTTGCCGATGAGGCTGTCTTCGATCCGGCCGTGTATTTCTGTAATGCTGCTGTTCTCAAGAACGATGGAATGTTCGATCTCGCATGAGCGAATTGTGCAGTCGTGGTAGATGCTGGTGTATGGACCGATATAGGCATTTTCCACGCGGGTGTTCTCGCCGATGATGGCGGGGCCGCGCACCACGGAGTTTATAATTGTCGCCCCCCGGCCGATCTGCACGCGTCCGTTTACGGATGAGGATGGATCGATCTCGCCCTGGTTGCCGGCCGCCAGATCGTCCAGAACGATTCGGTTGGCCTCAAGCATATCCTCAAGCTTGCCCGTGTCCTTCCACCACGTTCCGATGATGTGGGAGTTCACCACGTAGCCGTTGTCGATCAGGTACTGGATGGCGTCGGTGATCTCAAGCTCGCCGCGCGCGGATGGCCGGATCGCGTTTACAGCCTTGAATATGTTAGAATCGAACATATAGACGCCGACCAGAGCGAGGTCGGTTTTCGGCTCCTTCGGCTTTTCCTGAAGGCGGACGACGCGGCCGTTCTCAAGTTCCGCAACTCCAAACTCGCGCGGGTTCTTGACATGGGCCAGCAATATCTGAGCATTGTATGACTGGCTTTCAAAGGCGTGAACGAATCCTGTGACACCGTCTTTGACAAGGTTGTCGCCCAGGTACATCACAAATGGTTCGCCGGCCATGTATTCTTCGGAGATCTTCACGGCGTGGCCGAGTCCGAGGGGAGCTTCCTGGGGGATGTATGTGATATTGACATTCCACTGGGAACCGTCGCCGCAGGCCGCCCGGATTTCCTGGTGGGTATCGCCCACGACGATCCCGACTTCGTTAATGCCGGCATCGCGCATGGCCTCGATCGCATAGAAAAGGATCGGCTTGTTGGCGACAGGCACGAGCTGTTTGGCGCTGGTATGCGTGATCGGGCGAAGACGAGTTCCGCGACCGCCGCTGAGAATGAGAGCCTTCATGGCATGGTCTCCTTTGGCAATGCCCGAAAATCCTTTATGATGCTGCGTTTGCCGGGGCGCTCTGAGCAAGCTGCCCACGGTCTTTGTACCATGCGTTCATAAACGTGGCGTAATCCTGATCGTTCTCACGGATACGCCGCCACCAAGCCTGATTCTGTTCGTACCAGCGCACAGTGCGCTCAAGGCGCTCCTCAAAGTTATCGTTGGGCGTGTAGCCTAGCGTCTTGAGCTTTGCGCTGTCCAGCGCATAACGCCGGTCATGGCCGGGCCGGTCCTGAACATATCTGATCAATTCCTCGCCCTTTCCCAGATGCTTGAGAAGCAGACGAGTAATCTCCATGTTCGTGCGTTCATTCCCACCGCCGACATTATATGCTTCGCCAATCGTACCGTGATGCAGCGCGATATCTATGCCCGCGCAGTGGTCGTCGACATACATCCAGTCACGGACCTGATGGCCGTCGCCATAGACCGGTACAGGCTTATTGTCGATCAGATTGGTGACGAACAAGGGGAGGATCTTTTCCGGATACTGATACGGGCCGAATGTGTTGGAGCCACGTGTAACGACTACCGGCATGCCGAATGTATGGAAGTAAGCGCGGATCATCAGCTCGCCGCCGGCTTTGCTGGCGGAGTAGGGGGAGTTCGGCTCCAGGGGATCGGTTTCGACAAATGAGCCGGTATCGATGCTGCCGTAAACCTCATCGGTGGAGACATGCAGAAATCGGGTGTGATTGTGCTTGCGAGCGGCTTCAAGCAGCACATGAACACCTGCGGTGTCTGTCTGGATGAAATCGCCTGCAGCCATAATTGAGCGGTCGACATGCGATTCGGCCGCAAAGTTCACAGTGGTATCGGCGCGTGACGCGACACTTTCTACGGCCGCTGCATTGCGGATATCTCCGTGAACGAACTCATAGCGCGGATTATTGCGGAAGTCCGCCATGTTCTCCGGGTTGCCCGCATACGTGAGAGCATCGAAGCCAATCACATGGTAATCGGGGTATTTGCTGAGAATCAGGCGCACGAAGTTGCTGCCGATAAAGCCTGCTGCGCCGGTCACGATCAATGTATGCAAAGGATATCTCCTAAGGCCTCATTCAACAATAAACGCTTCGCAAAAGCATGTGCATTGACAAGGAAAGCCGCTCTCGAACAGAAGTGATAAATGCCGCGGGCGGCCTAAAACCGGACAGCGTTATCCGGGGATCATCTTCCAGAAATCTTCGCCGGCGATATCCCACGGCAGCCGCCGTTCGTCCGGATCGTTGATATTGAACTGCTGGTTTACAAAATAGATGATACGGGCCGGCTCATTCCCAATGTTCGCGCCGCCGTGTCCAACACCGCGAGGAATATAAAGGAGCTGGGCGCGCCCGCCGCCAAGGACCAGGCGCATGGTTTTGCCTTCCGTCGGCGAACCGGCGCGGGCGTCGATGAGGCCGACCAGAAGGCGGTCATCTGGCGGAACGAACCACACATCTTCCTGCTTGTAGTGAAGGTGAAAGGCCTTGATCGCTCCGGGAAGCATGAGCGAATAGGACGACTGCCGGACTTTGAACTCAGGAAATGCCTCAAGGTTGCCCTGCTCGTCAAGGCGAACCAATTCGGTAAAGGAACCGCCGTCATCGATCATCAGCCGCAAGTCAATCAGCTTCACGCCGTCGATACGAACGGAGCCGCCATAGGATTGTGTTGTCAGTTTATCACGGAAGTCGGCTCCCAGGTCGTCCGGGGAGAGCGGCTCATTGGCCATAATTTTCACTGTCCTTGCGCTGCGCTAGGTGTATAGATGGTTTATTATACAGCTTATGCAGGACGGCGTAGATCTGATCGCGGCGGCAATGTGGTTTTCTTGCGAGCGAGTATAATGAATTAAGATACCTATGCGTGGAGTAAACCCTAACCCTACAGTCGACTTCGTATTCCGAAAACTCTTCGGGAGCGAAGAGAACAAGGATCTGTTGATCTCGCTTATCAACAGCATTGTAGAACCGCGTCTACACCTGACCGACGTTATCATTAAGAACCCGTTCAACCTAGCCGCCTATAAAGGTGCAAAGGAAAGTATCGTCGATATCAAGGCGATGGATCAGGACGGAACCTGGTACGACATTGAAATGCAGGTGCTTGGGCACATCTTTTACGGAAAGCGAGCTCTGTTCTATCTCGCCAAGGAATATGTCGATCAGTTAGAGGCCGGAGAGCACTATTCGGCTCTTAACACAACGATCGGAATACACTTTCTGGGCTTCGATGTCTTTGCTGATGACCGAATGGTACGTCATTTCGTTTTCAAGGACATGGATACCAATGAGTGCCCGGCGCACCTGGAAGATCTTCAACTATACTTTGTGGAACTTGGTAAGTTCCACAAAAAGTGGTCGGACATTAGTACATTGCGTGACCGTTGGATCGCATTCCTGACGCAAGGCCAGGCATTTACTCGGAATAATTTGCCTGCCACTCTGGGGAGTGAGGCGGCGATCATGAAAGCTGTCTCCGAATTGGAGCGGATGGGTGTTGATCCGCAGCTGCGTGATATCTATGAGGCAGAGGAAAAGGCAAAAATGGCAGATATAGCAGAGTTACAATATGCTGAAGAACAAGGCATCAAGCGAGGGATTGAGCGCGGCCTTGAACAAGGCATCGAACAGGGGATTGAGCGCGGCCTTGAACAAGGCATCGAACAGGGGATTGAGCGTGGCCTTGAACAAGGCATCGAACAGGGGATTGAGCGTGGCCTTGAACAAGGCATCGAGCAAGGCATTTTGCGTGGACAGCGCCAGATGCTGATTCGCCAGATGACACGGCACATAGGATTGCTTCCTGCCCACATAGAGGCGCGCATCGACATTCTTTCGTCGCATCATATCACTGAGCTTGGTGAGGCATTGTTCGACCTCAATTCTTATGCCGAAGTCGATGAATGGCTCTCCAGGCTGTAAGGCTAAGCTGTGCTAAGGCGTCGTTTCTTACGGCCGCCATGCCGCCATGCCGGTAGGAGTGAGGGCATGGCGGCTAAGCCCTTGACTACTGGGCTTTCCATCTCTCCCGGTTAGCCTCAAACGTTTCCCGCAGGATGGATTCTATGTTGTACTGCTGCTTCCAGGCGGGGTAGTGCGATGCAAACTTGCCGTTGTCGCCGATCCACCAGATGTGGTCTCCGATGCGGTTTTCGTCGACATAGGTCCAGCGAAGATCCGTACCGGCGATCTCCTGCGCCATCTCGATCGCCTCGCGCACTGAGCAATTGCTGAAGCGTCCGCCGCCGATATTGTAAACTTCACCGGACCGGGGCGCTTTGAATACTTCATCGAACGCATGGATCAGGTCGTTGCTATGAATGGCATCCCGGACCTGTTTGCCCTTGTATCCAAAAACGGTGTAGGGCGTCTGTGTCATTGTGCAGCGCATCACGTAGCCCAGAAATCCATGCAGCTGAGTTGCCGAGTGCGATGGGCCTGTCAATGTGCCTCCGCGGAAGCATGCTGTCCGCATGCCGAAGTAGCGGCCGTATTCCTGCACCATCACATCTGCCGCCGTCTTTCCAGCGCCGAACACGCTGTGCAGGCATTGATCAATCGACATGTCCTCTCGGATGCCGTCCTGATAAGTATGTTCGGGCGCAATTTCCCAACGAGTATCCAACTCCACCAGCGGCAGTGAGTTGGGCGCGTCGCCGTAAACTTTATTGGTCGATGTGAAGATGAAGACCGCTTCCGGGCAGTGCTTGCGCGCCGCTTCCAGCACATTCATTGTGCCGCCGGCATTGATATCGAAGTCCGTGAAAGGCTCGCGGGCTGCCCAGTCGTGGGAGGGCTGTGCGGCTGTATGAATCACGAGGCCAATCTCTTTGCCGTATTTGGCAAAGAGGCTATCGATTCCCTCACGGTTGCGTATGTCGACATCGTGGTGCTGATACTTTGTGCCCAGATCTGTCTTGAGACGCTTCGCATTCCACGCCGTGCTCGCTTCGTCGCCGAAGAAAACGCGCCGCATGTCGTTGTCCAGGCCGACGACATCTAATCCGGCTGCGCCGAAGTGGAGGGCGGCCTCCGAGCCGATCAATCCGGCAGATCCTGTGATCAAGGCAACTGTCATAGAACTCACTCCCTAAATAAATTACAGTCCGGGCAAAATCCGGCGGTAAACGGCCAACGTTTCCTCTGCCGTACGAGTCCAGGAGAAGCGGGCTTCATTGGCCTGTCCGGCCAGCGCTATGGCGCGCCGCCGCGCTTCATCGGATAGGAGGCGGCCGATGCTGTCTGCGATCGACTGCGTATCGTGCGGATCAAAGAACTCCGCGCCTTCACCGGCGACTTCAGGCAGAGAAGCCGCTGTGGAACATGCCACCGGAACCCCCAGCGCCTGCGCTTCCAGAACCGGCAGTCCGAAGCCCTCATACAGCGATGGAAATACGAAGAGGCTCGCTTCTCCAATGAGTGCGGGAATGTCGGCGTCGGGGATGTAGCCTGTCAGAATGACCCGATCCTGCAGCCCATGACGCGCAATCTGCTGGGCAAGCGCCGATCCCGGCGGCATATGCCCGATCAGTACTAAACTGTGTGGTATGCTTCCGGCAATCCGGCTGAACGCATCGACAAGCCTTTCCATGTTCTTGTGCGGACTGAGGCTGTTGAAGGCAGTCATATAGCAGCCGTCAAGCCCATACTTTTTCCTGACCTCGGCGGAATGGGCTTCCGTAACCGGTTCAAAAGGCCGTGCCGCTTCCTGTGTGACGCAGATCTTATCCTCGCGGATCTGCAAATGGCGCACGATCTCCCGCTTGGAGTTGTGCGAGACGGCAATTACGCGGCGGCATCGTCTGGCTGTCTGCTGCGTCATGGTGTGCAGAGCGCGCCTGCGTGATGCCGGCATGTGACTTCCGAATGCCACGAAATTGACGTCGTGGATGGTCACTACCTGTGGGCACGGACATGCCCAGGGACCCACATATCCGAGCGAGTGCAGCAGGTCGATCTTACGGCGGCGCACCTCCATCGGAAGGCGGAATTGCTCGTATGCGTAGCGCCGGCTCCGGCTGACGGCTCGTACAGGACAGTCGACGCGTTCAACGTTCGGGGCGTTCGAAATGGGCAGATGCGCCGATTCCTCATTCAAGAACAGGGTATACCGGTTGACCTTATCGCGCTCGACAAGCGCCTGTATCAGGTTCTCCGCATAGATCTGGGTTCCGCCTACGATTCCCGGCAATAAATAGAGCAGATTCAATCCAATGTTCATAAACTTACGATGCCATCGGTTCGGGCGCTTGCGCCGGACGGCGAGTGAAAGCGCGCAGGGTAATAGACAACATCTGGGCTGCGAGTACGAGAAACAGCGGAACCGCGAACGAAAACTCGAACATTGTCTTGACGACAGAGATAAAGAATGGATCTCGGAAGAATGTAAAACCCATCCAGCCACAGAACGTGATGTAGAAAACCCGGTAGAGCATATTTGCATCGCGTTTGCGCAGATAGCTCATCAGCACGCCGAATGTCCCTATCGCCAACATTGTTCCCACGACCCCGAAATTGATCATAAACGAGAAGAAGGAGTTTAGAGCGCCGAGCGGAGAGAATATCGTGTATCCAAACTGCTCCGGATCGAGCATCATATCGGCCTTTTGTGGAAAGATGGCGGTTGGAACCAGGTTCAAGAACTGGCTCAGGAGAAACACGGGGAAGTTGATAAGTTCGAAATCATTATGGCCCAGGTAGTAGACCAATGAAAAACTTGTGTACATGGGTTCAGCCATGACGTTGACCAGGAACTTGTTTGCAGATAGATCGTTTGTCTGGCGTATGATGCCGAGCGTTCCAAAGATGATGAAACCGATAATAGAGAGCATCGCAGCCCTCTTTACCGGCAGTGGCCGGAAATATCTTGTGGTGTAAACAAGCAGCATAACGATACTCGACACCAGATAGAGGCGTCCACCCAGCGATAGAACGAGGATGCTGCAGATCAAGTAGATAGCAAAATATCGGTTGCATATCAACTTCCAAAAAGTAAGGGTGTTCTCGCTGTCTTCCTGACGCTTCAGCGTATAGATGAACGCCAGTCCCAGCAGAAAGACGCTGACAGCCGTGAACGATCCGCGATTGAGATCCGCCGCCTCGGCCAGACTTATAAGGTTGTAACCGCGAAACAACTGTCCACGCAGAGCGAAAGTATACGCAGCCGCCAGGATACATCCGACCAGCAGCGGCATATCGAGCAGGCGTTTATAGAAAAACAGAGGCCTGTAAGCGCTGCCTTTTACCTGTGCTATAGCGCGGCCGATGGAATCGCCGCCCAGGAATGCCAGATAGATGAGTAGAGTTATTACAAGGTATTCGGTGAGCTTTCCATTCGACACGCGGTCGAATATCGAATACCAGAGGTCGATCGCAGCGTTTCCACGCAGAATACCGAAGAGGCCGAAAGCGATGGGCAGAATCCAGTAGACTAGAAAGCCGATTGTGAAGGTCAGAACATGGTTGAACTCAAGCCCGTCACGCAGGAAGCAGCGCTTGCGGACAGCATAGCCGGCCACTACGACATTCAGGAACAGCAACAAGATATTAACGGCTGGAAATATTTTCCAATTCCTCGCCTGATCCAGTTCCTCGCTGTCCGGCTTCCGGGAAACTGCGCAGCAGTTTCGTCGCGATGTCTTCGTTCATTGTATTGATTCGATCCCGATCAAAGCCTCCCGCACGCTCGAAATGTTTCAGTGTATTGATGAACGAATAGATCATATTCAGAACAGAGAGTGAAAAGCCAGGGCGTCCTGCCCGGTAGCCGCGCTTCAGGAAGAAATCTCCCCATAGCACTTTGATCGGAAGCAGAAAACAGTAGAGCAGTCCCCGGTTCCATGTACGCCCCACTGTCATCTCAAGGTCCGTATAGCGGTTGGTGGAATCGACCAGTGAAGCAACCGAGTTGGCCATCAAATGGTGAATATACAGGGACGGCCGCATCGTGTAGACCACACTGTCTCCACCTATGATCCGGCCGAACTTGTGGATCACGTTGTCCTTGAAATCGATGGCATTCTTGCGGAATAGGCGTGTCTGATAAGTCACGCCGATGTCGTCGCAGAATTGGCCATGGAAGTAATTGCGCCGAACGAGCTGTGCGACCTGATACTTATCCTCTTCGATAATGCGCCGAATCTCCTCAAGCACCGGCGCTTCGATGATCTCATCCGCAAAAGCCCAGTAAATCCACTCCGTTTGAACGGCCGTCTTGACCTTCTCAGCCGTCTCGTATTCCTCAACCCAGCCGGTGTTCTTATTCATCAGGATATCACAGCCGGCAGCCCGCGCGATCTCCACAGTGCGGTCCGCGCTGAAGTTGTCCACCACGAGAATACGGCCGTACGGCGCGAAGTTGCGAATCACCCGAGGCAGACGCGATTCCTCATTGTAGGTGAATACGACAAATGTGAGGTTCGGAATTTTCATGATATCAGGTTCAGCCGGGGATCGCCCTCATCGGCGGCATTACGGCTGCGTTTCCATTGCGGGAAGAGCGTTAGAACGATCAGGGCCTGCGAAAGCGCAATAGGCAGGCCGATTGTCACGGCGTTAACTGCTCCGAATATCTGCAGCAAGCCGAATGTTAGGGCTACCACGGCCAGACCGAACAGGGTGCTCTGCAGAACAGGTTTCGTCGTCCCTTTGATCGTCAATGCAATCGCAATACCTCCTATCAGGAAGTTGCCCACTTCAGTCAAAATTCCATAGGCTACCAGGTTGTGATAAGGCGCCAGATCCCGGCGCGTCAGTATCTTAACCAGTGGAGCAGAGAGCAGAGCGCCACCCAGCAGGACGGCTGCAGACAGTATGGCTGCATTTCGCAAATAGCGGCCTGCATAAGCGCCATGGCTCTTGTATATATTCGGTGTAAACAGTTGACTGAAGATAACGGATACCGCATTCATTCCGGTCAATCCTATATTGGAAACGGCCGCATATATTCCCACGGCCTCGCCGAATCCAAGCGGAACGAGAACAAGCCGGTATCCCTGCAGCTGCAGCCAGTTGGCCACCGCCGATCCTGCCATCGGCAAGGAAAATCGTACGACTTCACGCGTCTCGATCGGCACGATCCTGCCAGGACCGAAAATATTGAGGCGTCCGCATACCAGCAGAAGCAGCGCGGTCTCCACGAAGAGCACCAGAATGTTAGAACCCAGCAGCGCTGCCGGGCCTGACTGAACCACGTGGATCACTGCCAGGAACACTCCGATCTTAGCAAGAGCCTCCAATAAGAAGGCCGCGGCTGCAACATTCTTATGTTCAAGATTATTCAGCAGGCTCTTCAAACTACCCGACGAGTAAAGAGCCGCTGCCATGAGCGTGCCCAGCACAATGTCGCGCTCAATGATGCCGATTAACTGCTGCCGCAATTCGAATATGTGGGCGCATGCCGCCGTGAGCGAAGTTGCCAGCGCCGCCGCCAGCAAAATGCCGGCAATCAGCTTGCGATTGAAAATGAGCAGAGATCTCAGCGAGATACCGTCAGCCCGGAACGGATATATGCGCGCTTGCTGAAAGTAATCCATCGGAACAAAGATAAATGCGTTCAGCGAATAGGATGCAGTCAGCAGGAAGAAATAATCGCCCAGTTGGGCGTTGCTCAGCCGTTGCGTATAAATCCGTACATAGATCAACTGCAGGACGATTGCCGCCAGTCGAAATACTGGAACGAGCAAGCCTGCATAGCGTCGTTCCGGCTTTTTAATTACTGCGCCGGCCTGTGTCTCAATAGGATCGCTTATCGTTCATACCCTGAAGCTTTCATCGAACATTATCCTATCCGTAAACAAGGGAGCGTTAAACCTGGCTCTCACTTCCGCACAAATCCCCGGATCGTATTGATCATGTGGGCAAGCATATCTTCTCCCAACCCCGGATAGACGCCGATCCACAAGGCCTGGTTCATAACGAAGTCGGCATTCGTGAGATCACCTACGACACGGTGCTGAATGCCGGCGTATGCGGGCTGGCGCAGCAAGTTACCGGCGAATACGAGGCGGGTGGCGATCTTGTTTGCCTCGAGGCGCTGAATTAAAGCATCTCGCGTGAACCCTGCATCCTCGCGAACGGCGATCGGAAAGCCGAACCAGCTCGGGTCGGAGTTGGGCGTGGCCTCCGGCAGAATGATCGTATCCTGCACGTCCGCAAGGCCATCCTTCAGGATCTGGAAATTGCGTCGCCTCGCTTCAATAAAGCCGGGCAGCTTTTTGAGCTGCGATACACCTACCGCCGCCTGCATGTCGGTGAGCTTGAGGTTATAGCCGATATGCGAATACGTGTACTTGTGGTCGTATCCATAGGGCAGCTCGCCGAGCTGCCACTCGAAGCGCTTGCCGCAGGTGTTATCTTTGCCGGGTTCGCAGTAGCAGTCGCGGCCCCAGTCGCGGAACGATTCGGCGAGCACTTTGAGCAAGGGTTTATTGGTCAGAACGCAGCCGCCTTCGCCCATTGTGATATGGTGCGCCGGATAAAAGCTCGTCGTCGCGTAGTCACCGAACGTGCCCACCAGCTTGCCGTCATAGGTCGCCCCGACGGCGTCGCAGCAGTCCTCGATCAGCCAGAGGTTGTGCTTTTTGGCGAATGCCGTGATCGTTCCCAGGTCGAATGGGTTGCCTAGAGTGTGGGCGATCATGATGGCCTTGGTTTTCGGCGAGAGCGCTTCTTCCAGAAGGGTAACATCGACGTTGTAAGTCGGAACATGGACATCGAGGAAGACCGGGACGAGCCCATGCTGAACGGCCGGGTTCAGGGTTGTCGGAAAGCCAGATGCGACCGTGATGAGTTCGTCGCCCGGGCGCAGCTGCCGTTCGCCAAGACGGGGCGATGTCAGGGCTGCGAGGGCCACGAGATTTGCCGACGATCCCGAGTTAACCAGCATTGCCTTGCGCAGGCCGTAAAGCCGGGCGAACTCCTTCTCGAACTGCTCGGCAAACCGGCCGGTCGTTAGCCAGAAATCCAGTCCTGAATCCACGAGATACTGGACATCTTCGGCGTCGAACACCTTGCCTGATACGGGAACAGATGACTCGCCGGGCACAAAGGTCCGCTTTGGAAACGCTTCCTCATGGTACTGCGCCACGAGATCCATGATCTGCGCTCGTAGCGCATTAGCTCGTTCCGTCAAGACAGAAACTCCTTGTACCATTCGATGGTCTTTTGCAGGCCGAGGTCGAGCGTGAAAAGCGGCTCCCATTGCAGCAGCCGGCGGGCCTTGTCGGCGCTTAAATACTGGTGGCGTATCTCGTTACTGGCTTCGTTCCGGACATCCGGCTCAAGCGATGAGCCCATATACTTTAGAATCTGCTCGACAAGCTCCAGCACCGTTACCTGGATCTCATTGGAGAAGTTGAATGCCTGCCCAATCAGGCTGCGATCGGTTGCAAGGCGTTCGGCGAGATGCATATACGCCGCTGCGCCATCCTCCACGTAAAAGTAATCCCGCACAAATTGGCCGTCGGAGCGGATTACCGGCCGGTTGCCTCTCAGGACTGAGCGGATCGTTCCCGGGACGATGCGGTTCCAGTTCAGGTCGCCGCCGCCGTAAAAATTGCCGCAGCGAGTTATGGTTACCGGCAGTCCGTAACTCTTGGCGTAGGTGTAGGAGATCAAGTCTGCGCAGCTCTTGCTCACATCATATGGATGCGTGCCTTGGAGCGGCGTGCTCTCATCATACGGAAGGATCTCCTGATCGCCATAGGCCTTATCCGATGACGCCACCACGACTTGCTTGATCAGGGGACTGCGCCGGCAGGCCTCCAGCAGGTTCCACGTGCCCTGGATATTGCTCTCGAACGTTCCTACGGGGTTGCGGTTGGCGACGCCCACGATCGTCTGCGCCGCGAGGTGGATTACGGTATCGATCTCGTACTCGCCCATGGTGCGCTCAAGCAGGGCACGGTCGCAGATATCGCCGCGGACGACAGAAACCTTTGCCATATCTCCCGAGCGCGACAACTCGCAGTCCGGAACCCAGTCGCGCACCAGCGCAACGACATCCGCACCCGCTGCGATAAGACGCTTCGTGAGCCAGCCGCCTACGAGACCTGTAGCGCCGGTAACCAGTGTCGGCCGGTCTTTCCAAAAATCAGTCTGTGTGTTCATAATTTCCAGGGCGCGTTCCCCGATTGCCAGAGCCCTTCCAGAAGCTTCTTATCTCGCAGCGTGTCCATGCATTGCCAGAAGCCGTCGTGTTTGTATGCGGCCAGTTCGCGGTTTGCCGCCATGCGTTCCAGGGCATCGATCTCCAGGATGCTCTCGTCATCTTTGAGATAGTCGAAGACGCGCGGTTCGAGAACCATAAAGCCGCCGTTGATCCAGCCTTCGCCCATCTGCGGTTTTTCCGTAAAGTCTACGACGAGGTCGCCGTCGAATACCAGGCCGCCAAATCGCGACGGCGGTCTCACAGCCGTAACTGTGGCTGCTCGGCCGTGGCTCTTATGGAATTCAAGAACTTTGGCAATGTCTACATTGCTGACCCCGTCGCCGTATGTAAGAAGGAAGCGCTCTCCGTCGAGATATTCCTTCAAACGCCTGACCCGGCCTCCTGTCTGCGTGCTTCTTCCCGTGTCTATCAGGTGGACAACCCAGTTTTCGGCATCGCGCTCAAGCAGTTCTATCTTGCGCGCGGGCATGTTAACCGTCATGCTGCCGTGCAGGGTGTGGTACTCATGAAAATAGCGTTTAATATATTCGCCCTTATAGCCAAGCGCAACGAAGAAATCGTTGAAGCCGTAGTGGCTGTAGTGCTTCATGATGTGCCAGATAATAGGCTGCTCGCCGATCTCGACCATGGGCTTCGGCTTGACTTCCGTCTCTTCGGCCAATCGACTTCCGAGACCTCCCGCCAGCAGCACGACTTTGAGGCCGGCGTTTGAAGATGTTTGGGTCATGATGTTTTCTCAGGGGCGATTTGCCGGCTGTGGCTGTTCTTCCGGGCTTGCCGCAGAAAATGCGGAAGCAGAAATCCTGCGGGCTTCGGCCATATATGCGCGGATGAACGCGACGGAGGCGCACAGCAGCGCGAGCACGAGGCTCAGAGCTATGATCACCAGAATGCCCGGGCTGCCGTTCTTCGGCGGCTGAGCAACATCCACCACGGCGACCCGACTCTGTGCCGCCGCATTCTGTACTCGAACTTTCTCAGTCTCTTCCGTGGCTGTCTTCAGCGCGCCAAGCGCCAGCTGCCACTCCGTTTTGACTTCGAGAAGGTTACCTCCGAGACGCCTGCCGATATTCAGGTGCTTCTCAGCTGCAACAACCTGCTGCTGCAAAACAGTTCGGCGCGCCTTGAGGCTTACCAATTGCGCCTCGACGCTCACCTGCCGGCTTGTTTTGTTGCCGCGTATGCCGGTCATCTGCTGCGACAGCTGATCCTCATCGGCGGCCAGACGAGCCTTTGCGCGGACGACACTCGGATAGCTGTCGCCATATTGGGCACGGAGCAGGCGAATGTCGATTTTATCCTGCGCGACGGCCTGTCTTGCGGAGGTAAGCAGAGGGTCTTCCGCCGGAATGTTAGCGATCGACTGAAGCTGCCCCTGAACCATCTGGCGCTCAGTGCCGTAGCCTGCCTGCACGGAACTGATCTGTGTCTCAACCTGAGCGAGCGCTTCGTATAGCTTGCCAATCTCGCCGCTGCCTGCTGCGGCATTGTCGCTATCGGCGAGCGTTGCCGCGCGCGGGTCGACATTGCGCAGGCCGGTGACGAAATCCCTCAGCTGCACCGTGGCCGTTTTGTAATTGACCCTTGCTCGCTGCAACTCCTCGTCAGCCCCCCGCAGCAGGACGGAATCGCGGTCCGTATCGTTATAGGCGTAGTAAGTTTTCAGGGCGGCGGCGTAACGGTTGGCAGCGATCGCTGCTAACCGCTTGACCTCGTTGCGCCGCGCGCTTGCGGGCTGTAGCTTCGCGGGGCCGGGAAGCGACACATTGATATAGAGCAGACCATCGGTGGTGTTGTCGTCAGGCTTGACACCCTTGATGAGCATCTCAATAGCATCGTCTTCTGTCTTCAGGTTGTAGACATCGCGAAGGTGGACGGCCTGCTCGACCTGCTCGGCTGCCATGCGACTCTTGAGGACGCCGATATATCTCTTGGTATCGGTTTCAGCGCCGGCCAGCGCCATGAGCGCTCCTCCTGCGCCTGAAGAGGATGTCTGCACTGCGACGGATGTTGTGGCCGTGAATGACTGCGGGACGAACATTAGCGCAACGCCGGATAGGACGGCTGTGCCTGCGACGACCGCGCCAAGCCACGCTGCCCCTTTGCGCCGGAACACCCTTCGGACCACTTCGGGATCGACAAGTATCTGTTCGTCTGTCACGCTAGAACCCGATCAGCTTCTTGGCGATGAAGAACACCAGCGCGGAGTTAGTCAGCGATTTGAATATGCTGTCGAACTCGTTTTGGTGGTTGGAGATTTTGGCAGCCATGACCCCTGTGGGCACAAGAATCATATCGCCGGGATGGATCTCACGCACCTTCTTGATCGGTATCAGTCCTCCACCTACCTGGATTACGAGAATGCGATCCTTGGCAGCATCCGGGGCAAAGCCTCCGGCATTGTCTATGTAGTAACCGGGCTTCTGACCGGGCGCAAACACGACCCCGCGTGAGTTGATGACCGCTCCCACAACCTGTACAGTGGTCGGTCGCTCCGGCACGATGACGGTGTCGCCGTCTGTCATGTCGATATCGTCCGAGCTGCCCGGACGCCGAAGCGCTGCTTCGAGATTTACCGCGACATTGCCGCCCGGCTGCAGGTCCGAAGGCGTGAGATCGCGTGGCGGTGTTACCAGGTCGCGATTGCTGAGCTGCGTCGCCGAAGCTGCGGCAACTGACTGGCCGCCGTCGCTGGGCGGCGTGATTCCGGGGATGCCAATCGTCTGCTGCGAATTGACTGCCTTGCCGATAGCCTTGATCCGCTCGACATCCGATTGGGCCAGTGCGCGCTTATACTCCGAGGAGTTAAGAAGCTCGTTCAGCCGCTCTATGAGACCCGACAGCCGTTTCTGCTGCTCTGTTGTCAGGTAGTCCGGAATACGATCGAACTCTGCGCCCCGCGGATAAGCTTCCGGCTTGAGACCTCCCGCCAGTTTTACCACGTCGCTAAGTCGCGCATGCTTCGTCGGCAGGATCACCGGACCGGGCTTGTTCACCGCGCCCTTCACCGTTACGACGTAGGGATGATCCATCCAGGAACCGCGCCCCTGGATGGTGATTACATCGCCGTCCTGAAGCTCCAGGTCGGGCGAGACGCCGCCGCTACGCTGATATGTCGCTTCGGACGGCGTCATAAAGCCGTTCTGGCGGGCGTGGGCGATGCTGATCCGGTCGCCGGCCGACGGCAGAAGACCGCCGGCGAGATGGACGGCATCGCTAAGGTGCATGCCGTCGCCACGCGGGTAGTTGTCTCCCGGCGCAACGACTTCGCCTTTGATGCTGAATGTGTGCTGCGGGACGAACTGCGCCTCGCCGATCTTATAGACGCCAAGGACGTCATGGTCCTGGAGCAGCACATTATCCGACGGCGAATCGCTCATGGCCTGAGCGAGATTCACAAACTCATACTGGTAGCTGCCATCAGGCTTCTGGTGCAGGAGAGCGGCCTTATATGTATAGGCGTCGGGGAGGGTCCCTCCGGCCTGCAGGAGAAGGTCCTTCACGCGCATGTTGTCGCCGTGGTAGTACACCCCCGGGTGCTGCACCGCGCCGTTCACGATCACGTCGCGCCGTCCCAGGAAAGTCACTTCGCCAAGTGAATAAACCTTGAGCTTGTCCCAGCGGGTCAGCTTGACGTTTGCCGCGGGATCGCGCGCCATCGCCTTATCAAGGTCGATAGGGATCAACGTGAGTGTCGTGTCAGCATTGAATCGCCACAGATCGGCTCGGCGTGTATAGGTCTCACTCAGAAGGCCGCGCGCGCTGTCTACGAGATCGGCGACGGTCATGCCGTCGGTGACTGCGTAGTCGCCCGGCTGGTCAACAGCGCCCTCAACTGTTACCTTATTGGCGACACGAGTGCGGACAGAGAATACATCGACGCTGTCGCCGTCGTAGAGCGCAACACCGCGCGCCGTCGAGAGCTCGCGTGCGTCTACGTTTTTCAGCACGCGAGCCGATCCGGGCTCCAGTGTCGACACCAGCACACGCTGACTCACGCCCGACGGCTTTATCCCGCCGGCAAGCCGCAGAGCATCCGCCAGCGTCTCCTTCGGAGTGAGCTCAAAGACGGCAGGGCGATGGACCTCTCCGCGCACCGCGACACGGCTGAAGTGCTCCGGGATTACGATGACATCGCCTGCCTGAAGTGTGATATCCTTGACCTGCGCTCCGGACAGGAACTTATAGACATCGATCGTGCCCACGAGCGCTCCGCGCCGGCGGATTTCGATGTTGCGCAGACTGCCCGATTGCATGGGGCCACCCGTCGCATAGAGGATGTTGAATGCCGTCGCTACGGAAGGCACCTGGTATGTTCCGGGGAAGTACGAGGCGCCGCTTACAGTGACCGGAATGGTGCGAAGGCCCTGCAGGAAAAGGGAAACATTCGCGCCGCGAATCATACTGCCCATGCGACGGTTGAGGGCTGTTTCGGCCTGAGCCGTAGTCATGCCGCGAACGATCACACGGCCCACTTCGGGAACGTTCAATCCGCCCTGCGGATCCACCGTCAGCTGTGCCTGCTTCTCTTCCATGGTGGGACTTGAGTAGCGCAGCGTTACGCGATCTCCGCCGGAGAGCTGATAATCGGCAGGCGCCGATGCAATCACCTGCTGCAGCGTCGTTGCAAGGGGATCGGCTATCTGGGTGTAGGCGTTGACGGAGGGCAGAGCGCCCGGTACCGGTGATGTGTCGCCTGCTCCATTATCGTCGGTTTGCCCGTTATGCGGATCGCTGTCTATTGAGGCGTCCGCTCCCTGCGCCACTGGCATAGCGTTTGAATCGTTGCCGGTACGCGGGTATCGGCGGGCAGTCGAAGGCGTGGCATCGGGAGGCGTGTACCCGCCGGGATCGGCATAGTCTACGCCGGGCGTTGCCGGTGGGATATATCCACCGGCCGATGCTGCAGTGTCATTTCCGGAATTGTCCGATCCGTTGCCTGGGCTGTAAGGATCTTCGTTAATATTGTTGCTGTAATCCGGCTCGTCCTTAACGGTGTAGTTGGGGCCGGCGGAATCCGGTGTGACCGGCTTTGTTGTTCGTGAGTCCCTCTCCTGAGCATCGTTCGCGTTATCGCCGGGAGCATTCGGTTGTGGATTGAGAAGGGTGTGGTATTTCTGTTTTTCGGCCGCCGTGAGTTTCCCTTGCCGCTGACGGACAAGGAGATCAACCTTCTGTTCCGCCGTCAGGGATGCTGAGGGATCGTCTTGATCGAAGGCGCCCTTCAATTGCGGCAGCCGTTCCGGCATTGGAAACAGTAGAATCCGGTAGAGCGCGGTATCGCGTGGTCCCAGTGTGCCCTGTCGCTGTCGTGAGAGCAGGTCCGCGCGCTGCGCCAGGGTGAGTGTCTCGATTGCGTCGATCTCTTCTTTTGTTGCCGGTCGAACAGGGTCGACTGTCGAAGGATAGAGAAAGATTCGGTACTGCTGCTGCTCGTCGGGGGCCAGAGCGCCCGTGCGCTGCCTCTCAAGCAGATCTACCCGCTGCGCATCGGTTAAGTTCTTTACCAGATCGAGTTCATCGGGTGTCGCCACGTGGAACGGACCGTTTTTTGCTTGATTTGTTCGGGGGCGATGCGGCCTTATGGGGCTGCCTGTCGTGAGCGCTTGCTGAAGGGCATTGCGGCGCGCTGCGATCACCTGCCTGGCGGGCGCGAAGAACTCGTAGCCGTAGAGGGGCAGAGGCCGGTCGCCGGAGTGCGGCTGCCGCTGCAGCTCAGGGTTGAGAAGGGGGCGGTAATCAGGCAAGTTCGACTGCGCCGATGGCGTAAACGCCTCCGCCATATTGTGACGCGCATCCAGGACGGGGTTCGTTGTCTTAGCAACAGCGCCTATTCCCTGGTTATCCGATGGCGTCGACGCCTGGCTCAATGCGGGAGTGATTGATTGAGCCGTTAAAGAGGCGCACAAAAGAAGGCTGAGACGAGCGCCGCAAGTCGATGCAGAACGTTGTCGAGGCATTTTCGGAAGGTTACTCCAGTCCGAGACCTTAAGTCGCGGTGGCAGCTGTTGATCATTCAACGGAGGGCAAAATCACTTTCGAGTATACTCTAAGGCCTTACTGAAATATAACCGCTTCATTTATGAAGGCGCATTGAGAGAGAAAAGCATCGGCGAAAGAAGTGATAAATGCCGCGGGCGGCCTAACCACGGCGGTTTGTGGTGCTGGAGCTTCTTACACTTCCGCTGCATCCGGTTCCTGGATACGGCGCGCCGGCCGTGCCATTCTCGGCATGGTTTGCTCGAATACGGTTTGATAGCGCTCCGCAACGATCGTCCGCGTGTAATTCTTCTCGACGTACTTCCTGCCGTCCTTGCCCATGCTGCGTGCGCGAGCCCGGTCGTTATAGAGCGTTCGGATTTCGTCGGCGAGCGCCTGGGCATCTTCGGGTTCGACGCAAATGCCGCAGCCGGCGTTGTGGATGGTTTGGGCTGTTTCGCTGTTGGGGTCGACGGATGCGATCAGGGGACGGGCGACGCCCATGATCGTGAACAGCTTGCTCGGAACCGAATCATTGGTGAAGCCACGGCGTAGCGGGATAAGACCCATATCGGCAGCAGAGTATAGCTCGGGAACGCGCTCATAAGCCTGATAGGGCAGGAATTGCACATTCGTGAGCCCTAATTCCTTGGCACGCTCCATCAAGGCCGGCTTGGAAGCGCCGTTTCCCACGATGGCGAACAGCAGGTCCGGCACGTCTCGCAGCAGGTTGGCGGCGTCGAGGACGGTATCCAGGCCCTGCGACATTCCGACATTGCCCGCAAAGAGCGCCACGAACTTGTCGTTCCAGCCGTTTTCCACGCTGAACGCATTGTCACGGGGGTGGGGAACGACGAAGTTGTCGTCGATGAAGTTCGGGATGACCGAAATCTTATCGGGCGGAACTCCCTTGGCAATCAGGTTTTGCTGAAACCCTTCGGAAATAACGGTGATTGCGCGAGAATGGGCGTAAACGAACCGCTCAAGGCGCTTATACGCACCGATAATGGCGCGGCCTTTCATGACTCCCATCCGGATCGCCACATCTGGGTATATATCCTGGATGTTGGTGATGAACGGGATACCGCGCAGCTTGCCAAGCATGTAGGCGGATGCGCCATTGGTAAGCGGCGGCGATGGCGATGGCGTTACGATAACGTCCGGCTTCCGAATTGTCAGCCCCTTTATGGTGGACAGGATCGTGAACGAGAGGTAACTGAAAAAGCGGGGGAGGAGCTTATCCTTGTTGACCGGCACGTAGGACCAGACGCGGTAAACCGGGATGCCCCCATGGGAATCGTTCATCCAGAGTTTTCCGCGATAGCCCTCCCAGATGGAATTGCTCGAATAGTGCGGCATGCTGGTGATGATTTGAACATCGTGCCCCAGGCTTGCCAGCTCTTCAGCCAGCTCTCCCATCAATATGCCGGTTGCCGCATTGTCCGGCTTGTAGTACATCGAGAGAAACAGTATGCGCATAAATCCTCCCGCGATCCCGTGGAGTTCTGGACGCGGGTCGCGTGCGAGCCTGACTTTAGCCACCGAAATATGCCGTGTTCGAGCAGCGTCTAAGTGTCATTACATGGCATTGGATGCGCAGCATATAATGAGGCTCAGGCGCCCCTCCTGCTTCTTCGCGGCGTAGAGAGAGCTTTGGAAAATGACCACGAAGTGAAATTGCACTTAACGATCGGCGGAAATAGCTTTCGTAATCGAAATCCTGTGCATGGATAAGAGCATGGCTATGAGGATGAGCCGTCTCTGACCGACAAGGAACTACTTTCCCTTATACCCGTGATCGAGCGCTATTAACCCGTCTTAGTACACACTAATATGAAAACTATGTCGAAATAGAACTCACAAAGGTTGGCCGGTTGAAACATATTTTAAAAAATACTGAAGTATGCCGATGTCTGTCTTCTTGACAGCAGCTTTTGCGAGATGACAGAATGAATAGTTATATCCCTAAGTAAATCGATAACGATAGCGAGGCTTGCCTGATGGCGACTGACAGCATAAACTCAAAGAGCGGCCCAAGTCCCCTGCAGAAGGGCTCCTCGGGCCAGTCCGCAGCAGATGCTGCTGCGGCGGCAAACGCGTGCAACATGCGTTATCGGTGGATCATTCTGATCGGCCTGATTACTGCATCGGTTATGGAGGTGCTGGACACCACCATTATCAACGTTGCGCTTCCGCAGATGGCCGGCAACTTGAATGCCACGACTGACGAGATCGCATGGGTTTCCACCGGATATATCCTGTCGAACGTCATCGTCCTTCCTATGACGGCGTGGCTTTCGCAAAGGTTCGGCCGCAAAAACTACCTGTGCTTCTCGATCCTGCTCTTCATTATCTCCTCGTTCTTCTGCGGCACATCCAACACGCTGATTCAGCTTGTTATCTGGAGGATCCTGCAGGGAGCGGGAGGCGCTGCGCTGCTGTCCACGGCCCAAGCGACATTGCGCGAGATCTTTCCGAAGGAACAGCAGGCGATGGTGCAAACCATATTCGTGCTGGGGATCGTCGTCGCGCCGACCGTTGGTCCAACCCTCGGCGGCATCATCACGGACAGTTATCACTGGTCATGGGTCTTCTTCATCAACCTCCCGATCGGTGTCATAGCGTTGAGCCTTGTATACGGCTTCCTGCAGGACATTCAGGGGCAGAACAAGAAGGGATCGATCGACTATATCGGGATTCTGCTGCTCACAGCCGGTCTTGGCTCACTTCAGTATGTGCTTGAGGAAGGCGAACGCTTCGACTGGTTCGACAGCGCGGCGATCCTGCGCCTCAGTATCCTGGCGGCGGCGGCGCTCGTGGCCCTGGTCCTCTGGGAATTGTCGCCTCGAAATACGCACCCGATCATCGATTTGCGGGTTCTCAAAAACAAGAGTTTCACGGCAGGTCTTATCCTGTTCCTGGCTCTTGGTTTCGGTCTATACGGCGGCATATTCATCTTCCCGTTGTTCACGCAGACGGTGCTGCACTTCTCCGCGACTGCCACCGGTCTTGTGCTGCTGCCGGGAGGACTTGCCACAGCGGCTTCTGCAATGATCTGCGGAAGGATCCTGAGCCATCCTAAAAACAAGATCGATCCGCGCGCGCTGATCATTTTCGGCGTCTGCACGTTTATGCTTTCGATGTGGGATCTTGGCCACCTGAGCATCGCCAGCGGCGAGCCGGATACTCGCCTTGCGCTGATCATCCGTGGCTTCGGCCTCGGGTTTCTCTTCACGCCGATTAACAACGTGATTTTCGCCGCGCTAAAAGGCCCGGAGCTTGCGCAGGGCTCGTCCTTTATCAATCTCTTCCGCCAGCTCGGAGGTTCGTTCGGCATTGCCGTGCTGAACACGTACATTACCAACCAGACCCGTATGCACCGGTATAACCTGGTGTCTTACCTATCTCCTGGCGATTCTGATTTTGCAGCCCGTGTGCAAGGCGCTACCGGCAATTTCGTGGCCCACGGTTACAGCCAGACTGCGGCGCATGCAGCGGCCCTCGGAAGCCTGAGCGGAGCCGTTCAAGCTCAGGCATCCGTCATGGCCTTCAACGACGGCTTTCTGTTGCTCGGCCTGAGCTTCATCGTCGCGGCTCCCGCCATTTTCCTTCTGAAGCCCGCCAAACGAGGCGCAGGCCCTCCAGGGGGTGGAGGCGGGCATTAGGACTCCCAGAAATCCCCTCTCCTCCGGGGCCAGTCGCCACAGGGTGCGCCAGTCGGGTACGAGGTACACCCTTCGGTGGCGACTCCTTCGGTACCCGACTGGAGGGATTTAGGGAGGGGAGCCGACGACAAACCAAAAACCCGCCCTTCGCCAGGATCCTGGCGAAGGGCGGGTTTTTGTTGGAATGCCGGCGAGCTGGCTAATCCTTGTAGGTAACTTCGGCGAGACCGACATCGACACCCTGGCCGCCGCTGGTCTGGTGGCAGTGCGCAGCGATCGTGACCTTGGCGCCGGGCTTGAGCTGCGCAAGCGCGGCGGGGGAGATATCGTACGGCATGTAGTCGCTCGTGAAGCCGGATTGAGCCGTCGCCAGGACGCCGTTGAAGTAGATCTCAACGTCCTCGTCGTGATAGGCGAGTATTTTCAGGTTAGGATAGGAGCCTGCCGGCATTGTGAATGTGCGGCGGATCCACACGTCGGACGTGTTCCAGGTGGTGTTGGCGGTAATGCCGGGCGTTCCTGCCGTTCCGATTCCGCCCGGTCCCTTTTTCCACGAAGAGTCGTCAAAGGCGGCGTTCGTCCAATCGTCGGCGGGCTTATCGGTCGTATAGCTCCAGATGAATGTTTCCTTCTGGCTGACCGGCACGACTATCTTGACGACCGGCGGGGTGGGAAGCGGCGCCCACTTGGCGATCTTCATCTTGTCGCGGCTGGCCCACTTCTTCCAGATCGCCTTATCGGAGAGCATCCGGATGAAGAAACCGCCTACGACAGGGCGGGCTTTGAAGCGGCTGTTGCCGATATCTTTGGTGTCGTACCAATCCGAGGCGGGATCGCGGGACGTCGTGACATTGAAGTAATCGTAGATGGGATCGACGATCGCTTCGAAGTCGGCCTGATTGGTGGCCATCGTTGCGCTCCAGATCGCCCAGTCCGTCTTGGTGGTTGTGGTGCGCGAATCGAGCGGGACGCCGTACTTGTTCGCGACCTTCTTGTAATAGGCGATCTCACGAGCCGCTACATCGTCAGGGAACACGTTCAGGTCGAGGAGCTTGTCCCAGACCAGGTTGTACTTCTGGCTCCAGGTGTTCGGCTGATCGAACGCCAGCAGGGAGTGGTCTCCCGCATCCGCGACTTTCTGCCAGTGCTCGGCGTCGGTCTTGGCAAGATCCCTGTACTTCTTGGCGTTGGCGTGATCGCCGCGCATCTCGCACAGGTCGCCGTAGGCGGCGAGGGCGAGGATCGCCTTCACGGACAGGTTGGCATTGTGCGCCAGGTGGCCCATGAAGTCGTCGGTGCAGAGCTGCTCCTCGGGATCGAGACCGTATTGCTCCAGGTATTTGGCCCACTGGGTCAACTGAGGCCAGTAGAGCTTCGCAAACTCGGTATTGCCCTCGGCATGCGCGATCGCATCGGTGAGCAGGATCATGTTGCCGCTCTCTTCGACCGGCATTCCCTCGCCGCCGTCATCGCGGCCGAACACCTGCGGATAGGTGCCCAGGTCATGTGGGGCGTTCGGGAACTTCCAGTGGCTGGACGCCGCATAGTCGAAGTCCGAGACCAGAGACGCCTTCGCCAGGGTGGGGCTGAGCAGCACCCAGAGCGGATCCATGGGGAAGAGGATGTCGACGGTCGCGATGTCGCCGTTGCTCGAGTTCTCTTTCGGAAAGAAGAGGGGCTGCTTGGCGCTGTCGGCGGCGAGACCGTTACCGGCGACGCATTCGCGGTAGGCGAGCGACACGATCTGAGCGTACTTCGCGCCGCCGACCTTGGTGGCATCGGCGTTGATTTCCTTGTCGAACGCATCGCTGCGCGCGACCAGCGAATTGTAGTCCTTCTCGGCCTGATTGAAGAGGCTCGCGGGCGTCGCGCCGTTTCGACGCCAATAGGGGCGAAGCTTGCGGCCGAAGTACTCGATCGAATAGATTTCGTCATAGCCGACCATCATATGCCGGGTGACGGGCGTTGCGCCGACATTGCCGAGGTCGAACGAGAATGCCAATACCGGCTGAGCGTCGTTGGCCGCCCGAGGCATATTGGTGTCGTCTTTCGACGTGATATCGCCGCTTCCTGCAAACTCAGCCTTGAGGGACTTATCATCGCCGATCGCGGAGTGGGATCCTGCGGACTTCGCTACCGCGTAAGCGTAACCCCAGTTGATGCGGGTGTCGTCGCCGGCCGGCTGCAGCATCGTTTGTTGATCTGCGCCGACACGCAGGGCAGTCAACGCCCCTGCTTTCTCGCGTCCCCAGGTCACTTTCGTTTCCGGGGTATTGACGGTCAGCAGGCCGCTTGTGCTGTCGTAGATGGAGACCTTATGTTGAGCGCCGTCTGCTGACTGAACCGTCCATGTGAGGTAGGTAACCGGCCGCGCGAATACATCCAGGTCGGTGGGCAATGAGGGAGTCAGGAATGTCAGAGTGACCTTGACCTGCGCATTGGCGAATTGGTAGGTGCTGCGGGTGGCAGTGACTTCCAGACCGACCTGGGGAAGAGCCGCAATGTCCGCGGGATCGTTGCCCATCAGGCGATAGGTTGTGCCGTCGATACGAATCATGCTGACGAGCGGATGATCGTGATGCGTCCAGTGACGGGTGACGTCGTCTGTCAGCTTATCAGCGTCGGACCAGATGCTCAGGTTGGGGTTGCTGGTCACAAGAGGGACCGACGGCGGCCGGAACTGAGGGGCAGGGGCGGCCTGCGCTTGAGCAGGTTGCTGCACCTTGGCGACACAGCCCGCCGTGGCGGCAGCGCCGGCCATGACTACAGTCATAGCTCGGCGCAATCGTGAAGAACTCATCTATTACTCCCTTTGAGAACTACACATTATCGATCTCAGCCGGACTGCTCAGTACGGCATTCGCGGATCGTTTGTGTCTATGTAAAACGGATCAAATGCAATTTGCACTTCTATATCTTAACGCACATTGGGGTAGCCTGTCCATGCTTGAGACCAACACTCACCTTTGTAAAATACACATGAGCTACTATTGACCGTGGAGAGGCCGGGCGGAAGCCGATTCCGACGGAGCATGTTCTTTCTTGGCCCTGTGGAACAAAACAGGGTTGGACTTCCTATAATATGTGTGTCCGAAGCTCGCGCCGGACGCCGGTATGATTTTTTATCCTCAGGAGTTAACGATGAGACACCCTTACGCCGTGGTTTTGCTGGCCGTTACCGGACAATTTCTAGCCTTCAGCCATGCCCAGCCTGCTGCTGCCATGGATCAGTGGCAGCCCGATCCGGCTCAAGTCGCTTTGCTTACGGATCATGCGACAGCTACCCCTTACGAGATCCTGCTGCCGAAGGGCGCGCATGGCCAGCATCAGCAGATCAACACGGCGAAGACACTGCAGACGCAATATGTGTGGAATATCGGCCAGGATCTGAATGTCCTCGTCATCATAACCCGCTCACAAGATGGCGGCACTCTGCCTGAACCAGCCGCTGCCCTGGATACATGGGAGCACGCGACGGTTGAGGCCTGCGACAATCCTGTGCGGGCCAAGAAGGAAATAGGCAGCGTCGATGGCCTTCCGGTGACGAGAGATCGCTATACCTATACGAGCCCGGACAAATCAAAGACGAAGATGGCCGGCTTCAATTACGCCGCCCAGACCGGCGGCGTGCTGGTGATCGTGGGCGCGGTCACTGCCGATGCCTCTAAAGCAAAAGATATCCCGCTCGCCGAAGCCGCCGCGCTCAACTTCCTGAAAAATGTGGCGAAGCCGCAGTAAAGAGCGATGAACAATCTATGCCGTCTGCTTGGAATTGACATACCGATACTGGCTGCGCCTACGGGAAGTATCGCGGGGCCGGAGTTAGCTGCCGCAGTCTCCGCTGCAGGCGGTTTGGGGGCGATGGGGCTTACATGGACACCGCCGGAAATTGCGGCAGGCTGGGTTCGTCAGGTTAAGGCTCAGACAGGGCGCCCGTTTCAGGTCAACTTTGCGCTGGCATTTTCGCCGGCGGCGCTGGATAAAGTCCTCGATGCCGGCGCTCCTGTTATTACGTTCTCGTGGGGCTATCCCGCTCCATACATGGAGCGCGTCCGGGCGGCCGGGGCTAAGATCGGTATTCAGGTGACGAATGCGCTCGGCGCTTGCCGGGCCATTGATCTGGGAGCTGACTTTCTGATCTGCCAGGGGATTGAAGCCGGAGGCCATGTGCAGTCGTCGACATCTCTCGCCGATTTATTGCCTACCGTGGTTGCAGAGGCCGGCGATTTGCCCGTCGCTGCAGCCGGAGGAATCGCGGATTCTACGTCAATTGCCGAGGTCTTCTCACTCGGCGCGCAAGGAGCTATACTTGGCACACGGTTTGTTGCGACACAGGAGAGTCGCGCTCATGACGATTACAAGCAGCGTCTTTTGAACGCTGGCTCCGGACAGACCGCCCTGACATCCTGCTTTGACATCGGCTGGCCTCAAGCTCAGCATGGCGTTCTCCGTAACAGCACACTCGAAAACTGGGAAGCGCACGGCTGCCCGCCTTCCGGCCACCGGTCTGGAGAAGGGGATGAAGTCGCCTATACTTCATCCGGCGAGCCAATCCTTCGTTACGAAGATACAGCGCCTCAGCAGGGAATGACCGGCGACATCGAAGCCATGTGCCTTTACGCCGGAAGAGGTGTCGGCGTGATTGACGATTTGCCGAAAGCAGGGGAGTTGGCGCGGCGGCTGTGGGCAGATGCAAACGCCGGCTAAAGGAGTGTTAAGTGACGAGCAACATTTGGGCAAAATTAGCGCGAGGAATTGCGCCATGCATCTGTCTAATGGCGGCCATCAGCAGCCATGTCATTTCGTTTGCCTATGCTCAGCCCTCTCCTGATGCTAAATCTAGCCCGGCGGTTGTGCTGGATGGAGCCGGTGCGACATTCCCCGCTCCACTCTACCAAAAGTGGATTCAGGAATATCAGCAAAAGACTGGCGTTCAGATCAAATATGAGCCAATAGGCTCTGGAGGTGGAATCAAGCAAATAGTCGCCAAATCTGTTGACTTCGGTGCTGCGGATCGCGGACTTGATGCCACACATATCCCCGTTCCACCTGGCCTCATCGCCACACCGATGACGATCGGCACAGTCGCTGTTATGTACAACATCCCCGGAATCGGGGCTGGATTGCGCCTGACGCCGCAAGTTGTTGCCGGCATCTACCTTGGCAAAATCACCCACTGGAACGACCCACGCATTCGTGTATCGAACAAAAACCTTAAGCTGCCCGATATGGCAATAAAGCCTATGCATAAGGCAGGTGGCAGTGCCACAACTGATATTTTCACGAAATGGTTGTGCCTCAACAGCCCGGAGTTTAAGAAGAAGATCGGCAGTGGCATTCATGTTGTGTGGGTTATCGGCCTGGGCGGTAAAGGTGGTCCTGGCGTTGCAGGGCTTATAATGGTCCCATAAATTTAGACAGCAAAATGAGCTATCTTAAGGTGGATAGCCATGCAAAGAAAACAATATTCAGCGGCCTTAAAGGCCAAGATCGTCCTTGAGGCGCTACGGGAGACCAA
>Ga0105237_10000937_pt1 | contig 39281 bp, 40 predicted proteins | sample KBSC24metaG_FD_81520 | JGI IMG/M metagenome (GOLD analysis project Ga0105237, IMG submission 81520) | Corn rhizosphere microbial communities from Kellogg Biological Station, Michigan, USA - KBS C2-4 metaG | ecosystem: Host-associated > Plants > Roots > Rhizosphere > Soil | place: Michigan, USA...
TACTACGAATATCGGGCGCTTGGCCTGCCAGTGATCAGTACGGTATTTGGCGAGATGGCCCACCGAGGGACGTGCCCGGGCACTTTTCTCGTGGAGGGGCCCGGGGACATCCAGCAGGCCATGGACAAGGCGCTGAACTTCAATGAATCAGATGCATACACGCGCAGGTTTCGCCACGAAAACTCCTGGACGACTCGATTTTCCGTGGCGATACCTTGAGCGACCGGGCGTGTACGTGAATCGATAACCAGACGGGACGAACAGGGAGTGACACCGTTGGAAGTACAGGAAGTACAGGTTTTCGATACGCAGGCCAACGCGCCGCCAACGCGCGAATGCGATGTGATCATCGTCAATTACAACGCGGGGGCCCTATTGCAGGCATGTGTGAAGTCGGTGCTTGACGCCGGTGCAACCCGAGTCATCGTGGTGGATAACCACTCCCATGATGACAGCCTGGCCAGGTTGCTGAGCACCTGTGCGGTGGGCGATGCCCTGCACATCATTCGTAACGACGCGAACCTGGGCTTCGCCGTTGCCTGTAACCAGGGCGCACGGCTTGCAAGTGCACCCAACCTGCTGTTCCTGAACCCGGACACGGTTATTGCTCCGCAAGCCATCGAGCGTTTGCTGACGGCCTTGCACGGGGCGGCCGATATAGGTGCGGTAGGCGGCCTGCTGTGCAATCTCGATGGTACTGAGCAGGCCGGTGGCCGACGCGTATTTCCCACGCCCAGGCGCGCATTCATGCGGGCGTTCGGGCTGTCGCGTCTGGCCAGGTTCTGGCCAGCGCTGTTTTCCGACTTCCTGCTGCATCAGGAAGCCCTGCCCCCGCAGCCCATTGCTGTCGAAGCCATTTCCGGGGCGTGCATGTTGGTCAAGCGCGAGGCGATCGAACACATTGGTTTATGGGACGAAGACTATTTTCTGCACTGCGAAGACCTGGACTGGTGCATGCGTTTTCACCATGGTGGCTGGAACGTCCTGTTTGTACCGGATGCCCAGGTGACGCATGTGTTCGGAGGCTGCAGTCGGAACCGTCCGTATTTTGTGGAGTGGCACAAGCACCGTGGAATCCTGCGGTTTTACCGCAAATTTTTCCGCCGGCAATATTCAGTGTTCTTGTGGGTGTTCGTGGTGATTGGCGTCTGGTTTCGATTCGGCCTGATGGTCGGGCGTCACGCGTTCATCCGGTGTCTGGCGGCGTTGAACAACCGCCCCAGGGAGCAATGAGGTGCGCATCGGCCTGCTCGGTGGTTCCAGCTTCCTCGGTGAGCATCTGTTGCGGGCCCTGGCGCGGGAAGGCCATCAGGCCGTCGCGTTCAGCCGTCAAGGCGGCAGACCCTGCCAGGAACACGTGACCTGGCTGCCGGCCGAGACCTGGCCGGAGCTATGCCTGGACGCGTTTGTTTCGCTGGCCCCGGCCTGGGTGTTACCTGACTACCTGGAGCGTTTGGCCAGCGCTCACGTAAAGTGCATCGTGGTCCTGTCTTCGACAAGTCGCTTTACCAAGCAAGCCTCGCCTGATCCTCGCGAGCGTGCCCTGGCGCAACGCCTGGTCGATGCCGAGCAGCGCTTGCAGCAGTGGGCGGACGAACACAACACGCAGTGGGCTGTTCTACGCCCGACCCTGATCTACGGGCATGGGAAGGACAAAAGCATTTGCGAGATGGCCCGGTTCATTCAGCGCTACGGTTTCTTCCCGTTGATCGGTAACAGCGCGGGCCTGCGTCAACCGGTCCACTGTGACGATATTGTCCAGGTGTGCGTTGCCGCCCTGGAAACCAGGGGCTGGCCAAGTGGCAGCTACAACCTGTCAGGCGCACAAACCTTGCCCTACCACGCCATGGTCAGGCGAGTGTTCCAGGCCGTAGGGCGGCCGGAACGGACGCTCAACGTTCCGGCCTGGCTATTGCGCCAGATGATCGCGCTCGCACGCTGCCTGCCGCGTTATCGCCACCTTTCAAGCGCCATGGCGCAGCGCATGAGCCAGGACCTGACCTTTGATCATTCAGCGGCGCGTGAACAATTCGGCTTTGCGCCGAGGGCGTTTGATTTGAGCGCTGAAGACTTGCCCCCCGTCGGCTAAAAAACCTGCGCCTTGAACTTGGCAGCGAGCTGCCCGACATAAAGGCCGCAGAACTTATCGATCAACCAGGCACAGAAAAAATCCGCCGTAGCGACTACGGCGGCAACCAAAGGTTTTTGTCGAAGCAGAGCGGCTAAGACACCTTCAACGCTACACCCATGACCGATTAAAAAACGTGAAGTTTAATTAATCGAGTTTAATCAAATGCCGGCTGCAGGCCGCGGAAACTGTGCTTAGAATCGGCTTCGACAAACACGTCGAGCACAATAAAAACCAGTCTCTCTTACCTGAAACATCTGCCCAATAAAACTTCATGCGCCCTGTAAAAAGTGCGGTGTTTCTGTGCGCGTCAATCATTTCGGGGAAGTAAATAACATGGTCAAACAGTGGAGCCTGTTAACACTGGCGATATGCGCCAGTATCAGCCAGGTGGCCCTCGCCGAGTCCGTGACGGACCAGGCCGACGCCAAAGGTTTTATCGACGGCAGCAGCGTCACCGGGCTGTTGCGTAATTACTACATGAACCGCAACCGCGAAGGCGGCCGGGCCGACAACCGTGACTGGACTCAAGGCGCCATGCTCAATTACGCCTCGGGCTTCACCCAGGGCACCATTGGTTTTGGCGTGGATGCCTACGCCTTTGGCGGGTTGAAACTGGACGCCACGCACCAGGATGCCGGTACCGGTAACTTGCCGACCGACCGCCACGGCGATCCGGAAGACGCCTATGGCTCCGTGGGGGCGGCGGTGAAGGTGAAAATATCCAAGACCCAACTGAAATTCGGCGACATGCAACCCACCGCGCCCGTCTTCGCCACCGGTGGCACTCGCCTGTTGCCGCAGACGGCCACCGGCTTTGACCTGACCAGCAGTGAAATCGCGGGGCTGGACCTGGAGGCCGGGCACTTCACCAGCACCAACAGTGGCATGACCAGCAACCATGACCACGACATCTACGCCACCTACGCCAACGTGCCGGCTTCCAGTGCGAGCTTTGTCGGTGGCAAATACACCTTCAGCCCGTCGCTGAGTGCAACCGTGTATGCCGGTGAACTGGAAGATATCTGGCGCCAGTACTACACCAACCTCAACTATGTGCTGCCGTTGGGGCATGACCAGTCGCTGGCGTTGGATGGCAACCTGTATCGCACCCTCGATACGGGCAGCGCCAAGGCCGGAGCGATCAACAACACCACCTATTCGCTGGCGGCGGCCTATTCGTTCCTGACGGCCCATACCCTGACGCTGTCGTTCCAGAAAGTGCATGGCGACACGCCGTTCGATTACATCGGTACCGGCAACAACGGCGCGGGTGAAGGCGGTGATTCGGTGTACCTGGCCAACTCGGTGCAATGGGGTGACTTCAACGGCCCAGGCGAGCAATCCTGGGGGATTCGCTATGACCTGAACCTGGCCAGCTACGGCGTGCCGGGCTTGAGCTTCATGGCCCGCTACATCAACGGTTCGGACATCGATGGCACCCACACGCCGGCCAACAGCGCCTATGCCGGTGATTACGGTGCCGATGGCGCGCACCACGAAACGGATGTGGAAGCCAAATACGTCGTCCAGAGCGGCCCGGCGAAAAACCTGTCGCTGCGCGTGCGCGATGCCATCGTGGCGTCGAATGCCGACCAAGGTGACGGCAACTTGAACGAACTGCGGCTGATCGTCGACTACCCGTTCACCCTGTTGTAAGCGGCGGCTGCGCGCCGGCCAGCGTCATCGCTGGCCGGCGCACAGCGGCTAACCCACCCAGCCGACTGCTGTTTTCGGAATCACTTCCGACTCATCCATCTTGGACGCAAACATACTCACGGCTTTCACCGCATCACTGGTGCTGGTGCGGATCTGCAGGATCACCGAACCCGCCTGGTCAGCCAGGCTGACCCCACGCTGCGCGCCTTCCTGGGTGGCATTCATGCTGGTGACTGCATCTCGGGTCTCCGACAGGATCATGCCGATCATCTCGGCGATCTCCGCCGTGGAGCGGCTGGTGCGTCCCGCCAGCTGCCTGACCTCGTCGGCCACCACGGCAAACCCGCGGCCCTGGTCGCCGGCCCGTGCCGCCTCGATGGCGGCGTTGAGCGCCAGCAGGTTGGTCTGGTCGGCGATGCCGCGAATGGTGTTGACGATGGCGGTAATCTGCTCGGAACGATCACCCAGTTGCCCCACCAGTCGCGCCGAGGCACCAATGTGCTCGGCAATCCGGCGCATTTCCGTGGCCGTGTCGTGGATCACCTGGGTACCGTGCTCGGCGAAGCGTTCGGTTTCGGACGAGATATGGTAGGCACGGGAAGCGCCGCGCGAGTCTTCCTCGAACTTCTCCACGCGCTCGGTGATGTCACTGGCAAACTTGACGATCTTGACCAGCGTGCCGTCGCCGTCGTAGACCGGGTTGTAACTGGCCTCCAGCCACGCGACACGGCCATGCTTGCCGAGGCGCTTGAATTGCCCGGTGAAGAATTCACCGTTGTTCAAGCGGCGCCAGAAATCGGTGTACTCGCTGCTGTTGATCAGGCTGGGCTCGCAAAACAGGCGGTGGTGTTTGCCTTTGATTTCGGCCAGCGTATAGCCCATGACGTGCAGAAAGTTCTCGTTGGCGTCCAGTACCTGACCGTTCAAGTCGAACTCGATCACTGCCATTGCCCGGTCCACTGCGGCCAGTTTGCTGCGGGTCGCCGCCTCCTGTTCGACTTTGCTCGTGACATCCAGGGCGTACTTGACCACTTTCAGCACTTGGCCACGCTCATCCAGCACCGGGTTGTAGCTGGCTTCCAGCCAGACGGTCTTGCCGTGGGCATCCACCCGCTTAAAAGTGCCCGACACGAACTTACCGGCCTTGAGCTCACCCCAGAACTGGCTGTAGGCCGGGCTGTTGGTCAGCGCCGGCAAGCAAAAGTCACGGTGGGATTTCCCCGCCAACTGGTCGCGGCTGTAACCCAGGGTTTTCAGAAAGTTGTCGTTGGCACGCAGTACCTTGCCGTTGAGGTCGAATTCGACCACCGCCATGGAGCGTTCCAGGGCGCTGATCAGTCCTTTGAACTCGGTGACTTCGGCCGTCCTGGCCGCCAGTTCGGTTTTGAGCGTTGTGTTGAACATGACGTACCTCAGCCGTGCGGAAAAAACCTATGTCTTCATTCGCTATCGGCTGGGAAATACGCGACTTAACCGCGCAAAAATGATTATTTTCTGACGTCAAGTTTTTTGCGCGAGCCAGCATGGTTCAAGGCTTTGCGGCGAGCGAAGCCAACCGCTCACGCATGCCGGTGCTGGCCGCCGGGCCGGCCTGCAACACACAGCGATCCAAGGGCACGATGTGGCCCTCGGCGCTCGCCCACATCGGCTGTAGCGGTCGCCCGGTGTCCCGCTCGACCAACTCGACACTGGTGCCCTCTTCGGCGTAATGCCGGTTGCCCCACGCCACCAGCGACATCAGCACCATGCGGAAATCCTCACCCTTGGCGGTCGGTACATATTCGTAGCGCGGCGGCCGCTCGCTGTAGGCCCTGCGTTCCAACATCCCCGCCTCCACCAACGCAGTCAGGCGGCGCGTGAGCATGTTGGGAGCGATGCCCAAGCTGCGCGAAAACTCATCGAAGCGGCGCAGCCCCTGCAGCGCGTCGCGCATGATCAAAATGCTCCACCACTCCCCTACCCGGTCGAGGCTGCGGGCGATGGGGCATTCGTCGCGGGTCAGGGACTTGCGTTGCATAAAGGTTCCTAGGGGCCGGTGCAAAGTTGTGTGACGCCATGTTACTTTCATCATGATAGTGACGTCCATAGGGTATTAACCCTCAATGCAACCGGAGTCGATTGATCATGAGTAAACGTATCGTTGTGACAGGCATGGGTGCGCTGACACCGTTGGGCGCTGACGTGGAGTCAACCTGGAAACGCCTGTTGAACGGGCAGTCGGGTATTCGTCGCCTGCCTGAAGACCTGATCGGCGACCTGGCCATCAGCATCGGCGGCCAAGTGCAGAGTGTGTTGCAGGACCCCGAAGCCGGGTTCGATCCTGATCGCCTGTTGGCTGCAAAAGAGCAGCGCAAGATGGATCGTTTTATCCTGTTCGCACTGGCGGCCGCCGATGAAGCGTTGAAGCAGGCCGGCTGGGCACCGAAGACCGTGCAGGAGCAGGAACGCACCGCAACCATCATCGCCTCGGGCGTCGGCGGCTTTCCGGCCATCGCGGAGGCGGTACGTACCACCGACAGCAAGGGGCCGCGACGCTTGTCGCCGTTCACCATCCCATCGTTCCTGAGCAACATGGCCGCCGGGCATGTGTCGATCAACTATGGCTTGAAAGGCCCGTTGGGCGCACCGGTCACTGCCTGTGCGGCGGGTGTGCAGGCCATTGGCGACGCCGCGCGGATGATCCGTGCGGGCGAAGTGGACGTGGCAGTGTGCGGGGGAGCCGAAGCGGCGATCCACCGGGTCAGCCTGGCCGGCTTTGCGGCGGCACGGGCCTTGTCCAGCGACTTCAACGACGCCCCCGAGCGCGCCTCGCGCCCGTTCGATCAGGCACGCGACGGCTTTGTCATGGGCGAAGGCGCCGGCCTCCTGGTGATCGAAGAGCTGGAACACGCCCTTGCACGCGGTGCCCAGCCGATTGCCGAACTGGTGGGCTACGGCACCAGTGCCGATGCGTACCACATGACGGCTGGCCCGGAAGACGGTGACGGCGCGCGCCGGGCGATGACCCAGGCGCTGCGTCAGGCGGGCATCGAGGCGTCCGAGGTGCAGTACCTGAATGCCCACGCCACCTCGACGCCGGTGGGCGATAAAGGCGAATTGGCAGCCATCAGGACCGTGTTCGGTGACGGTGGCCGCCTGGCAATCAGCTCGACCAAGTCCGCCACCGGCCACTTGCTGGGGGCTGCGGGCGGCATCGAGGCCATCTTCACCGTGCTTGCCCTGCGCGATCAGGTCGCACCGGTGACCCTCAACCTGGAAAACCCGGATGAACTGGCCGCTGGGTTGGACATGGTGCGCGGAGATGCGCGGCCAATGGCGATTGAATACGCACTGTCCAACGGCTTCGGCTTTGGTGGCGTGAATGCCAGCGTGCTGTTCCGCCGCTGGGCATAAGCCAGCGGTTTGCCCCTGGGATTATTTTCGGGGACCATGGCGCCTTTCTGTCACTGCCAACAAGAGGCGCCCATGGCTAACCACGACCTGTCCTACACCCCCGATCCGGATGCCGACTCGATTTCCTCAGATGTCGTCGGTTTCAACGGCATCCTGGTCTCCACCCAGATCCCGACCCGCGCCGACGGCAGCCTGGAACTGGGGGATATCACCCTGCAAAGCGAATGCACCCTGCAAGCGTTGAAAGTCGCCCTGGAAAAGGCCGGCAGTTCCATGGACCGGGTCATGCACCTGACCATCTACCTCACGGACATGGCCGATCGCGGTGCATTCAATGAGGTCTACAAGCGTTTTTTCGCCAAGCCATGGCCCGTGCGCGCGGCGGTTGGGGTGGCTGCACTGGCGGTTGAAGGGATGCGCGTGGAAGTCACGGCGATGGCTGCCAAGGCCTGACAGCCCTGTGGTAGATGCCGGTCAGGCGTTTCGCAGCTACAATGCCCGCCTCGACCGTGACAAGCCTGACTAAAAAAACTATGTCCTTGCCCAAGCATCACCTGGAATTGCTCAGCCCTGCCCGCGATGTCGCCATCGCACGCGAGGCCATCCTGCATGGCGCCGACGCCATCTACATCGGCGGGCCCAGCTTCGGCGCCCGCCACAATGCCTGTAACGACGTGAGCGATATCGCTCACTTGGTCGAATTCGCCCGGCGCTACCACGCCCGTGTGTTCACCACCCTCAACACCATCCTGCATGACAACGAACTGGAACCCGCGCGCAAGCTGATCCATCAGCTCTACGACGCCGGCGTCGATGCGTTGATCGTGCAAGACCTGGGCGTGATGGAGCTGGATATTCCGCCCATCGAGCTGCACGCCAGTACCCAGACCGATATCCGTACCCTCGGGCGCGCCAGGTTTCTTGACCAGGCGGGTTTCTCGCAGCTGGTCCTGGCCCGTGAGCTTAACCTGCAGGAAATCCGCGCCATCGCCGATGAAACCGATGCCGCCATCGAGTTCTTTATCCACGGCGCGCTGTGCGTTGCGTTCTCCGGGCAGTGCAATATTTCCCACGCGCAGAATGGCCGCAGTGCCAACCGTGGCGACTGCTCCCAGGCCTGCCGCCTGCCATACACCTTGAAAGACGACCAGGGCCGCGTCGTGGCCTTTGAAAAGCATCTGCTGTCGATGAAAGACAACAACCAGAGCGCCAACCTGCGCGCCTTGGTGGAAGCCGGTGTGCGTTCGTTCAAGATCGAAGGCCGCTACAAGGACATGGGCTACGTGAAGAACATCACGGCCTATTACCGCCAGCGTCTCGACGAGATCCTCGAAGACCGTCCGGACCTGGCCCGCGCGTCCAGCGGCCGTACCGCACACTTCTTCCTGCCCGACCCGGAAAAAACCTTCCACCGTGGCAGCACCGACTACTTTGTCAGCGACCGCAAGATCGACATTGGCGCCTTCGACACCCCGACCTTCACCGGCCTGCCGGTGGGTGTGGTGGAAAAAGCCGGCAAGCGCGACTTGCAAGTGGTCACCCATGAGCCGCTGTCCAACGGCGATGGCCTCAATGTGCTGGTCAAGCGTGAGGTGGTCGGGTTCCGCGCCAATATCGCCGAGCCCAAGGGTGAATTCGAGGAAGACGGCGAGAAGCGCTACCGCTACCGCGTCGAGCCGAATGAAATGCCGGCCGGCCTGCATCAGTTGCGCCCGAACCACCCGTTGAACCGCAACCTGGACCATAACTGGCAGCAGGCGTTGCTCAAGACCTCGGCCGAACGCCGTATCGGCCTGTCATGGGTCGCACGTTTGCGCGAAGAACAGCTGGAAGTCACCGCCACCAGCGAAGAAGGTATCAGTGCCAGCGTCACCCTGCCCGGCCCGTTTGGCGTGGCCAACAAACCGGAACAGGCGCTGGATACCCTGCGCGACCTGCTTGGCCAACTGGGTACCACCGAGTATCACGCCACCCGTATTGAGCTGGATGCACCCCAGGCGTTCTTCATTCCCAACTCGCAGCTCAAGGCATTGCGCCGCGAAGTGATCGAAGCGCTGACCGCCGCCCGTGTTGCCGCACACCCGCGTGGCGGGCGCAAGGCCGAGGTCACGCCGCCGCCGGTGTACCCGGAAGCGCACCTGTCGTTCCTGGCCAACGTGTACAACCAGAAGGCTCGCGACTTCTACCACCGTCACGGCGTGAAGCTGATCGATGCGGCCTTCGAAGCCCATGAAGAGACCGGCGAAGTGCCGGTGATGATCACCAAGCACTGCCTGCGTTTCTCGTTCAACCTGTGCCCTAAACAGGCCAAGGGTGTCACGGGCGTGAAGACCAAGGTTGCGCCGATGCAGTTGATCCATGGCGACGAAGTGCTGACCCTGAAGTTCGACTGCAAACCCTGCGAGATGCACGTGGTGGGCAAAATCAAGGGGCACATCCTTGGGCTGCCGCAACCGGGCAGCGTGGTGGAGCATTTCAACCCGGAAAACCTCATCTATCAGGGCACACACTGACCCTGTGCGAGCGGGGCCACCACCAGCCCCGCTGCAACCCCGCCGCTGCCAGCAGAATGGCCGCTACCCCGAGCCATTGCAGCCAGCCCAGGCGATGCCCGAAGGCAATCCAATCGACGAAGATCGCCGCAATCGGGTAGATAAACGACAGTGCGCCGGTGATGGCGGTGGGCAGTTTCTGGATCGCGCCATACAGCAACACATACATCAACCCGGTGTGCACCACGCCGAGCGTCGCCAGTGCCGCCCAGGCGTTGGTGGTGACCGGCAAGCTATGCCAAGGCACCAGCGGCGCCAGCAGCAGTGCGCCCGTCGTCACCTGGATCAACGCCATCAAATGCGGCGGTACGTCCTTCAAACGCTTGATGATCAGCGCGGCAATCGCGTACAGCAATGCCGCGCCCAGCGCCAAGGCGATGCCTGCCAGGTAATCGTCGCCGGTTGGCTGGTCGCCATGGGCGGTGACAATCGCGAGCATTCCCAGGAACGCCACGCTCAGCCACGCCAGTTTCTGCACGGTGATTTTTTCACCTAGAAACACGGCCGCCAGCATCACCAGCATGAACGGCTGCACGTTGTACACCGCCGTGCTGATGGCGATCGATGCGCGGGAATAGGATTCGAACAATAGCAACCAGTTGCCGACGATGGCCACGCCGCTGAGCATCGCCAGGCCGAGCTTGGTCCAACTGAGCAGGTCCAGCCGCAGGTAGCCCAGCAGCGCGCACACCAGCAGCAGCGTCAGCCCGCCGATCAAACAGCGCCAGAACACCACTTCGATGACCGACACGCCCGACACCAGCACAAACCAGCCGATGGTCCCCGAGATCAGCATGGCGGCGACCATTTCCCACGACCCGCGACGGATGGATGTATCCATGATTGAAGCTCCTCAAGTGAGGCTCAATTATGGCAATCTGCTCGTGATCGGCTCCAGCGACTAAAAAAGGCAAAAAACCGAAATTACCTTTTCTTATTAGGCGAACTCCATGATCGACACCATCGACCAGCAACTCATCGCCGCCTTGATGGATGACTCGCGGTTGTCCCTCAAAGCCCTGGCGGGCATCACCGGCCTGTCGTCGCCCAGCGTCGGCGAACGCCTGCGTCGCCTCGAAGAGCGTGGCGTACTGACCCACTACACGGTCGATATCGACCCCAGGCATTTTGGCTACCTGCTGCAAGCCATCGTGCGCATCCGCCCCCTGCCCGGCAAATTGCAGGAGGTGGAGCGCCAGATCCAGGCGATCCCGGAATTCACCGAATGCGATAAGGTCACGGGCGAAGATTGTTTTATTGCCCGCTTGCATGTGCGCACCATGGACCATCTCGACAACCTGCTGGACCGGATCAACGCCTACGCGGAAACCAATACCGCCATCGTCAAGAAAACCCCGGTGAAACGGCGCCTGCCGCCGCTGGGCAACGACTGAACCGTAACAAGCCGATTCCTGCACCTGGGGGGCTGTGGCAAGCGGGCCTGTTGTGGCGAGCGGGCTTGTTGTGGCAAGTGAGTCTGTTATGGCGAGCGGACTTCCTGTGGCGAGCGGGCTTGCCCCGCGTTGGGCTGCGAAGCAGCCCCAATAAGGCCACCGCGCTTATCCAGGTACATTAAATCGCCAGGTTTTGGGGCCGCTTCGCGCCCCAACGCGGGGCAAGCCCGCTCGCCACAACAGGCCCGGCCCACTCACAACAGACCCGCTTGCCAGAATAAGTCGTGTCCGCCTGTTGCAATGCAATAAAGGGATACGCAACTCAAGTCAGCTATTTCGCCTCCGCTGCTAGCGTGAAAGCTTCTTATCTACGCGAAGGAGCAACGGATTGCCTCGTCAGCCAAACTCTCACCTATTGCGACGTGGTCGCTATTCAGAAACCGGCCGGGCCTATCTGGTCACCGCTGTCGTGCATCACCGCCACCCATTGTTTCGCGACTTTCACCTGGGGCGGTTATTAGTCGCCGAACTCAAGAGAGTTCATGATTCAGGACAGGTCAATTCCCTGGCGTGGGTGATCATGCCGGACCACTTTCATTGGCTGTTCGACCTCAACGGTACGACGTTGCCTGATGTGATGCGCCAGACCAAGTCGCGCAGCACCTTAAGCATCAACAAAGCCCGTGGCAGTCGGGAGAAATTCTGGCAGCGTGGCTACCACGACCGGGCGGTGCGGGCTGAAGATGATATTCGGAAAATGGCACGCTATATCGTCGCCAACCCCCTGCGAGCAAGGTTGGTGGAGCGGATTGGCGATTATCCGCTTTGGGATGCAACCTGGTTATGACCCCGCTCGTTGTGATAGCGGGACTGTTATGGCAAGCGAGCTTCCTGTGGCAATGGGGCTTGTTGTGGCGAGCGGGCTTGCCCCGCGTTGGGCTGCGAAGCAGCCCCAATAAGGCCACCGCGTTTATCCAGGTAGATTAAATCGCCAGGTTTTGGGGCCGCTTCGCAGCCCAACGCGGGGCAAGCCCGCTCGCCACAGGAAGCCCGCTCGCCACAACAAGCGCCGTATTAGTCGTGAAGGGCTTTTGCCGCGTTCAGCAGCCCCTGGAACTTGCGATAACGGGCTTCCAGCACCGGCTGCTGTGTCAGGTCAGGCGCGTACCGCGTTTTTACCGGCATGCCCGCTTCCAACAGCGCGGCGCCTTGCCCTATCGCCAGGAAGCCCAGCTTCGCCGCGCCCACGCAAGCGCTCAATTCGCTGCCGTGCAAGGTGTAGATTTCACGCCGCAGGATATTGGCCAGCAACTGCGCCCAGTACTCACTGCGCGCACCGCCGCCCACCAGGGCGCAGGAGGTCACGCCGGCGCCGGTCGATTGCACCGCGTGCAACGCGTCCAGCAAACCGAAACCCACCCCTTCCATCACTGCGTAGCCGAGCATCGCCGGGGTGCAGTCATGGCCCAGGCTCATGAAACCGCCACGCAGCAGCGGATCGTTATGGGGGGTGCGTTCACCCGCGAGGTACGGCAAAAACAACGGTGTGTCCAAAGGCACTGGCTGCCCGATGGGCAACTGCGCCTGCACCTGGTCCAATAATGTTTGTTCATCTGAATGCCCCGTCAGTCGCGTCACCCAGCGCAGGCAACTGGCGCCAGCCAGCATCGCGCCCATGGTGTACCAGCGATTGGGCAGCGCATGGCAGAAGCTGTGCACGGCGCTGGCCGGGTTGCCGGCCGCATGGTCGGTGATGGCGACAATCGCCGCGCTGGTGCCCAGGGTAATGAAGCCATCACCGGCGTTGATCGCGCCGATGCCGACCGCCGCCACCGGGTTATCGCCACCGCCCCCGGCAATCACCACGTCAGTGGATAAGCCCAGCCCCGTGGCCGTCAACAAAGCGCTCGCCGCGCCCCCCTCCACCAGCCTGGGCAGTTGCTCAGGCGTAAGGCCGGTCGCCCGCACCATCGGGGAAAACCATTCCCGCCGTGCCACATCCAGCCATAACGTACCCGCCGCATCGGACATCTCGCTGATGCGCTCGCCACTCAGGCGCAGGCGCAGGTAATCCTTGGGCGACAGCACGCAATCAATCGCCTGGAACACCTCGGGTTCATGCTGTTGCAGCCACAGCAGTTTCGGCGCGGTCAGCCCGGCCATCGGCAGGCTGCCGGTGACGTCGGCAAAGCCGCTCCCGAGTTGCGCGGCTTCGGCCACGGCGCGGGAGTCGTCCCACAGGATCGCCGGGTACAGCACGCGGTTGTCCGCCCCCAGCAACACCGCGCCATGCATCTGCCCCGACAGGCCGATACAGGCCACGCGTGTAAACGCCTCGTGTCCGCGCAGTTGCGCCAACGCCTGCAAACAGGCTTGCCACCAGTCTTCCGGCGCCTGTTCAGACCAGCCGCTGTGCCGCCGCGACACGCTCAAGCGCACGCCGGCATGGGCCAGCACCGCACCACTGGCGTCCATCAGGATGGCTTTGAGTTCCGAGGTGCCCAGGTCGATGCCGAGGGAAACAGGACGGTTCATGCGTGTGTTATTCCAATCAATGACAGCCACAGGAGTTACGTAACTGCAGGGTCGGCGCCAGGCGCACACTCTGGGGTGGAGCGTCAGGCGACGCCATACGTTGCAGCAACAGGTCGACCGCGCGGGCGCCGAGGGCCTTGACCGGCTGCGCGATCAGGCTCAGGCGCGGCACGAAAAAGTCCGCCCAGTCAAAATCATCAAAGCCCACCAGGGCCATTTGCCTCGGCACTTCGAGCTGCGCGTCACGCAAGGCGTGCATCGCGCCGAGGGTCATCAGGTTATTGCCGGCCATGATCGCGGTGGGTGGCGCAGACAGGCCCAGCAACTGCACGGTGGCCTGGCGCGCCGGCTCGCTGTTGGAACCGCCATTGACCAGCAACTGCGGATCAAACGCCAGCCCTGCCGCGTGCAAGGCGGCGCGGTAACCGGCGACCCGTTCATCCGTGGTGCTGAACCCCGTACGCCCGGCAATAAACCCAATCCGGCGATGCCCATGGGCGATCAAGTGCTCAATCAGCGCCTGAGTGGGTTGGGTATTCTCGACCCCGACCTGGTCAAAGTGCTCGCTCATCATCCGATCCACCAGCACCGCCGGTATCTCGTTGGCCTTCAGGTACTCCAGGGCCAGCGAGCCGTTCGACGGCGCCAGCACAATGCCGTCGACGCGTCGGTGATGCAGCGCCATGACCACCCGCAGCTCTTGCTCGGGGTCATCATGGGTGTCGACGAACAGCATCATGTAGCCGTGTTTGGCGCACTCGGTTTCAATCGCGTGCACCGTCTCGCTGAAGTAATGGTTGGACAGCGCCGAGATCGCCACGCCGATCGTGCTGGTGCTCGAGCGTGCCAGCGAGCGCGCCAGGGTGTTGGGGATGTACCCCAACTCCTGGATCGCGCGCTGTACCGCCTGCACCGTGGCCGGGCTGACTTTGCGGGTGCCGTTCAACACATGTGACACGGTCGATGTCGACACCCCCGCCCTGCTTGCGACGTCATCCATGGTGACCACGGCGCCGTTCCTCTCAATGAATCAATGTTTGCTCGACCAGCCGCTGTAGGTGCCGACGTTGTCACGGGTGATCAGTTTGGGCGTGAGCAGGGTCACCGCTTCGGCCGGGGCCTTGTCATTGAGCAGGTCATTGCCGATGTTCACCGCTGTCTGCGCCATGGCCCACGGGTCCTGGCTGGCGGATGCCTGGATCTGTGTGTCGGTCTTGAGCGCATGTTCGATATCCGGCGCGCCGTCCACCGACGTAATGATGATGCCGCTGCGCTTGAGCTGCTTGGCCGCCAGGTCGCTGCCGATGGCTTGCGGGTCGTTGATCGCGAACAGGCCGTCGATGCTCGGGAAGCGGGTCAGGTAACCCTGCATGGCGTTCAGGCCGCCTTCGCGCGAGCCCTTGCCGTCCTGGTCGTCGGACAGCACCTTGATGTCGGGTGCCGCGGCCAGGGCGGCCTTGCAACCTTTGACGCGATCGGTCACCGCCGTGACTTGCGGGCCGTTCTGGATAATCACGTTGCCCTTGCCCTTGAGCTTGTCCACCAGGAACTGGCAGGCCAGCTTGCCGGCTTCGACGTTGTCGGTCTGCACGGTGGCATTCACGCCCTTGGCGTCCACGTCCACGGCCACCACGACAATACCGGCGTCGCGCGCTTTCTTGATCGCCGAGGCCATGGCAGAAGGGTCGACGGCGTTGATCAGGATCAGGTCGACCTTGGACGAGATGAAGTTGTCGATCTGCGAGAACTGCTTGCTCAGGTCATAGTCGGCCGACACCGAGGTCACCTTGACGTCGGGGTTCAGAGCCTTGGCCCTTGCGGTTGCGCCGTCGGCCAGGGTCACGAAATACGGGTTGCCGAGCGAGCCCATGCTGATGCCGAGGGCTTTGAGCTCGCGGGCTTCAACGGCTTGGGACATCAGGGCGGCCAAGGCCATGACGGGGAACAGATGTTTAAGGTTCATGCGGGTCTCTCTTGTGATTGTTGTATGAGTGAATTCAGGTGCGCGCACCGGACTGGCGATAACGATCCAGCGCCACTGCGCCGATGATCACGATACCCTTGATGATGTACTGCCAGATATCCGACACCCCCAGCAGCACCAGGCCATTGGTGAGTACCGCAATGATCAGGGCGCCGATCAACGTGCCGCCGATGGTGCCGACCCCGCCGGTAAAGCTGGTGCCGCCGAGGATCACGGCGGCAATCGCGTCCAGCTCATAGGATTGCCCCAGTTGCAGGCCGTTGGCGGCGAACAGGCGCGAGGCGCTCATCACCGCACCGAGCCCGGCCAGCGCACCGGACATGGCATAGACAAACAGCAGCACTTTCCACACCTTGATTCCGGAGAGCCGCGCCGCTTCGGGGTTGCCGCCCACCGAATAGATCTGCACGCCCATCACGGTGCGACGCAGGATGAACCACGACAGGGCCACCACCGCCACGGCGATCACCACCAGCCACGGCACGCCGAGGATCGAGTCATTGCCGATAAAGGCAAAAGGCAGGTCGGGGTTGAACACCGTCTTGTCATCGGCGAGCAAGCGCGCCAGGCCGCGCATGGCGGTCAAGGCCCCGAGGGTGACGATAAACGGCGGCAGGCGCATGAAGGCAATCAGCCCGCCGTTGACCAGGCCCAGCAACAGGCCAAAGCCGATACCGGCGGCGATACCGAACATGCCGAACTGCGGCGACATCGACGCCTGCAACGCCACCACGGCCGACGCCGCCAGGATCGCCCCCACCGACAGGTCGATGCCCGCCGTGAGGATCACAAAGGTCATGCCCGCTGCCAGCACCACATTGACCGACGCCTGCTGGGTGATGATCGACAGGTTCTGCATCGTCAGGAAGTTTTCACTGGCCAGGGCAAAGCCCACCAGCAGCAGGATCAGCACCGGCAGCATGCCGACCGTGCGCATCAACCCTCGGACGCGTTCGGCCTTGCCGACAGCCGGGAGGGTCATCGTGTTGTGTGAATCAGCCATGGGCAACCACCTGATCGCCACCAGTGGCGAGGTCAATAATACGTTCCTGGGAAATGACGTGGCCGGAAGCCCCGCCGACTTCGGCCACCAACTGGCCTTCGCGCATGATCAGCACACGGTCGCAGGTGCCGATGATTTCCGGCAATTCGCTGGAGATCACCACGATGCCGACGCCCGCCTGGGCCAGTTGGTTGATGATGCGGTAGATCTCGGACTTGGAGCCGATGTCCACGCCCCGCGTCGGTTCGTCGAGGATCAGCACATGCGGCTTGACCTCCAGCAGCCGCGCCAGCAAGACCTTTTGCTGGTTGCCACCGGACAACGCCCCCACATTGACCTTGCCCGAGGCCACGCGGATCGACAGTGACTTGATCGCGTCATTCGAGCGTTGCGCGGCATGCCGGCGATCGAGTACGCCACCGGCATGGGCGTCGGGCACACAGGCACAGACATTGATGTTGTCGGCCACGCTCATGTCGAGGAACAGGCCCTGGGCCTTGCGGTCTTCGGTGAGGTAGACCACGCCGGCCCGAATCGCATCGGCCGGGTTGCGCAGTTGGGTCACGCGCTCGCCCACCACTTCCAGGGTGCCGGAGGTGCGCGGGTCGGCGGCGAAAATCAGTCGCGCCAGTTCGGTGCGCCCTGCCCCGACCAAACCGGCAATGCCCAGCACTTCACCGGCATGCAGGTCGAAACTGCAATTGCGCACGCGCTTGCCATCGGCCATGTCACGCACGCGCATCACCACGTTGCCGGGGTTATAGGCGGCGTGTTCCTTTTTGTAGAAACCGGAGAGGTCGCGGCCCACCATCATTTTCACCAACACCTCGGCCGACAGCGCGTCGCGGGTCAATTCGCCGATGTATTGGCCGTCGCGCAGCACCGAGACGCGGTCCGACAGCTCGTAGATCTCGGCCATACGGTGGCTGATATAGATGATCGCCAGGCCCTGGCTGCGCAGTTGCTTGATCAGCGCGAACAGGCGGTCGGTCTCGCGGGACGACAGCGGCGTGGTCGGCTCGTCCATCACCAGCAACTTGGCGTGGGCATGCAAGGCGCGGGCGATTTCCACCAATTGGCGCTCGGCGATCGACAGGCTGCTGACCTGGGTTGCCGGGGTGAACTCGGCGCCCAGGCGTTGCAGCACCTCGACGCAACCGGCCTGCATGCCCTGGCGGTCGATGGTCCAGCCACGACGCAGTTCCCGGCCCAGGTAGATATTCTCGGCCACGCTCAGGTTCGGGCACAGGCTCAGTTCCTGATAGATCACGGCGATGCCGAGGGCTTTGGCGGTGGCGGGCGTGAAGGTGGCGACACGCTGGCCGGCGATGCGGATTTCGCCGCCGGGATCGGCCTGGTAGGCGCCGGAGAGGATTTTCATCAGGGTCGATTTGCCGGCGCCGTTCTCCCCCATCAAGGCGTGGATTTCGCCGGGGTAGACCTTCAGGCCGACATTCTTGAGCACACGCAAACCGTTGAAGGTTTTGCTGATGCCCTGCATCTCAAGCAAGGGTTCAAGGCTCATGACTGAGCTCCTGGTTTTATTATTTTTGTCTATCGACCCCTTGGATCAGAGCCGATTGCCACCGACTCTAATCAGATACATTTACTTACGCAAGCGCTTGCGTGCGCCGTTTGTCGCTAGAAGAAACGTTTCACCAAGCGCTTTAATCGCAATTTCAGCCTTTGTAGCGTTTCGGCAGCATGCGCACCAGGGTGTTATCGCGCACCCAGTAATGGTGGAACAACCCCGCCGCCGCGTGCAGGCCGATCAACCAATAGCCGGCGCTGCCCAGCCACTCATGCCAGTGCTTGAACTGCCGGGCCAGGTCCGGGTCCGGTGCGACCAGCGAAGGCAAGCCGAACTCGAAATACGGCACCGGCTTGCCTGCGGCATTGAGCATCAGCCACGCCAGCAGTGGCGTGATGATCATCAGGCCGTACAACGCCAGGTGCATCAGGTGCGATGCAGCCGTTTGCCAGGCGGGCGGTCGCGGCACAATCGGCGGGCGTGGCGCCAGGCGTCCCAGCAGACGCAGCCAGACCAGCACGAATATGCCAATCCCGAACAGCGCATGGCCACCGAGGAACACGCCCTTGAGCGCATGCCCGCGGGGCAGCAGGCCTTTGATTTCGATACAGGCGTACACGCCAACGAACAGCGCGAGCATCAGCCAGTGCAGGCTCATCGACAGCCTTGCGTAGCGCGTTGTCATCTGGTTTTCGGTCATGGGAAAGGAGCCTTATGCAGGAAGGGTGGCCGGTCTCGGCCTCGAAGCGTCGGCGTCACCCTGCCTGCGAAGTCTTAAGGCAGTCTGAAGATCGGCCGATCGATCATTTTCACCACCTTCAGACTTCGTTAAGAAATGCCTCCGATACTCCACCCAACTTCACTTGGGAGACGTATCGCCAATGCCCGACATCGATTGGAGCGATCGCTTGCCGCTGCTGTTTGGCCAGGCCGACAGTACGCCGCTATGCCTCGCCCGTGCCCTGCCCCAAGACCCTCAGCGCGCGGAATTCGAGGCGTTTATCCAACAGCGTTTTCGCATTGCCCACGGCGCCGATATCCGCCACTTCATGCCGCAGTTGTTTGGCGTGAGCCAGGCCAACGGTGAACTGTGTGCCGTCGCCGGGGTGCGCCTGGCGAACGCAGAACCGTTGTTCCTGGAACGTTACCTGGACCATCCGATCGAGCCACTGATCAGTGCCGCCGCCGACCAACCGGTGGAGCGCGGGGCCATTGCCGAAGTCGGCAACCTGGCCGCCAGCGATACCGGCAGCGCCCGCCTGAGCATCATCGCCATCACCTGGCTGCTGGCCATGGGTGGCCTGGAGTGGGTGGCGTTCACCGGCAATATCGGCCTGGTCAACAGCTTCCACCGCCTCGGCTTGAAGCCGGTCACCCTGTGCGCCGCCGACCCGCAGCGCCTGGGCGATGACCGCCATCACTGGGGCAGTTACTACGAAAGCCAACCTTGGGTGCATGTCGGCAATATCCGCGCCGGCTTTATCCATTTGCGCAACATGGGCCTGTTCTCACGCCTGGGGTTGCCTACCACGATTGAGGACGCCAGCCATGTCGCCTGAAACCCGCCGCTTCCACGCCGTGCTTCGCGGTTACGCCGAGCGCAATGACGGTGCTATCGCCTTGTGGGGCGACACCGTGAAGATGGATTACACCTCACTGTTCGCCGAAGTCGAGTACCGCCGCGAACGCCTGCGCGACGAAGGCGTGAAAGTGGTCGCCCTGGCCTTGGACAATGGCGTCGAGGCCATGCTGTGGGACCTGGCGGTGCTGTTCGAGGGGCTGACCTGCCTGACCCTGCCGCCGTTCTTCAGCCCAGCACAGCGCGCCCACTGCCTGCAACAAAGCCACGCTGAGCGGGTGCTCGCCGAGCCCCACCTGGAGGCTGAACTGCTCGCCAGTGGCTACCGTCAATCCGGCGAATTCTGGTGCCGTACGTTTGAAGGCCGCCCTTCGATGCCATCGGCTACCGCCAAGCTGACCTTCACCTCCGGCACCACCGGGGCGCCCAAGGGCGTGTGCCTGGGCGCCGACAGCCTGTTGCGGGTGGCCCGTGAGTTGTACCAGGCCAGCCACGTCACCGACCCACGCCATCACCTGGCCTTGTTGCCCATTGCGATTTTGCTGGAGAACCTCGGTTGCTACGCCGCGCTGTATGCCGGCGCCACCTTGAGCCTGCCCAGCCAGAAGAGCCTGGGTATCCAGGGCGCCAGCGCGGTGGACGCAGCGCAATTGCTCGGTTGCCTGGCGGCACGCCAGCCCCACAGCCTGATCCTGGTGCCGCAGTTACTGTTGATGTTGGTCATCGCCGCCGAGCAAAAGGCATTCAGCCCCCTGGGGCTGCGCTTCGCCGCGGTCGGCGGTGCGCGTGTGTCCAAGGCCTTGTTGCAACGGGCGCACCACTTGGGCATGCCGGTGTACGAAGGCTACGGGCTCTCGGAATGCGCTTCGGTGGTGTGCCTGAACCGCCCTGAGGCCAACCGGCCGGGGAGTGTCGGCCGGCCCCTGCCCCACGTGGAAATCCGCCTGGCCGAAGACGGTGAAGTGCTGATCAAGGGATCGACCCTGCTCGGCTACCTGGGCCAGCCCGGCCAGCCCGAACAATGGTGGCCCAGCGGCGACCTGGGCGCCTTCGACGAAGACGGTTTTCTCTACCTCAAGGGCCGCAAGAAACATCAGTTCGTCACCAGTTACGGGCGCAACGTCAACCCGGACTGGGTCGAGGCCGAGCTGACCCAGGGCGGGGTCATCGCCCAGGCGTTCGTGTACGGCGAAGCGCTGCCGCAGAACCATGCCCTGCTGTGGCCCCATCGCGCCGACTGCAGCGACGCCCAACTGGCCGCCGCCGTGGCCGAGGCCAATAGCAGCCTGCCGGACTACGCCCAGGTGCATCGCTGGACGCGCCTGGCAGAACCCTTCACCGCCGCCAATGGCTTGCTCACCGCCAATGGCCGGCCACGGCGCGACGCCATCGTCGCCCGTTATCAAACCCAGCTTGCCCCTGTACTCAACGAGGAAACCTCATCGTGAATTTTTTCGACTCGCTGCAAGAAGCCACCCAACAGGAACGCAACGCACTGTTCAACCTGCCGATCATCCGTGATGCCATGGAAGGCAAGGTCAGCCTGGAAAGCTATCGCGCATTCCTGGCCCAGGCCTACTACCACGTACGGCATACCGTGCCGTTGATGATGGCTTGCGGCGCGCGCTTGCCCTCGCGCCTGGAATGGCTGCGCAAGGCCGTTTGCGACTACATCGAAGATGAATATGGTCATGAGCAATGGGTGCTGGATGACATCGCCGCCTGTGGCGGCGACAAGGCGGCGGTACGCGATGGGCGCCCTGGGTTGCCCATCGAATTGATGGTCAGCTACCTCTATGACCTGATCGCCCGTGACAACCCGGTTGGCCTGTTCGGCATGGTCAATGTGCTGGAAGGCACCAGTATCGCCCTGGCCACCCATGCCGCCGATAGCATCCGCGATCGCTTGCAACTGCCGGCCACCGCGTTCAGCTACCTGAGCTCCCACGGTTCCCTGGACATCGGCCACATGGAAACCTACCGCCGCTTGATGAACAGCCTGGATGATCCTGAAGACCAGGCTGCCGTGATCCGCGCATCCAAGGTGGTGTACGCGCTCTACACCGATATGTTCCGCAGCCTGCCGCGCCTTGGGGAGGCTTCCCATGCGCCTGTCTGACGCCCGCGTGGTGCTGACCGGCGCCAGCGGTGGGATTGGCCTGGCGATTGTGTCTGCCCTCTGCGCCAGTGGCGCGCGGGTGCTGGCCGTGGCCCGTCATCGTGGGCCGTTGGAAGGTTTGCTTGAACGCTATCCGCAGCAATTGTGCTGGGTAAGCGCCGACCTGACCTTTCTCGCCGACCGGCGCAAAGTGCTGGCCGCCGCCGAAGCCATCGGCGGCGTGAACCTGCTGATCAACGCCGCCGGTATCAATCACTTCGCGATGCTGGAGCAACTGGACGACAACGAAATCAACGGGATGCTGGCGCTGAACATCACGGCCCCCATCTGCCTGACCAAGCTGCTGTTACCCATGCTCAAGCAGGCGCCAAGCGCCATGGTGGTGAACGTCGGCTCTACCTATGGCTCCATCGGCTACCCCGGCTATGCCACCTACTGCGCCACCAAGTTCGCCTTGCGCGGCTTTTCTGAAGCGCTGCGCCGGGAACTGGCCGATACCCGCGTCGGGGTGCTGTACGTCGCCCCGCGCGCCACCCATACCAAGATGAACAGCCCCGCCGCGCAAGCCTTGAACGATGCGCTCAAGTCCAACGTCGACGACCCGCACACCGTGGCTTCAGCCGTGATCCAGGCGATTGCCAACGAGCGTCGCGATCTGTACCTGGGCTGGCCGGAGCGTTTCTTTGTACGTCTCAATAGTCTGCTGCCCAACCTGGTCGACCGAGGCTTGCGCAAACAACTGCCGTTGGTACGCCGCTTGAGCGACAAACCCGAGAATGAGGACCTGAAACCATGAAGCGATTTTTCGTTGCGCTGCTGCTCACCGCCCTGAGCCCCTTGACCTGGGCGCTGGAGGCCGCTGACCAGCAACGCCTGAACGACATCCAGACGCGCTGGGCCCATATCCAATACAACCTGCCTGAAGAGCAGCGAACCCAGGCGTTCGAACAATTGGCCACCCAGGCAACGGCCTTCACCCAGGCCCGCCCCCAGGCTGCCGAGGCGTGGATCTGGTCGGGGATTGTCACCAGCAGTTGGGCCGGTGCCCAGGGCGGGCTGGGCGCGTTGAGCAAGGTCAAGGCGGCCAAGGTCGACCTGGAAAAAGCGCTGGCCCTGGACCCCAAGGCCCTGCAAGGCTCGGCCTATACCAGCCTGGCGGCCCTGTATGATCGCGTCCCCGGTTGGCCCATCGGCTTCGGCGATGCCGACAAGGCCGAACAGTTGCTCAAACAGGCCTTGCAACTGAACCCGGCGGGCATTGATAGTCTGTACTTCTGGGGTGACCACCTGTACCGGCAAAAACGCTATGGCGAAGCCCGTGATGCCCTGCAAAAAGCCCTGCTGGCCGCCCCCCGGCCGGGTCGGGAAACCGCCGATGCCGGGCGGCGCAAAGAGATCGAAAGCGTGCTGGCCGACATCAACAAAAAACTCAACTGACAGGAGTCTGCGTGCGCCTATTACTGATCGAGGATGACGTGGCATTGGGTGAAGGTATTCACCAGGCGCTGGTGCGTGAGGGCTACACCGTCGATTGGCTGCAAGACGGCAGCAGTGCCTTGCATGCCTTGCTCAGCGAAACCTTTGACGTGGTGGTGCTCGATCTCGGCCTGCCGCGCATGGATGGCTTGGAGGTGCTGCGACGCCTGCGTGACAGCGGCTCGAACCTGCCGGTGCTGATCCTCACCGCGCGGGACGCCACCGAAGACCGCATCGCCGGGTTGGATGCCGGCGCCGACGATTACCTGGTCAAGCCCTTCGACCTGGCCGAACTCAAGGCGCGCCTGCGTGCCCTGCTACGGCGCAGCGCCGGACGTGCGCGGGTGATGATCGAACACGCGGGCATTTGCCTGGACCCGAGCACACAGCAAGTCAGCTACCACGGCGAACCGGTGCTGCTCACGCCCAAGGAATATCAACTGCTGCACGAACTGCTGTCGCCGCCAGGCCGCGTGATGACCCGTGACCAGCTGATGCAACTGCTCTACGGCTGGAACGAAGAAGCCGAAAGCAACACCCTGGAGGTGCACATCCATCACCTGCGCAAGAAGTTCTCCAGCGAACTGATCCGCACCGTTCGCGGCGTCGGCTACCTGGTGGAGGAGCGCGGATGACCTCGATTCGGCGGCGCACCCTGACCCTGATCATCGGCCTGATGCTCGCCGGATTGCTGGTGATCAGTGTGCTGAACCTGCACGACAGCAATCACGAAATCGCCGAAGTCTACGATGCGCAACTGGCGCAGAACGCACGCCTGCTCCAGGGCGTCATGAGCATGCCGCTGGCGAGCAAAGACCAGACGGAGCTGTATCGCGCCTTCAACAAAGCCTTGGGCGAAGCCATGCCCAAGGTGGATGGGCACCCTTACGAAAGCAAGATTGCCTTCCAGGTGTGGAACCCCCAGGGCGAACTGCTGGTGTTTACCGCCAGTTCACCGTCATTCGCCACGCCCCCGGAACAACCGGGCTACAGCAATATCGACGACCTCAATGGCCGGCAATGGCGCGGCTTCGTGCTCAAGGACAAGGACAATGGCCTGCGCATTTGGGTGGGCGAGCGCGACGATGTGCGCTCCGACCTGGTCCAGCGCATCGTGCGGCATACCTTGTGGCCCAATGTGCTGGGCAGCCTGATCCTTGCCGCCATGGTCTGGCTGGCGATTGGCTGGGGGCTCAAGCCCTTGGCCGACATGGCGGCCACCTTGCGTGCACGGCATTCCGGTTCCCTGGAACCGATGCAACTGACGCCCTTGCCCATGGAGCTGGAACCGATGCAGGCGGCGTTGAACCGTATGCTCGCGCAAATCCAGGACATGCTGGGTCGCGAGCGACGCTTTATTGCCGACGCCGCCCACGAAATGCGCACGCCCCTGGCGGTATTGCGGGTGCATGCGCAAAACCTGCTGGAAGCCGGCACCGAAACCGAGCGGCGCGAGTCCCTGGCCTTCCTGATCGCCGGTGTCGACCGCACCAGCCGCCTGGTCAACCAGTTGCTGACCATGGCACGCCTGGAACCGAGCGCCAGGCAGCCAGCGGTACAGGCGATCGACCTGGCGACAACGGTGCGTGAAACCCTGATCCAGTTGACCCCCTGGTTGCTGAGCAAGGACTTGGAACTGGTGCTCGAGGTCGACGATGCGCCGTACCAGGTGACGACCGACGCCGGCGCGATCGATATCGCCTTGACCAACCTGGTGACCAACGCGGCGAATTTCTCCCCGGAACATGGGGTGATCACCGTGGGTTTGTGCAAAAACGCCGAGTATTTCGCCCTGACCATCGACGACCAGGGCCCCGGCATCGATGAGGCCCAGCGCGACCGGCTCTTCGAGCGGTTTTACAGCCGCGGCAATGCCAAGGGGGCGGGCCTGGGCCTGACGATCGTACAAACCATCGCCCAGCGCCTGGGGGGGCGGGTGCGCCTCGAAAACCGGGAAACCGGTGGCCTGCGAGCGACCCTGGAGATCCCGGTGCGCGCGCACGTTACCTGAGCAGTGTGCCCAGCCACATTGCGCCGGTCAGCAGCACTTGCCCGGCGATCACGTAGGCGGCGAATGTGCGGCCGCCGCTGACCCAGGCCACCAGGCACTTGCTCAGCGCGTTGCAACTGACCACCAGCAATATCGGAATGGACGCAGCCTCCAGGGACAACTGGCCGCTGGTGGCCAGGGCGGCAATCGAGGCGATGGACGCGTGAGCGTCGGCGAAACCACTCAAGGTCGCGGTCAACATCACCCCCACCTGGCCGAAGTGATGGAGCATCACTGACGACAGGAAGGTAATGCCGGTCAGGGTCAAGACCATGATCAGCGCCAGCTTGAGGTCGAATGCACCGCCGACCTTGATGATTTGGCTGGCCGCTGTCGTCGGCGCGCGCAGCATCAGGGCTGCCCCATACAACGCGGTGGTGGCAAACCCGGCGAGCAGCGGCCAGGCCATCTGCGAAAGCAGCCTCGGCTCCACGGCGCCGAGGATCAGCGCCATTTGGGTCACGGTGGCAATATTCGAAAAAATCGCCGCTGCCGCGAGGGTGCGCAGGTGCTGCGGCTCCTTGCCGACGATCTGGCCCATGGCGGCCACGGTCACCGTGCTGGAGGCGAACCCCGAAGCAATGGCGCCCACGACGTAGCCATACCGCGGCCCAAGCGCGCGCACCGCCACATGGCCCACCGCCCCTACCGCCATCAACAACACCGTCAAGGTACAGATAGTGCGCGGGTTAAGCGCACCATAGGGGCCGATAAAGCGATCCGGCGCCAGCGGCAACACCACCAGCGCCACGATCAGCAGCAACAGCCCGTCACGCATTTCGATGTCGGTCAATTGGATGCGGGCAAAGTTATGCAGTTTGTCGCGGTAGGCCAGCAAACCGGCGACGACGACGCCGATGGCGATAGCCCGTTCGGGGGCGTCCCCACACCCTGCGCCCAATACCAGCACCATGAGCAAGGTGACTTCGCTGGTGATGCCTGGGTCTTTATCCTGGCTCTTCCAGTACGCCGTGCTGGCGATCACCGCCAGGCAGCCGGCGATCAGCCCCAACAACAGGCCGCCACCGACTTGCTGTGTCACATAGCCTAATAACGCGGTGATGGAATAAGTGCGCAAACCGGCAAAAGCGCGCAGTTCGCCCTGCCCCTTGCGACGTTCGCGCTCAAGCCCGATCAGCATGCCGATACCCAGCGCCGCAGCGGCACCGGCCAGGTCGAGGGTGTGCGTCATCCATACCCGCCGGTGCGAATCAAAGCCGGTGCAGAACCTGTGGTGCCCCTTGGCGCGGCGACGCTTGGCCAGGGATGAGGTGCGTCCAGCCGTGCCCGCAGGCGGTGCACGAAGTCTTCGGCTGCGGCCAGGCTGGTGAAATGCACGAACCAGGCGTCCATATGTACTGTCCAGCGCAGCGGCGCCTGTTGTTGTGTGATGGTGATCAGCATCCTTGGCCTCGGCTGGCGCCCCCAGGCGCCTTCAGGGAGTAATCGCGACCTTCATGACGCCATCGCGTTGATGGGCAAACAGCTCATAGGCCGCCTCGATATCGTCGAGCTTGAAGCGGTGGGTCACCAGGGGCGACAGGTCCACCCCGCCGCTGGCAACCACGGCCATCAAGCGGCGCATGCGCTCCTTGCCGCCGGGGCACAGGGTCGACACGATGCTGTAATCCCCCAGCCCCGCACTGAAGGCGTCATAGGGAATGTGCAGGTCACTGGAATACACCCCCAGGCTGGACAGGCGCCCACCGGGGCGCAGCACGCGCAAGGCCGACTCGAAGGTGCCCTGGGTGCCCAGGGCTTCGATCGCCACGTCGACCCCACGGCCGTCCGTGAGCGCCATGATTTGCTCGACCACATTGCCTTTCTTGAAATCGACGATATGGGTAGCGCCGAGGCTGCGGGCGACGTTCATGCGTTCACTGACCCCGTCGACCCCGATAATCATGGATGCGCCTTTAAGGCGTGCCCCCGCCACCGCGCACAAGCCGATCGGCCCCAGGGCGAATACCACCACCGTGTCGCCAATGCTCACCTCGCCGCGCTCGGCCCCGGAAAACCCGGTGGACATGATGTCCGGGCACATCAGCACCTGTTCGTCACTTAAACCGTCGGGGATCGGGCACAGGTTGGCCAGCGCATCGGGGACAAGCACGTATTCGGCCTGGCAGCCGTCGAGGGTATTGCCGAATTTCCAGCCCCCCGCCGCGCGAAAGCCATGCCGTGTATCGGGGCCGTCCTGGGAGCCGCACCCGCACAGGCAGGCGTAGCTTTGTCCGCTGGGGGTGATGGCGCCGGCGATCACCCGCTGACCTTCGACAAACCCGCGAACCTGGGACCCCAGCCGCTCAATCACGCCCACCGGTTCATGGCCCACGGTCAGGCCTTTGGCGACCGGGTACTCGCCGCGCAGGATATGCACGTCGGTGCCGCAGATGGTGGTGGTGGTAATGCGCACCAAGGCGTCCAACGGACCGACTTCGGGAATGGGTTTGTCGTCCAGGACGATGCGGTTTTTTTCAACGAAGACAGCTGCTCTCATGGTTGCCATGCTGTGACCTCCTGGGCCGGAAAAGCCTGATTGGCGACCAGACTGCGCCGCGAACGCACGGCACAAGTTGATCATGATCAACAATCCCCGGATTGATCATAGCCCCTGACCGCGCATCGTTGACCTGGCTCCCGCTCAAGGCGACTTGATGCAAGTCAAACCGCCACCGGCGCCCGGCGCGATGATGTCAGGCAGGCACCATTGCCCGCTGCTATCCGCCGCTTACCCAAGGGAGATTGCCCATGTCCACTCAAGCCCGTTACTTGTTGCTGGTTTCACCATTGATGGAGCACAGTCCGGCCTTCGACAGGGCCGCTGCCCTGGCCAAGGCCGAAGGCGCCGCGCTGCATATCCTGGCCTTTGATTACCTGGAAGGCCTGGCCACCGCCGGCCTGGTCAATGAACAGGCGCTGGAACAGATGCGCCTGGGCTATGTCGAGCGTCATCATCAATGGCTGGAGGACCAGGCCCGGCCGTTACGCAATCTCGGGCTGACGGTCACCACCGAGGTGGCCTGGGTGGAACGCCCGCTGCAGGAGATATTGGTGCGCCTGCGGGAAGAGCCGATGGCCGTGGTGATCAAGGCGCTGGAGCATGAGTCGCTGCTGTCGCGGCTGATGTTCACGCCACTGGATGTGCACCTGATTCGCGAATGCCCGGTGCCACTGCATTTTGTCAGCGGTGCGCAACATGCCTTGCCGCGCAAGATCGTGGCCGCCGTGGACCCGTTCCATCGCAATGAGCACTATGACGACCTTAACGACCGCATCCTGCATGAAGCGGTCAAGTTGGCCACCGCCTGCGATGCCGAGGTGGAAGTGGTGTACGCCCATGACCTGTCCGACCTGGGCGCCCAGGAGTACGGGTTTGGCAGCGGCGCCGGCTTCTTCTCGTCGGTCGCCGCCAAGCGCTTGTTCGACGAACAGGGGCAGGCCTTCAATGACCTGGCCGCGCGCAACGGGATCCCGCCAGCACAGCGCCATATGATCCTGGGCAACCCGGCGAAAGTGCTGTCCAGCTACGCCGATGCCTACAATGTCGATGTGATTGTCATGGGGCGGGTCGGCCATCACGGGCTGTCGCGCTTACTGGGTAGTACAGCCGAATCGCTGTTGTACAAGATGCCGTGCAGCGTCTGGATGGTGAAGCCCGAAATCGTTGATTGATCACACGCACTTTGCTCGCCCCCGCGGCACTATTCGTCGCGGGGGTACTTCGCGCCAAAACAATTCATTTGGATGCCTCAGCCTGACGCCAGGCATTCGGAACCCTCCAGCCGTCTAAATATATAAGTCCGCACCTAGCTTTTTTCATAACGTGTTGTTTAGTGTTATCTAGACAACCGGCAAGTGTGCAAGAGGCTTTTTTAAATGAAGTCGACACCAATACTTGTACAAACGCAAAATTTAAGGACAGCTTGCGCCAATTGCAGCGTTCTAGAGTTGTGTTTACCCATCGGTCTGAACGATAGCGAAGTGAGCCGCCTGGATACACTTATTCCCCAACGGGTCAAAGTTAAAAAGGGCGCCTCGCTGTATCGCACCGCAGACCCGCTGCGCTCGCTCTACGCCGTGCGAACCGGCTTTTTCAAGACCTGCATTGTCTCCCTGGACGGTCGCGAACAAGTCACCGGCTTCCAGATGGCCGGGGAAATGCTCGGCCTGGACGCCATCAGCGCCGAGCAGCATGCCTGCCATGCCGTGGCCCTGGAAGACAGCGAAGTGTGTCCGATTCACTTCCACCAACTTGAACGGCTGGCCAGCCAGATTCCATCGCTGCAACATAACTTGAACAAGATCATGAGCCGCGAAATAGTGCGTGATCACAGTATGTTATTACAAATGGGCAATATGAATGCCGATGAGCGACTGGCCGCGTTTGTATTGAATCTATCGGCGCGCATGAGTACGCGCGGTTATTCATCCCGCTCTTTTGTATTACGGATGAGACGCGAAGAAATCGGCTCTTACTTGGGCCTGCGCCTGGAGACGGTATGCCGCAGTATCGCACAACTGCGCAAACTGGGCATGGTGCATATCAGCGCTCGCAATGTCGACATTCTCGATATGCCGCAACTCAAGAGGTTTATTGCCGGCTGTCATCGGCATGGGCCGGAGTGATGCTGATCTGATCCAGGTCAGCTTTAACGGTCGGTAAAGGCGTACAAACCAATGGAAAAGACGCTGTTTCAATCCCGTCCAACCTTTGGAGGTCATGCCATGCCCACCCTCGCAGAACACAACAGGCAAGCCGATGCCGCCTATAAGGAGGCAGCCCCCCACGAACACTGGATCGACGAAGTCAAAGACGGCCGCCACGTGCTGATACGTCCGTTGACCGCCGCCGATCGAGAGCGCGAATACGATTTCATCAAGAACCTGTCCCCCGAGTCGCGGCACGCGCGCTTCCTGGGTGAAATCAACGAGCCCGGCAAGCGCCTCATGGATCAGTTGATGAATGTCGATAATCAGCACCGTATGGCCTTTATCGCCCTGGTGCACGACAACGGCAAGCTGATCGAAATCGGCGTGGCTCGCTACGCCGAAGCCAAGGAGCACGAATGCGAATGCGCGGTGACCGTGGCCGATAACTGGCAACAACAGGGCCTGGGGTACATCCTGATGCAGCACCTGATAAAGGCGGCGCGCGCCAACGGGTTCAAACGCATGTACACGATCGACGGGGCCACCAACTCCCGGCTGCGTGACCTGACCCGTGACTTGGGATTCCATAGCGTGATCGATCCGAATGACAGTACCCAGGTGATCAGCAGCATCGAACTCTGAACCGCATGGCCCGCTGACGGGGCGGTTTGCCGCCCCGTCTGCCAATACGCTCGTTGGAGGGCATTCGTTGTCTAAGGGTCCAGCACGCCGCCGCTGTAGCTGTCGGATAAGCGTGTGCCGGTGAATTTGGCCACCACCGCACCCTGGGCCACCAGGCGTTCGCGATGCCGGGTGACCAGGCGCCCGGTTTGTGCGGCATGCAGCGTTACCTCCGTATCCGGGTCACCAGGGCGCCCGATGATCCTGGCAAAACGCTCCCCCTCCTCGACCTGATCACCCAGGCTTTTTTCGAACACCAGCACACCGGCGCGAGGGGCGAGGACGGTTTCCATGCAGCCCATGTCCACTGCGTCGCCCTGCCATTCGCTGATCGCCGCCACCTCGTCGACCACGCCATTGATGCACAGCCAGGCCCACAGCCCATCGGCATCCTGTTGTGCCAGGGCATCGCTGACATCCGCTTGCCCACGCAACTCGACGGTCGCGGCCAACTGCGGCGCGGCGTGGTTGATGAGGGTTTCTTCAAAGGAGCCATCACCGCCGTCCTCCCAGACGATCACCACGTCCACCTGCAACGCGGCCGCCAGTGCCAGGCCTTGCTCGGGCCAGAAGCTGCGGTGGATGTAGAGGTAGGGCAGTGCTTCGTCATCGGTGTGCAGGTCCAGCACCAGGTCGGCATCGGCGGCCAGTTGCACCAGGCTCTTTTGCCATTGCGCCAGGTTGCTCGCCGGGCGCTCCATGGCCAGGGAGTGGTCAAATGCGCGGTTGAAATTCTGCCCACTGGCTTCGTGAAAACGCCCCAATAATTTGCCCTGGCGAAACTGGCCGATGCCGAACGGGTTGGCCTGCGGTACCAGCGTCACGCAGCCCTTCAGGCGGCCTTGCTGCTGACAGCGTTGCAAGCGCGGCAGCAGGTGGTGCAGCACCAGCATCCCGGCGATTTCATCGGCGTGAACGCCGGCTTGCAAGTGGACCCTGGGCCCGCTGCCGTCGCCTTCGAAACGCCAGGCGTTGATAGACAGCAGGTTGCCAGCGTCGCCGGGCACCTGCCACGAAAGATCGATTGCCATGCCTTGCCCTCCTTTTATCCAACACAAATAAACGACCGTATTTTTGTGGCCAGTGGGCTTGCCTGTGGCCAGTGGGCTTGTTGTGGCCAGTGGGCTTGTTGTGGCCAGTGGGCTTACCTGTGGCAAGCCCGCTCGCCACAACAAGCCTGCTCACCACAACAGCCAGTTTTAGCAGGACCTCTTATCATTTAACCGGTAGAGATTGAACGGCCGTTCAACTAACCTTGACACTCCGGTGTTTGATCAAAGGCCTTTCCATGACTGTCGTCCCTCCCAAACTGCGCCGTGCCGACCCCGATGAACGCCGCGACCTGCTGGTTGCCGCCACCCTCACCTGCCTCGCCCGCGACGGCCATGCCGGGATTTCGGTGCGGCGTATCGCGGCGCAGGCCGGGGTTTCCGTGGGCTTGCTCAATCATCATTTCGGCAGCATCGATGCACTGATCGCCGAGACCTACCACAAGCTGGCCAACGAGCTGACCACGGCGCTGTGGGCGCAAGTCGAAGCGGTCGAAGGCGCCGCCGCACGCCTGGACGCCTTTCTCAGCGCATCGTTTTCGCCACGGGTCATGGACCCCGATCTGCTCGGGGTGTGGGTGGTGTTCTGGAGCCTGATCCGTCATTCACCCCACGTAAACCAGTCCCACGAAAACAGCTACCGCGCCTACCTGGGCTTGATCCAGCGATTGCTGGATGATCTGGCGCGCAGCGAAAACCTGCAGATTCACGACACCCACCTGGCCGCTATTGGTCTATCGGCGATGCTTGACGGACTCTGGCTCGAGGGCTGCCTCAACCCCGGCACCTTCAGCCCCGCCAACGGGCTGCACATCTGCCGCTGCTGGGTACAAGGGTTGCGTCACGGCGCATTCGGCGCCAACCACGCCCTGTGACACCGGGCGCCGTGCGCTGAGCATGGCCAGGGTGCCGCTGACGGCGATCAGTACCGCGCCGATGATCAGCGAGACGTCCATCGACGCGCCCCAGATCAGGCTCGACAGCAGGAACGCCCAAACCAGCCCGGTGTACTCGAACGGCGCAAGCAAGGTCGCGGTAGCACGACGGAAACTGGCAAACAGCAGGAACTGGCCGATACCGCCCACACACCCCGCCGCCAACATCCCCAGCCAGGCCGGCGTCGGTGACGGCGTATGGGTCCAGGGCAGCGTCACGGCCATACAGATCACGAACACGACATTGGTGATCAGCATCTGCTCCAGCACCGAAGTGGTCAGGTCGACCTGGCGCAGTTGGATATAGGTGAACGCCCAGCATAGGGCCGCCGCCAGGGTCAGGGCGATCGGCAGCGGCTCGACCCGGTGGCTCGGGCGGCAGGCAATGACCACGCCGATAAAGCCGATGATCAACGAAACCCACTGGCCCCGGCTGGCGCGTTCCTTGAGGATCAGCGCCGCGAGCAAGGTCACCATGATCGGCGCGGAGAAATACAGGGTGGTCATTTCCGCCAGGGTCAGGTCCCTGGCGGCGGTGTAGTACAGCAACCAGGCAAGCAGCGACAACAGCCCACGAATGATCAACAGCCTACGGCTGAGCGAGCACCAGGCGCGGCGCAACAGCCCCATGCGCCCGGCGATCACACACGCGGCGACCACCACCAGGCTGCGCCAGAACAGGATAGTGAATACCGAATAATCAGCCACCAGCCATTTGATCGCCGCATCCTGCAACCCCAGGAACGCGTAGGCCAGGGCGCACAGGGCAATCCCTTGCAGCGAGCGGTCCTGGCTCATCCGGCAGCCCTGCGCAGCGGCGTACCGCGTCGCTCGGCGATGGCGTACAGCGCTTCAATCAAAAAGGTCAGGCACAGGTAGACCCCGGCCACCAGCAGCAACGGCTGGTAGATCTGCAAGGTCTGCGCGCGCACCACGTTGGCCGCGCCCAGCAGGTCGACCACGGCAATGGTCGAGGCCAGCGCGGTGGACTTGAGCAACATCACCGTTTCCCCCGCCAACGTCGGCAACAGCAGGCGCATCGCCCTGGGCAGACGCACGCGCAACAGCGCCTGGCGTGGGGTCATGCCAAACGCCGAGGCCGCTTCCATCTCCCCCTTGGGCACGGCCAGCAAGCCGCCGCGAATCACTTCCCCCACATAGGCGCCCACCGAGAGCACCAGGGCGAACACGATGTACCAGTAGCCGTCGCGCAAAAACGGCCAGAGGACACTGCCCCGGATCACCGGAAACTGGGCGAACAGGCTGCCCAGCCCATAGTAGAAGATGTAGATCTGGATCAGCAGCGGCGTACCGCGCAACACACTGGTGTAGGCCAATGCACTGCGCGCCAGCCACTTGCGCCGCGACAACCGCGCCAACGCCACCAGCACCGCCAGGGCAAACCCCAGCACCGCGCTGATCAGCAACAATGACAAACTGGTCTGCAAGCCCTTGGCGATCAGCCCCGCGTAATAACTTATCCACTCAGGCATGTGGCCCTCACTCGACACTCGGCATCCAGCGACGAATACGTCGCTCCAGGCGCCCCGACAGGTGGTTGGAAGCCAGCGTCACCAGGTAATACAAGGCGGCGGCCGTGAGGTAGAACAGCAGGTATTGCCGGGTCGAGCCCGCCGCCTGCTTGGCGGTGTACAGCAACTCATTGGTACCGACCACGCTGATCAAGGCGCTGTCCTTGATCAGGTTGATCCAGAGGTTGGACATGCCCGCCAAGGCATACGGGGCCATGATCGGTAACGTCACCCGGCGAAACAGGCCCAGGCCGCTCAAGCCAAAGGCCCGCGCCGCTTCGATCTGGCCGTGGGGAATCGCCAGGATCGCGGCGCGGAAAATCTCCGAGGCATAGGCGCCCTGCACCAGCCCCAGCACCAGGATCGCCACCAACGGCCCGCTGATATTGACCTGCGCGCCGCCCAGCCACAGCATCAGCGCATTCAGGCCCATGGACCCCGCGTAATACAACAGCAGGATCAGCAGCAGTTCCGGCACCGCGCGAAACACCGTGGTGTAACCGCGCATCAGCAGGGCAATCGGACGGGGTGCACTGAGCTTGGCGCAGGCCACCAGCAGGCCGATCAACACGCCCACGGCAAAGGCCCCCGCGGAGATCTGCAGGGTCATCCATAACCCCTTGAGCAACGCCTGGCCCCACCCGTGTTCGCTGAAACTGAGAAGGTCGAACATTATTCAGACTTCTGGGCAACGGATGGGTACGGGCTGTCGCAGGTCTTGCTGACAAACGCCGGGGTATCGCCGCGCTTGCACGGGCTCACCGACAGGCCAAAGTAATGCTGGGACAGGTCGTCATAGTCCTGGCTGACCAACAGCTCGCCGATGGCCTTGTCCAAGCGCGCTTTCAACGCGGTGTCTTCCTTGCGTAGCCCGGCGCCGACACCCCGCCCGATAATCGGGTCGTACGGCACGCTGGCGATATGTGCCAGGCCACTGGCTTCCGGGGTCTTGACCATCATCGCGATGGCCGTGTCGTCGGCCATCATGTAGTCGATGCGCCCGGCAATCAGGTCGGCATTCGCCGATTCCTGGGTGTCGTAGTACTTCAGGTCGGCGATATTTTCGTAGTACTTCTTCAGGTAGTTGGCACTGACGGTGGAGATCTGCACACCGATCAACTTGCCCTTGAGGCCCGCCGGGGAGATCTCCACTTCGCTGCCTTTGGGCCCGGCGACGCCCAGCAGGGAATCGTAGTAGGCGCGGCTGAAGGCGATTTGTTTTTCGCGCTCTTCGGTGACTGACATCGAGGAAAAGATCACGTCAATTTTCTTCGCCAGCAGCGAAGGAATGATGCCATCCCACGCCACCTCCTGGATCTGGCACTCGGCTTTCATGCCTTGGCAAAGCTTGTGGATCAGGTCCACTTCAAAACCGGACCATTGGCCATTGCCGCCTTTTACGGTGAACGGCGGGTAAGGTTCGGCCGCGACCGCAAACACGATGGGTTTCTCTGCCGCCAGGGTAAAACCTGCGGCCACCATCAACACTGCACTGCTCAACCACCTTGCCATGGGTTTGAAAGTCATGATTTGCCCCGTCTTTTTGGAGTTAGCGCGTTTGGTGTGCGTTGACGAACTGTCGGCAACGTTCACTGCGTGGGTCGATGAACACCGAATCCGGCGAACCGGCTTCTTCGATCAAGCCTTGATGCAGAAAAGCCACTTTGGACGACACATCCCGGGCGAAGGCCATTTCATGGGTGACCAGGATCATGGTGCGGCCTTCTTCGGCCAGGGAGCGGATAACGCGCAGCACTTCGCCGACCAGCTCCGGGTCGAGGGCCGAGGTGGGTTCGTCGAACAACATCACTTTGGGGCGCATGGCCAGTGCGCGGGCAATCGCCACCCGTTGCTGCTGGCCACCGGAGAGAAACGCCGGGTACTCGTTGCGCTTGGCGGCCAGGCCGACGCGGTCGAGCAAGGCTTCGGCGCGTTCGATGGCCTCGGCACGGCTTTCACGCAGCACCTGGGTCGGGGCTTCGATCAGGTTCTCCAACACCGTGCGGTGCGGCCACAGGTTGAAGTTCTGGAAGACCATGCCCAGGGTCGAGCGGATGCGCACCAGTTGCCGGGCGTCGGCCACCAGCGGCGCACCGGGGCGGCCATAGTTGAGCTTGATGCTTTCACCGTCCACGTGAATGCTGCCCTGGTCCGGGACTTCAAGCATATTGATACAGCGCAGCAAGGTGCTCTTGCCCGAGCCGCTGGCGCCGATCAGCGAGATCACCTCGCCTTCGCGAGCGGTAAGGGAAATACCCTTGAGCACTTCGATATTGCCGAAGCGCTTATGCAGGTCAATCACTTCGATCATCTTTTTCGCCTGCGCAGGCTGCACCACTTCGACCCTGGGCGCCGCCGCGACACGCGGTTCGCCGGCCAGCTTGTCGACAAACTGCACGATGCGCCGGCAGGCTTCGGCCAGGCGCTCTTCACTTAAGGTGAAAGACAGGCGCACAAACCCTTGGGCGGGCTCGCCGAATGCCGCGGCGTCGAGCACCGATACACCCGCCTCGCGGAACAGCCGCCAGGCAAAGTCCAGCGAACTGAGGCCCGTGCCGCGCACATCGACCAGTACGAACATCCCGGCCTGCGGCGTCAGGACCTCGATCCCCGGGCACGCGCCGAGGCCCGCCACCACCAGGTCACGGCGCCGGCGATAGATGTCGCGCATACCCACGGTGACTTCATCAAAGGCCAACACCGCTGCGGTCGCCGCCTCCATCACGAAACCGGGCAGACCATAGAGCATGCTCAGCACCAGGGTTTGCGCGTGGGCGATCAGCGTGGGCTCGGCGACGATCCAACCGATACGCCAGCCGGTCATTGCGTGGGACTTGGACAAGCTGCCAATCACCACGCAACGCTCGGCCATGCCCGGCAGCGCGGCCAGGCTGTGGTATTGGCCTTCGAACACCAGGCTTTCGTAGACCTCGTCGACCACCACCCACAGGTCATGGGCTATGGCCAGGTCGGCGATGGCTTGCAGTTCCTGCGGGTTGAGCACCACGCCGGTGGGGTTGTTCGGGTTGGAAAAAAACAACGCCCGGGTGCGTGGGGTAACTGCGGCGGCGAGCTGTTGTGCGTCGAGGCGAAAGCCTGACTCGGGTGAACACGCCACCCGCACCAATGTCGCGCCGCTGGCCTTGAGCGTGGCCTCGTAGGTGACGTACATCGGGTCGAGCACCAGCACTTCGTCCCCCGCCTGCAACAGGCACAGCGAGGTGACGAACAAGGCGTTCTGCGCGCCGGCCACGCTGATCACGTTGTGGGCGTTAACGGGCCGCGCCAGGGTCTTGCTGTAGCGTGCGGCGATTGCGTCACGCAGGGCCGGGCGACCGGGAATTTCCGTGTAGTGAGTGTCGCCTTGGCGCAGCGCGTCGATAGCCGCGTCGGTGATGAAGGACGGCGTGGCGAAATCGGGGTCGCCGACGCTGAGGATGATGATGTCTTCGCCCTGGCTGGCGGCCTGGTAGGCGGCGTGATGGATATCCCAGGCGGCGACGCCTTGCCCTGCAATACGCTTAACGAAGGGGGAAAACCGCATGCCAAAGCCTCTCGTTCAAGAAGAAACTGCGCAAACCCGTGGAGCCGCAAACGGGTGGATACGGTCAACATAGTTGAAACTGAACAGTCGTTCAATGGATGGAATTGGGCCGATGTCGTTTATCGGTCAAATGGGTCGCGAATGACCCGCGGCCAGTGGCGTCCTGGCCATGGGCTGATCGGCACCGGCAGCGAAGTGGCGGTGAACCTGACGGTGTCGGCGGGTGTGGTATGAACGACGTGCCAGGGCGCAGGATCAGTCTTGAGGCTCTCTGTTCCCCCTATTCTCCGCTTCATCGACATCGCTCAGCGGCACTTCGGCATCATCCATCAGCGACCCTGGGTCTTCATTGCCCGGGTCATTGAGTTCTTCTTCCTCTTCATCTGCTTCTTCGCGTTCTTTGGACATGACCGTCTCCTCTAACCGCCTTGGGTGTCGATATCGGCATCGGTTTCAGGCTTGGGCTCGCGCTCGGGCTTGAAGTCTGGACTGTAGTCGTTTTCCTTGGCCTTGGGGTCGACGGCGGGCTTGGGGTCTTTCGGCGCATCGGCGGCAGTGGCTGGGGCTGGTTCGCCGGCGTCGATGGCGGGGTCGTTGCGGTCGCTGACGTGTGGATCGCGGTCTTTGCTCATGGGGCACCTCGGGTGAAAACGCAACCTGCGTCAAGGTAAGGTCCCGCGCGGGTTGCTGAAGTTCCAATGGCTTAAGAAACGGGATTATCGATCTGGATATAAAAGGCGTAGGCGCCGAGCAACACCCAGAACACCATGAACAGCCATGGCGCGCGCATGGAGAACAGCAGCGACTTGCGATAGCCCTTGTGGGAGGACTCCATCTCCGAGAACAGCGGCGATTCATCGTAGGCCATGCCCATCACCGGTTCGCTGCGCAGCAATTCGCTCTGCTTGTAGTGCCAGTGGTCGATGATCTCGTACGCGGCCCGGATCCCCGGCCAGGCATTCAGGGAACTGAGGATGCCGAGGAAAGCCAGGAACACCGGCACCACCAGGGTGAACAACTTGCCCCACTCCGGGTTGAGGTTGCCCATGCCCGAGACGAAGGCAATGACCAGGAACGATTGCGCGGTGAGGTAGGCGTCGGTGCGGTTGGCCAGGATGCTGGTTTCGTACTGGATCTCGCGGCGGTAGAAATCCAGGCGGTCCTTGGGCGAGCCGAAGATCTTGGCGTTGTGTTCGCTGTGATCGATCAGGCTCGATTCGGGGGTGTCGGGTGAAATGATTCTGGGCACATCGGTGCTCCATGCCGGGGCTGAACCCCCTTAGAAGAAGGCAGTGGGGGTGAAGTTCAAGTTTGTTCATGCACCAATCCAGGGCGCCGCATGCCCTTGTGGCGAGCGGGCTAGCCCTAATGCCGTTCAGTTAAGGCTTTTTTGTAGGAGCGAGCTTGCTCGCGAAAAACTCACAGGCGCCGCGTTCATTCAGGAAACACGCGTTATCGTTGACGTTTTTCGCGAGCAAGAACTA
>Ga0105237_10000938_pt1 | contig 39240 bp, 32 predicted proteins | sample KBSC24metaG_FD_81520 | JGI IMG/M metagenome (GOLD analysis project Ga0105237, IMG submission 81520) | Corn rhizosphere microbial communities from Kellogg Biological Station, Michigan, USA - KBS C2-4 metaG | ecosystem: Host-associated > Plants > Roots > Rhizosphere > Soil | place: Michigan, USA...
TCCCGTCAAGGCGGGTATCATGGTCCCTTTACTGGAGACATTGCTGGAGGCGGGCGCTTCCATCGAACACCCCGGGGCGGGCGGCAATAGCCAGCTGGCTGTGAATGCCTGTCTGCATAATGGACGTCCGGAGGCGGCCGACTTTCTTGTGCGCAAGGGTGCAACCCTGGATCTCGAAGCTGCCGCGGGCACGGGACGGCTCGATGTCGTAAGGACTTTTTTCAATGAGGATGGTTCCCTGAAGGATGCGGCGACGAAAATGCAGCTGGAATATGGCTTTGGCTGGGCCTGTGAATTTGGGCATGCTGCCGTGGTGGAGTACTTACTGGACAGGGGCGCTGATCCGAACAAGCATGTCAACGGTCTCAGCGGATTCCACTGGGCCATTTTGGAAGGGCATATGGATATTATTCAATTACTTATCCGACGGGGCGCCGACCTTTATGCCAAGAATATATACGGAGGTGATGCATTAGGGGCCGCTGGCTGGGCATTGGAGAACAGCGATCCTGTATACCGCTGGCCGGAAGGAAAGGTAGATTATGGAGAGGTCATCCGGGTGCTCCGCGAGGCCGGTGCGAAGGGTAGACCCGCCGGGGATATTTCATGACTTTAACATTTCCGAAAACTTTCGTATGTCGGAAAAAGCATTATATTTGATCTACGAAAACAAACGTAGATCATTCAATTTTTAAAAAACCGCAATGATGAGAACATATCTCCTTAAGACCGCCGGACTGGCAGCATTGACCCTGCTGTTGCACGCATCCGGTTTTGCACAGGACCAGGATGATGATAAGGACACCGTCAAGCTTGGGGACCAGGACGAGATCGTTATCAAGCGTAAGAACGACAAGGATGCCAAGATAATTATAGAGATCAAGGGAAACCAGGTCTATATCAATGGCAAGCCGGCCAATGACTACAGCGACGATAATATATCTGTGCATAAGAAAAAGGAATTAGTGCTGAATGGCCAGACCTTTAGCTGGTCGGGTGATGGGGACTTCCCCATGGCCATTGCTCCTTCTCCTTTCCGTAAGCATGGCGGCGCGATGAGTATCGATGGCGATGGCTGGTCCGGGAAGTCGTCCAACAGGGCTTTTTTGGGCGTAACGACGGAGTCTGTCGAAAAGAATGGCCAAAAGGGAGCTGAAATACGCGAGATATCAAAAGGAAGCTCGGCATTCAAGGCAAATCTTAAACTAGGGGATATCATCACCCGTGTGGATGAAATAAAGGTAGAAGGACCCCAGTCGCTGGCGGATGCCATTCATAAATACAAACCCGAAGATAAGATCACCCTTACTTTCCTGCGGGATGGTAAAGAGCAAAAGATGACGATACCGCTTGGCAAGGCGCCTGGCGCTACCGTGGGTTCTTTATATAAGATGCCCGCCATGCCGAACATGGACCTCAACTTTGATAATGGAGGAGGCGCATATGCCCCCGGAGCTCCCCGTGTCTATGGTTACTCCTATGGCGCCAAACCCCGACTTGGTATCAAGGCCCAGGATACGGAGGAAGGCAAGGGTGTAAAAGTGCTGGAGGTTGGCGAAGAGAGCGCTGCTGAAAAGGCCGGCATCGAGGAAGGTGATATCATCACCAAATTTGATGGTAAGGATGTAAACAGCGCTACCGAACTGGCGGAATTGGCACGTGCCAGCAAGGACAAGCCTTCTATCAAGGTCAGCATTATTCGTGATGGCAAGACGAAGGAGATCGAGATACGGATACCGAAGAAGCTGAAGACGGCCGATCTATAGAAAGTGCGGAAATTGGTCTTGTATGAAAAATAGCCCAATTTCCGCATATCGCTAATGTCTGGGGCCTTCGCCGGAAGAACTTCGTCGGACCTGCTTCGACACGGTCCTTCTCGTTCGTACCCTTCGTTCCTCGGGTACTTCGTAAGCTCCGTCTCGGTCGTAACCTTCGCCAAGGCTTGGTTATGGACGAACCGCTGAAAGCGGTTCCTAATATACTAAACCGCCTTATGGCGGGTAATCAGGGGCCTCCGAAAAGGAGGCCTTTTTATTTGCATATATGCGCAATGCTGGCATGCCGGGGAGCGGGCAGTCCATCTGTCCTTGCGCAATAGTATTTGCGCCAGGCATCCTCCGGCTCCAGCATCTGTACGGAAGAGAAGCCACGGGAAATAAGCTTTGCCTTCAATTCTTCCGGGCTAAAAAAGGTCTGCCAGGGTTCACCCAGCTCAGCAGCACGATCGCTCAGGGAATGATGCGCTCTCTTCTGCGTGAAGGTGCATACCATCTCACTGCCCGCCGGCAGCGAGATCATCCAGTCAAATACCGTATCAATGGCTTCCATGCTGAGATATACCATGACCCCCAGCCAGGAGATAAAGCAGGGAAGAGCAGGGTCAAATGGCTGTCCGCCGAGCGCTTCGGCGATGGTGGTATGTTCGAAATCTATAGGGGTAAAGAATAGATTATCGGGAGCCTTCAATCCCGCCCGGTCCAGCATCAGTCTTTTTTGTTCCTGCGTTGCCGGATGATCCATTTCGAAGATGCGCAGCTCTTCCAATCCCGGCGCCTGCCGCCAGGCATAAGTATCTAATCCGGCACCAAGCAATATGTATTGACGAACCCCTTGCCTGTACGCCGCGGCAAGACAATCCTCCGCAAAGCGGCTGCGAAGCAGGACATGGGATCGTAACCCTATGCTGCCCGGACTTTGAAAGCGGTCCGGGTCCTGAAGAAGCTGCTCTTCAAAGGCGGAGCCCAGCAGCCGCAGGATCACTGGATCGTGTAATAGTTTGGGCTCTCCGTCGAGGACCTGGTGTACTGCCCGCAGACTGGCAACCCCCAGGGAGGTAGCGCTGCTCTTATTCTTTTCCATGTGCTTGACTTTCAGGCTCAATTTACGCGAATAGCCTCAACAGCCAGCGGCCCGGTGGATTTCTTATCAATTGTTAAATGGGAGGGGAAATACCCCCTGAATATGGTAAATTTGCCGGAAATGTCCAGTAACCACGAAGTGCTCATGAACACCGTTGAAAAGACAAATAAGATTGTGAATAATTACGATGCATATGAAGTAGTTATAGGCCTGGAAGTACATGCCCAACTTCTGACCCGTACCAAATTGTTCTGTGGTGACAGCGCTGCTTTTGGGGGCGAGCCGAATACCCATGTCAGTCCCGTGACCTTGGGGCTGCCCGGCGCTCTGCCCAAGCTGAACAGGATGGCGGTGGAATTTGCCATTAAAATGGGTCTGGCCTGCCACTGTGAGATAGAGCGAAATAACTATTTTGCCCGGAAGAACTATTTCTATCCCGACCTTCCCAAAGGATACCAGATATCACAGCATACTACTCCTGTCTGCAAGGGCGGGTTTGTTCATATCCGTACTGCCGATGGCGAGAAGGATATACAGCTGAACCGTATCCACCTTGAAGAAGATGCCGGCAAGAGCATGCATGACGTCGATGCGGAAAACACCTGTGTGGATTACAACCGGGCAGGCGTGCCGCTGATAGAGATCGTCACGGAGCCGGATCTTCGCAGCGCCGACGAGGCATATGCCTACCTAACCGAGCTGCGAAAGATCGTACGTTACCTGGGTATCTGTGATGGCAATATGGAGGAAGGCAGCATGCGTTGTGACGCTAACGTCTCTATTCGTCCGAAAGGAGTCACCACATTGGGAACAAAGGTAGAGGTAAAGAACCTGAACTCTATCCGCAACGTGAAGAGAGCCATCGAGTTTGAAGCCCGACGAATGATGGACCTGGCGGAGCAGGGTATTCCCGTACAACAGCAGACACGCAGCTTTGACGCCGGCAACGGCACTACTTTCCCATTGCGTAGCAAGGAGGAAGCCAATGATTACCGCTATTTTGCCGACCCCGATCTCCCACCCTTTCAGGTAAGCGATGCCTTTCTGGATGAGATACGCAGCTCCCTGCCGGCATTGCCCGAAGAACTGGTGACCAAATATATCCGCGACCTTCAATTACCCGAATATGATGCCCGGGTGATTTGCGACGACAAAGAGACTGTGGATTATTTTGAACTGCTGATCAAAGAAACTCCTCATTATAAGGCGGCTGCCAACTGGCTCCAGGGACCCGTATGGTCCGCGAGAAATGAACAGGGGCTTGCATTAAAGGACTTTCCTGTTAAACCTTCCGTCCTGGCCCGTTTGATACAGCTGGTGGAAGAAGGGCGTCTCAGCTTCTCCATCGCCAGCTCCAGGATCTTTCCCGTCCTGTTAAAAGATGAGGCGGCTGAACCGCTGGACATTGCTGTCTCCCTTAACCTCTTACAAAGCTCGGACACGAGCGAAATCGCTGCCTGGGTAGAACAGGCGCTGGCCAAAATGCCTGACAAGGTCACAGAATACCGCAAAGGGAAAAAAGGGCTTATCGGACTTTTTGTGGGGGAAGTAAAAAAACTCTCCAAAGGCAAGGCGGACCCCCGGCTGACCAATCAATTATTGCTGGAAAAATTGGAAAACTGATATTACCATTCATATGATAAATAAGCGTGTTATTCTTTATACAAGTGTCGTAGGCCTGATGACCGTCACCTTCGCGCTGACGGGTTGTGTGCAGAAGAAGAAAGGTGGTTTTACTGTCGAGGGCGCCTATAAGAACGCGGATAAGCTGTCGGTGATGCAGGGACCTGTAAACAGGGTCTATCTGTTGGAGTTACCTTCCGGAAAGGATCAGTCACAGCAGCCCATCGTGCTGGATTCGGCGAAGCTCAACGGCAATAATGGGCATTTCACGCTGACGGGCATGACCCATAGTCAGGAGATATATGAAGTGGTCTTTGGCAACGATCTTCTTGCCGTGCCGGTAGTGAATGACGTACCAGAAATGAAAATAAATGTAGACCTTGGAAAGAAAGATGATTTCTACGATATCAGCGGGTCTGAAGCCAGCAATCAGCTAAAGGATCTTGTAAACCTTTTTGGCAGAAAAGACTACGAGGTAGGAAAGAGCATGGCTCAGCTGGACAGCCTGAAAGGTATACATGCTTCCGACAGCGCCTTGCTGGCTGCCACCGACATAAAGAATAAGGCCATCCAGGATCTCAATACCTATCTCAAGCAATTCCTCAATACCAATAACAACGCACCTGTCTCTGCCCTGGCGCTTGGCTGGGCCTCCCGCAGTCTGACCAAGTCGGAGTTTGAGGCTTCCCTTGACAACCTGGTAAAGAAATTTCCCACCAGCGCTATCATACAGGGAATAAAACAGGATTATGAGAAACAGCTGGTGCAGCTGGAAAAACAAACTTCGACCTGGGTGGGACAGCAGGCGCCTGAGCTATCGTTACCGGATGTCAACGGCCGTAACGTATCACTGTCCTCCTTCAAAGGAAAATACCTGCTGGTGGATTTCTGGGCCAGCTGGTGCGGACCCTGCCGCGCAGAGAACCCTAATGTGGTAGCGGCGTATAAAGAATTCAAGGATAAGAATTTTACTATCCTGGGGGTTTCGCTGGACAAAGAAAAGGACGCCTGGCAGGATGCTATAAAAGAAGACCATCTGACCTGGACGCATGTCAGCGATCTTAAATACTGGCAAAGCCAGGCCGTACAGACATTTCATTTCGAAGGTATTCCTTTTAATGTGCTGATCGATCCACAGGGGAAGGTCATTGGGCAAGGATTACGAGGGGATGACCTGGAGAATAAGTTGAAGGAAGTGTTGAAGTAGAGTAAAATATATTCTACATTGGGCGTTTAAAACAAAACCTTATGCGCCTTAGGCTTTATCCACTTCTTGCATTTATTTGCATTATAAATTTTTGCCATGCTCAAATCAGCCCTGCGCCAGACGATGCTAATCACAAGTACTGTCCGTTGCAGGTCCAGGGCAATTATTCCTTCACGACCACTGTTGTCCCCAGTCCGATAATAAAAGCAAATCCGCCGGGGATTTATTCTTACTCTGCTATCGATCCTCAGGGTAACTTCACACTTCAATTTACTGATGTCAAAGAAGAGCATTCCATCACAATACATCCCTCAACGGGTGATGACGTCGGTCCTTTTAAGTTTAAGTATGTCAGCACCCTCGATGGCATCAAGGCTAAATTTTCCGTTCCGCCGTCGCCGGCGCCACCTTCAGGGTATGACGGGTCGATCCCAAGGTCGCTTTGTAATACCACTCCTATCACTTATAACTCACCGCTGGTGTTTTACCTGGATAACACGGGTGCTCCTTACGGCACGGGTATGAGTGTGTATGAATGGCAGGCTCCCAGAGGGTGGTTAATCGATGGCCAACTGTCCACCGGATCGAATCTTATCGCCGCCGGGCCTGGTCCTTCCATTACACCGGACCCAATTTCGACAGGAGCGTTGCAGGTCAGGGCCAGGAACGATTGCAGCTCTACCTTGAAGCCAAGCGACTGGTTCAAGATCAGCATTCCACGACCGACGATCGCTATAGTGGCCAACAACGTGAATCCGTTGCCATTGTCCTGCGGGGACAATAGCCCGGTGACCTTTACGCTTCAATACGAAGACGGGTATAATTATCGGAACGCCGCCGAGCCAGATAGTAGGGCCGTACGACTCGACAAATACCACCCTGGTATCGACGATGTATGCAAATAGTACTTATTATTTTTATGCGTATGAGGGAACAACCAATCCGCCGCCTTCCACTTACTCCTCGGTGTTGACGCCGCCGGTGGGATCCGACAATTTCCCGATGAATTTTTCAGGAAGCCCAATAAAGGTTAAATTTCTCGGTGATGTTGGCCAGTATACGTTGAAGGTCACAAAAACAAATTCCTGTGGAACAGCAATCACTTCAAGAAAGTTAATTGTGAGCAGCCGTGCGGCTTTTTTGGTAAAAACGTCGCCAAATCCTGCCTCCAACACCATAACCATTACAGCGGAGGCTACCGGTTCTAACCCAGAAGGAGCGCAGTCTATGTCAAAGACATTAACGACTCAAGCGCATGGGAGCTTGAATATAGATCAGGTAAATTTGTACAATGTATCAGGTACGCTGGTGCGCACGATCGTAAATAAGTCCGGTGTGAACATCGTTCTGGACGTCAGCGACCAGAAGCCGGGAATATATTTCGTGGAAGTGTATAGTGGGAAGCTCCGTAGCAGACAAAAGATAGTTGTCCAGCGTTAGTATAGGATGGTAGGTAATAAAAAGGGGGCCAGAGGCCCCCTTTTTATTTTATGGATTCTGATCCGCGTTGGTCATGCTCTTGTTAGCCTGCAGCTCCGTCTGAGGGATCTTTAATTCGAACCTCGGATCGTTGGCAGGGATCACGTAGTTGTAGGGAACGGGGTGATTGGTAGTGGACCTGTCAATAGGCAATTGGAGGCGCTTGGCATCCAGGTAATCGATGCCCAGCTCACCATACAGCTCTTTCCTTCTTTCCAACAGGATCTCATCGATCAGGGCCTGGCCGGTGTTGTGGGATTGCACGGCAGCCGGGTCACGGTTGGATTGAAGAGTAAACAATACATCGTCTGCATCCGCCTTGCTCTGTCTGGCTTTTGCTTCGGCTTCGATGAGGTACATTTCTCCCACTCGCATCATGTTCAGGGATTCATTGAAGTCGATGGTCTTCAGGGCCACGGTCGTCCCATTCAACATGTCGACCGTGTAGGCAGAACCTTGCGCTGTTCCAAATTTATTGGTGCCATAGGCATCAGCCTGGGTAACATCCGGATCATATACGTAGAAGGTGTTCCTTACATCAGTAGTGGTAAAGGAGTTGACGAGCTCGTCATTTATCCAGAACGCATCGTATCCGCTACCGTCTTGTACGAAGAAGGAGCTGGGCGTGCCATAATACAATGACTGACCTCCATTCTCCGTGGTTTGGGGGAAGCCCCATAATACTTCCGTAGAGGTGAGACCGTTGTAATTATCGGGATAGCCGCTGGCATCCAGCGCGTGGCCTTGTATAGCATTTTGGGCGGCGGTTTCCGCATCGGCCCAGCGTCCTTGTTCCAGGTAGATCCTGGCGGCCATGCCCCATGCTACATTGATGTTGACCTGATCTTTCAGCAGCTGGGTGGAACCGATGTTCGCCAGGGCGTATTCAATGTCAGCATTGATCTGATCGAAGGTCTGCTGGAGTGTACCTCTTGGATTGCCCTTGGTGCTATCTGCTGCAGGCGTTATGTAAACGGGCACTCCTTTTGTGTTCGGGTCGATCGAATAAGCATCCGAGAATTCGCGGGCCAGCTCGAAGAGGAACCAGGCGCGCAGGGCCCTGGCTTCGGCGAGCAAAGATTTTTTGTCATTGTCGTCGATAGTAGCGCTCTTGGTAGTACCATCGATGAGCGTGTTCACCTGATTCAGGAGCTCATAGAAGAAATACCAGGTGAACTTCACGCGGCGATAGGTAGGTTCCCTGTTGGCATTCTGGTAGTCGAAATAATACCAGCTGTTGTAAGGCATTACGATGTCTTTGCCTTTTACATCCCGGGCCATAAATACGGAGTTATAGCCCCAGGTATCGGTGGCGCCGCCGGCCGTTCCATCGGTGCTCTGCCATTGTGCGCGGATATTCCGGTAAATGCCGGTGAAATATACCCGTACGGCGTCAGCAGATGCAAATACATCGTTGGCGGATGCGCTATTAGTGGGTTTTATGCCGTCGATAAAGTTTTTCTTACAGGAGCCTAAGAGGAAGAGGACGCACAATCCCATGAAAAGAATGCGTAGTCTATATTTATTGTAAGTCATTTGATTAATATTTTTTGTGATCAAAAGTTAAAGTCCAGTCCTGCAGACAGGGTTTTGAAAGGGAAAGCATTGCCATTGGCATTGCCATTGAGGGCCGATTCAGGATCGGAGCCTTTTTTCAGCTTATCCCAGGTTAAGAGATTGTCTGCTTGTACATAGACCCGGACAGATTTGACCACTTTCTTTGTTATCTCAGGGCTCAGCGTATAGCCGAGTGTGATATTCCTCAGACGGACATAATCACCGCTGTAGATGAATCTTGTCGACCGTTGCTCTTCATCGTTGTTGTTCGGATTCAACTTGGGTACATCCGTGATCTGGCCCGGAGTATTCCATCTTCTCAGCTCATCCACGTTCAGCTGTGATCCAAAGCCATTGTAAATCCCATTCATGAGATCCGAGTAGTTGTTATCGTAGTATTTCCCTCCGAAGGCATAGTTGAAGAGGAGACTCAGGTCAAGTTTCTTATAGGAGAACCTGGTGGAAAAGCCACCCGTGATCTTGGGGATGCCTGAGCCTACCCACTTTTGGCTGGTGAGCGCTGTTGTATAGCTGTTGGTTTTTTTACTCTTGCCGGTGGGGTTTCCTCCGGTGTCCAGGGAGTCGATCCACCATTGGCCATGGCCTGTAGCCGGATCTACTCCCGCCCATACAGGCATGTAGAATTCATAGATGGATTTACCCACCACATTCCGGAATGCGCCGACGGCTGCAAAAGTATCCGTACCAGGCAGGAGCTTGATGATCTTATTCGTGAGATAAGTGATGTTCAAACTAACATCCCAGTTGAAATCCTTGCTGCGTAAGATCCCGTAGTTCAGCGTAACTTCTACGCCTCTATTCCGCAGCTTGCTGATATTGGAAAGTATCGATCCAAATCCGGAAGAGGGAGGCAGAGGCTTGTTCTGGATAAGGTCCAGTGAATTCTTGTTGAACAGGTCGACGCTACCGGTGAACCTGTTCCTGAACATTTCAAAGTCGATGCCGATGTTGGCGGCAGCCTGTTTTTCCCATTTTATCTGATAGTTGGCCAGTTGGTTGAGATAAACACCGGCATTGGTGATATCGTTGTTACCGCTGGCATAGGTATTCAAATAGGGGAAATAGGTCCTGTTGCCGGATCCGTCTAACAATGCCTGGTTCCCGACAACGCCGTAGGAGACCCGCAATTTCAGCAGGTTGACGAAGGTGACTGGTTTCATGAAATCTTCCTTGGACATGATCCAGGAAAGACCACCTGCGGGGAAGGTCCCATAGCGATAGCCCGGAGCAAAGATGGAAGAACCGTCGCGGCGTATGGTAAATTCGGCAAAATACTTTGCCATGTAGTCATATCTTACACGGGCGAGGTAGCTCACGAGGGTTGACGATACAGTATACCCTTCGAACTGTTCCGCGGTGGTTGCATTGCTGAGCTGTTGTTGTCCGGCGAATGCAAAACCTGTCTTGGAGCCATAGATGGATTCGAAGTTGTACTTGTATGCTTCATAGCTGGCCATGGCTTCGATGTGGTGATCGCCGAAACGCTGCTCATAGCCTATCATGTTATTCCATGTCCAGGATGTGGTAAGGTCTTGTTCCCGGTATACGCGACCGCCTACCGCTGATGCATCTCCGAAGTCTTTATCCTCGTAGTGCAGCTCGTCCAGTGTATAGCGGTTGATACCGAAAGTCGTTTTGTAATAAAGGTTCTTTGTGAAATTGACCTGACCATAGGTATTGAGGTTGGTCAACAGGCGGTCGAAGTTCCAGTTGTCGAGGTTCACCGTGCCTACGACATTCGATGGCTGTAATACGGGCCTGTTTACATTCACCGTACGGGTGGGGTCAGGCTTTCCATAGTCGAAGATGGGATTGCCGTGGGCATCCTTGATGATCAGGCCGCTGTCGTTCCTTGCGTAAATAGGGAATACAGAAGACATGCTTCTTCCATATTGTACGACGTCCGAATAGGTGCCATCACCCTGCGCCGGATAGTTTTGTTTGGAGCTTACGATATTGGCGCGGGCGCCCACTGTCAGCCAGTTGGTCAGATCCGTGTTGTAGTTCAGGGTGGTAGTGATGCGCTTGTAGTTACTCTTGATCACATAGCCATCCTGGTTAAGATATCCGGCGGAGAAATAATAGCGGCTGCGGTCAGTGCCGCCGCCGATGCCCAGGTTGACATCTCTTCTGGCGGTGGTGCTTCTTGTCAGGGCCTTTGTCCAGTCATCATTCCACAATGGTGTGGCTCCTGCCACCAGCTTGCCATCTGTACCGACGGGGTTGGGGAAGCTGGGGCCATAAGGGTTGTAATGGAACCCATTCTTGATCAGGTTTTGGGTCGCCAGGTTCGCTGCATTGGGATTGGCGCCGTACGTATTCTTCAAACCTTCCCAACCCAGTTCGAACTGTTGTTGTGTATTGAGATAGTCATAATCGTGTACGGCCCTGGAAGAGATGCCGTATACACCGGAAAGGGTGATGCTGGGCGCTGTATTCCTGCGCCCGGCCTTGGTATTGATCAGGATAACGCCACCGGCTGCACGTGAACCATACAGTGCTGTAGCCGAGGCATCTTTCAGGATGGAGAAATTGTCGATATCCGCCGGGTTGATCATATTGATGTTGCCGTCGAATACCACTCCGTCCACTACGATCAAGGGATCGGAACTGGCGGCGATGGAAGAGATACCTCTGATACGGATCGTCGGATTCTCACCCGGCTGCCCGTTGGTATTGACTACCAATACGCCGGGCGCTGTACCTTGCAGCGCCTGGCCCACCGACACCACCTGCTGATTTTTTATGGCATCGGCATTTACGGTAGACACTGCAGCGGTGACTTCCGACCTCTTCTGTGTGCCATAAGCTACTACGACAACCTCCTGGAGGTTGGGATTGGTGGCCAGCTTCAGGACGATGGTCATATCTTCAGAGATAGTTACCTCCTGACTGGCGAAATTGACTGATGAAACTGTAAGCTTTTTGGCTGTGGCAGGTACAGAGATGCTGAAAACTCCGTCGGTAGTCGTACTGGTACCACGACGGCTGCCTTTGATCTGAATACTGGCACCAGGAACAGGGTTCCCTTTTTCGTCCAGTACTTTACCGCTGATGATCTTACTTTGCGCCAATAACTGGCCGCATAGGAAAATTAGAGAGCATAATAATGCAATTTTTCTCATAAGCTGTGACATTTAATGTTGACCTAATAGAAGTGTGTTCAAATATGTGACCAGTCAGACCTGCTGACGAGGTCAGAGCCCGAAGGGTCCGAGAATTTACACGGCTGTCTGCTGTGTAAGGTTGCCTCCTAAATGAAATGAATGGTGAATTGAAATGCAATACGAGCGACTTATCCGCTCTGGATAGTAGTAGAATGTTGACATAGTGAATAAGTAGTGCCGGCCAGCCAAATGGGTTGGTCAGCGGGTTAAACAGTGATTTGTGTGACTAATCAGGCCTTATAGACGAAAAGGTCCTAAATATGTAATTTAACAAAAATAAAACAGCATCGGGTAATAATCCTAAAATTATTGACTCGTTTAGGTGGGTATTTTTAGTGGTTTTTTAGTGGTCCCGTCCAGAATCGAACTGGAATCCAGGGCTTCGGAGACCCTTATACTATCCATTGTACTACAGGACCATGTGCTTAAAAGGCCTGCAAAACTACGTTAAAAAATTTATTTACCAATAAAACGGGCCGGAGGTTCGTTGTCCGAAGGACTGACATTAATAAAAGCTCTTTGGTTTATGCTGTTCTTTTTCCAGGGGAGCCTGATTGGATAATATTTCATACTGCAGGCCATCCGGCGGTCCATATACCCGGATGACGCATCCATAATGGAGAGAAAATACCTTAAAGCTGTCGATCAGGGCCGTCCCTGTAATATGGGACAGGATGCTTCGGATGACCCCGCCATGCGCTACGATAGCTATGGGGCCTTCCTGCCCGGGGACATCCTCCCTTATACGGATAAAAGTCTTTGTCACACGCTGGTGCAGGTCCAGGTAGCTTTCCCCGCCAGGTATCCTGATCTGAACGAAATCCTTCATCCAGGGGTCTACTTCTTCCCTTGGCAGGTCGTCCCAGCTCCGCATTTCCCACTCGCCGCAATGGATCTCCATCAGCTCAGGATAAAGTTTTACAGGATGTTCAGGGAATAAATGGTCCGCCAGGCGGGAACATCGTTGCAACGGGCTGCTATGCACCGATGAAAAAGAGGATGGCAGATGCTGCCGGATAATAGCCGCCTCGTCCATAAAGCTTTCCGTAACATCCAGGTCCGTCTGCCCGTAACAGATGCCTTTACCCACCGCGGGGGTCGTATGCCGTATCAAAAAGATGTCGTTCATACAATATACCTCCAGACAATAACCCAGCCAAGATAGACCGCCAGCTCTGTCACCTGCTGAATAGCGCCCAGGCAATCCCCTGTATAACCCCCGATCCATTTTTTAAAATACCTCACCATTTCAAAACTGATATAACCTGCGGGAACAATCACCAGCCAGAAGGGCCATGGGAAAAAAGCAAGGGGCAGCACTCCCAATAACAGGGCCAGGATCAGCTCCCCTATGGACAGCCGACGGCTGGTCACCGGCCTGGACTTGCTATGTTCCGGGTCCGTAACATTCTCCGTCCATTGAATAACGATCACAGGCATCAGCCTGCTGAGGCTATGGGCTGTTATGACAGCACCGATGAAATAACGATAATTATAAAATATGAGCCGGGAAGGTCCGTTCAGTTCCGGTGTAAAGGAAGGCAGCTCCCGTAGTAAAAGGAACTTACTTGCGAGGATGGTGATCAATCCGATGACCCCAAAGGCGCCTACCCGGCTGTCCTTCATGATGAGCAATATCTTTTCTTTTGTCCAGCCGCCGCCAAATCCGTCGCAGACATCCGCAAAACCATCTTCGTGGAAGGCGCCCGTCAACAGTATCCCCGCGATGATGGACGCAAGGATGCCGATGTCTGTCGATATCAGCCGGGAAAATACCAGGAATATCAAGGCAGAGAAACCTCCCACGATCCATCCAACCAGGGGGAAATATTTAGGCGCTTTATTTAAATATGCAGGATCATGGCCAATGTTTTTTGGAACCCCAGAACGAACCACCGGTTCGTTGGCCGAAGGCCCGACATCAGATCTTTCCGGAAGATGGGGTATATTTTTCCAAGACCCCAACTTCCGGACATTAATCCGGGTGAAATACATGATGGCCGTTAAAAATATCTTCCATTCTTTCATGATGAGTTAATGTCTATTCAATGGAATCATGGCTCTCGCAAGCTCGGGTCATTGGTCCATTATTTCTCGCATGTGTGCGTTATTCACTTTTGCTGACGCCAGCACTCTCGAAAGAGGCCATCTCCCGGAGGAACGCCAGCGCAGACTGCAGGACAGGATAAGCCATGGCCGCACCCGTCCCTTCACCCAATCGCATGCCCAGATCGAGCAACGGCCGTGCGTTCAGATAGCTCAGCATCCGCAAGTGTCCCTTTTCGCCGCTGGTGTGTGAATATACACAATGATCTTTTACCTTTTTATCCTCTATTGCCGCCAGCAGCAAAGCTGCGGTCGTGATAAATCCATCCACTAGTATTACCATATTCAGGGCTGCGGCCTGCAGATAGGCGCCGGCCATCATAGCGATCTCGAATCCTCCTACATGCTGCAGGATAGTAATGGCGTCCGGGGAGGCGGTTATGGCTGGGGCATGTTTTGCATGAACTTTTACAAGGGTCGCTATTTTGGTCTCCAGCTGCGTATCGCTGACACCCGTACCCCTGCCACAACATTCTTCCACGGGAATACCTGTGACAAAGCTCATGATCAACGAGGCGGAAGAAGTATTTCCAATACCCATCTCACCCAGCCCAATACAATTACAGCCTTCCCGGTACAGATCTTCCACGATCCGCCTGCCGGCCTCTATGGCGCGGACGGCCTCTTCCCGGCTCATTGCGTCTGTCTCCAGGTAGTTGCGGGTGCCGTACCCTATCTTTTCATGGATAGGGGAACCATCCGTTGTAAAGTCGAAGTTGACGCCTGCGTCGACCACTTTAAGGGCTATGTTGTGCTGTCTGCAGAGTACGTTGATGGCTGCGCCGCCATGAATAAAATTCAGGACCATCTGTGCCGTCACTGCCTGGGGGTAAGGATTTACCAAACCCGTTGCCGCAATGCCATGATCCCCTGCAAAAACAACAATATGCGGATGGGTCAGCCGCGGATGGGCCGTCCCCTGGATCATTCCTATCTGCAGCGCCAACTCTTCCAGCCTTCCCAGGGCACCAATGGGTTTGGTCTTATTGTCGATGCGGCCTTGCAGGGTCTCGCGTAAAGAAGTTTTTTGGATGGTGTTGTGATCTGTCATATATTTTTTAATGTGAGGTCAAGAAAATAGAAACCGGTAGGACCTTCCGGTCCCTTATATTCTTTATAGGAAATATCTCCTTTTTCGAAGAGGATGGGTCTGCTAAAAATGGGGCCGTCGAAGACAAAGGAGTGATATTCTCCATTCTCTCCACAGGGGTCAACTTTTGCTGGCAGGTCGTGTAAAAAGCTTTCGTCCAAAAACCTTCCGCAAAAACTCTTGTCCAGCCACCGCGCATTTACACATACGACGATGGCCTTGAAACCATTTTTTATGAACTCCTGCATAAGCGTTTCTGAAGGTTCCTTCCATAATGGAAAGGTACAGACCATATCTTTTAATTTCTCTTCCCTGTATCGTTTCAGGTCTTCCAGGAAGATGTCTCCAAAAATGGCATGGGTGTAGCCGCTGCTTTTTAATGCTGATACTTTTCTTTCCATGGCCTGTTCGTATAGCTGAGTGGGGGGCTCTTCGGGGAGCTCTATTGTTTGCAGGAATATGCCGATGGACGCCGCCTGTGCTTCCAGCAGCTCCCTGCGTACGTCATGCATAGATATGCGATCGCGGTCGATGTTTATGCTGGTAAGCAGGCAATCTACTTCATATTCCGCTCCTCCCATCACCCGGTGCAGGGCAAGGGCTGAATCCTTTCCACCACTCCAGTTCATGTACGCCTTTATCATATTGAGCTCCCTTTGATCGTGACAGGAATACCACTGACCATTAGCAATACCTGGTCTGCTTTTGCTGCAACATATTGATTCATCCAGCCCTGAAGGTCCGTAAATTTCCTGCCTATCTCTGTTTCCGCATGTACTCCCATGCCAATCTCATTGCTAATGATCAACAGGGTCGCCTCTTTTTGACACAAGGCATCTATTTCTTCTTTACATGCATCCAGGCAGGCATTCACATCGTATTTAAGATCTATGAAGAAATTGGTAAGCCATAATGTGACACAGTCGATGACCACGACACGTTTGTCCAACTCCAGCCGGCTGAGGTATTTTTCTTCCTCCAGGGAGGTCCAGCGATGATCACGTTCCTGCCGGTGGCGCTGAACTCTTTGGCGAAACTCTTCATCGTCCCATTTACGGGATGTGGCTACATATACAGGATTGTTGTTCCATTGCAAGGCCAGTTCCTGCGCATATCTGCTCTTGCCGCTGCGGGCCCCCCCGGTGATAAATATCATGCTGCGGTCTTTCATTTTTCGAAATATTTTTCCCTGAACAAGATGGTACGTTGTTTCAGCTCATCCAGACACTTACGGCAAAGACAGTCTTTATACCTGTCTTCTATAAAAGTTCTTTCTTCTGGTGTAAGCCTTACTCCATAGCATTGGCACTGCGTGACATCGCCTACCTTGCATTCAAAGGAGGCATGACAACGGGGGCAGGATTTTTCTTCGTGCTTACACATGCTGTGGGAGTTTGCCAGGTATCCACCTGTATTTCGATCGCAGTCTATCCGGTACGATAAAGAGGGTAGGATGGAAAAGTGCCGCCAACAGTTCGATGCCATCCGTCAATGTCCCGGGACTTGGCTGGGTAAAGAGGTCATAATCCGCCAGGAATACGGCATTATTCTTTACTGCCTGCAGATTGTTCCATTCCGGCCTGTCCTGCAAGAGATGCAATTCTTCCGCGGCGCGGCCGTTCTGGAATCCGCAAGGTGCGATCACCAATACCTCCGGATCATAGCGGGCGATCTTTTCCCAGGATGTGACGATGCTGTCCCCGCCCGGATTGGATAGCATATCGATGCCGCCTGCATATGCGATCTGGTGGGGTATCCAATGCCCGCAATTGTATACGGGCTCTATCCATTCCATCACCATCACTCTTTTGGGAAGGGCTTTGTGCCGGCGCAGCTCGTCGATGATCGTATCTATTCTTTTTTGAAGATCGGACAAGTGCCGGTAGGCCGCTTCTTCTCTATCCAATGCCGTAGCAATGGTCACGGCAGTCTGAAAAACATCCTGTAAGCTGTTCGGCGTGAGAGGGATCAGGACGGGCTGCTTTTCCAGGCGGGCTATCGCCGCCGAGGTACATACGGTATCGATCTGGCATACATCACAGACATCCTGTGTGAAGATGACGTCCGGCATGATGGAGCGTAACAGCTCTTCTTCCACATAATAGAGACTTTTGCCCTGGGCCTTGCTGGCGGAAAATATCCTGTCAATCTCCCCGCTGCTATAATTTTTTCCTTCCAGCACACATCGCACCAGCACCGGCTTGCCGGCGGCTTCAGGCGGACATTCGAAGGTGACTCCATACAGCAGGTCCTGCAGACCCATGTCATAGATCATCTTTGTAGCAGCGGGGAGAAAGGAGCAGGCTTTCATTCTGGTAAATTACAATTTTATATGGACTCCGGCTGTCAGGTTGGCGCCCTGTACGCTGTAACCATATACTTCGTAATAATTCGTTTTGTTGGTGATGTTCTTTACATCCACAAAAACACTGCAGCCGGTGGCCGGCACCTGGTATTCGGCATAGGCGTTCCACAGTGCATAGCTGCCCAGTGTAACAGTGACCTTCGAATAAGGCGGAACCGACTGGTAGGCATAGTCGAAACGTTGTCCCGTGACCTGCAGGCTGCTGCTGATAAACATTCCTTTAAAGGGGCGTACGCCTGCCGAGAACTGGAAATTATTCTTTGGTCTTAGCTGCAAACCATTATAGGTCGTGTCCTTGTTTGTCAGCTTTTGCGTGGTCTCGCCTGTGACATAAGTATAGGAGGCCTTGAATGAAAAGATATTGTTCAGGTTGTAATTGACCTCTGCCTCTATGCCATGATCGTGCTGTTTGTCCCTATTGAAATACCCTGTGTTGCCTGACACCGGATCGTATGCGTATACGATCATATTTTTCACCATACGGTCGAAATAGTCGCCCGTGACGGAGAGTCTTTCGTCCAGGAGGAACAATTGTGCGCCTCCTTCAGCTGTATTGGACTTTTCAGGCTTGAGACCCGGATTGGCGCCAAAGGGACCATAGAGCTCATTGACAGAGGGCGCCCTGAAGCCGGATGAAATATTTACGAACAGCTTCAACCTTCTATTGATGAGGTAGGAGGGGTTAAAGCTATAGGTAAAGTTGTCCCCGTATTTGTTGTCATGATTATAACGGCCGCCCAGCTCCACGTTCAATCCCTTATCCTTATAAAAAAGAGAGGCATAGGGGCTGATAATGCTGTTGACCGTATCCGGCTTGACCAGCGTATAGGCCTGGAAGCTGGCGCCGCCAACCAGCTGTATATTTTCTGAGAAATGATGCGTGACAAATGCCTCGGCATGATGGAAGCGTCCCTGGTATAAAGAGTTATAAGGGTCGCCGTAATTCCTTTGCGTATAATCGTATCCGTAGTAGGCATAGACAGTGCCCTTTTGATATTTCAGGTTGGCTGTAAGACCTGTATTGACGAGATTGGCGGTATAAGGGATATTTCCTCCTTCGAAGGGACCATTGGAGATGCTGCCTTTGTATTCCGAATAGCGAAAGAAGGGAGATATCTTCAGGTTGTCCGATACGTTGATGCCCGTCCTTGCCTGGAAGGCCTGCATATGGTAACCATTCTTAGGGAAATTGCCCGTGCCGGTGGTATCCTTTGCTTCCGCAATACCATCCGTATTCAGGTATTGATAGTTGAGGTCGTATTCGAATATCTTTCCTTTGCGTCCAAAGTCGGCTGCGCCTTTCAGGGTCTTGTAGGCGCCGTAGGAAAGGATGCCGCTGCCTGTTGTCTTATCGGACTCGGGCTTGCGGGTTATGATGTTGATGACGCCAGCAACAGCGTTGGAGCCATACAATACAGCCTGGCTGCCTTTTAGTATCTCCACTCTATCGATGGAGTTCAGCGGGATCAGGCGTATGTCATATTGACCTCCTATTTGAGATGGATCGTTCAGGGGTATGCCATCCAGCAGTATCAGCGTATATTTATCGCTGGCGCCGCGGAGATAGATGGTCTTATCTTTTCCGGGATTGCTATTTGCTCCGCTGACAAGGATGCCCGTCTGTTCGTTCAATACCTGGGAGAGGTCTTTTCCTGCGCTGTGATCGATGACTTCGCGGGGAATGATGGTGACGATCTTGCCTGTTTCGCTTAGTTTCTTAGGGGATTTGGTAGCGGTGACTACCAGCTGATCCAATTGTTTGGCCGTGGTGTCGGGTGTTGTCTGCGCGGTCAGGGTGCTGCTGCCGGCTAATGCCAGCATGCCGAGAAGGAAACTTTTTTTGCTCATTACAGTTCATGTTTTTCCGGGTGTTGATGCCGGGGTTAATAATGAGCCTTCGGAAATAAATAATGAAGCGGATAACACTCCATGCTTTTCGCCCGAAAGCCTTGAATTGTGAAATGATCTGGCAGGTCTTCTGGCTTATGCCATCTCCGGGCGACCTTCCCATCCGACGATTGACGGACAGTGGTTAGAAGTTTGCCGGAGATTGTTGATTGGCATTTACAGCTACGGGGATAGCGCCGGACTTACACCGGACTTCCCTTTTAATGATCCGCCTGACGGCGGGTCAACCAAATCGAGGCAAATGTACTACTTAAATCTTTTATACAGGAACAACTTCCACTTCTCCTCCGCAATTCCTTCTTTGTCCATTTCTGCTCTTGATAATGTAAAGAACAGATCTGACAGCCGATTGATATACGCTGGTATCGCTGGATATACCGTATCGGCACGCATCAATGTCACCAACCTTCGCTCGCCCCTTCTCATCTGCGTACGTACCAGGTGACAGAGCGCGGACACTTCATTACCTCCTGGCAGCAGAAAATATTCGGAAGGGCTGGTCATGGCTTCCTCCAATTCGTCGATCCATGCTTCGCAAAAGGACGCCCCATCCTCCGGCATCGGATTGGTATTGATCTTTTTGGCATCGGAAGGCCTTGCCAGGTGAGACATCATATCCATCATATCCTTTTGTATCTTATGCAGCCGGGTCTGCCAGGGATGCTCTGTTCCTAGTTTGACCCGCAGCAGCCCGATGCTGGAATTGACCTCGTCCAGGGCGCCGATACATTCCACCCGTATATCGTCCTTTGGTACCCGGCTGCCGCCGAAGAGACCCGTCGTGCCCGTATCACCTTTTTTAGTGTATATCTTCATGAGAAATAATTGATGTGCGTAATGCCTGTAATAGTGCGGCCATACTGGTGAAGCTTTGGCCGCCGGAAGCTGTCGTCAAAGTCCAGGAACTTTTATGAGCTGTTATGGAGGGTTGGTCCTGTATTGTAACCTCGAACCCTTCGCGTTGCAAGGCCCTTTTTGTCCAGAAGGCCGCGGCCCCTTCACCCGCCAGTCCTATCCTTTTTGAATTCCCGGCATGGATATGAAAGCTGCCCGTGTCTTTGTCAAAGTGAATGCCTTCCTTGTCAAAGACAGCCTCGAAAGTACCATTCAATACCAGGTCTTCCGGAACTCCTTTTTCCAGCCTTCCTCCCGCCTTTTGGAGGAGCCAGACCTCATCGGCCACCTGCAATGCAAGATCCAGCTCGTGCGTGGAAAGCAGGATGGCTTTCTGTGTCGTCCGGGCCAGCTTGTGCAATAACTGCATGATCTGGATACGGCTGGGCAGGTCCAGGTGTGCAGTGGGTTCATCCAGCATCATCAGCGGCGTATCCTGCGCCAATGCGCGGGCCAGCATCACCTTTTGTCTTTCGCCATCGCTGAGCGTTCCAACCTTCCTTTCGGCATAGGTTCCTATACCCGTCACCTCCATGGCCCAGGTAATGATCCGTCGGTCCTCTTCATTCAGGGTCCCCAGCCAGCCGGAATAAGGATATCTTCCCAGCGCCACCAGCGAATAGACGGAGAGGTTGCTATGCCGTATGGGGTCCGTCAATACGAGACTGATCTTGCGTGCCAGCCGGCCAGGGCTCCGCAACGAGGCTCCGCCGTCACCGAGAATATCGATGTTCCCTTCCAGTGCCGGCTGCAGACCGGAAAGGGTACGCATCAACGTTGATTTCCCCGCGCCGTTAGGTCCCAGCAGGCAGATCATTTGCCCTGCCTGCATAGATACTGACAGCGGCCCTGCAATGGTAATGGACCGGCCGCCGACATGATATCCTGCTACCAGCTGGTGTGTTGTCAATAAGGTTTGCGGATCGCTCATCCGTATATGCTTAATTTGTTTTTACTAAGAATGATCCAGATCACCATAGGAGCTCCCACCAATGCAGTGATGATATTGATAGGCAGAGCTGTCTGGCTGCCCGGCAATTGCCCGATCAGATCACAAAGCAGAATGAGCGCCGTACCGATGAGACAACAGGCCGGGATCAATATCCGGTGGCTGGAAGTGGAAAAGACGGAACGGGCTATCTGGGGTACTGCAATCCCTATAAAACCGATGGGGCCGCAAAAGGCGGTGATGCTGCCTGCCAGCAGGCTTGTGCTGCAAATGATAATGACCCGCGCCCGGTGTATCGTTACGCCCATGCTCTGGGCATAATTATCTCCCAGCAACAACGCATCCAGCATCTTGGAAGACAAAAAAGAAAGGATAAGTCCTGTCAGCGTCACTCCTCCCAGGATATACAGCTGTGTTCCTGTCACACCTCCGAGGGAGCCGAATGTCCACAGCAAATAATCCTTTATGAGTTCGGCATCGCTGAAATACTGCCAGATGCTGATGATGGACAAGGTGGCGGTGCTGACCATCACACCGATGATCAACATCATGATATTATCGCGCACTTTCCGGGAGATCATGATCACCAGCAGCATAACGCCCGCGGCGCCTAAACACCCGGCCAGGGTGATAAGCCAACTACCGGAGATACCTAATTCACGAATGGTGTACAAGGTGACGATACTGCCACCACCCAACATGATGGCCGCCACGCCAAGACTGGCGCCGGCGGTAACACCCAATACCGATGGTTCGGCAAGAGGGTTGCGGAATAGGGTCTGCATCTGCAGGCCGCTGACGGACAGCCCGCAACCTGCTATCACGGCTGTACAAGCCTTGGGTATGCGGATCTGGCTGACAATGTAATGCCAGGTATTGTCTTCACCGGGGAGAGATAGTATGATCCTAACGACGGACTTAAGGGGTATTCTTACCGGACCTAATGCGATGTCCAGGAAAAACATTATCGCGAGGAGAAGACATAACCCTATCCATCTCCATAATCTATGTGGTGTGTTCATCATTTTAATTGTCGGTAATAGACCAGTGTATGACCAGGCAACAGCTCGGGATGGAGGATACTGATCATATCCGCCAGCACTATATGGGGATTCACAACACCTGACTCCCAATAATCATTGGACCCCAGATCATTTGTCTTTTTGTCAAAGTTGTACAAATTTCCTGTTTTATACGACTGGAAGCTGGCATACCGGGGGTCTTTTGCCAGGATGTCCTGTTTGCTGGTGACATACCCGAGGTTCAACCAATATTCTGCCTTCAAAGCTTCCGGGGCCGCCGATTCGAAGTTCAGGGACAGGCTCCCGGTGCCCTTGCTGTCTGCCCAGGCATAACCTCCGCCTGCATCTTTTATAAAATGTGCAGCATAGCTATCTCCCGCAGGCATGAACCAGGCGCCTTTGAAAGGCATCCCGATGATAATATGCGGATGTGTTTTCGCCTGGTGACCCAGCTGTGCCAGGCTATCGTATATTGTTACCACGCTGTCGAACTTTTTATCGACGAGCGCTTCCCTGTTTGTCAATGCGGCCATCAGCTTCACCCATTCGGCCTTGCCGAGCGGTGTATTCTCCAACCACTCCGCATTTACGATAACGGGTATGCCCGCATCCGTCAACACTTTGTATTTGGCTGCGTTGGCTTCGGGATTGCTCATCGCCATCAGCAAGCCGGGATGCAGGGATATCAGCAGTTCGTTATTGAGGTTTTCATCGATGCCTACTTCTACTGTCTTGTGTGCCCGGATATTCTCCCGTACGATGGGGGAGTTGACATACTTAAAACTGCCCAGTCCGGTGATCCTGTCGGCTACCCCAACGAAGTCGGCGATCCCAATATGTGTGGAAGATGTCGCGATCATCGTCTGTACGGGGATGGTTATCAACTGCGCCCGGGGATAGCCGGTGGGGACAGGATGCCCTCTTTGTACAAGAAGATATTCCAGCGTATCGAACTTATTGCTGTTGCGATCCAGTATATGTACCACTTTAAAGCCGTCGTGATAGTCGATGGTAAAGCCATGGGCATAACGTATGGTGGTGGATGCCTGTATGGTATCGCCGCTGCCTTCGGCAGCGTGCGAGTCCTGGGGGGTTGGGGAGTGGCAGGAAAAAATGAATAATAGAGCGATAAGATAAATAAGCTTGTTCATTGTAGTTGTTTTTGAATAAATACGACCCTCTCCTGTATAGTGCCGCATGGCAGTTCCACGATATGATAACCTGAGCGCTCGTATGCCGATCGTATGTGTTCACCCAGTACCGTTGCCTCTTCGAAGGTCTGCCATCTTTCGCTGTCCTGTACATAAATATCCTGCCAGGGCGGTAATAAGAAGACTGTAGGGGCATAGCGATGTTCTCTTGCGGCCTTTCGATATTCTTCATCCACCGGCAGCTGCGCTGTCTGCAGATAGGCGATGATATCGGGGATGCCCCTGTCGAAGAAGGAATTGGGGGTGGGTGAGGCAGTCAGGAAATCGTGGGTCATACGTTGCAAGGCTTTTTTGGCAAAGCAGGACAGATCTATCCATGGCAGACATCCGGCGCCTTTTTCCTTTTCTTCAATGATCAGCTGACGAGACGCCTCCGCATAGCCGTGGTATCCGCATTGCTGCAGACCTTTTAACAGGCTGGTCTTACCTGCGCCTGGTCCTCCTGTTATGATATATTTAGGCATAACCCTGCTATAATTATTAATATAACCATCGATAGACACACCCGGTGGTTGATGTTAATGACCTTTTCAATCTCGTTTTGTGTTATTTCCCGTGGATTCCTGCCTATGAAAGGCTTTGTTACGGGCGTGCCGTGATAAACATTGGTCCCTCCGAACCGGGCGTCCAGGATCCCTGCCAGCGCTGCTTCCGGATAACCCCGAAGGTTCGCCTCCATACCATACATTGGTACTAAAGTCGGCTATGACCCCCCCTCTGTAATCTCCATGTCCGTGTAACATCAGCTTTCCAGGGTTTTATAGATGTAATCAATATCGAGATGCTCCCGCAGCAAGGCCGCCAGCTTGTCGTACTGCTCTTCCTTATATTGCCGGTGATCCGTGGTCTGTCCAGCAGTATCCGTGTAAGCTGCCAGCAGGGCGTCTACAACTATGAGGTTGTCGAGGATGCCATGGAGGTAGGTGCCCCAGCAGCGATCGTTTAAAAAGTAACCGTCCGTACAGCCGCCTTCGACAAACTGATTCAAGGGGCGGGCTTTTTCCAGGGCTATGGTCTCTCCCATATGTATCTCATAACCTTCACAGATATGAGCATTGTTGCGGAACCTGAATTGCCGTTGGAGGGTTGTCTTATGTTGTTGTAAGATAGTGCATACCGGGAGGATGCCTATTCCTGTGATAGACTTTGCGCCTGACTCTACCTGGTCAGGATCGTCTATCCGCTGCCCCAGCATCTGGTAGCCGCCACAGATGCCTATGATGGTTTTTTGTTGATGATGCGCCCGTCGAATGGCGTCCACGACGCCTGTTTTATATAGCGCCGACAAATCTTCGATGGTATTCTTGCTTCCCGGCAGGATGATGATATCGGCCTTTTCGATGTCTTCGGCGCGGTGGCTATAATAGAGATTGACCCGGTGGTCGCGGCTGAGATGATGGAAGTCCGTGAAGTTGGACAGTCGCTGAAGCAGCACTACCGCGATGTTGATCTTGCCTGGGACATAGGTTCTTACTTTGTCGGCCATGCTGATAGCATCCTCTTCTTCGATGAAGATATCCCGGAAGTAGGGTACGACGCCTATTACGGGCACACCGCAAAGCTCGGCCAATTGAGTCCTGCCATCCTCGAACAGCCGAGCATCACCTCTGAATTTGTTGATGATGATGCCTTTGATACATGCTCTTTCTTCGGAGGTCAGCAGGGCCATCGTTCCATAGCAGCTGCCAAAGACCCCGCCTCTGTCGATGTCGGCGATGAGGTAGGCAGCAGCGTCTGCCGCCATTGCCATTCGCATATTGGTGATGTCCAGGTGTTTCAGGTTCAATTCGGAAATGCTGCCTGCCCCTTCCATTACGATGGGGGTATAACGGGATGCCAGCCGGTGGTAGGCCCTCCTTACTTCTGTGAAAAGGGCTTCGCGGTGTTGTGCGTGGAAATATTCCGCGGCTGAGGAGTTGCCGACGGGTTTGCCGTGGAGGACCACCTGGGCACTCTGGTCGGTCGTGGGTTTTAACAATACCGGATTCATATCCGTATGACAGGGGATGCCGCAGGCTTCCGCCTGTACGGCCTGGGCGCGTCCTATTTCCAGACCTTCGGGTGTGGCATAGCTGTTCAGGGACATGTTCTGTGCCTTGAAGGGGGCAGGGTTATAGCCATCCTGCCGGAATATTCTGCAAAATCCGGCGGTGATGACAGATTTTCCTACGTCGGAACCTGTGCCTACAAACATAATGGACCGAAGACCTTTTTTACCTTGCATTGACTTGACTATGCATTGACTGCCAGCGGCAGGGTTCACTTCACGCTTTTCACCCGAAAGCGATGAATATCGAATGATGCCGGCAGGTCTTCTGGCTTATGTCGTTCCGGCCCGCCTTCCCGTCCCTGCGGACAGTGGTCTGAAGTTTGCCGGAGTGGAAATGACATTTACAGCTACGGGGATAGCGCCGGAATTGCACCGGACTTCCCTTTTAATCCGCCAAACGAACCGGGGTTCGTAGTCCAAAGGACATTTTGCGGAACCAGCATCTGCCACGAAGGTAAGTCAGGGGAATCAAAACACATAATTTGCCGACACGCCGCTGAAATAATTCACTGTTGGCGCGGCATTGTAATAACGGGCGGGCGGCGCTGCCGCATTGATATCATTTCCCAGACTGTAACGGGTATTGAAAAGGTTGTCGCCGCCTGCATAGATATCCAGCTTCCATTTTGGATTCAGGACTTTTCTGTAACCTATGCGGGCTCCCAGCAAATTGTAAGACCCTGCGTAAGCCGTATTGGCATCGTTGAGGGCGATACGATCTGCGTAGGTGAATGTGACATTTGTGTAAAAGCCGCATCGTAACAGGATGTCGGCGCCCATTACTACTGTTTGTGGGGGTACGCTGGGAAGGCGGTGACCGGAATAGTCGTGGCCCTGGGTGGAGAAGTCCTTGTAGTGGAAGTCATGCCATGTATGACTTATCCAAAGCCGGACGCTCCGAAAGAAACCTTTGGGATCGTCAGCCAGCTGATAGGAGACGAAGCTTTCTATACCGTGCTGCTTCGTATGACCCGCATTGATGGAATAGCCCACCCCGTTGGAATCTATCCGCTGTACGATGGTATTGGAAAGTTCGAAGAAAAAGGCGTTGATGTCGAAGAACAATTTGCCATGGAAAAGATTGCCGCGGGCGCCCACTTCATAATCCGTGCCGTCCTCCGGCTGTAGAGGGGGTCCCAGGACGCCATTGGACTTTTGCAGCTCCTGCGTGGTAGGCGTGGAGAAACCACGGGCAGCGCTGGCATAAAGCGATACATCCGGGAGGACTTTTTTCAGAATGGACAGGCGTGGCGCCAGCTTGTTGGCAAATCGTATGTTGTTGGTTACAGGAGGTACCACGGATGTCCGCGTGAGCTGTACCCCATTCCGATTGAAGCTGGCTCCCAGCGTTATGGTCCAGCCTGCATCCAGTTTTAGGTCGGCCTGGGTAAAGATGATGTATTGCCAGTTGCCGATGCGGTCATCTGTCTGTAAAGTATCCTGTACGCCCAGCTTATTGGCATAATCCCGGGTCTCAAAGAATCCTTTCTGTGCTTCCGCTCCCGCATTCACCTGCAGACGGCTGTCTCCCAGGTTAGTCTTATACTGAAATACCGTACGTCCACCGAAATGCGGCTCCTGTCTCACTTCATAGACCCTGATACCTGGGTTGCGGAAGTCCGTGTAGGCTCCATATACGGCGGTGGTATTCTGCCAGTGATCGTTAAAATGGTATTCGTTGCTGAAGCCAGCCGTAAAGTTCTTTTGATAAATAGCGGCCCTGGCCTGTACTGCTCCCGGAGCGGTCCCGTTGCCGGGGCGGGACTGTCGTGGATTGGCGAGGTATTCAGTCAGTGTCAGACCACCCGGTGTTTGATAATACAGGTCGCTATACAGGATGTAAGCGTGAATGGTCTGTTTGTCGCTGGCCTTTAATTGTGTTTCCCAACTGGCAACATCCCTGCGCATGGATGTCCATTGCCGATAGCCGTCGCTATTCTGATGCGAATAGCTAAAGATGTTCCGATGGCTTTCGTCACCTGCATGGATATTCACATTTATATTTTGCGTATTCCATGTGCCGATGCCATAGTCTACGCTGGCCCCCTTTTGCCAGACGGAGGGCATGCTGTTGATGAGGACAGCCCCGCCAATACCTGCGCCATAAAGACTGCCTGCCGTGCCCTTGATGATCTCTATGGATTGAAAGTTGTAAAAGCCCAGCTCGTTCAGGTACGTATTACCACCGGGATCTGTCAGGGGTATCTCGTTCCAGTAGATCTTGATATCCCTTACGCCAAAGGGGCTGCGCAGAGAGCTGCCTCTTATATTGAGCCGGTAGCTGCCGGGCGAACGTTCTTCCATACGTACGCCGGGATTGGCATTCATGGCCGGCAGGATGCTGCTGTTGCCAAACCGGAGAAGCGACGCCTTGCTGACGACGCTGACAGGGGCGCCTACTTCGGTGAGCTTTCGGTTCTGCTCATATGCTTTTACCATGACCTCCTGCAGGGGCTTTGTGTCTGAGGAATCCGACAGGAAAGAAGGGGGGACCTGCTGTGCCCACACCCGACCAAAGGACAATGTAAGAAGGAGGACAGTTTTTTTCATCTATTACGAAGTTAGAGCCTTATCTTTAAATAGTACATTTTACTTGCTTATGGGTCAAAAAAAGCTGGGCCTGTTCGATCTCACCATGATCGTGGTTAGCCTGACCATTGGAATGGGCATCTTCCGTACGCCTGTCGTAGCTGCTTACAAGGCCGGAACGCCTACCCTCTTCTTTCTTGCCTGGTTCATAGGCGGACTGGTGGCATTGTGCGGGGCGCTGACCTATGCGGAGATCGGCTCCCGTTACCCTGTCACCGGCGGCTATTACAGGATATTTTCATACGCGTATCATCCCTCCCTGGCATTTGCCATCAATTGTATCATCCTGGTGTCCAATGCGGGCTCAACCGCACTGGTTGCCGTCATCGGAGCCGAGTACATCGGGCGGTTTTTTTTCGATGGCCCTCCCTCCGTGCTTTTCAAGCAGGGCGTCACTCTGAGCGCTGTAGCCGTCTTCTATATCATCAATCTCCTGGGTATCAAAATGAGCAGCCGTGTACTGAACGTTTTTATACTCATAAAAATTTCACTCATCGCCCTGCTGCTGTTATCTGTGTTCGGAAATTACCCCATCGCCGCTACGGCAGGGCCTGTTGCGGCGGCTCCTGGGCCATCCTCTTTTGGAGGCGTGCTGAAGGCGCTGGGCATAGGACTTGTCGCCATCTCCTTCACCTATGGTGGTTATCAGCAGTCCATCAACTTCGGGGGAGATGTAAAGGACCCTGCCCGTATCATGCCCAAAGGCATTACATACGGTATCTGTATCATACTCCTGCTCTATCTTTCTATCAACTTTGTCTATGTGAAGGTCATCGGCTTCGAGTCGCTGAAACATGCCGACTCTATTGCCGCCCTGCTTATCAAGCATCTTTTTGGACCGATAGGCGAGAATATCCTGCGGGTGCTGATGTTCCTTTCCGTACTGGCGTATGTCAATGTCCTGCTGATGAGCAATCCCCGCGTGATGTACGCCATGAGCGAGGAAGGTATTCTTCCGGCGGCCTTTAAGAAGAAGACCCGGAAGCACGATGCGATCGTATGGTCGCTGACAGCTTTTAGTCTAGTCATCGTCCTGACGCTGGTGTTCACCAGCGCCGTGGAAAAGATCATCAATTATACCATTTTCCTGGACTCTATTGGCATGTCCACCTCTGCGGCCTGCCTATTTATCCTGCGCCGGAGAAAGATAGGAGAAGAGAGGGGCGATGTCTATCGTATGCGGCTATTCCCATTAATGCCCCTGATCTTTATCTTCGCATATATCAGCATTGCCACCAGTATTGTGTTCGATGATCCGTTGACGGCGGGCTATGGGGTATTGATCTTTGCGTTGTTCTTTGGATTGTATTTTGTGATACGCAGGGCAAAAAAATGACCATGGACATTTCTTATATAATCAATGAATTAGGAGAAGACAGGGCGCACTATTTCAATGCCATAGCGCCCCCTATCGTCCAGACCAGCAATTTCAGGGTGGGGACCGTGGCGGAGCTGAAAGCCCTTTTTGACGATGAATACAGCGGTTATCTCTACAGCCGGGGGCTTAACCCTACCGTGGAGATACTCCGTAAAAAGCTGGCTGCGCTGGACGGAGCGGAAGATTGTCTTGTCTTCAACAGCGGGGCTGCCGCCATCTTTGCGGCTGTGCTGGCCAATGTCCGGGCGGGTGATCATATCGTATCGGTGGAGCGGCCCTATACCTGGGCAGCCAGGACGTTTGATGTTATCCTTCCCCGGTTTGGCGTAAGTACTACCTATATCGATGGGACGAGGATCGAGAATTTTGAAAGAGCTATCTTACCCAATACACGTATAATCTATCTCGAGTCCCCCAATTCATGGGAGTTCAAGCTCCAGGACCTCCGGGCCGTGGCGGAGCTGGCCCGTGCAGAGAATATCACCACCATCATCGACAACAGCTATTGCACACCCCTGCTCCAACGTCCTATTGAGATGGGGATCGATATCGTTATGCAGACGGCTACCAAGTATATCGGAGGACATAGCGATACGCTCGGAGGAGTGCTCACCGGGTCAGGGGTCATGATGAAAAAGATCTTCGACAGCGAATACCTGAATATCGGAAGCGGGATACAGCCTTTCAATGCATGGCTGCTGTTGAGAGGACTGAGGACGCTGCCTGCCCGGCTGGAGCGTATCACCCATACTACCCGGCAGGTGGTGGACTATCTCAAACAGCATCCCCGCGTGGAGTCCGTTCTTTTTCCATTTGATGAGACATTCCCTCAGTATGAGCTCGCCCGGCAGCAGATGGATGGAGCCTGCGGATTGTTAAGCTTTTATGTCAGGGCCACCGAAATGGGACAGATCGTCCGCCTTTGCGAATCCCTACGGCATATTATGATGGCCGTGAGCTGGGGTGGTCATGAATCCCTTATCATCCCCCGCTGCTCCGGCATCGAGCCCGGGGATTTCGATCCTTCCAATAAGGAACACCGTATGTTGAGGCTGTATACAGGACTGGAAGATGCCGCCTATCTTATCGCCGACCTGGAACAGGCCTTTTTAAAAGCCTGGTCATAAGCTAACCGGGTGGACCAGGGCATTTTTTGACTATCGGTAAATGGAGATGCGCAAGGTGAGGGGGGATTCTGTATTTTTGGCTGATAAGGAACGTGCTATTCGGCCCCATCGGGCATATTTAAATTTTGTTGCATACCATGAAAAAATTGCTGTTGGTGTGTTTGCTAACCGGAACCCTGATCCTGTTAAATCACATGAGCCAAGCCCAGGACAAATGGGGGTTGAGACGATGCGTGGATTATGCCCTGGCAAACAATATCTCTATCAAGCAGGCGGATGTACAGGCCAGGCTTAACAAGCTGGTATTGGATCAGAGCCGACTGACACAGATACCGACCCTTGCGCTAGGGACTTCAGGTGCAGTCATTGCCGGCCGGCAGAATGTGAATGCCTTTACCCTGACGAATATTACCTATTTCTACAATAGCTATTCCCTGCAATCCAGCGTAAACCTGTTCAATTTCGGCAGCCTGCAGAATACCATCCAGGCCAACCGTTATGCCTGGCAGGCGTCCCTGGCCAGCACCGAGAAGACAAAGAATGATATCAGCCTGAACGTCGCCAACGCATATCTGCAGGTATTGCTTTCCAAGGAGCAGGCGGAAGCTGCGCAGAAAAAGTTGGTGCTTTCTCAATCCCAGCTGGAGCTCACCCGCAAACAAGTCCGGGCGGGTGCGTTGCCCGAGCTCAATGCCGCCGAGCTGGAGGCCCAGATAGCCCAGGACAGCTCGAATTATATTTCCCTGCTGGGTCAGATCCAGCAAAATGTATTGGGGCTTAAAGCTTATATGGGTCTGGATTCCGGTGCACCTTTCGAGGTAGACACTCCGCCAGTGGATCAGATACCCGTGGAGCAATTGGTAAACATGGAGCCCGAGACAGTCTATGCCCTGGCCCTCGTCAATCAACCTCAGCAAAAGGCGGACGCCTTGACAATAGAGGCCAACCGGAAGAACGTGCGGGCGAACAAAGGCGCCATGTACCCTACCGTGTCCCTCCAGGGTAGTCTGGGTACGAATTACAGCAGCAATGCCAAGACTACCACCTACAGCAACCCAAAATATGTATCGACGGATACGGTGTTTGGCTACAGGGTGGCGGGGACAAACACTTCCGTGGTGCAGGATGTATATTCTTTCGACGCCAACACCAAAAGGATACCTTATTTCAATCAATTAGACAATGGGTTTAATCAGTACCTCGGGTTGAACCTCAATATTCCCATTTTCAACAATGGCACCCTCCGCACTAATTACAACAGATCGAAGCTCAACCTGCGCAATGCAGAGCTGCAAAGGGATCAGGACAATCTCACGTTAAAGAACAATATTTACCAGGCTTATACAGCCGCGAGCATAGCCCTTCAAAAATATGAAGCCAATAAGATCAGCCTGGCTGCTACGACGAAGAGCGCCGACTTTGCACAAAAGAGGTATGCTGTCGGCATGCTCAATACGATAGACCTGCTGACGAATGAAAATAATAAATTCAATGCCGAAATAAACCTGTTGTCATCCCAATATGACTATGTGTTCAAGATGAAAGTGCTGGAGTTCTACAAGGGATTGGGAATAAAACTTTAACTATTTATGACACGAGCTTGCGACTGCATAACTCCAATAAAAAGACATTGACTCGTTATGAAAAAGAAAGTAATCTGGATAATAGTCGGACTGGTAGTGCTGGTGATACTGCTGGTGCTTTTAAAGAAGGGGGGTGTCCTGGGCAAGGATGAAGGGACCAAGGTCTCCGCGGAAAAAGCGACTCGCCGCAATATAACGGAGATCGTTACAGCCAGCGGCAAGATCTATCCCGAGAAGGAAGTAAAGATCAGCCCTGACATATCGGGCGAAGTGGTCGATCTCAAAGTGACCCAGGAGGGGGATAGCGTCCACAAAGGACAGGAGCTGGCCAGGATCTATGCGGATATCTATACTACCCAGCGTGACCAGGCCGCCGCGCAGATGAGCCAGCAGCAGGCGCTCGTCTCCAATATGTCTGCTCAGCTGCCGGGTCTCAAAGCTGCTATGGACGCAGCGAAAAGGACCTATGACAGACAAAAGCAGCTGCTGGACCAGAGTGTGATCAGCCGGGCCGAATTCGAGACTTCGGAGAGCGCCTATAAGACCGCCGAGGCAAATTATATGGCTGCCCAGCAGACGGCAAAAGGAAATGTAGCGGGTGTCGCCAGCGCACGTGCGAACCTGGACATCGCCGCCAAGAACCTTGGGCGTACCACTGTGGTATCACCCATCGACGGCGTGGTCTCTCTGCTGAGCATTAAGAAGGGAGAAAGAGTGGTAGGGAATTCCATGATGGCCGGTACGGAAATGATGCGTGTGGCGGATATGAGCAGGATCGAAGCCATCGTGGATGTAGGCGAGAACGATATACCCAAGGTGCATTTGGGAGATTCCGCCTTTATAGAGGTGGATGCCTATAACAACCGAAAGTTCAGGGGCATTGTTACGCAAATAGCCAGCAGCGTTAGTACAGCTTCTGGATCTACGACCACTATTTCCACCAATGATGTCACCAATTACAAGGTGCATATTCGCCTGTCGCCCGACTCGTACAAGGACCTTATCGATCCCTCCCGGCCTAAATCTTTTCCCTTCCGCCCTGGCATGAGCGCCAGCGCCGATATACAGACCCGTACCCATATCAATGTGCTTTCCGTGCCTATCAACGCCGTATCGACCCGGGAAAAGAATTCCGACAACAGTGTCCAGAACGATAAAGACACTAAAAAGGATGACAAAAGCAGTGATGACAACAAGACGGCTGTTACTGCCCCTGGGGATCTGGATATTGTGGCCTTTGTTTTGCAGCCCGGGGATACAGTGAGAAAGGTTAAAGTGAAGAGCGATATACAGGATATTAACTACATTGAGATCGTGGATGGTCTGAAGGAAGGCGATATGGTTATCACCGGTCCGTACAGCACCGTTAGTAAAACCCTGAAGAGCGGCACGAAGGTGAAAGTAGTTCCCAAAGACAAGCTGTTCGAAGGCAATAAGAATTAAAAAGAAGGCAAACATGCGATTTGGAGTGATAGGCAGCGGCAGCTGGGCTACGGCATTAGCCAAGATCCTCACCGACAATGGGACCCCTATTAGCTGGTGGATAAGACATCCATCCATTATACATCATATTCAGTCCCGGCATCACAATCCGCAATATCTTCCATCCGTCCAGTTCGATACGGGGCTGCTGACCATGAGCGATAAAGTGCAGGAGGTGATAGCAGCCAGCGACACGCTGGTGATTGCCGTGCCTTCCGCCTATGTAGCAGGTACCTTGCATGGATTGGATAAGGGGATCTTCAAAGGAAAAAAGATCATTTCTGCTGTAAAGGGGATACTCCCTGAGCAAAATCTTCTTCTCAATGACTGGCTTGGCAGGGAGTTCGACTTCAGTCTGTCCGACTATTATACCGTAATGGGGCCCTGTCATGCGGAGGAAGTAGCCGCGGAAAAGCTTTCCTACCTGACTTTTTCCGGCGGGGATGTAACCCTCACCGGTGAAATAGCGTCCTATTTTACGACCGAATACCTTAACACCGTCATTAACAATGATATATATGGTGTGCAATATGCGGCGATATTAAAGAATATCTATGCATTGGGTGCGGGTATCGCCCATGGACTGGAATATGGAGATAATTTTCTTAGTGTGCTGATTGCGAATTGTGCGGATGAGATGGCCAGCTTTCTTTTGAAAGTGGGTATCCGGCATATCGAGGTGGGTATCCATGCCGAGGAGGATCCGGCCACCCATAAGAGAAGCGCCAATTATGCTGCTTCTGTCTATTTGGGTGATCTGCTGGTGACTTGTTATTCGCTGTTCAGCCGGAACAGGACCTTTGGGAATATGATAGGAAAAGGGTACTCTGTAAAATCCGCCCAACTGGAGCTGAACATGGTGGCTGAAGGGTATAATGCGAGCAAGTGTATTTATTTGATAAATAAAGAGATAAAGGCAGAAATGCCTATTGCGGCTACCATCTATCACATTCTGTGGGAAAATGTTAAAGCCGTGGATGGATTTAAACAAATTGAGCCGTACCTTGTCTAAGAAAAGAGGACCACAGGTCCTCTAGCTGTGACCGAGCCCAGCGAAGGTCACGAACGAGAAGGAGCGTGTCGAAGCAGCTCCGCCGAAGTTCCCATCATTAGCGCAGCACCGGGGATGGGTTACTTTTCGGGATTAAGCCAGACCCGGTGCTAAGAAGGCCAGGTGCAAGCCGGGCCGAAATCAAAAAAACAAGCCATATGCCTCTTTCATTCCAAGGATTCGGAGCCACGGCCATTCTGGTAATGGTGCTTATCCTAGCCGCAGTGCAGGGCATAAACTATTTGAGGGATCGGTTCCATCATAAATAGCGGCTTATTCCTGCTTTTCAGAACAGTGCGGCGGCAATCCCATCAGCGAATAATTTACCTTCTCTTGTCAGGACAAGCCTATTGTCTTTAAGGATCATTTTTCCCTCCTTTATATATTTTTCGGCCTGACGAAGAAGGACCTCTTGCTGGGGAACCCTGCCCAGGTCCAGTCCTTCCATTGTTCTCAGCGAGATCATGATATACTCATTGAGCTGTTGGACCGGGGTGAGGATCTCTTTTTCTATATGGGAGCCCGGGTTCTTTATATAAAGCGCATTATTGGCGATGTTCCATTGACGGGATGCTGCTCCATCGTAAGAATGGGCCGAAGGCCCCAGTCCTAAATATGGTTTTCCCTGCCAGTAGGAGGTATTATGCCTGCTGCGTCGTCCTGGCAGCGAGAAGTTGGAGATTTCGTAGTGTTCATAGCCGGCTGCGGCTACCCAGTCCATCAGGAGGAGGAACTGCCGGGCCTGGTCTTCCGGATCGATGTCTTCTTTTTTATGTTGCCGGATCATTGTATCCAGGGCTGTCCGGGGCTCAACCGTCAATGCATAGCAGGAAAGGTGGGGAATGCCCAGCTGGAATGCCTGTTCCACATTCTTTTTCCAGTTGCCATCGGACAGGCCAGGTGTGCCATAGATGAGGTCGATGCTTATATTGTCCAGTCCGGCGTCCTGGGCTTTGTGGATGCTTTCCAGCGCCTGCCCGGCGTTGTGTACCCTGTTCATCCACCGGAGGTCCTCTTCAAAAAAGGACTGGATGCCGATGCTAAGCCGGTTGATCCCCGCCTGCCGCCAGGCCGTCAGCCGCCCCGGAATAGCCATATCGTCCGGGTTGGCCTCCAATGTCAGCTCTGCATCCGGGGCAATGGGAAAGAGCGCATGCAATTTGTTAAGGATACGTCCTAATTCTTCTTCCGTGAGGAGAGAGGGGGTGCCTCCTCCAAAATAAATAGTTTCCACAGGAGCTCTTCCGATATAATCCCTTCTGGCCTCCATTTCTTTCAATAAAGCATCGACTGTGTCGTTTTTAAGCTGGAGGGAGGTGGAAAAGTGAAAATTACAGTAATGACAGGCCTGCCTGCAAAAAGGGATATGAAGATAAATACCTGCCATTGGGTTTACTTATATTTAGCGGATAGATGCGAAGTACAAATGTAAGGCGATATACACGCATTATGGCCGGGCTGCTCCTGCTCGTAGCGACCAGGGGGTGGGCCCAGTATCCCCTGCATATCCTTCCTGTGGATAAGGATTCGCTTTTTGTACAAAAACAGCTTGGGCTTACCAGCTCCTTTAAGAGCAAAGATGCCTGCATGGAGTATATATATGCCCTCCCGTCCCTTCTGCAGGGGAAGGGGTATTTGACAGCCAGCCTGGACAGTGTGGCCAGCGATTCGGTCAGCACTACCATCCGCCTGTACATTGGTAATGCGTATCATTGGGCAAGGGTCGATGTCAGCGGCGTGGATCCCGCCCTTCTTTCCGCCGTTGCCTGGAATGAAAGAGCTTTTTCTCACCGCCTGCTGGACTTTAAACAGTTCCAGGCCCGGCAGCAGCAGCTATTGAACTACCTGGAGGACAACGGCTATCCTTTTGGAAAGGTGAGTCTCGACAGCATCAGCTTTGGAGACAACGGTGAGGTATCAGCGAAGCTGAAGGTGGAGAAGGGTCCTTTGTACCATATAGACAGCATCCGGCTGTTTGGCGCCGGAAAGATATCCAATGAATTCCTGCAGCGGTATCTCAATCTTCCCAACGGCTGTGTATACCGGCGGGAAAAGCTGGAAGCCATAAGCAGAAAGATACTGGAGCTGCCTTATGTGCAGGAGATGCAGCCCTGGACGCTTACCATGCTGGGCACCGGCTCCGTGGTCAATCTTTTTCTCAAGCCAAAAAAGAGCAGCCAGATCAATGCCCTGGTGGGGTTTCTTCCAAGCAGCAACCCCATCTTGGGGAACAAGGTCCTGATCACGGGCGAAGCTACCATCAATCTGAAGAATGCCCTGGGTAACGGAGAGACCATCGGGGTCAACTGGCAGCAGCTGCAGGCCGGCAGCCCCCGGCTAAACCTGGCATTTCAACAGCCCTATCTGTTCAATTCCCCCTTTGGCGTCAGCACCTCCTTCGACCTGTACAAACAGGATTCCTCTTATATCAATGTCAATCTGCTATTGGGAGTACAATATACTTTATCGGCTCATCAGACCGGCTCCGTATTTATAAAGGATATGATCTCCAGCCTGCTGAACCTGGATACGTTGCAGATCATTGCCTCCCATGCCCTGCCTACAGAGGCCGATATACGGAGCGTCAGTGTGGGAGTGACGTATGAGTTCAACAACACCGATTACCGGTTCAATCCCCGGAGAGGCAACGAGCTGCAGTTCACCGGCTCCGTGGGAACAAAGAAAATAAAGGAAAATCCACAGATCGTAAAGCTGAAAGACCCGCTCGACAGTAGCTTTTCGTTTGCGTCCCTCTACGATACCGTGAAGCTAAGCTCTTACCAGTTCCTTCTGAAGGCGGCCGGAGCGCATTATTTTTTTCTCTCTCATGCCAGCACGTTGAAGCTGGGATTCAATGGAGGTGTTTACAACAGCCCGTCTACTTACAGGAATGAGCTTTTTCGAATTGGCGGGTACAAGCTGTTGAGGGGGTTTGATGAAGAGAGCATACTGGCTTCTCAATATGCTGTAGGCACCCTGGAATACCGGTATCTCATGGGACTGAATTCCTTTTTATTTACTTTCCTGGATGGGGGATGGGCGAAGAATGACGTGCCCGGCTATAATCTTAATAATGTCTTTTTGGGTTTTGGCCTGGGACTGGCTTTTGAAACGAAGGCGGGCATTTTCAATATATCCTATGCGCTGGGCAAGCGGGATGATACGAATTTTAATTTTCATGACGCAAAGATCCATTTAGGGTATGTAAGCTTTTTTTAAAATACTTTTGCAATCCAGGAACCGCCCGGGCGGTTCGTCCGAAGGACAGACAGAACCGAGCCATGCGAAGGTTCCGACCGAGAAGGAGCGTGACGAGCAGCTCCGCCGAAGGTCTGATATGCGTGAATTGGGCTATGTTTTTCCTGAAGACCAATTCCCGCACTATACCATGCATAAATTCTTCTTTCTTTTTCTTCCATGCCTCTTGTTCTTCAGCAATCTGTTTGCGCAGGTTGATACGACCCCGCCGGTGAGGGCTGTTCAGGATACGACCGTGGTACATCATGTTAAGGTGCGTTCGGATTCCGCGATCAGGGCCGACTCTATTGCAAGGGCCATACGCCGTCATCGCCGGGACAGTCTGCGGAGAGATAGCTTGAGGCTGGAAAGCTTGCGCAAGGATACGATGGCAAGGCATGATTCGGCGGCGATCGTCCCAAGGCCGGATAGTACTGTAACAGCGACCCGGCCGGTGACACCGGTTCAGTCCACCACGCCATCTCCGGCAAAAGACCAGGGGCCTCCGGCCATGGTTTACTGGATGAGGGCGCTGTCCATCAATCCTTATTTTAATTTCTTTGGGAAGTGGGCGGCCCAGCCTTTCGAGCCGCACAAATCTGATTCCAAGGACAGCCTTTTTTATCTGCTGGTGGGGATACTTTTCTATTTTGCCCTTGTCCGCATATTCTTCGAAAAATATTATTCGAACCTGATGACCTTGTTCTTCCGGGTGTCGCTGCGGCAGCAACAGATCCGGGAACAGGTGCTGCAGACCCCGCTGCCTTCCCTGCTGCTGAATATTCTGTTCATCCTCACAGGAGGGCTATATGCCTGCTTCCTCCTGCATTTCGCCCAGTGGGGCGAGAACATCAATTTCTGGTGGCTCTACCTGGATTGTATCGCCGGACTGGCCATCCTTTACCTGGGGAAATTTGTCATTTTGAAATTTTGCGGCTGGGTCCTCAATATTTCGCGGGCCACCGACACCTATATTTTTGTCGTATTCCTTGTAAACAAAATGTTAGGAATTTTCCTTCTTCCTTTCTTGATCCTGATCACTTTTTCGAGTCCTGAAGTGCGGGAAGTCGTTGTAACCGTGTCATTTGTAATGATCTTCGCATTCCTGGTCTATAGGGTAGTAGCGGCCTACCGGCCTGTGAGAAATGAAATAAAACTCCCCCCGTTTTACTTTTTTTCGTACATTTGCGCCTTCGAAATAGCACCCCTGCTGCTGATTTACAAGGTGTTATTGACATATTTGGGAAAAGTGTAGTAACTTTACAAATCCATAGGGGAAACACAA
>Ga0105237_10000940_pt1 | contig 39141 bp, 32 predicted proteins | sample KBSC24metaG_FD_81520 | JGI IMG/M metagenome (GOLD analysis project Ga0105237, IMG submission 81520) | Corn rhizosphere microbial communities from Kellogg Biological Station, Michigan, USA - KBS C2-4 metaG | ecosystem: Host-associated > Plants > Roots > Rhizosphere > Soil | place: Michigan, USA...
GCAACGGCGTCGGCAAGACGACGCTGCTGAAGGTCATCATGGGGCTGCTGCACCCGGTGTCGGGGAAGATGACCGTGGGGGGAAAGGCACTGCCTTCCGGGCGTCCCGAGCTGCGCGCGCGCATGGGCATCGGCTACGTGCCGCAAGGACGCGAGATCTTCCCGCAGCTCACGGTGGAGGAGAACCTGCGCCTGGGACTGACGGCGTCGGGCAAGCGCGAGATCCCCAAGAAGGTGTTCGAGCTGTTCCCGGTCCTGAAGAAGATGCTGGGCCGCCGCGGGGGCGACCTGTCGGGCGGCCAGCAGCAGCAGCTCGCCATCGGCCGGGCGCTGGGCTCGGATCCGACGGTGCTGATCCTGGACGAGCCCACCGAGGGCATCCAGCCGAACATCGTGCACGAGATCGGCGACATCATCATCGGCCTGGCCCAGGAGGGGCTGGCGGTCCTGCTGGTCGAGCAGAAGCTGCCCTTCGCGCGCCGGGTGGGGAACCTGTTCTGCATCATGGACCGGGGCCGGACGGTGGCCGAGGGGAAGATGTCCGACCTGAACGACGAGCTGGTGCGTCGCCACCTGGTGGTGTGAGGCAGCGCGGCACGGCGCGCCGCAGGACCGGATCGATACCTCGCCGCCGTTGCCCTGCGCAGAACATCATCGCCGCTGGGTGCGATGACCGTCAACGGCCGGCTGACGGGCCGCTTCCGGCCCACACGCCGCAGGCCTAGGGGCAAAGAAATCGCGCCGCCGGCGGATTCCGGGCCGCCGGCGGCGCGATACTGCCTAAGTCTTTTCGCTACTCCGCCATCTCCAGTTCGGGCGCACCGTGCTCGTGGAGGGCGTGGTGTTCGTCCTCCGGCGCCGCGACAGGGGAGACCGCCGCGAACTTGGCGCAGCCGAACAGCACCGCGGAGACCACGAAGTACGCCGCCACCACGCCCACGTTCTGGAAGGCGCCCACCTCTTCGCCGTGCATCAGCCCCAGGAACGTCAGGCCGCCACCGGCGGCGGCGAACCCGGCCGCCTTGGCGAACTCGCGGTCGATGATGAACACCGTGGTCGCTCCCAGGATGACGCCCGCCAGGATCGACCCGCCCCCCAGGATCGACAGGCCGTGGTACATGATGCCCACGTTCGACATCTTCCCGATCATCTCGGGCGTGACCAGGTGAATGCCGGCGATGGCGTTCAGCGAGTTGTCGATCTGCAGCTTGCCCCAGGCGGCCAGCGACGGCACCAGCGCCACCACGATGGCCGGCGCATGCCGCCGCGGGCTCTCCTGAAAGGCCTGCGAGCCGATCAGCATGCCGATGTACAGCAGGATGGGCGAGATGGCGACCACCGGCACCAGCGCGGTCATCAGCGAGATGATCCCGAACCAGGACAGCATGATGACCATCAGGCCGGTGGCCGCCGAGTAGCCGATGCGGCCGCCCATCGACTTCCAGCCCGGGTGGCCGATGTAGACGGCGTTGATGTACGGGTTGCCCATCAGGCAGCCGATCAGGCTGACCACCCCGTCCGCCGTCAGCACGCGCGTGGTCGGGTACTCGTCGCCGGCGGCCGAGGCGCTGACGACGTTGTCCATGGCCTCGACCAGGTCGTAGATGCCGAAGGGGATGGCGGTGACCAGGATGACCTTCAGGAACGACCAGTGCAGGCCCCCCAGCACCAGGCCGATGACCGGGTGGGGCACCGCGAAGCCGAACGTCTGGAACGAGTCCTTCAGCGCCTGCACGTTCATGCCGCCGAAGTTCAGACCGAACAGGTTGGAGCCCCAGGCGATGATCGAGCCGGCGGCGATGGCGACCAGCCCGGCCGGGATGCCGCCGTACTTCACGCCGCCGAACCAGCTGACCAGGATGATGGCGAAGCAGACCACGCCCACCATGGGGGTCATGAACATCTCCAGCGCCGGCTTCATGGAGATGAAGGTGATCGACACGCCGGCCAGCGCGCCCAGCAGCGCCGCCTTGGGCGTGATGCGGCGGATGATGGGCGCCAGGAAGCCGCCCGCCATCAGCACGAAGCTCTGGATGAACACCCACGTCAGCCCGGCCTGCCAGCCCTTGACCGGGTCACCGCTGGCCAGCTTCACCGGCAACATGATCACCAGGGTCACGATGAACATGTGCGGCACGCTGATGCCAGAGGGTAGGGCGCACACGTCCGTGCGCCCCGTCTTCTTGGCCAGCCGGTAGGCGAGCCAGGCGTAGTACAGCGTGCTCATGCACATCATCATCCCCGCCGCCGGCAGGATGCGCTTGAACACCAGCTCGTTCGGCATCTGCAGCACGAAGCGCAGCAGCGCGCTGAGCGTCAGCAGATTGACCAGGATGTTCGTGCCGAAGCCGAAGAAGGCGTTCCAGTCCCCGGGGACCCACAGCTTCGGTTTGCCGGTCAGCGATATCGACGACGAAGCGGTTGCCATGGCCATCCTCTCTCTGTTCGTGAAATTTCGCCGCGGCCCTAGGACAGAGCGGCCAACAGGCGGGTCGAATCGGTGACCCAGCCGAAGATTCCCCCCTGCGCCTTGATCATCCGCAGCCCCACCTCGTGGAACTCGGGGAAGTACGAGGCGCAGCAGTCGCCCGGGACCAGGCACTTGTAGCCGCGGTCGTTCGCTTCGCGCACCGTCGTGTGGACGCACACCTCGGTGGTCACGCCGCACACGATCAGCGTCTCGATGCCCCGGTTGTGCAGGATCGCCTGCAGGTCGGTGGCGTAGAAGGCGCCCTTGCCCGGCTTGTCGATCACCGGCTCACCCTTGCGCGGGGCCAGCGCCTCGATCAGGTCGTGACCCTTCTCGCCCCGGATCAGGATGCGGCCCATCGGGCCCGGAGCGCCGATGCGCATGCTGGGCGCGCCCCGCTCGACCTTGGCCTTCGGCGCGTCCGACAGGTCCGGCCGGTGGCCTTCGCGGGTGTGGATGATCAGCACCCCGCGCGCCCGCATCGCCTCCAGCAGGGCGCGACAGGGGCCGACGGCCTTGCCCAGCAGCGACACGTCGTTTCCCAGCGACTCGCCGAACCCGCCCGGCTCCAGGAAGTCGCGTTGCATGTCGATCATGACCACCGCGGTCTTCGCCAGATCGATGGGAAGCGGCTCCGGCTCTGCGTCCACGACCGTCGCCATGATCGTCGTCATGCTGGCAAGCTACCCCCGGGGGGATTTCGGCAGAGTTTCCGGCTGGTGCTATCTGCGTAACCAGGTCAGGCCGCGGCGCTCCACGGCGCCGCGCGCCCTGGCTGCTTGCGCCATTCCCGCCAGTCCGCCAGCACCGCGTCGACGAACGGCTTGGCCGCGCGGTGAAGCCAGCCGGGGGGGCGCCCGCGCAGGTGGCGCTGAATGGCGGCGCGCGCGCCCGCCGTTCCCAGGTGAATGTTCGCCGTCTCGAAGCCCATCGCGTGCAGCAGCCGGTCCTCGTCGCGGGCGCGCGCCAGTTCGCTGACCTCGATGCGCGTGCAATGCGGCGCCAGCCGGCGCACCACCCAGGCCTCGTGTCCGTTCAGGTGCACGCGCAGCGACGGGTCGGCGGCGCGCACCGCGTGCGCCAGCATCGCCTGGTAATGGATGGTCCGGGCGCGCGTCCCCTGCGCGGACGGCCACGCCGAGGGCGCCAGGGCCTTCGCCTCGCGTGCCAGCAGGCCGCCGTCCAGGGTGGCCAGGGCGACGAAGCGAGGGCGACCCAGGCTTCCCAGCCCGGCGCTGCGGTGCCCGATCCGAAACGGCAGACCGGCGACGGGAAGGTTGTCGGCCAGCAGCCGCCGCACCGCGGCTGGCGCGCGGGCGGCCGGCAACGCCGACAGCTTCTGCCAGAAGACGACCGGATCGCGGAGACGGCCGGTGGCGATGGCGCGCAGCCAGGCGTGCTCCTCTTCGAGCACGAAGGGCCGCCCCCCCGTGGCCATTCCCTCCGCGTAGCCGTCGGCGATCGCGCGCGCGGCGCGGCGCCGGCGCAAGCTCAGGTGCGCGCCTTCGATGGCCAGGTAGGCGCTCGCCGCCAGGCGGATCAGATCCTGGCTGTAGGGCAGGCGCGCCACCTCATCGAAGTCGTTGATGCCCCAGATCAGCCGGCCTTCCCCGTCGCGCCAGGTGCCGAAGTTCTCCAGGTGAAGATCGCCGACGCCCAGCACCAGGGGCGCGCGCCCCTCGTCTGAGGCCAGCGCGGCCCACGATTGCGCCCACCGGAAGAAGATCGCCCGCAGAAACAGGAACGGCCCTTCCTTCATCCGCGCGTGCTTGCGCTGAAGATCGTCGGCCCGCAGGCGCATGAAGCCGCCCAGCCACCGTTCGTAGCGGTCCACGGCGTGGTCGAGCTTCATCGCGGGCGCAATCTAACCGCGCGCCGCGCCCGGCGGTATCGGCCCCGTCACGGTGGGCGATGCGGGACAGCAGCAGTCCGGCGCCCGGCGCCCTGCGGTGAGCCGTTTTGCCAGCCTGTCGTTACTGGTTGGCCATGTACGTCCCCCAGAATGATGCACCGGTCCGCCTGCCGCTCCGCAGGCGATCTTCCCTGGCCAGCGGGCTGATTCCGGTTCGCGCCCACGCTGGACGGGCCGGCCTCACCATGGTGCTGGCCGCGATGGCGCTGGGCGCGGGATGCGGGGGCAGCGGGGTGTCCGACGGCTCCGGCGGTGGGCCCGTGGCGGGCACGGGCGGCAGCACCGCCAGCGGCGGCGCGCACGGCACCGGCGGGGTCACGGCCTCCGGTGGCGTGGTCGGCTCGGGGGGTGGGCAGGGCAGCGGCGGCATCGTGGGCACGGGCGGCACGTCCGGCAGCGGTGGCAGCGCCGGACGGGGCGCCGCGGGCAGCAGCGGCGCCGGCGGCAATGCGGCGACCGGCGGCGCCAAGGGGACGGGCGGCACCCAGGGCAGCGGCGGTGCCGGCAGCGGCGGCAGCGCCGGCGGCCCCGGCGGCGCGAAAGGCAGCGGCGGCCAAGGTGGTGCGGCCGGGCATGCCGCTTCCGGCGGGGCTGGCGGCGGTCACGCCAGCGGCGGAACCACGGGGAGCGGCGGCGCCGCCGCCACGGGCGGCACCACGGGCGGCGGGGGCTGCACGGCCCCGCCCACCAGCGCGCTGGTGGGCTGGGCCTCCGTCAGCGGCGGAGGCGTGGACACCACGACCGGAGGCGGCTCGGCCACGCCCGTCGTCGTCACGAACCTGTCGGACTTCAACGCGGCGGCCACGGGCACCGGTGCGGCCGTCATCTGGGTGAAGGGCACCATCACCGGCAGCGTGAAGATCGGCTCGAACAAGACGATCGCGGGCGTCTGCGGCGGCGCGCTGCACGGTCACGTCGAGGTCAACGGCTCGACGAACGTCATCTTCAGCAACCTGTCCATCATCGGCTATGGCGTCGGCGACTGCTCGCTGGATCCAGATTACGACCCCTCGACAGGGTGCTCGTCCGGCAACGATGCGATGACCGTGCAGAAGAACGCCCATCACATCTGGATCGACCACTGCGACATCTCGGACGGCACCGATGGCAACCTGGACATCACGAACGGCGCCAATTACGTGACCGTGTCGTGGACGAAGTTTCACTACACGCCACGCACCGACACCCAGGGCAGTGACTCGACGGGCGCCGCCGGTCACCGCTTCAGCGATCTGGTGGGCGGCAGTGACAGCGCCACGGGCGACGCCGGCAACCTGAACATCACCTGGCACCATGACTGGTGGGCCGACAACGTGGTCGAGCGGCAGCCCCGCGTGCGCTTCGGCAAGAACCACCTGTTCAACAACCTGTGGTCCTCGACGGCCAGCAACTACTGCGTCCGGGCCGGCATCCAGGCCCAGATCCTGGTCGAGAGCAGCGTCTTCACGGGCGTGAAGGATCCCACCCAGTTCAACAACAGCGACGACCAGACGACCGCCTACATCACCCAGAAGAACAACGTGTTCACCAACACCAGCGGCACCACGGCGACGGGCGGCGGGGGGACGCCGTTCACGACGCCTCCCTACAGCTACACGCCCGACGCCACCAGCGGGCTCGAGGCGGCGGTGCGGGCGGGCGCCGGCCCCCACTGATCAGGCGGTGGTACCGGTGATGGCGCCGACCAGGTCGCGCGCCTCGACGATGTTGTCCTCGATCGAGCAGTAGGTCCAGGCGCCGTAGCGGCCGATCGAGTGCACGCCGTGCCCCGCCAGCAGGGGGCGCAGGCGCGCCACCTCGGCCAGCGAGCCACGCGTGATGTGAACGTAGGCCGGGTCCATGACCACGGCGTGGTGGGCGACCAGCTGGTGCTCGGCGATGACCCCCTCCGCGCGCAGATCGGCCAGCACCCGGGCGCGCGCCGCCTCGACGTCGACGGCGGCGTCGCTGGGATACCCGAGCTCGACGTACACGCTCAGCCGGTCGGACTCGAAGATGTTGTCGTAGTAGCCGATCCGGTAAAAGCTGCGCGCGCGGTCCGGGTAGTACACCCAGTGGACGTCGCGCGCCCCCTTGCGATCGAAGCCCAGGTTCAGCACCAGCACCTTGTTCCAGGTGAAGGCCCGCCGGTCGTGGTCCAGGCCGGCCATGCGCGCCAGATAGGGAAACGGCGCTGACGAGATCAGGTGATCGAAGCGGAGCCGTCGCCTGGTGGTGCGGGCCGTCTTTCCGGCCAGGTCGATCTCCAGCAGCGCCTCGCCCAGCGCGATCCGTTCCGCCGGCACCTCGCTGGCCAGCGCATTCACGTACTGGATGGCGCCCCCGCGCGGATAGGTGAACGTCGCGTTGTAGCTGGCGTTGTCGGGCGCCCGCATGTTGCGAATGATCGCGCTCAGCTCGGCGTGGGGAAAGAAGCGCCCCATGGCGTCCCGATCCAGCGTGGAGAGATCGCAGGCGTACAGCTTCTCGTTGTAGGGGATCAGGAACTTCTCTGCGATGCCGCGGCCGTAGCGCGCGTACAGCATCTCCTTGAAGTTGTGCTCCGGCCCGGCCGGCCGGTCACCCGAGCGCGCGAAGTACAGGTCGTGCAGACACTCGATGAATTCGGGGCGCGGCAGCTGGTGAATGTTCTTCTGGAAGGGAAAGTCGATCATTCGCCCGGCGTACGAGATGAATGACCGTTTGTGGACCGTGCGCAGTTCCTGCCCCGGCATGCGCTGGCGCAGCCAGGCCTCGATCTCCGGGTGCTTGAAGTGGAAGAAGTGGCCCGAGTAATCCCAGGTGAACCCGTCCCGCACCACCGTCTTGCAGTACCCGCCGATCTCCTGATCAGCGTCGATGATCAGGTAGTCGCGGTCGCGGCCCAGGAACGCGGCGGTCGCCAGCCCGGTGATCCCGGCGCCGACGATCAGGTGGGAGACGTGTGTCACCAGACCGACGATAGCAAGGTCGCACGGTCGGGACGATCTTAGGCAACTTCGCGGCTGTGCCTCCGAAGAGCTCTGATGATATTAGGCTTCGTGCGCCATGCAGGCGACGCACATCAGACCACCGGGAGAGACGACATGTGTCATTTTGTTCGCCGAGCCCATACGCTGGGGCTACTCGTCGCAATCGCGATTCTCTTGACTGGCGACGCGTGCTCTACCCCGAGGCCTTACACAGGCATCACTGTCAGCGGTGCAGGCGGGCGAGGGGGCGCGACCGGCGTTGGCGGCGCCCCGGCGATGAGAAACACCAATGGACCGGGTGGGACGCCCAGCACCGGCTCGTTCGGTACGGGTGGCGGTGCTGGCGGAGGGACGGATAGTTCGGGAGTTGCGGGTTCCGCTGGCGGCCCGGACCATATGGTCGGTTCAACGGCGGGAGCCGGTGGTGTTCCAGGTTTTGGAGGGCGCGCCGGGGGGACTGGGGAAGCAGGTGCCGGTACGTCAGGCGGCGGCGCCGGTGTCGCCAATGGCGGAGCGGATGGACGGACACTGTGTGCAGCGGACGAGAAGAAGTGTGGCGCGGCCTGCGTCAAGGTGAACGACCCCTCCTACGGCTGTGCAGAATCGGGATGTAACCCGTGTACGTTGGGCAACGTGTCGCAGGCGGTTTGCAGGAATGGAGCATGTGCGACCGGCACTTGCTCGACCGGGTTCATGGACTGTGACAGGGAACCGGACTGTGAAACGGATATCAGGACACCGAGTCACTGCGGGAGTTGCACGATCACTTGCTCTGGCAGTTCTCCATTATGCGTTGCTTCGGGCGCCACGTTTACCTGTGGGACAGGGTGCACCGGAACGCAGGCTCGATGCGGTGGTCTGTGTACCGACTTGAGTGTCGACCTTTCGAACTGCGGCGCATGCGGTAAGGCCTGCCTGGTCATGAACGGGACTCCCCAGTGCACCGGTGGTACCTGTGCTCCAGCCTCTTGCGACCCGGGCTATTCGAAGTGCAGCACAACCTGCGAGTACACCGCTGGTGATGCGAATAACTGCGGCGGATGTGCCTTGAAGTGCCCCAGCGGGAGTTTATGCAAAGGCGGCTGGTGCGAGGTCCGGGTCGGGTATCCGGATCGCTTTACCGCGAACGAGAGCAACCCCTTCGTCGAAGCTGCGGGAGGTATCGCAGCATTTCCATTCGTTTTGACAAGACAATCCACGCTGGTCGCTTTCGGATACATAAACGAATCGACAGTAGTCGGCGCAGTTGCGTCTTTCGGTCTTTACAGTGACTCGAACAAGCGGCCTGGAACCCTGGTCGCGTCAGCGATCGACGTGGTGCTCAAGAGTTCGGTGCAAGAAGTGGCAACGCAGAACGTAGTTCTTCAGCCCGGTACCTACTACTTCGCGGTTCTGAGCCGCGACGGTGAACCGCAGCTGTATACGTCGCCCAGCGCGCAGGTTGACTGGTGGGTATCGATGCCTGGGTACGAAAGTGGCCTTCCCGTTACCTACGACAGTGTCGCTCCCGAAGTCTTTCGGCTCGCGACACCGAACGTGTACATCCTTGTTCGGCAATCGGGCAGCTGACCACGCGGCACGTTGAGAGGCGGCCTCATTTCGTCTCGCCGACGGGCAGCTACATCCTCGTGGCGTTGGAAGTGCCGGTCAATATCCCGCTACTGATTGCGTTTTGAATGATCGCAGCCTTCGCGGCGGCGGCCGTTGTCGGTGCTGCGCCCGGCAAGGTCGGCGCTGCTATAGCGTAGATCCGGAACTGATAGGTGTGCGTGCTGCCACTGGGGCAGGGGCCGTAGTAACCATTGCCCTGGATAGCCACCTGCTGCGCTCCCGCCGGCATCGTCAACATGGCGGTCGTAGCCAGTCGGGCGGGTATCGTCATCGTGCTTGAGGGAATGTTCCAGATCGCCCAATGTACGAGGCCATTGAACGTCAGGTCGGTCAGCGTGATCGCGTAGCTGTTGGTGCCGCTGGGACCGGCGGTCCAGGTCAGGTCGGGGGACCCCATGCTGCTGTCGGCGCAGGTGATGTTGGCGGGGAACTGGCCTCCTTCGGTCAGCGCCGTGCTGGTCAGCGTCAAATCCAGCGGCAGCACGCCGGCGCCGCCGGTGTCCCGGGGCATCGCCCCGCCCATGCCGCCCGAGCCGGCGCGGCCGCCTCGACCGCCTGCGGAAGAGCTGCCCCCATGGCCGGGCTGTCCCCCCTGCGCCCCTCCGGCCCCACCCGTGGCCGTGCCGCCGCCGCCGGACGTCGCGCCGCCGCCCCCGCCGGTCCCACCGGTCGCGGAGCCGCCCGTGCCCGAATCGCCTCCGCTGGCGGTGCCGCCCGAGCCGGTGCCGCTGCCTCCGCTGGCGGTGCCGCCCGAGGCGGTGCCGCCGCTTCCCGGAATGCCTGCGCTTCCCGGATTGCCGCCGGAGCCGCTGCCACCGCCCGAGCCGGTCTGGCCACCCGAGGACGACGAGATTCCCCCGGAGCCGGTCGTTCCCCCGGAGGCCGTCGAGCCCCCGCCGCCCGACGAGCAGCCGAGCGGGGTGGCCACGACGAGCGCCGCGATCACAGCGGACGAGAAGATCCAGGAAACGCCTCTGCTCGCGGGGGCGCGTGAGCTGGAGAGGGCGCGTGAGCTGGCGGGGGAGTTGGCGCGCATGAGCCGCAGTATGGCGCCGATCACGCGTCCGGCAATCGGTCACCTGCGGACCGTCGCCCGGACAGGCGCTGGGGCTACAGCCAGACCAGCAGGGACAGCGCGGCCAGCCAGGTGGGACGCCCCTCGCTGGCCAGCTGAGTTTCCTGGTAGCGAATGGCCGGGTAGGGGGCCTCGCCGGCGGCGTGGACCTCGCCGCCCAGATACAGCCGGTCGCTCAGCGCGACGTGCAGTCCCACCCCCGCGTCGGCGACGAACGCCCAGGCGCTGACGGTCGGTCCCGTGGCGCCGCCCGGCGCGAAGCCCTGCGCCGACAGGTGCGCCGCGCCGGCACCCAGCGAGACCATCGGTTGCCAGCGGCGGCCCGGTCGGAACACCCAGACCGCCTCGGCCATCGCGAGCTGATGCGAGACGTCCGCGCTGCCCGGGGCGCCGCTCACGCGCGCCCGCGTCCCCAGCCCGGCCACCGTCATGCGGAGCAGCAGCGGCGAGGCGACCGCGGGAACCACTGTCAGGCGGAACAGCGGCAGCACCGCGGGCGGCAGGCCGTCGAGGCTACCCAGCACCAGCCCACCGGCCTCCGCCGCCAGCCGGGCGGGCGCTGGCGGCGGCACGGTTGCGGCGCTCACCATGGCAGTCGTGCCGGCGACCGCTGGCGCCTCCGCCTCCCGGGGGCCGGAGGCCGCAGTGTCCGTCTCGCGCGGCCCCGTCGCCGGCGGCTGCGGGTCGCGCGACGCGACCGAACGCCCTTCAGCCTCGCCGGGCGCTGGCGGTCGCGGCGCAGGCTCGCGAGGGGGACCGGCCGGCCCCGAGGCGGCCCGTCCGGTCGCATCACCCGCCGGACTCGACCGCGGCAGAGCGGTCCCGCCTGCCAGGGCCGGTCCGGCGGGCAGGGCCGCCGCTGGCGCAGGGGAACCCTTCGCCGCCGGCGCGCGTGGCGGGGGCACCAGCGCCGCCTCCAGCAAGCTGGCGCGCAGCAGTTCCAGCGCCCGTACGGACAGGATCTGGGCGCTGCGGGCGCCCTCGGCGTCGTGAGGAATCGGCCGGCTGAAGGTCTTGCCGCTGGCCCGATCGATCACCCACAGCAGGCCCGGGCTCTGGGGCGTGTCCCCGAACAGCGCCACCACGGCGTCGGCGCCCGCGGACCGACTCGCGGAAGCGATGGCGGCGCGCACGCCGCCGGCCTCGTTAACGTCCGCGGTCTCGACCGCGTAGCCGGCGGCCAGCAGCTCACCGCGCAGGCGAACGATGGCCTCGGAGGCCAGCGGCGTGGGATGGGCAGGCCGCAACAGCACCACGGATGGCTCGCGGGCGGCGGCGTCCAGGCCGCAGATCGTCACCGCGAGCAACAGCGCCAGGCCCAGCGCGTGGCGCGCCAGGCTTACGGCGGGGCCAGCAGCCCGCGGGCCGTGGCCGCATAGCTGCCGCCGGGGAAGCGGCGCAGGTACGTCGCCGCCACCTCGCGCGCAGCGGCCGCCCCTTGCACCCGGGCCGTGGCGGTCATCTTTCGTCCCAACGCTTCGGATGCGTACGCGCCGAGGGGCGCCTCCTGAAGATAGCGATCATACCACTCGAGGGCGCGCGCCCCGCCGCCTGCCGTCTCCTCCAGGCGCCCCAGCAAGAAGGCGGCGTCACGGGCGCGCGCCGAGCGGGGAAACCGGGCCCGCTCGGCCATCAGAGCGCGGCGGGCCACGTCATCGCGCCGCCGGTAGCGGGCGGCGTCGGCCAGGGCCGCCAGCTCGGTCGCGGGCGTTCGCTCCAGCGACGCCTCCAGGCCCCGCCGTTCCGCGTCCTGCAGGATGCCGTCGAAGTCCCCGGCGTTCAGCGCCGCGGCCCACGTTACCGACGTTCCCGGTGGCGGCGCCGACGAACGCCGGCCGGTGCCGGTCCCGCGCGCCTGAGGCGCACCGGGGGCGGACCCATTCGGGCCGGCCTGGCCGGCGCCCGCCCGCGCGGTCGTCTTGCCCGGAACGGCCTGGTCGCGGGACGTCGGCGCCTCGGCCGGCGGTGTCGCCGCCGCGCCGTCACCCAGCTCGCGCAGCAGGACTTCCTTCGTGCGCACGTTCACCGTCAAGCGCTGGCCGGCCCGCACCGCGACGGGGCCCTCGGCCACCGGACCGGTGACGGTCACCAGACCTTTGGTCATCGCCACGTCCAGCCTCTCGGTGGCGCCGTCCCACGCGGCATGAAACACCGTGCCCCGCACCGTGATCAGGAACGGGCCGGCGTCCACCAGCCAGCGGGCCCCGGGGCGCGGCGTGACCTTCACCTCGGCCTCACCCTGTTCGATCGCGAAGCGTGCGCCGTGCGCGTCGATCCGCCCCAGCCGTCCCCGGCCGCCGGGCAGCAACCGCATCGACGTCCCCTCCGAGAACCGCAGCACCGGGCCCTCCCCGCCGAACGAGCGCACGTAGCCCCCGTCGCCGATGTCGCCCCCCTCGATCCGGTACGCCAGCGCGTCGCCGTCCCCGCTGGCCGCCGGCTGGGCGCCCCGCCACACGACCAGCGCGCCGACGGTGGCCGCGCCCGCCGCCATCAGCGCCAGCCAGGCCGAGCGCCGTCCCGCCCGCCGGCGCTGGGCCAGGCGGAAGCTCAGGGCCTGCAGCCCTGCCACGCGCTGCGCGGTCGTCATGGGCGGGGCCGCGCTGCGAACGAACTGCGCCACCGCCTCGAGGCCCTGGCCCTCTGTGTTCATCTCGGTCATCCCGTCACGTGTCCCCTCGCTCGTCCCGCCCATCCTGTCGCGCCGGCCTGCCCCGCGCCGCGCTCTCGAAGAAGGCCCGCAGATCGGGCTCCCCGCCGATCCACCCCGTGACGCGCTCCGAGGCCCGCGCCAGCGAGCGTTTCACGGTCGACAGCGACAGCTCCATGGCCACCGCCACCTCTTCCAGCGTCATCGATTCCAGGTGCCGCAACGAGAACACCAGGCGCTCGCGCGGGGCCAGTTGATCGAGCAACGTGTAGAAGCGGCGCAGGACCTGACGTGACTCGGCGTCGTCGCCCGTCACCGGCGCGTCCGGCACGTCGCCCGAGTCCGACAGGTGGACGAAGCGGCGCACGCGCCGGCGGCGCAGCTCCCACTTCACGATGCGAATGGCGAAGGAGACGACGAAGCTGCGGAAGGCGGCCGGCTCCTTCAGCGTGTGCACGCGGGCGAACAGCCGGTAGAAGACCTCTTGCGTGATGTCCTCGGCGTCGGTCTCCCGCCCCAGGGCCCGGTTGGCGATCCCGTACACGGTGGCCGCGTACCGGTTCCAGGCGGCGGCCGGCGCCCAGGCCTGGCCGGCCATCAACGCCCGGGCCAGATCGGCGTCCGTCAGGTCCGCGCGCGAGCCTGCCGGCACCACGTACAGCGGGACGGAATGTCGATCGGTGCTCAACGGTCGAACCTGTGCCAACTTGCCCCGGCAGTAGCGGCCGGCCCCCAGCAAGGGTCAGACCCCCGGCAAGATGGACCGAACCGCGCCATGGGCGCTACCAAAGGGTAGCTTGTTTGCCGGCGGTGGTGGAGCATTGCCCGTAATCGGCCGCGGCCGCGTTCTCTCGCAGAGGAACTCATGACCCGAACTCCGCTCCCCGCTCATCGGCTCACCGTCCCAACTGGAAGCGCCCGGTTGGCGCGCGCCGTCGTCTTTCCCGCCTTGGCAGCGGTGCTGGCCGGTGGCGGCTGGTCCTGTTCGGGGGGCTCGCCCGGCGCGGGGGCCGACAGCGGCGTGGGGGCAGGGGGCTCCGGGGGCGCTCCGGGCGGCGGCAGCGGAGGCGCCTCGGCCAGCAGCGGCGGGTCTCCGGGCAGCAGCGGCGGCGCCCCGGGGACCGGCGGAGACCGGGGCTCGGGCGGCAGCTCGGGCTCGGGCGGCAATCCGGGGTCGGGGGGCAGCCCGGGATCGGGGGGCCGGACCGCATCGGGCGGCGTCCCTGCGAATGTCGGTACGGGGGGTGGTGGCGCCGGGGGTGGCCCGGCCAGCAGCGGCACCGGCGGCCGGGCCAGCGGAGGCAGCAGCGGCCCGGGCGGCGCCGGCGGCCGGGGCAGTGGGGGCGCCGCCACTGGGGGCGCCTCCGCCAGCGGCGGGGCGGGTGGGCGCTCGGGCTCCGGTGGGTCCGGCCCTTCGGGCACCGTCTACTCGTCGTGCCGCTTTCACTTCGGGACGATCGACAGCGTCGCCAAGAACAATGCGGCCATGATCGCCCAGCTCGACTTCTTCACCCCCGGCTGGATGGGCCAACAGGACACGTTCGACATGCAGTACGTCTGCGACGAGACGAAGGCGGGGGCGGCGTTCGCCGCGCAGGTGCCGGCCATCGTGGCCTATGTGGCGGCGTTCTATGCGAAGCGCCACGACAACCTGAAGGACTGCAACGCCTCGGGCGCCCAGCAGGACCTGTGCACCGTGGGGGCTGGGTTCATCACGGACAACCTGGCCAAGATCGTGGCCACGTACGAGAGCTACGCCGCCGGCTTCGCCGCCTGCTATGGCACCACGCGCCCCATCATCTTCCTGATGGAGCCTGACTTCTACCAGTACACGATCAGCAACCAGCAGCGGCCCTGGACCGCCGACACCGCGGGCATGATCATGAGCATGTTCGTGGGCGCCATCCGCAAGCACCTTCCGAACGCCGTCTTCTCCATGGACATCTCGCCCTGGGTGGCGCCCAACGACGGCTCCGACAACGGGCAGCAGTGGTACAGCCACTTCGACATGACCCAGTTCACGTTCATCAACACCTCCGGTGGCTCCACCCAGGCGGACAACGCGCGCATTCGCGGCGACATGATGACCTGGGCGGGCGTCAGCAAGGTGACCGGCAAGCCGATCATGGCGGACACCGGCTACGGCGTGAACGGCAGCTCGGCCGGGCCCGATCCCGCCTGGGACGCGCCCGCCAACATCAACGCCCGCATCGCGGATGGCGTGGTGTCGATCAGCCAGTACAATCCCGCCTCCAGCTGGGGAACCACCATCTCCGGGATTCGCGCGCAGCTGAACGCGCCCCGCTCCTGTCCGTGAGCAGGCCGACGGCGGTTCGCGCGCAGGCGGCCCCGCTGGCGCTGCTGACGCTCTTCATCGGCTGGCCCCTGGTCGCCTGCCAGCGCCCGGCGGCGCCTGCGTGGCCACCCCTTCGCTTCGAGCCGCAATCGGGGGCGTTCGAGCTCCCTTACGGCGGCGAGGTCAGCGAGGACTTCTGGCTGGCTGCCGGTGGCAAGGGCGCGTCGGTGCCTGGCTGGGCGACGTCGTTGCAGGTCGAGGGACCCGTGGATCCCGATCTGAGCATCGAGCCGCTGCCGCCCCGGCCGGGGTCGGGACCGGGGTTGCGAATTCGCGCCGCCGGGCGCCGCGTGGGCGTGCGCGCCGGCACCCTCCAGGTCGTGCCGCGACCGGGCCCCGCCCGTCCCCTCCCCTTGCTGTACGCCCTGCGGGTGCGTGGCACGCTGACGGTGGTCCCCTCGAACCCGCTGGTCGACCTGCGCGCTGCGGAGCCCGCTGCCGCCATCACGGTGCGCGACACGCAGCCGGACTTCGCGCTGAGGGCGGCCGAGATCTCTCGCGGACCCTTCGCGGCGACGATGGCACGCGACCCGGCGAGCGGCTCGTACCTGGTACGGGTCACGGTCGTGCCGGACAGGTTTCCCGCCGGTGACCGCGGCGCCACCGGCACGCTGGTGCTGCACAGCAACGATCGCGTGGAGCCCCGCAAGGAGGTCCCGCTGTTCGCGTTCGGCCGCGCTCCCTGACCGGGACCGCAGAACGAGGCGCGGCGTCATGCTCACCTGTGACAAATCAGTGCGCCCCTTCCGTCGTGGCGCTATATGGCCGATACTGGCGAGCGCATGGCGAAGGCGATCTCCTCGGCTGACCAGTCCCGCACAGTCCGGTCGCGGATAGCCGCCTCGCAGGCCGGCAAGGTGAAGGTCGCCATCACCGACATCGACGGCATCCTGCGCGGCAAGTACATCCACAAGCAGAAGCTGGAGTCGGCGCTGCAAGGGGACGCGGGCTTCGGCTTCTGCAACGTGATCTTCGGATGGGACGCCGCCGACGTCTGCTACGACGACGCCGCCTACACCGGCTGGCACAGCGGCTACCCCGACGCCCACGCCCGCCTGGATCTGGCCACCTATCGCGAGGTGCCCTGGGACGGGCAGGTGCCGTTCCTGCTGGGCGACTTCGTGGACGAGGCGGGGCAGCCGCTGGGCATCTGCCCGCGCCAGACGCTGAAGCGCGTGCTGGCGCGCGCCGCCCGGGCCGGATTCGCCCCCTTCACCTCGCTGGAGTACGAGTTCTTTCATTTTCGCGAGACGGCGCAGTCGCTGGCCCAGAAGGGGTACGCCTCGCCCGAGCCGCTGTCGCCCGGGATGTTCGGCTACTCGCTGCTGCGCCTGGGGCAAAGCCGCGACTACGTCAACGCGCTGTTCGACGAGATGGCCGCCTTCCGGGTGCCCATCGAGGGGCTGCACACGGAGACGGGACCGGGCGTGATGGAGGCGGCCATCCTGTACAGCGAGGCGCTGGAGTCGGCCGATCGCGCGGTGCTGTTCAAGAGCGGCGCCAAGGAGATCGGCCAGCGGTTCGGCATCTTGCCGTCGTTCATGGCGAAGTGGAACGCCGAGCTGCCCGGCTGCAGCGGCCACATCCATCAGAGCCTGTGGGACGCGGGCGCGAAGAAGAATCTGTTCCACGACGCCCGCGATCCGGCGCAGATGAGCGCGCTGTTCAAGAGCTACCTGGCGGGCCAGCTGCGCGCCCTGCCCGAATTGCTGCCCCTGTACGCGCCGACGGTGAACAGCTACAAGCGGCTGGTGGAAGGGGCCTGGGCGCCCACGCGTGCGAACTGGGGCGTCGACAACCGCACCACCGCCCTGCGGGTGATCCCCGGCGGCGCGAAGGCCATCCGGGTGGAGACGCGCGTGGGAGGGTCGGACGCGAACCCGTACCTGGCGCTGGCCGCCGCCATCGGCAGCGGCCTGTGGGGGATCGAGCAGAAGTTGAAGCTGGAGGCCACCGCCGTGTCCGGCAGCGGTTATGCCGACGCGACGGCGCCGGTGCTGCCGCGGAACCTGGCCGAGGCGACCGAGCGCTTCGCCTCCTCGGCCATCGCGCGCGAGCTGTTCGGCGACGCCTTCGTGGACCACTTCGCGACGTCGCGGCGCTGGGAGTGGCGGCAGTTCAGCAAGGCGGTCACCGACTGGGAGCGAAGGCGGTACTTCGAGATCATCTGAGGCGCCCGGCGGCGCCACCACGAGGAGCGAGCGACATGGCCATTCACCAATACAACTTCCCCACGCGGGTCCACTTCGGGGCGGGCGCCATCAAGCTGCTGCCCGGCGCGCTGAAGGAGCTGGGCGTGGCGCGCCCGTTGATCGTGACCGATCGCATGCTGGCGCCGCTGCCGCCCGTCACCGGGACCCGCGACCTGCTGGTGCAGGGCGGCCTGGCGGCGGAGGTCTTCTCGGGGATCTGGGGGAACCCGGTGAAGTCGCAGGTGACCGCCGGGGTCGACGCCTACAACGCGCACAAGGCCGACGCCATCGTGGCCCTGGGGGGCGGCGCGGCCATCGACGTCGCCAAGGCCATCGCCGTGATGATCCATCACCCCGGCGATCTGTTCGACTACGAGGACGACAAGCCGGGGGCGCGGCCCATCGATCAGAAGATCCCGGTCTACGTCGCCATCCCCACCACCGCGGGGACCGGCAGCGAGGTGGGACGGAGCACGGTCATCTCCGACGACCAGACCCACGTGAAGAAGATCATCTTCTCGCCCCGGTTGATGGCGGTGCGGGTGTTCGCCGATCCCGATCTGACGATGGCGCTGCCGGCGGCGGTGACGGCGGCGACCGGCATGGACGCCCTGACCCACCTGGTCGAGTCGTACCTGGCCAAGGGGTTCCAGCCGCTGTGCGACGGCATCGCGTACGAGGGCACCCGCATCCTGGCCCGCAGCCTGCGGCCGGCCGTCGAGTTCGCCCGCCGCATCGAGAAGGGCGAGCGCCAGCTGCTGGACGATCCTGAGCATCGCCAGGCCCGGGCGGGGATGCTGAACGCCGCCTTGATGGGCGGCGTGGCCTTCCAGAAGGGGCTGGGGGTGACCCACTCGCTGGCGCACGCGCTGTCGACGGTGTGCGACCTGCACCACGGGCTGGTGAACGGCATCTGCCTGCCCTACGCGATGAGCTTCAACACCGACGTGGCCGGCGAGCGGCTGGCCGAGCTGGCGCACGCGGCGGGCGCCGAGGCGGAGAGCGCCGAGGGCTTCATCGCCTGGCTGGACGAGCTGAAGGTGGCCGTGGGCATTCCCCGCACGCTGGCCGACGTGGGCGTGAAGCGCGAGCATCTGGAGCGGCTGGTCGGCATCGCCGTGGCGGACGTGTGCCACCCCAACAATCCCAAGCCGGTGATCGAGGCGGACTTCCGCCGCCTGTTCGAGCACGCGCTCGCCGGGACATGACGGACGCGGAAGGCAGGGCGACGGGCGGGCCCGTTCGCATCGGTGTCTCCGCGTGCATCATGCACGCGGATCCCACGCGCAACCTGTTCAAGGGCAAGACCCTGCTGTACGCCGAGGAGTCGATGCTGCAGTGGCTGATGGCCGAGGGGGCGCTGCCCGTCCTGCTGCCGCGGGCCAGCGGCGCCCTGTGGGCGAAAGATCTGGTCGAAGGGCTGGGCATCGACGGTCTGCTCTTGCAGGGCGGGGCCGACTTGGCGCCCGAGAGCTACGGCGAGACGCCGGCGCGCCCCGAGTGGGCGGGCGATCGGGCCCGCGACATCTACGAGATGGAGCTGATCGAGCTGTGCCTGAAGGCGGACAAGCCCGTGCTGGGCGTCTGCCGGGGCGCGCAGGTGCTGAACGTGGCGCTGGGCGGGACGCTGTGGCAGGACATCGCCACCCAGCACCCGCACGGGCGCGTGCACCGCGACTGGGACGTTTACGATCGCCACGCCCACGACGTCGAGCTCGAGCCTGGCTCGCAGCTGTCGGCCTGGTACGGGGGCGCCCGCACCGGTCGCATCAACAGCGTGCACCATCAAGGCCTGCGCGCGCTGGGCCGTGACCTGATCGTGGAGGCGCGCTCGGTGCCGGACGGGCTGGTCGAGGCGGTGCGCCTGACCGCGGGGCCGTTCGCTTATGGCGTGCAGTGGCACCCGGAGTTCCTGGCCACGCTGGCGGACCCGGGGATGCTGGATCCGGGCGTGTTGTTGCGTGGTTTTCTGAACGAGGTTCGCAGGAGGAAGAAGCCGTGAAGATCGTCAATCCCGCCACGGGCGTGGTGCTGAAGGAGATCTCCGAGGACAGCGCGGCCGCCGTGACCGCCAAGATCGCCCGGGCGCGCGCCGCGCAGCCGGGCTGGGCGGCCACGCCGCTGCAGACGCGGCTGGCCGCCATCACCCGCTTTCGCGACGCGGTGGTGGCAAACAAGGACGAGCTGGCGCTGTTGCTGACGCGCGAGATGGGCAAGCCCATCGCCCAGGCGCGCAACGAGCTGGCGGCGTTGCCCGGCCGCATCGACTTCTTCCTGCGCAAGACGCCCGAGGTGGTGGCGGACGAGTCGGTGCTGGTCGAGGGTGAGCCCGGCGCGCCCGCGCTGCAGGAGATCGTCGCGTTCGAACCGCTGGGCGTGGTGGCGAACGTCTCGGCCTGGAACTATCCCTACTTCGTGGGCTCGAACGTCTTCGTGCCCGCGCTGCTGACCGGAAACGCGGTGCTGTACAAACCGTCGGAGCTGACCACCCTGACGGGGCTGCGCATCGTCGAGCTGCTGCATCAAGCGGGCATCCCCGCCGACGTGATGATCGCGGTGGTAGGCGGCGGGGCGACGGGCGCGGCGCTGGTGGCCGGCGACGTCGACGGGGTGTTCTTCACGGGCAGCTTCGCCACGGGCAAGCGCATCGCCGAGGCCGTCGCCGGACGGATGATCAAGCTGCAGCTGGAGCTGGGCGGCAAGGATCCCACCTACGTCTGCGACGACGTGAACGTGCAGGCGGCGGCGGAGAGCCTGGCCGACGGCGCCATGTACAACAACGGCCAGAGCTGCTGCTCGGTCGAGCGCATCTACGTGCAGCGGGCGATCTACCCGGCCTTCCTGGACGCCTTCGTGAAAACCGTGCGCGGCTTCGTGGTGGGTGCGCCCGAGGACCCCAGCACGTACATCAGCCCGCTGGCGCGCCGCGAGCAACTGGCCGTGCTGGAGTCGCAGGTGGCGGACGCCGTCGCCAAAGGTGGCCGGGTGCTGGTGGGCGGCCAGCGAGCCACGCCGGACGGGGGCGCGTTCCTTCCCACGGTCGTCGCCGACGCCACCGACGACATGTCCCTGATGCGCGAGGAGAGCTTCGGCCCGGTCATCGGCATCGCGCCCGTCGACGGTGATGACGAGGCGGTGCGGCGCATGAACGACAACGACTACGGCCTGACCGCGGGCGTTTACTCGGCCAGCCGCGAGCGGGCGCGCGCCATCCTGGCGCGGGTCGAGGCGGGCAGCGTGTACTGGAACTGCTGCGATCGGGTCAGCCCGCGCCTGCCCTGGACGGGACGCAAGCAGTCGGGCATGGGGTCGACCCTGTCCACTCACGGCATCCGGACGTTCTTGCAGCCCAAGGCCTGGCACCTGCGCAAGCCCGCCTGATCGGCGCTGGCCACGGCGCGGCATTCCGTGCGGACCTGCGGGGTCCGGTGATCCGGCGCACGAGGGCAACAGGCGCCGCGCGTTCTGCTGTTGACGTGGTCTCGTTTGTGATCCCAACTGGAAAATCATGAACAGGATCGTCGTTCTCGCCGCCTGTGGATTCGCCCTGGCGGCCGCCGGTTGTGGAACGCAGCGGTACGGGTTCCGCCCGACCGCGAACGTCGCCTCCAACGAGCAAGGCTTCCCCGCCTCGCACTACCAGATTCCTCCGGGAGCGCCGCAGGGCGAGGCCTTCGTGACCTCGTTCGGCACGCGCGAGATCGAGCAGGGGGTGGGCGGGGCGCAGTTGATTCACGTGCGCCTGGCCCTGGCCAACGATTCGAGCGCCGCGCCCTGGTCGGTCGATCCGGCCCAGTTGACCCTGGTGGCCGGCAACCGCCCGCCCCAGAAGCCCGACTTCATGGAGATCGACGGGCGGCCGAACGGCACCACCGATATCCCGCGCGGCACTCACAAGGTGCTGGACCTGTACTACCGCATGCCGGGCGGCGCCCCCGACGCGCGTGCGGTGCCGTCGTTCGACCTGGTCTGGCAGGTGAACGCCGGGAACAAGGTCGTCGGCGAGCGCACGCCGTTCTTGCGCCAGCCGTATCAGGAGTACGAGACCGAGAACCAGCGCTACGTCGCGGTGGGCGTCGTCCCGCCCTGGTGGGTGGGCTGGTACGGTCCTCCGTTCTGGGGACCGTATGGCCCCTGGGGTTACGGCTACTGGCCTTACTACGGCTACGGTCCGCGCGTGGGCGTGGGCGTGGGCGTGCGCGGTTACTACGGGCCGCACCACGGCGGTTACGTGGGCGGGACCCGCGGGCGCATCGCGCCGACGTTCCGCGGCCGCCACTGAGATTACGCCGCCAGACCTTCCTGACCGGTCGGTCAGCCAGCGCAGACGATGAGCAGGAGTGGGGGTCGACCGGCGCAGACACGGCCGTCTGCCGGGGTCGCCCACGTTTTTTTCAGGGTGGCGAAATTGCTGGGCATCTGCCGGGCCGGGACGGTGGGTCTATCGGCCCGAGTGAATAAAACCGGGCGTCGTGGTGTTGGAGGGATGGAAAGGGCAGCATGACGACACGACACGAGGGACCGACATTGACTGAAAATTCATTCGGACGTTTTGCGCGGGTGGGCTCGTTGCTGGCTTTGTTCGCGGGGGCCGCGTGCACGGCGGCGAGCGCCGCCCCAGCCCCGGCGCCTGCCCAGCCGGCCGCCGTCACCCCGAAGATGGAGAAACCGGCCGAGGCCCGCGTGCTGTCCAACGCCTTCGCCGCGACGGCCAAGGCGTTGCGGCCCAGCGTGGTGCGCATCGACGTCGAGTCGGGCCCGCCCCGGGTGGCGCGCGGCGAGCGGCGGCGGCAGAACGTTCCCGACGATCTGCCCGACATCTTCCGCCATTTCTTCGAGATGGATCCGGGCGACGGGCCGGGCCTGCCGCCGGGCGGGGGCGCGCGCCACGGCACCGGCTCGGGCATCATCATCGACCAGGCCGGAGACATCGTCACCAACCGCCACGTGGTCGAGGACGCCTCGAAGGTGACGGTCACGCTGTGGGACGGCACGGAGATCCCGGCCAAGGTGGTGGGCGCCGATCCGCGCACCGACGTGGCCGTGGTGCGCCTGGAGAAGGTGCCGCGCACCCTGACCGCCGCCCGTCTGGGCGACTCCGAGAAGCTGGAGGTGGGCGAGTGGGTGCTCGCCATCGGCAGCCCGCTGGGCCTCGAGCAAACCGTCACGGCCGGCATCGTCAGTGGCAAGGGGCGCGCCGGCCGGCGCGTGCACATGTCAGGCGATCGCGTGCGCAGCTACATCCAGACGGACGCCAAGATCAACCCAGGTAACTCGGGCGGACCTCTGGTGAACCTGGACGCCGAGGTGGTCGGCATCAACACCCTCATCAACGCCGGTCCGGGCGGCGCTTACGGGTTCGCCATCCCCATCAACGAGGTGCGCCGGGTCAGCCAGGTGTTGTTGAAGGAAGGACGCGTGCGTTACCCGTACCTGGGCGTGATGGTCGGCGACATCTCGGATCTCGAGCCGGCCAAGCGGTCGACCCTGGGCAACGGTCTGCCCGAGCACGCCGCCTACGTGAGCGAGGTCTCGGCCGGCGGTCCCGCTGCCAAGGCGGGAGTCCAGGCGGGCGACGTCATCACGCAGATCGATGGGCACAAGATCGACTACGGCGCGGACGTCGTCGACTACGTGTCGTCGCTGAACATCGGCTCCAAGGTCAAGCTGACGCACTTGCGCGGCGGCAAGACGATGACCACGACGGTCACGCTGGGCGAGCTTCCCGGCGCCGAGGAGGCCGTGGTGGCGGACTCGGGGAAGATCGGCCTCGGCCTGCAGACGCTGACGCCGGACATCGCCGATTCACTGGGATTGCCCAAGGCCATGAAGGGGGCCGTCATCTCCGACGTGGCGGCCGGCAGTCCGGCCGAGCGTGCTGGCCTGAAAGAGGGCGACGTCATCGTCGAGGTGGATCGCAAGGCGATCACCTCCAGCGAGGAGGCCGTGGCGGCGCTGAAGGCGGCGCGTTCCGGCGGGCACCTGCTGCGCGTGCGCGGCGCTGCGGGCGCGCGGTTCGTGACCCTGCCTGGCGGCTGAGGCGCGCGTGAAGCCGCTTCTCGCGGCGAGCTGACGACCGCACCCAGGCGCGCATCCGCTGTCTCCGAAGGCGCGGCAAGCCCGACAGGCTCGCTGCGCCGTCTTCATTCGAACTCGTCGACGTACTCGAGGGCGGGGCGGGCCTTGCGATGCTTGCGATGGGTGTGCCGGCGGGCGGCGGCGCGCTTGCCGCCCAGTCGCGGCGGAGACCCGTCCACGGCGCTGTCGGGCGCAGGGGCCAGCGTGCCGGCCCCGAAGGTGTAGTTCGCCGTGTAAGGACGTCCCGGGACGACCTTCATGATGTCACCGCGCTGCAGGCCGCTGTCGGGGTGCCGCAGCAGCAGCCGATGCAGGCCGCACGTCACGCGGAACCCGAGCAGCGGCGTGCTGTGGCCGGTGTCCTTGCCGTCGATCAGGACCACCGCTGCGGGATTCGAGGTGATGCGCACGGCGCAGTCGCCCTGACCGTTCGAGGCGCGATCGACGGTCTCGGAATCCACGGGAGCGATGATGGCCGAGGGGGCCCCCGCGAAGATGCCGTTCTCCGGCGGCGCGGGCACTGCCGGTGCCGGTGCCGGGGCTGGCCGCTCCTGCGCCAGCGGCACGCGGCCCTTGAGCGCGAAGGCGGCGCCCACCGCGGCGACCACGGCCAGCAGCGCGAGCGCCGTCTTCCATTTACCGGACGGAACGGGCGGCGCGGCGAAATCGGTCGCGTAGCTGGTGAAGGGACGCGGCGGAGCTTCGTGCGCCCGGAACAGCTGCGGGGGCGCGGGGCGCTGCGCCCCATATCCCAGCGTTCGCAACCGTCCGGGCGGCACGGGCGGAGGCGCCGGTGGCAGACCGAGGTTGATCTCGACCGGCTGAACGAAGTACCGATCCTGCTCCGCCTCCACCGGCTGAAAGGGCGTCGATCCCGGCGCGCTCACCTGCGCCGTCCACGCCTGGGACGAAGGGCTCATCGGTTCGCCACCCATCGCGGCGTGAGGCGGCGAGGGCCAGCGGGGCAGCTCGCTGGCCACCGGGGGATACGGCGCCGAGGGGCGGCGCGGCAGCTCGGCGGGAATGGCGGGATGGGGCTGGGAGGGGCGGCGCGGCAGCTCGGCGGGAACAGTGGCGTAAGGGGCGGAGGGCCGCCGGGGTAGCTCGGCGGGAATGGCGGGATGGGGCTGGGAGGGGCGGCGCGGCAGCTCGGCGGGAACAGTGGCGTAAGGGGCGGAGGGCCGCCGGGGCAGCTCGGCGGGGACCGCCGCGTGCGGTTGCGAGGGCCGTCGGGGCAGTTCGGCCGGCGCGCTGGACAGCGGCCCCGAGCCGCGCCGGGGAAGCACCGCGGGGAACGCGGGCTGAAGGGGCGGCGTCTCCGGCGGCGGCGTCACGGCCTCGGGCGGCACGGCCGGCAAGATGAAGGGCGACTGCTGAACCAGGGTGGCCACCTCCGGCGGCGGCGTCGGCCTCGAATCGAGCATCTCCGCGATGGCCGCCGCGTCGATCGGATAGGGCCGGCTGCCCGACAGCGCGTGGGCGGTGTCGCTCGACCCGACGTCGATCTCCAGCTCGACGTCCGAACCGTACCCCTTCTCCCTGGCCACGTGCCCCAGCAGGTCGACGTCCAGCGAATCCTCCCGCTCGATACGGGAGCTGATGGTGCCGCCGCTGTCGGCCTTGGCGACCAGCGGCCACAGCGTGTGGCTGTCCATCTCCTCGGTGATCTCGTCGGTGGGGACCGGCAAGGTGGGCAGCGCCGACGGCATCGCCGGCGGCACCATCGTTCGTCGGGTGCCGTTCCGTTCACCGTTGCGGGGCGTGTGCGGTACGGCCAGCGCCGGCAGCGCCGCCAGGGGCACGGTGATGGGCGCGTGGGTCGCGGCGTGCCGCAGCCGGGCGGCGAATTCGGCGACGTCCTCGAAGCGATCGCGCGGCCGCTGCGACAGCGCCCGGCGCAGCACCTCGTCGACCGCGTGAGGGATGCCCGGCACCAGCTCGCCCAGCGGCGAGGGAACCCGCGTCGACGCTTCGGCCCCGGTGGTCTCTTCGGGGAAGGGTGGGCACGCCGCCAGCATCTCGTAGGCCAGACCGGCCAGGCCATATTGATCGGCCCGCGGATCGATCGTCACCACCCGGCCGCCGTGCTGTTCTGGCGCCAGCAGGCCGGGGTGCGCCGGTTGAACCGCGGCGGCCCGCAACTCCTTGGCCCAGCCGAAGCCGCCCACCTTGGCGCGCGTCAGTGATCCGTCCGGCACCACGATCAGGGGCGCCCGCAGATCACCGTGCGTCAGCCCCAGCCGGTGCGCGGCGTGCACCGCTCCCGCGATCGCGTCCACGATCTCGATGGTGGCGGGCAGCGACAGCATCCCGTCCTCGGCCATCACCTTCGCCAGCGTGCGCCCCTCGACCCGCTCGGTGACGACGAACGCCGGGGTGTCTCCCGCCAGGTTGAAATCCAGCAACTGGATGGCGTGCGCCGCGCGCAACAGCGAGGCCAGCCGCACCGCCTGATGGATGCGCGCACCGGCGTCGGGCCGCGACAGGCTGTCGTTCGGAAAGACGCGCACGATCACCTTGCCCGGCACGCGCTCGTGCGTCGCCTCGAAGACGGCGGGTTCACCTTCCACGGCGTGGCCGAGACGGTAGCCCCGTCCGAGCACGGCGCCGCGCAGCTCCGGGGGAGGAGTCATTGGCGGTGGATGGTACTACGACCCTTTCGGGGCAAAGGCCCGAAATACGGCAGGAAAACGTGGTCGATGGCCCTGGCGACCGGTCCAGGCGACGGTTTGGGCGGCCCCCCGGTGATCGGTGACCGCCGCGAAACCTGCGGCCCGCCCGGCGCGTAGCAAGGGGGTGACGGCCGCCTTTGCCGCTTGTGGATCCGCGCTGGCCGGGGGCATGCTCGCCGGCCGGATGACCGCCTCTTCCCCGCCCCGCGCTGCGCTCGAGCAGGCGATGGACCGCTTCGCCGCTGGCGACGACGGGGCGCTGGGGACCGTGTACGACCTGGCGGCCCCGGCGGTGATGGCCTTTCTGATGGGGCTGACGCGCGACCGCCAGCTCGCGGAGGATCTGACGCAGGAGACGTTCCTGCGGATCCATCGGGCGCGGGGCCTGTTTCACCCCGGCGCGCCCGTCCTGCCCTGGGCCTACACCATCGCGCGGCGCCTGTTCCTGGACGACGTGCGAACGCGGCGTGCGGGGCGCCTGGTGTCCTCCAGCCCGGTGTCCGGCGCGCGCGACGGTGACGACGCCCCGGCGCTGGACGTCGCCGCCGGTGGGCCCTCCGCCGAGGAGCTGTTCGCCGACAAGGAGCTCTCCCAGGCGCTGGATCAAGCGCTGCAGAAGCTGCCGGAGTCCCAGGCTTCGGCGTTCCGCCTGCTGAAAGGGGAAGGCCTGTCGGTGGCGGAGGTGGCGTCCATCATGGGGACGACGAAGGGGGCGGTGAAGCTGCGCGCGCACCGCGCGTACGAAGCTCTGCGCGGGTTCCTGCGCGCCGACTTCCGCGGGTACGACAGCCGGGGCAAGGACGTCTCGGTCGAGCGGCTACAGACAGACGACATGAAAGGCAGCATCCGATGAACCACCCGCACTCTCCTCGCCCCGAGCTGCGTGCGCGCCTGCTGGCGGCTGCGCGGCGGACGCCGGCGGCCCCGCCCGGAGCGTGGCGACGCCGCCTGTGGGGTACGGGCCTGTTCGCCGTGGGGTGGGCCGTGCTGGCGGCGCTGGCGCTGCGGCTGCGCGTCGACTGGGCCCAGTTGCCGGTGGGACCGGTCGTCGAGACGGTCGGGGGGCTGGCGGGCGCCGCCACGCTGGCGTCCGTGGCCGGGCTGTCACGCGGCCGGACGATGTCCGGTTCCGGCGTCACCCGTCTGGCCGCTGCTGTCACCGTGGCCGGGGTGGGGCTGCTGGCCCTGGTGACGTTGGTGGACCCGCAAGGGCCGTCCACGCGCTGGTTCGCCGGTCCCGCCATGGCCTGGCACGCCGTCCCGTGCGGGTTGATGGTGATGGGCCTGGGGATCCCGCTGCTGGCGGCGGGGCTGGCGCCCTTGCGCGGCTTGACGCTGGCGCGGCCGGGGCTGACGGGCGCCTGCATGGGTCTTGCTGCGGCCACCGTCGCGCACCTGGTGGTGCGGCTGCACTGCGCGATCGGCGGTGTCGGCCACGCGCTGCTGGGGCACCTGCTCGAGGCGCTGCCTCTGATGGCCATGGGCGCCTGGGCCAGCCGCGCGCGCTTGCTCGAACGGATCGCCGATCGATTTTCGAGACAGCGTGAAGAAAGCGTGTAACCGGCCCGTCCATCCGCCGTAGACCGGGCACGTGCTATTCAAACGACTCGCAGGCACGCTCATCCGCCGGAGCTTCGCTCCGGCAACCAACCCGAAAGGATCAGATACATGACCACCAAAGGTGCATTCATCGCCGCTGCCGTCGCCGGCCTGTTCTCCGCCGCCACGCCGTTCACCGCCTCGGCCAAGTCCGAGGGCTCGGTGCAGTGTCAGGGGGTGAACTCGTGCAAGGGGAAGAGCGCTTGCCACTCCGCCGAGAACTCCTGCGCCGGGCAGAACGGCTGCAAGGGCAAGGGCTGGGTGATGATGTCCGAGAAGGACTGCAAGGCGAAGGGCGGCACCGTCGCCGCCGAGAAGGCGCCCGCCAAGAAGTAGCGCGACGGTCTGTCGGGGAGCCGCACGGCGGAAGGCCGGCGGCTCCCGGCGTGCCTGGCGTCTCGCTCATGCGACGTTTCCCCCACCTCGGTCACGGCATCGGGCTGCGACCGCCGCACCACCAGCCGCTGCTGCAGGCGCTGCGCGCGCCGGGCGAACGTCCCGTCGACTGGGTGGAGGTCATCAGCGAGAACTTCATGGTCGAGGGGGGGAACCCTCGCGCGGTGCTGCGCAGGGTGCGCGCCGAGGTCCCCGTTGTCATGCACGGCGTTTCCCTGTCACTGGGCTCGGTCGATCCCCTGGACCAGCCGTACCTGCAGGCGTTGCAGGCCCTGGCGGAGGAGATCGAGCCGGCCTGGATCTCGGACCACCTGTGCTGGTCCAGCTTCGGCGGCCACACGGGCCACGATCTGTGGCCGTTGCCGTTCACCGACGAGGCGCTGGACCACGTGGCGGCGCGCGTGCATGCCGTCCAGGACCGGTTGAAACGGCCCCTGCTGGTCGAGAACGTATCCAGCTATCTGCAGTTCAAGCACTCCGGGATGACCGAGTGGGAGTTTCTGAACGCGCTGGCGGCGCGCACGGGCTGCGGTCTGCTGCTGGACGTGAACAACGTCTTCGTCAGCGCGCACAACCACCGGTTCGCCGCCGAGGCGTTCCTGGACGGCCTGGCCCCGGACAGCGTCGGGCAGATCCACCTGGCGGGCCACCGCGACGAGGGCACGCACCTGCTGGACACGCACGATCATCCGGTGTGCGACGGCGTCTGGCAGCTGTACCGGGCCGCCGTGGCGCGCTTTGGCGGCGTGGCCACCTTGATCGAACGCGACGACGACATCCCGCCGCTGGAGGAGGTGGTGGCCGAATCTCAGCGCGCCAGGGCGCTGGAGCGCGAGGTGCTCGCGGAGCGCGACCGCGCGTCCGGACGCGGCAGCTCCGGAGAGATCGAGGCGGTGGGACGTGCCGTCTGACCCGCATCAGGCACCGTCGCTGCGCGCCCTGCAGGAGCTGCTGTACGACCTGATGACGGTCCCCTCGGGCGTGGCGCCCGGCCTGGCGGCGCGCGGCCTGCCCCCCGACGCGCTGGACCGTCTGATCGCCGGTGACGAACGGTTGGGGGCGGTGGACCGCCTCGACATCTACGCCAACATGTACTTCTTCCGCATCCGCGACGTGCTGGGCGAGGAGTTTCCTCGGCTGGCGACGGCGCTGGGCGCCGACGCTTTTCATGACCTGATCACCGATTACCTGCTGGCGGAGCGTCCGGCCCATCCCTCGCTGCGCGAGGTGGGGGCGCGGCTGCCCGCGTTCTTGCGTTCGCACGAGCGGGGCCAGCGGCGCGCGGACGGTCGGCCCTGGCTGGCGGAGCTGGCCGCCCTGGAGCGCACCCACCGCGAGCTGTTCGACGCCGCCGACGCCGAACCGGTCACGATGGCGGCGCTGCAGGGCCTGACCCCCGAAGCCTTCTCGAACCTGGCCGTGCGGCTGATCCCCGCGCAGCGCCTGCTGGTGCATGCTTTCGCCCTCTCGGAGGTCTGGGAGGCTGGCGGGCCGCCGCAACGGCGCCGCGAGACGCTGCTGGTGTGGCGGCTGGCGACGGCCGTCCATCACCGCGCCGTCGCGAGCGAGAGCGAGGCCGCCATGCTGCGACGCGCGGTACAGCCGGTGACTCTCGCCGAGCTTTGCCAGCTGTTCGCTACCGCCAGCCCGGGGGAAGACGACGGCGCCGTCGCGGCGCAGGCCTTCCAGATCCTGGCCCGCTGGGTCCAGGACGGGCTGCTCACCCTGTCCTAGCGGGGTTGGCCCGGCCAGGCGCGGGTCGGTTCCGGCGATTTGGCTCGCGTGGGGGGCCGGTCGGCCCTATATACGTGGCCCCCTGATGATTGCCGGAACCGTCGCCATCCTCGGTCGACCCAATGTCGGGAAATCGACGTTGTTGAACCAGATCGTGGGTCAGAAGCTGGCCATCGTCAGCGCCAAGCCGCAAACCACGCGCAACCGCATCCTGGGCGTGTGGAACGGCCCGGATGGCCAGATCGTCTTCGTCGACACCCCCGGCGTGCACGCCGCCCGCAATGCGCTCGGGCACTTCATGGTCGACGAGGCGCTGGGGGCGATCGAGGACGTCGACGCGGTCCTGCTGGTGGTGACGCCGCCCGAGAGCGCCCACGCGGTCAGGCTGGCCCCCGAGGAGCGCCGCATCCTGGAGCTGGTCAAGGCCGCCCGGAAGCCGGCCGTGCTGGCCATCAACAAGGTGGACACCGTCAAGGACAAGCCGGCGCTGATCCCGGTGCTGACCGCCTGGAACGAGCTGGGATCGTTCAGCGCGCTGGTCCCCGTGTCGGCCCGCCGGGGCTCCGGGGTGCCGGGGCTGATCCGCGAGCTGGCCAAGCTGATGCCCGAGGGGGCGCCCCTGTACTCGCCGGACCTGCTGACCGATCGAACGGAGCGGTTCCTGGCCGGTGAGCTGATCCGCGAGCAGCTTTTCGGCGCCCTGAAGCAGGAGCTGCCCTACGCCACGGCGGTGCTGATCGACAACTGGGAGGAGCGCCCTGACCGGAACGACGTGGTCATCGACGCCTCGATCCTGGTGGAGCGGGACAGCCAGAAGCTGATCGTGGTCGGCAAGGGTGGGGCGATGATCAAGGAGGTGGGCTCGCGCGCCCGCCACGAGATCACGGAGATGCTGGGGCGGCCGGCGCACCTGCGCCTGCACGTCAAGGTGGCGCCCGAGTGGACCGAGTCGCCGAGCTCGCTGGCGCACGTGGGGTACGGGAAATGAAGTCCTACCGGTCATCAACCGCCGACGCGGACGCGGCGCGCCCGCTGGTGGCGCTGATCGGCCGCCCCAACGTGGGCAAGTCGTCGCTGTTCAACCGGATGGTGGGCGGCCGGCCCGCCCTGGTCGAGGACATGCCGGGGGTGACGCGCGACCGGCGCTACGGCGTCGTGGAGTGGATGAAGGGGCGCTTCCGCGTCGTCGACACCGGCGGACTCGATCCCTCGGCCGAGGGGATCCTGGGGGCGATGCGCTCGCAGACCTTGAAGGCGGTCGACGAGGCCGACGTGCTGCTGTTCGTGGTGGACGGCGTGGAAGGCCTGACCGCCGTCGACGCCGGCGTGGCGAAGCTGCTGCGGCGCGCGAACAAGCCCGTGGTGCTGGCGGTGAACAAGGTCGACTCGGCGAAGCGCGAGGACGCCATGGGCGAGCTGTACGCCCTGGGCTTCCCCGACGTGTTCCCGATCTCGGCGGGGCACGGCCGCGGCGTGGGCGAGCTGCTGGATCACCTGCTGGAGCTGCTGGGGCCGGCGGCCACCGCGCCTGCCGAGAAGCCCGCGCCGCCACCTGCCAAGGCCGACCAGCAACAGACCGAAGAGGATGGCGAGGACCAGGGTGAGCCCGACCAGCGCCGCGATGACCGTGCCCCCGATGCCCCCATCCGCATCGCCTTCGTGGGCAAGGCGAACGCCGGGAAGTCATCGCTGGTGAACCGGCTGCTGGGCGAAGAGCGCGTGCTGGTGCACGACGTCCCCGGCACCACGCGCGATCCCATCGACACCCCGTTCTCGGCGGGCGGGCAGAACTTCGTGCTGGTCGACACCGCGGGGCTGCGGCGCCGGCGCACCGTCGAGACGCTGACGGACGCCGTGGCCGCGAAGATGACCCGCGATCAGCTGGCGCGGGCCGACGTGGCGGTGCTGGTCATCGACGCCGGGGCCGGCCCCACCTCGGAGGACGCGAAGATCGCCGGGCTCATCGAGGATGCCGGCCGGCCCGCCATCCTGGTGCTGAACAAGAAGGACCTGGTGCCGCGCGCCCAGTCGGACGCCATGTTGCAGGCCACCAAGGAGACGTTCCCCTTTCTGGCCTGGGCCCCCATCCTGTGGGCCTCGGCGCGCACCGGCGCCGGGGTGATCGAGATCCCGCGCGCGGCGGCGCGGGCCTTCGAGCAGGCCTCGCGCCGCATCTCGACCGGCGAGCTGAACCGTTTCCTCGAGCAGGTGGTGTCTTCGCGCCCGCCGCCGTCGGGACCGATGGGCAAGCACGTGCGGCTGTTCTTCGGCACGCAGGCGTCGCTGCGCCCCCCCACGTTCGTCTTCAGCGCCAGCCACGCCGACGTGGTGCCGGTCTCTTATCGCCGCTACCTGGCCAATCAGCTTCGCCAGAGCTACGGGTTCGAGGGGACGCCCGTGCGCATCGTCTTGCGCGAGCGCAAGCGCAAGAAGCGCAGCAACCCGCCCAAGCGCCCCATGGACGAAGAGCGCTAGACGAAGACGCTCCGCGGGCGCGAGCGACGGGCCCGCTAGCGCAAGGTCCAGGTGCCCCGGACGGCGAAGTCGAAGGCCTGCGGCACCTGATCCCCGGTCAGCACGTGGGACAGCAGATCGAAGGGCGCGAACACGTATTGCGCCGTCAGGCCCACGCTGAAGCGCGGGGTCAGCAGGTAGTCCGCCCCCAGCCCCAGCTGCATGCCGATCGCGGTGTGGTCCTTCTGCACGGCGCCGCGCACCCCCAGCACGCCCAGGCCGGCCTGGAAGGTGGGCAGCAATCTCAACACGTCCATCGTGTAGCCGAACCCGGCGAACGCGCCGTACGACCAGATGTCGCCCCCCGGCAACGGCGGTTTCGCCTGGGCCGAGACCCGTTGCAATCCGCCCGACAGCGACAGCCGGGCCGCAAACGTATCGTTGATGCCGTATTGCACGTCCGTTCCCAATCCCACGCCCAAAGGCGAACGGCCGTCGACCACCACCCGCGTCATCCCGGCGCGTGCCGCCACCTGCCACTCCTCGGCATCGGCATGGGCCGGACGGGTGGTCGGGCCGCCAAAGCCTGCCGCGAAGGCGACCAGCGGCGCCAGCCGCAGCAGCAATGGCGGACGGCGAGGCGCGCGGGGCGAACAGAGCACGGGGCACAATATATCGGCCGATCGCGTCGTTCGTCGATGCGCGGCCGCCCTGCCTGCTGCGGGTGCCTCAAATTGACCGGCGATGACTCGGCGTGATATCTCAAATGGCAACATGGCGAAGCGTATCCTGATCGCCGACGATAGCGTGACGATCCAGAAGGCTTTCGCGATGACGTTTGCGGGCGAGGACCTGATGCTGGTCGCCGCGCGCTCCGCCGATGAGGGTCTGTCGCTGGCGCAGCGGGCCCGTCCCGATCTGGTCATCGCCGATGGCGTGATGCCGGGCCGGTCAGGGTACGACCTGTGCACCGCCATCAAGTCCGATCCGGCGCTGCGCGGCGTGCCCGTCTACATCCTGGCCTCCAACCAGAACCCGTTCGACGAGTCGCGCGCCCGGCAATGCAACGCCGACGGGCATTTCATCAAGCCGTTCGACTCGCTGGGCATCGTGACGGCCGTGGGCGACGCGCTGGCGCGTGGTGCCGGTGCGCCCGCGGCTGCCGCTACCCCGTCGTTCGCACCCGCCGCCGCGCCGGCGCCCGCGCCCTCCGCGCAGATGGACGACTATGGCGAGATCTCGGTGGGCGGCTCGGGTGTCCGTCCCGGCGCCGCGGTCTCACCCGGTCGCGGCCAGGCCGAGGACGAGATCACGCCGCCGCCCACGGGGCCGACCCGTCCCGCCGTTTCCCCGCCCGCTCCGGTGGCGCCCACGCCGCCCGCGCCCATGGCGGCGCCGCTGATGCGGCCTTCGTTGATACCGGGCATGCGTCCCGGCCTTCCTGGCACGCGACCGGGGGCGGTGCCCGCGCGCCCCGCGCCCGCGCCGCAGCCGATGCCGTTGCGACCGGCTCCCCAGATGCCCATGACGGCCAGCGGGACGCGCACCATGATGGGCCTGCCGGCAGGTGGCCTGCAGCCGCCGCCGCGCAACATGGCCCCGTCGTTCACGGCCCCCTCCGCGCCGGCTCCCGCCTCGCCCGTCCGCGCCGTGCCGTCGATGGACAGCCGCACGCCGCCCCCGGCGGTCGCCGGCAGCGTCGCCGCACAGGCGGTGTCGGCCGTGTCGTCGCGGGTGGCCGCCCAGATGGCCTCCTACTCGGCGCGGGGACCGGAGTACGAGGCCATCGCCAAGCTCTCGCGCGAGATCATCGAGAAGATCGCCTGGGAGATCGTTCCAGAACTGGCGGAGACGATCATCCGCGAAGAACTGCAGAAGCGCGGGCGCGTCTAGGGCGCCCCGACGCTGGGAGATCCATAGTCGAGCTATGTCCGAATTGGCGAAGAATTACGAGCCCGCCACCATCGAGCCTCGGTGGTACGCGGAGTGGATGGAGCGAGGCTACTTTCACGCCGACGCGCAGGCCCCCAAGGCGCCGTTCACCATCGTCATCCCGCCGCCGAACGTCACCGGCTTCCTGCACATGGGCCACGCCCTGGGCTGCACCATCGAGGACATCTTCACGCGATGGAAGCGCATGGCCGCCTACAACGCCATGTGGTTGCCCGGCACGGATCACGCCGGCATCGCCACCCAGCTGGTGGTGGAGCGGCAGCTGCGCGAGCAGGAGAAGAAGTCCCGCCACGACATCGGCCGCGAGGCCTTTCTCGAGAAGGTCTGGACCTGGCGCCGCACCTCGGGCGACCGGATCCTCGAGCAGCTGAAGAAGCTGGGCTGCTCCCTCGACTGGGATCGCCTGAAGTTCACGATGGAGCCGCAGTACTCGGCGGCCGTCATCGAGGCCTTCGTGCGCCTGCACGAGGAGGGCCTGATCTACAAGGCGCGGCGCCTCATCAACTGGTGCGTGTCCTGCCGGACGGCGCTGTCCGATCTGGAGGTCGACTACGACGAGGGGGTGCAGGGCCAGCTGTACGAGTTCGCCTATCCGCTGACCGATGGGGTCAACGAGGTGGTGATCGCGACCACCCGGCCCGAGACGATGCTGGGCGACACGGCGGTGGCCGTGCACCCCGACGACCCGCGCCACCGGGACAAGATCGGCAAGCGCATCCGCAACCCCATCACCGGCTACGAGTTCGCGGTGATCGCCGACCCCGTGCTGGTCGACCCCAAGTTCGGGACCGGCGCGGTGAAGGTGACGCCGGCCCACGACCCGAACGACTTCGATTCGGCCCAGCGCAACAACCTGCCCATGATCTCGATCTTCGACGAGGCGGGCGTGGTCACCGAGGCGGGCGGTCCGTTCGCCGGGCTGGACCGCTTCGCCGCCCGCAAGGCGGTGAAGGCGCGCCTGAAAGAGCTGGGCCTCGAGCGCGGAACGAAGCCGCACGTGCACGCGGTCGGCCACTGCCAGCGCTGCGAGACGGTGGTCGAGCCGATGCTGTCCACCCAGTGGTTCGTGAAGATGGAGCCGCTGGCCAAGCCGGCCATCGAGGCGGTGGAGCAGGGGCGCACCCGCTTCGTCCCCGAGACCTGGTCGAAGACCTACTTCCACTGGATGCGGAACATCCGCGACTGGTGCATCTCGCGCCAGCTGTGGTGGGGACACCGCATCCCCGCCTGGACCTGCGCCGCCTGCAAGGAGATCACGGTGGCGCGCACCACGCCCGCCGCCTGCAGCCACTGCGGCAAGACGGACCTGGCGCAAGATCCCGACGTGCTGGACACCTGGTTCTCGTCCTGGCTGTGGCCCTTCGCGACGCTGGGCTGGCCCGAAGAGACCCGCGAGCTGAAGACGTTCTATCCCACGACCGTCCTCGACACCGGCTACGACATCCTGTTCTTCTGGGTGGCCCGCATGATGATGGCGGGGCTGCACTTCATGAAGAAGGTCCCCTTCCGCACCGTGTACCTGCACACGATGGTGACGGACGAGAAGGGCGAGAAGATGTCCAAGGTCAAGGGCAACACCATCGACCCGCTGGACGTGATCGACAAATACGGCGCCGATCCCCTGCGCTTCGCCCTGGCCTGGCAGACCACCCAGGCGGCGCAAGGCAAGAACATCAAGTTCTCCGTGGCGAACGTGGAGGACGCGCGCCGCTTCGCCACGAAGATCTGGAACGCGACGCGGTTCGCGTTGATGAACCTGACCGGCTTCGATGCCGAACGGTACGCCGATCGGGTGGCCGACGGTCCCGATGGGGTGGACTTCGACCTGCCCGAGCGCTGGATCCTGTCCCGCGTGCAGCGGGCGGTGGAGGCCGTGGACGCCGCGCTTGAGGATTACCGCATCGCCGACGCCGCCCAGGCGGCCTACCACTTCGTCTGGAACGAGCTGTGTGACTGGTACATCGAGCTGGCCAAGGCGGCGTTCGCCCGCGAGCCTGCCGATCCCGAGCGCCGCTGGCGGGTGCAGGGCGCCCTGGTGACCGCGCTGGAGACGGCGATGCGCCTGCTGCACCCGTTCATGCCGTTCCTCACCGAGGAGATCTGGCAGCAGCTGCCCAAGCCGAACGGCGCGCCGCAGAGCCTGATGATCACGCTGTATCCGGTGCGCGATCTGCGCTTCGTCGACGACGCCTCCGAGGCGTCGATGGCGCTGGTGCAAAAGATCGTCGTGGCCCTGCGCACCATCCGGGCCGAGAAGAACATCCCGTCCAGCGCGCGCATCACGGCCATCCTGACCGTGGGCGACGACTACAAGAAGACCATCCTGGACGGGTATCAGCAGCTGATCGCCGAGCAGGGCAAGTGCGGCAGCGTGCGGGTGCGCCGCTCCGGCTCCGGCACGGTGCCGCCGCACCTGCACGGTCCGTCGGCGACCACCATGGCGGGAGACGTCGAGGTGGTGGTTCCCCTGGAGGGCCTGGTCGATCGCTCCGCCGAGCTCGCCAAGCTGAAGAAGGAGCTGGAGTCCCGCACGGCGGATCGTGACTACCTGAAACGCAAGCTCGAGAACCAGCGCTACGTGGCCAACGCCAAGCCGGAGGCGGTGGAGAAAGATCGGGCGGCGCTGATCGAGCTGGAGCAGGCGGTCTTGCACCTGGACGCCGCCATCGAGCGGATGGCCGACAACGGGACCGGCTCGCCCGTCGGCAAGGGCAAGTAGCGCTCAGCTCCCGCCGTCCGCCGAGGGGGCGGTGGCGGGCGCGCCGTCGTCGATCCAGCTCTGCAGGGCGCGCAGGTCGTCCTGCGTCAGCGAATCGTCGGGGGGGCCCTGATGTCCGGCCACCGGCGGCGCCGCCAGCAGCTTGCGCAGCAGGTAGCTGCGGGCCGAGTCGCGCGGCACCACGATGGTCAGGCGCGAGACCTGGCGTGACGGCACGCTGACCATGCTGTCGTACGCCTGGGCGGCGCACAGCGACAGGCCGCCGCCCGGCGCCGTCAGGCAGCCGCCGGTCCCCTGGGCGCCGGCGGCGTCCAGGTGGCACCCGGCGCCGCTGCAGTGCCGGGCCATCACGTCCAGCGCCTGGTCGAAGCTCGCCGGTGGGGTGTCCGGAGGCGGGGGCGGTGGTTCGACGCCCGATTCCACCGTCTCGATGGCGAAGTAGTAGCTGCTGGCGGGCTTTCCGCCGGGTAGATCGGGGGGCGGCGGCGTCAGCGGACATCCCCGCAGCGACGAGATCCGTCCCGACATCGCCAGCGTGAATCCCAAACCCGCCGGCAGCGACGACGTCGGCTTGAAGACGATGGCACGCCCGATCAGGTCGACCGTCTCGTGCGCGGTGTAGTAGTAGGGTCCGGAGAAGATTCCGAAGTTCGCGTTCACCGCCGAGTCGGGATCGGGAAAGTCGGTGAAGGCGAAGACGAAGCTGCTGTCGGTCCGGACGGGCGTGGTCCCGTCCGGCGTCAGGGAGACGAGCTGGAACGGCGTGCACGAGCCCGGGCGCGGCTCCTGATCCTTGGTGACGCTGCAGCCGGCGACGAGGGCGAGGAGGGCAGCGGCCGGGGCGGGGAGGCTCGACCGAGCTGAAACCAGGCGCCCCGGCGCCGGGGGAGCATGGCGCGAGCGAACACGCTCGCCGGCCAGCCGCTCCCGGTCCTGCATGGGTCGCGCGGTCGCGTCCAGCCTGCGAAGATCAGCTCTCGCTGTAGAGCTTGATCTGGTCGAGGACGACGTTCTCCGTCAGCCCGGTTCGCAGGTACTCCTGCAGGCAGTCGGCCAAGGTGACGACCATGTCATCGACTCCGCCCTCTTGCACCAGCTTGGCCAGCAGCGCGCGCGCGGCCGGGCTGTCTTCACCACGCAGGAAGTCCCTGATCATGTCCAGCGTCAGATCGCCGGAGAAGTCGAGTATCGCGTGGTCGAGAAGGTAGGCGATAAGCTGTTTCACCGGCTGGCCTCCGGGGCGTGTGAGTGGCGCGTGGTGTGGGAACGGAAAACGAGCAGTCAGCAATATCGCGGATGGGCAGGACACGCAAGGCGACAGACATGGAAATCGGCAGCGGGGCAGGGCGGGCGCGATCGACGCGCGGACCCCGGGAATTCTCGGGTCGGGCAAGACGTCGTCGGCGTTTGACCGCGCTCGCCGATGTTTGTTACGGTGCCCATACTTTGCGCCGGTTTGGCGACCTGACATCCGGGCCGCAAGCGCTCACCGGGGCGCGTGTTGCCTCGCCGGGGGCGCCGCGGGAGTCGAGGCGTGGACGACGCGCCTGCCTCTCGGCGTGGCTGCTGGCGCTCGTCGTCGTGGTGGTCGCCGCCGGGTGCGGTCCCATCGGTTACATGCAGCAGGTCCATCGCCGGGCCTCCGACGCCGTCGAGGAGGCGCGCCGGGCCGGGGCCGAGTCGACCGCCCCCTACGAATACACGTCCGCCGTCGCCTATCTGGCGAAGGCGCGCGAGGAGGGCGCAGAAGCCGAGTACGGGAACGCCATCGAGCTGGGGCGGCGCGCCGAGGAGCTGGCGCTGCAGGCGCGCGCCATCGCCCGCCGCCAGGGGCCGCGGCCGTCGCCAGCCCCGTCGACCGCGCCAGCACTCCAGGAACGCGTCGCGGATCCGTCCGTGCCGGCGCAAGGGACGGGCCCGTGAAGGAACGCTTCCGAGGCGCGTGCCTGCTCGCGCTGGGGGTGCTGCTGGCGGGCTGCGCGGGCACCCAGCTTCGCGAGGCCGTCGGCGATGTCCGGGGCGAGGCGGCCCAGGCGCGAAAGAACGGGGCTCTGCGGTGCGCGCCGCGCGAGCTGGCCCTGGCCGACAGCAACACGGTGTTCGCCGAGCGCGAGCTGGCCGAGGGGGATTACTTCCGGGCCCGGGAACACTTGCAGGTGGCCGAAGACAGCGCCCAGGCCGCCCTGAAGCTGTCGGCGCCGGACGTCTGTGGCGGAGCGCCCGGCGACTTCGATCACGACGGAATCCCTGACCGCACGGACAAGTGCCCGAACGAGGCGGAGGACAAGGACGGCTTCGAGGACGAGGACGGCTGCCCCGA